>Ga0209514_10005467_pt1 | contig 16203 bp, 13 predicted proteins | sample Subgrocontami58m_FD_187452 | JGI IMG/M metagenome (GOLD analysis project Ga0209514, IMG submission 187452) | Subsurface groundwater microbial communities from S. Glens Falls, New York, USA - GMW37 contaminated, 5.8 m (SPAdes) (version 3) | ecosystem: Environmental > Aquatic > Deep subsurface >...
CGTCTCTTCTTTCCCATAGGGTAATCATACAGATTTTGCGACCCCTTTAAAAGCTCTTCTCCCTTTATCTAAAGCCATCTTATACTAATTTGCACTCTTTTTTACCCATACGACTACACGATGACCCAAAGTTTTAAGACTTGCGGATATAACCAACAACATTATTGATAATTCAAGTCCACGTAAAATAATTATGGATGAAAATGAAATTGATAAATACAAAATCAAAAAAGACGATTTAATATGCGTTAGAGTTAATGGCAGCAAGGATTTGGTTGGTAAATTAGTTCACGTATCCACCCAAAACGAAAAAGATAATTGGGCATTTTGTGATCATTTTATAAGGTTAAGATTGAATCCCCAAAAAGCATTTTCAAAGTATTTTCATTTCTACTTTTCTACTGTAAAAGTTAGGAAATACATTCACGACAATATGGTAACCTCCGCAGGTCAAAATACAGTTAGTCAGGGAACAATTAAAAATGTACCTGTTCCAAACTGTTCACTCAAAGAACAACAACTCATCGTTGATGAATTAGAAAGCAAACTCACCGTATGTGATAAAATAGAAGAAACCATCAGCCACAGTTTGCAGCAAGCAGAAACATTGAGGCAGAGTATTTTGAAAAAGGCGTTTGAGGGGAAGTTGGTAACCCAAAACCCCAATGACGAACCGGCATCAAAACTCTTGGAGAAGATAAAGGCAGAGAGTGCAAAAGCGAGGTGAAAAAGAAAAATCCCCGAAGGGATGCGATTATTATAGGCGGAGGTGAGGAATGAGATGTGGAAGCAAAAAATCCCGAAGGGATGACATGATTATAGTAAAGACCACAAAATAAAACCCAACCCCGAAGGGGTGATATACAACGGTGATAACGAAACTATAGCACCCCTTCGGGGTTAAATAATAATTGCGTACAAATATGCTATAATAATGTCATGCCTTTGGGATTAAAAAACCCTTGTGTACCCACATACTATAATAATTACATCCCTTCGGGATTAAATTCATTGGCTTAACAATAAAATCCCGAAGGGAGACATGATTATAGGAGGAAGCCTATGGCAGGCACATTTTCTCAAATTTACATTCAAGTTGTCTTCACGGTAAAAGGATGGGAAAATCTCATTGGTAAGGAGTGGAAAGATGAATTGCATAAATACATTGCCGGCATCATCAAGGGCAAGGAACAAAAGCCAATCATCGTTAATGGCATGCCTGACCATATTCATGCCTTTGTCGGGTTGCGGCCTGCTATGGCTATTTCCGACTTGGTTCGTGACATCAAAAACAATTCATCCAATTTTATCAATGAGAAAAGATTAGTGAAGGGGAGATTTTTCTGGCAGGAAGGATATGGCGCATTTTCATATTCACATTCACACATTCAGAATGTTTACGACTACATATTGAACCAAGAGGAACATCACCGCAAGAAAACCTTCAAAGAGGAATATATTGACTTTTGAAGAAATTTGAAATTGAATATAATGAAAAATATTTGTTTGAGTGGATGGAGTAATATATCACCCCTTTGGGGTTAGAAAATAATCGCATAACTATATGCTATAATAATACCATCCCTTCGGGATTAAAAAACCACTGTTTGAAATATGTGAGAACGGTTCTCCGGTTGCGGTAATTCCGGAAGAAATTATTGCCAGAAGTGGAAGAAAATAAATCCCAAAGGGATGTAATTATTATAGGTCGAGGCGAAGAATGAGATATGGAAACAAACAATCCCGAAGGGATGACATGATTATAGAAAAAACCATAACACAATATCCAACCCCGAAGGGGTGGTATATAACGGCAATAACGAAAATATGTCACCCCTTCGGGGTTAAATAATAATTGCGTACAAATATGCTATAATAATGCCATCCCTTTGGGATTAAAAAACCATTGTGTACCGATATACCATAATAATTTCATCCCTTCTGGATTAAAACAGGATTGAAAAAACATGAGCAACAACACTTCGAGTATAGTAAGCAAAGTATGGAGTTTCTGTAATCCCCTGCGTGATGTAGGCGTAGGCTACGGGGATTATTTAGAGCAACTCACCTACTTGCTCTTTTTAAAAATGGCTGATGAATACAGCAAGCCGCCGCACAACCGCAAATTAAACATTCCGAAAGCATACAACTGGGAAAGTTTGACCAATAAAAAAGGCGCGGAGTTGGAATTGCATTATGCCACCTTGTTACGTGAGTTAAGCACAGCTAAAGGCATATTGGGGCAAATATTTACCAAGAGCCAAAACAAAATTCAAGACCCTGCAATGTTGGCTAAAATCATTGATATGATTGACAGCGAACAATGGCTGGTAATGGGTGCAGATGTGAAAGGCGATATTTATGAAAAGCTGTTGGAACAAAATGCACAAGATGTAAAAAGCGGTGCGGGGCAATACTTCACGCCACGTCCTTTAATTCGTGCAATGGTCGAATGTATTCAGCCCCAGCCGATGAAAACTTTTGCAGACCCTGCTAATGGTACAGGTGGTTTCTTTTTGGCAGTGTATGATTATATAGTAAACAACTATAAATTAGATAAAGAACAAAACATGTTTTTGAAAAACTCTACATTTTTCGGTAACGAAATTGTAGCAGCAACCAGGCGCTTGGCTTTGATGAATATGTTTTTACACAACATAGGCGACATCGACAGTGATAACTTTATTTCTCCTGCCGATGCCTTGATTGCTGCTTCACCAATTACTTACGATTATGTCTTAACCAATCCGCCATTCGGTAAAAAGAGTAGTCAGACATTTACCAATGACGAAGGCGAACAAGAGAAAGATGATTTAACGTACAACCGCCAGGACTTTTGGGCAACTACAAGTAACAAGCAATTAAATTTTGTTCAGCATATACGCACCATGCTCAAAACAACAGGAATGGCTGCCGTTGTGGTTCCCGACAATGTATTGTTTGAAGGTGGAGCAGGTGAAACAGTCCGAAAAAAGTTATTAGAAACAACCGACCTGCATACCATTTTACGTTTACCGACTGGAATATTTTATGCTCAGGGTGTAAAAGCCAACGTTATTTTCTTCGACAATAAACCAGCAAGCAAAAACCCCTGGACAAAAGAAATCTGGGTGTATGACTATCGAACAAACATTCATCACACGCTAAAGAAAAATCCTTTAAAGCTCGATGACCTGAGAGATTTCATTACCTGTTACCATCCAACCAACCGACACAAACGCAAAGAAACATTTCATGCAGAAACCAATCCGGAAGGACGTTGGAGAAAGTTTACTTATGATGAAATCATTGCAAGAGACAAAACAAGTTTAGACATCACCTGGTTAAAAGATAAATCCCTTGCCGACCTTGACAACCTGCCCGACCCAGACGTGTTGGCAAATGATATTATTGAAAATTTGGAAGCCGGTCTGGAAAGTTTTAGAGCGATAATGCAATCCATCAACGGCAAGAAATAGCCAATGCCGTGACCTCGACGGACTACCTTTAATTCCACTTTCGAAGGTTACTCAAAAATAAAAGTTTCAACATGATCAAAGTCGGCGCATCAGGCTTTTCCTTTCCCGACTGGGGTGGCAACTCCACTTACGAGAGGTTGATTATCAGTCACCGTATTAAGCCCCCTGAATGGCATTAACGAATTTCGGGATATTTGCCTTGAGCGAATAGTGCGATTCCACCGTTTTCTTACCTTCGAGTCCCACACGTTCCCGGAGGTTTCTGTCGCGCGCAAGGAGGGCGATCTTGTCAATCCACTCCTGATTTGACGCCGCAAAGAATCCGTTAACCCCTTCCTGTATTATCTCCGTATGCACGCCAACAGGAGAACAGACGACGGGAATTCCCACGGCGAGATACTGGAGTAATTTCGTTGCGCACTTGCCCTTTGTCCATTCGTGATTGGGCAGGGGCGCAATCCCGATGTCAATGTCCTGCAAATCCGCATTCTCATCTTCAAGCGCCCAGCGCTTTTTCACCACGGGCATCTTTTGACAGTCAAAGAAATCGTTGCAGATAATCTTTAGTTCCATGGTTTCATACTGACCTGCAAGGTGGTCAAAGGCGGGCATCAGCTCTTTTAAAAAGGGAAGCGAGGATTTGCTTCCTATCCACCCCAGGGTAATTTTCTCTTTGCTTCTGCTATAATCTTTCGCGGTATATTTACCGGTATCAATCGCTGTGGGTATGATGGTCACCTTTTTATTGTACGGTATCGCCTGCGCCTTTAAATATTGATTGCCGGAAATAATAAAGTCGCTGTACCTCACCATCCTGGCGAACGTCCTTCTCCGTTTAAAAGAACGGCCGCCGCCATCCACCGGGCTTTTAAACATAATCGCGTCATCAAAGTCATACACAATCTTAATGTGCTTTCTCTTAAAATACCAGAGCTGCCAGCGCCAGAGGCGTTTTTTCTGAATAAAAACGGTATCGTAATCTTTAATCTCAGAAAACAATTTCATCCACTTGCAAAGGGAGTCCGGAAAGAGGGCGACCTTCCCCTCTATATGGGATTCTTTAAGATAAGGAACGTATTGCAACACCCGGTATCTGCTTGCGGGATGCGCCCATTCCTGGATAAGAAAATACACCTTCTTCATGGCCTTGCAGTTGGATTCCATACGTGTTTCCGTTGAATACTTAAGCGAATAATTTCCCGTATCAGTTGTTTATGGCCGTCGTCAAATTTTTTCATGCCCGTATAGGTGTGAAAAAATCGCAGCCGGTCGGTAAAGGTGATGCACCCAGGCAGCGAAGCATTGATCTGCGACAAATTTTTGATCATCTTTTTTCGGGTAATTTTTTTATTAAAACATACCCGGTCTAAATCAAGATAGAAGAAGTTCCAGGTGTCCGCCAATTCCATAACCATAATATTATTTGCCTTTAAATCGGCGTGGTAGACGTTAGAGTCGTGTAATTGTTTAAAAGACCGCGCCAAATGGGAAAGGAACTTTTCCTTCCGCCTGAAAGCGGCTGTGTCACAGGAATTGTGACACCTTTCGCTGACGTACTTGTTGCAGGGCAGGCAGTCCGAAATATCCTCCATAACAATGAAGCTCCTGTCTATCCTGGCAAAGGTGTTTTTTTCCAGCAAGGCGACAGGTTTTGGCGTTCGGATGTTCAATGCCAGCAGGCCGTGCGCGGCCAACCACGCCTTTCGCGCCGGAGACCCACAGCAGAAATAGAGGTATTTTTTCAGCGAAGAGGCGTATTTAAATTCCTTGATACACACGCTTTTCATGCCTTCGCTGAATACCGGAACAGAGGTAATGGCGATTTTGTGGGATGCCTTTATTACCGTCTCTGCCCCTTTTCGCAAGGCAAGGGCGTGTTTTTCGATTAACGTTAACAAGGTATGAACGTCCCATTCCCTGCGCATGTGTATCGCATAATTACGGTGCGTTGCAACCCTGAACGCATTGTTGTTTTTCAAACACTTTCTTGTCCTGCTGTCCCAGAGTCGCTGCTTAATCCGGTAAATCCCTTTCAGGACGGCGCTACGGAAGGCTTCCCTATCACCGGAAGCCGCTGTTTGCGCTGCGTACTGATTTATACACCCCGTTATTTCTTCATTTGTACAGGCGTCCATAAAGGAGTATAACAACCTCGATAGTTCTTTAATCCTGAGAGATTGGGGAGAATCCCTTCTAAATACGGCGCGTCCGACGTCCAGCAGGTAAAATACCGCCGTGTTATCCCGATCTGCCATGATATTCTCCGCATGGAGTTCTCCGTGAAAAACACCGAGATTGTGAACCGTTTTTACGTATGAAATAAGATTTTTGAGCAAGGAGTCCTTCGCTGATAAACATGCAGAAGATTTTTGTAATTCACCCAATAGCTCCCTTACCGTTGCACCGTTTGGTATCGCCTTTGAAATTATATAACAGTCCTTGAGTATTCCGAAGCGTCTCTTTTCCCCCACGGCGACAGGCTCAGCGGTACGCAGATGTTTGTCAAGCAGCAGGTGGGCGCAATTCCATTCCTTTCGCGCCTTCGACACGGCGCAGAGTGATTTGACGGCGTCCATCGGGCGATGCGTTGTATATTGCTTCAGGTAGAAAGAATGCTGGTTTGCCGTATACCTTACTATCTTTTTAAAATACCCAGTGCGTATCACTTCACAGTCCCTGCCCATGACTATGGAATCCAAAAGACCAGGCAAGCCGTCGAATGAAGTACTATTCACCAGCCAGCGTATACCGTTTATCGTGTGACTTTGAACGTCTTTTCGCATTGCTCATTAATACTGTTTTCTACACAGCATTTTATAAATTACGTGATACCTTTTCATAGATACGGAGTGTTTTTTCGACATTGACCTCGAATGAATACGTCTCTGCTTTTTGTCTTGCGGCAACGCCTATTTGTTTTCTCTTTTCCACATCAAAGAGCACCTGAACATACTTTGCAATTTCCCGGGCATCAATAGGGTAATTAATAACGAAACCATCCTTCCCGTGTGTGATAATCTCTGATACGCCGCTGGTCTTGCTTGCAATCACCGGCAGCCCCGACGCCATTGCCTCAAGACAGGCCGTGCCAAAGGCGTCGTACTCGCTTGGGAAAATAAAAATGTCTCCCGCCGTGTATATTTCCTGAATATTTTTGCATACACCTGCAAAGGTAATTTTATCAGCAATACCCTGTTCTTTTGCGAGTTTTTGATATTCTCCAACATTTCCTTTGCCCACAACAAGCAATTTTACCCTGTTACCCCTGTTAACGAGAAACAGGGCTTCCAGCGCGTATTTTAGTCCCTTTCGCTTGAATCCTGATCCAACAAACAATAAGAGCGCTTCATCCGGCGCTACGCCATATTTTACCCGTATAACTTCTCTGAAGGGTAATTTATTTTGTGGGGTAAATACACCGGTATCCACGCCATTATGGATAACCTCGATATCCTGAACAGGCAATTGGTAATGATGCACAATCTCTCTCTTGCATTGTTCAGAAATGCAGGTGATTTGTTGATAACATTTTTTCTTAAAGATCGTTCTTTCAAGAAGCAGGATGCTGAGGTGCCTGGGATTGAGGCACATGATCATCCTGCCAGTGAATGACTGCATCATGGGATAGGTATGCATCATATAATCCCAGTGACATCCGCCCCCCACGCGGTAAATGTCTTGCGATAGTGTTTGGGTAAAACCATGAATAATGTCAAATTTTATCCCCGTCCTTTTAATAGCCTTCGGGGCATTTACGGCAAACGTCCAGTATTTTAAAGGAGACCAGCAGGTAATTGCCGGGACTTGATGAAAGATTAAACGTCTCTCCTCGTCCTGTCTGAACCGGCGGGCAAATATATGAACCTCATGCCCACGCGCAAGGAGTTGTCTGGATAAATTAAATACATAACTTTCCACCCCCCCTTTTTCCTTTATAAACTGATATACAACCAGGGCAATCTTCATTAAAAATGTAACATTATAAGTTTTTGTTCGACGATTTGCCTGCCAGCTCTTCCCGGATAATCGCCAGGTTACTTCGCGCCTTTTCGCTGTGGGGATCGAGCTTAAGCACTTCTTCAAACTCGGCAACCGCCTCGTTGAGCAAACCGGTTTCCGCATAAATAATCCCTAAATTATTATGCGCTTTTACATACTTTTTGCTCAGTTTCAGGACTTTTTTAAATTCGTTGGACGCATCCGTCAGCATGCCTTTTTGGTAGTACATTGTTCCAAGGTTGAAATGCGACTGGATGTAATCAGGGTTTATTTTTAATGCCGTCCTGAATGCGGTTATTGCCTGATCAAGGAGTCCGCTTTTACTGTATATCGTTCCCATATTATTATAGGCCGCGTGATACAAGGGATAGAGCCGCAGTGATTCCTGATAATAGTCCAGCGCCTTTTCATAGGCCTCTTCTCTGACGTATACGTTTCCCAGGGCGTGATGAAGCAACGCCGCGTCCGGCGCGTCTTTAAGCGTCTTCAGGAAGAAGGTCTTTTCATCCACCCAGTCCCGGTTCCTCACAAACGTCAGACCAGCATAGGCGGCGAGAAACGCAATTAACAGCGAAACAGATACATACCTCCATATCGTGGATGCGCTCTTCCGGGTTTCCCACCCGCGGGTCAACAATGTCGCTATTATGCCACAAAATCCCAGAGAAGGAATATACAAAAACCTTTCTGCGGTGACAAAACCCATGTCCCACGGGGCAGAGATGCGGATAAAATTGGATAGCGGTAACAGTGTTACCAGATAAAAGAGTATGAAAAAGGATATGCTGCCCCACCGGTTTTTCAGCCATACAACAAGAAAAATCAGCAGGAAAACCCCGGCGATGGATGAAATAACGACCGGTTCGGTTATAGAGAAAGACATGGGATTCTGAATGTATGCGCTGAGATGCGCGGGATACGTGAGTTTGAATAAATAGATCAAAATTGTTTTCATAAACGAAAAGGCCGTTGGTGAAAGACCCTTCATTTCTTCCCCGCCCGGATTGACCACGGTGTGAATTTCCAAAATAAAGAATCGGGTAACACCGTACAGCAGGACTACAGCAAAATAGGGTATGCTGAAAATAAAAAGTTTCCTGATCAGTTTTTTATCAGGTAGTTTTACAAAATAATACGTATAGGCAATTATGAGAAAGGGCAATGTTGCGGCCATTTCCTTGCAAAGCATTGCAACTGCAAACGCAACAATGGAACAAATATAAAAAATTTTACCGCGGGCGAAGAATAGTTTAAATACCTCGCGGCTGCCGGAAAGCCTGTCTTTTGCAATCAGTACCAGGGGGGCGATTGCCTTTTGGTACAAATAAAAGGTCAATAAGAAAAACACCCCGGCAATAACGTCGGTGCGGCCGGATACCCACGTTACCGATTCCGTATGAATGGGATGGCAGGCAAATAAGAGAGCCGTCGCAAGGGAGGCGGGGCGATTCCTGAATATTGAACCGGATATCACATAAACCAGAACACTGCTGATAGTGTGAAAAATTACATTTGAAAGATGAAAACCCCACGGCCGTAATCCCCAGAGGGCGTAATCAAGCATATAGCTCAGGCTTATTATGGGGCGATAATAACCATATTTAAACTCAATGGTATCATCCGTTGTGTCGAAGAAATCCCTTACAAAATTTTCCCAGAAGCAGCCCCATTTTTTGACGCCCTCGTTGTCGTAAATCAAAACCATGTCGTCCCAGACAAAGCCATTTCTCAACGCATTCAGGTAAACCAGGAAAGAAATAGCGATAATAGCAGGGATGGGGAAATAGTAGCGTATCTTATTCATGTCGTATAAATATAAGCCTTTCACGGCGTATTCTCAAGGTATTTTTATTTACTTTTTTGAACTTAGAAAGTCCCCTCTTGGGAGGGGATTTAGGGGTGGGTAAGGCGGTAATTCGTGAGATATTCACTGAGATTTCACGACCTTTGTCCTCGTGGAACTTGTCCTCATGAAAATGGGGAACGGAGAAAGGAACCCACCCCTAACCCCTCCCAAGGGGGGAATAATCCATGCCGCCCTGTAACCCGCATAAATAAAATGAAACATCCATGAGCCGTTGGCTCACAAAGGGGGATGAAAATTTAATAACTGTCATGCCCGAATGCTTCTATCGGGCATCCAGTGTTTTTTGCGATACTGGCGAAAATAAAAAGACTCTGGATTCCCGCTTAAAGACCGCGGGAATGACAATCTTAATCAAAGAGGTATTTTCAGGTGAAAATTCCTATACAATCAAGATAAATCGGGTCTGTTATTAACGAGTCAAAGTACCGCCTTGTTCTTTCGCAGTGCCTACAAGGACGTAGGTCTCGCCATGAACATCCTGCGATGCCAAAACCCGATGAGGACAGGCAAACTTGATTCGCTGATAATACCGGGCGGGCATGAGAAAGAGGTCATCTTCCTTTTTTTCTAACCTTCGGCATATCTCCTGTTTATCCGCAAATAGAAATGAAATATGGGTGTTTGGTATGACGCTGAAGTACCATTGGGCTATTTTTGCAGGATTCCAGGGTGAATCCTTGTCTTCGAAGATCGTATCGGGTATGCCCCAGAGATAGAGTGTGCGTTTATCAGACCGGGAATGCTGCGAGATGGCTGTAGTTAATTTATGAATTTCAGACCGATGAGCTGCGTACCGTAAGGGAAGCATGACGAAGACTGTAGGGTAAATCAACAGTACTGTCAAAATGGAATACCTTGCCAGACGGGGCAACTTCCGGACAATCAAAATCCAGATTACAAAGCTTCCCACGGCCGATAGAATGGCAATTATCAAATGGGAATTAGGAATGAGCGTAGAAACCTTCGACTCTATTGCCCTGAGCGCAAAGAGATTGTACCGGTAATTCGGGATCAGGAGGAAAAATCCACAGGCCAGGAGCGCGCAGGATACGGTATTTTTCCAGGTTATTCCAGCCGCAGCAAACGCCTCCGCAAAGAACCGGCCTATCAGGATCGCAGCGGCTGGATAAAGCGGCAATACATACCAGTATAGTTTGTTTTTGATGAGAAGCAGCACGACTCCAAAACTGATAAACCATAAGAGCAGGAGGATGCGTCCGTCCCTTCTCCAGTAAGGTATCTGAAAGAGCGCCCAGACCAGACACGGCGGCAGGAGCAATGACCAGGGGTAGAAACCCTTGAAAATTGTCTTTGCCAAAAAAAGAATTCCGCCTGTCAAGCCCTGCGCCTCAGGCACTCCGATGTTGTAATCTGCTGAAACGGCGCGGTTATAAACCTGCCGGAAGAAAAATTCATCAAGAAATGCCTGCTTATGGACGAATATCATTGCAATAATCCAACCGGAAGAAATAGCTAGGAACAGGAGAACCGACAGGATGATCCTTGCGGCACCGTAGTTCCGCCGCTTTCCGGTAATGAGCAGATACAGGCATCCAATTCCAAAAGGCAGAAGGCCGGCAAAATTTTTCGTGAGTGACGTCAGCCCCATAATGGCTGCGCTTATCAGCAATAAACCATGTTTCTTCTCGCTGCGAATCAATACGTACAAACTGCTTATCAGAAAGAACAAGAGCATTGCATCCATTTCGCCGGTTTTTGCGCAATGCTCATAGATAAAATGGAAACACGTTGCGAGAGAAAACCCCGCCCATAAGGCCTCAGCCTCCCCGCCAAATAGTTCCTTTGCCAATAAGACGGTAAAAAAGACACATGCCACAGCGGCCGCCGCCGACCAGAGCCGGATTACCCATTCGGAAGCGCCAAAGAAACGAAAACACAGCGCCGTCAGCCAGAATTTCAACGGGGGTTTGTTAAAACAGGGATTTCCACTGACGCAGGGGGTAAGCCAATTTCCGCTAGCCGACATTTCCTGCGAAATGGTTGCATAGAGCGCTTCGTCCCCGTTGTGCAGGCTATTACTCCCTAAGCGATAGAAAATAATAAGGGAAGAAAAGGCCATGAGGAAGCAGAGCAGGGTACGGAATTTTAATGAGAAAGGGAAATCTGAAACCGGCGACTGATTGTTACACACGTTTTTTGAGTATTATGTACTTCTATGAAAGAGGAGAAAAGAGAAGTAATGGCGAAACAATTTAGTTTTTTGAAAAACCCGTACCTTTATGTAAAGCCAACGTAAAACGGAATATGTAGCGCGGGTGGTTTATCCCCCGCCCGATGCCGACCACAAGGGATCGGCGCTACGTTTTTCAAAAAGCTAAATTGTTACGTAGTGGCAATATTTAGCGCGTTGTTTTTCACGTTGCTATTGGATGTAACCGAGACTTCGCAGCATTTCTTCCTTGTCTTTCTGCATGGGTTTCTCGCCGCCCTTTTTTGGCGCAGGCGTCAGGGAAAGAATAAGTTTCTGGATGTTTCCGCCCAATTGCTTCGCCTTTTCAGGCTGTGCAGCCGCCAGGTTGTGCTGCTCGGCGGGGTCGTTTATGAGATTGTAGAGTTCCTGTACGTTGGTCTTGTCATTAATAACCAGTTTCCACTCTGAACCAATGAGGGCATTCAGGGGAGGCGCAATACCGTTATGAAGCTGGGCGAGCACGTACCTCTGTTCTGATGGAGAGACCTGTCCTTTTTGGTCAATCAACGCCCGCCCCTGCCATGATTGTGGCGACTTACCCCCCGCAATAGCCAACAGGGTGGGGGCAATGTCAATCAGGCTGGCCACCTCTTTGGAACGGGCGGCGGATTTCCTGTCCGGCGTTCGTATGAACATGGGGACGCGTACGGTGATATTGTAGAGATTTCTGGCGTGGCCGAGTTTGCCGTGTTCCATGAATTCCTCGCCGTGATCGGCGGTAAAAGCCATGACATACTGTTCCAGCGATGGAAATGCCTGAAATAGTTTTTTGATCTGGTCGTCACAGTAGTTGATTTCTGAATCGTAATGTGACTGGGCAATGGTAAGAAATCGCTGTCCCTTCTTTTTGATTATCCGGTTAAGCAGCACGGGACGGAACGCCGAGCCAATCGTTCCCGATTCTGCCGGCGTTTCGTCGGCCTGGTATTGCTTCAGCCACGGTTGTTGACCGACGTATGGAATATGAGGGTCAAAGTAATGGAGCCAGATGAACACAGGCCCTCCCTGCGACTCGATTTCCTGTTTCCACTTGAGGAATGCCTGGTTGACCTTTTCCGCCGAACAGAATCCAACGCAGGTATAGCGGTCAAAGCCGCGCGCGAAGCCCAGCTCTTTCATAAGATGGGCGTTGGCCGTTACGCCATACGTCCGGTATCCCAGAGACCGCAGTTTACCGGCCAAATTGGATAACTTGCGGGGAACAAGTTGTTGTTTGTAAACATGCCCCTTTTTAATGGAACCCCGCATTACTCCGTGTGAATATGGATACACGCCGGTTACCAGGGAAGCCAATGCGGGAACCGTCCATGATGAGGTGCTGTAGGCATTGGTGAAGATAATTCCCTGTTCAGCAAGCTTTCCCAGGAAGGGAGCGGTGTTTCTTTTGTATCCGTAAAACGGCAGGCGGTCGGCGCGCAGGGTGTCAACGGTGATAAGGAGAAGCGATGGCCGGGTTGTTTTTGCTGCCGGGGTTTTTGCCTCCGAGGCATAAGAAAAGTGCGCTGCCAGGCTTATTACCAGAAGTATTACGGTTTTGTGGATAATTTTTCTATATTTCATACTGAATAAAAAAGGGTTTTTCTATACCATTAAAGATACCGAAAAACCCTTTTAATAAAAATGCTACGTTGGTTACGGAAAAGAATATTATCTAAAAATATTATTTTAACTGAAAATTAACAATAAGGTCGCTATCTTCACTGCTCTTTACCTTAAGCTTAACGGACTTGGCCTTTTTCTTTCCCTTGCGGGCGCTTACGGTATAACTCTGACCCGGCTCTACGTTAAGACTATAGCTCCCGTTGCTCTCTGATGTGGTTGACTGCGCAGAGCCTCTGGAAGGCTTTGCCGTTACCTCCGCATCAGCAATGGGATGGAATGATTTGTCCGATACATAACCATAAACGGTAAGCGATGACGACGCCTTAAGGTCAAAAACAGCCCCTTCCATCGCCAGCTTTTTACCTTCCGCTGCATAAGCGGAAGAAGAACCAATCCCTGCAATCCCCAACGCAAGACTCACACATCCTGCCATACAGAACACCATCCATTTTCTACTCATACCCGTCTCCTTTCTTTAAGCTGTTGCGAAATCAGCAACTAATATAATAAACGCATTATATGTGTTTTTTATTCTCTTTTCAATGGGAGAATTCCAACGCGTATCTGTTTATTTTTTTCCCTTGCCCTTTGCCTTTGCTTTGGGTTTCGATGTTGCTTTTGGTTTTTGTTTTGTAGCCGACTTCACAACGGCCTTGGATTTGGTTGTTTTTTCCTTTCCGGCTAAAATTTGCTCTGCCTCTTCACTGTCGGCGTCCATAATATACCTTATACCGGTAACCTCTGCGGCTTCGCGAGTCAACGTCACAATATCATTTCTCGTTAAATGTTCCAGCGCAAACTTTCTTGAACCGCACATTAATTGCCGCAAACCCTGAGAGAGCCTCTGGTAATACGAATAAACACCAAGCGCACCGGCCGGCACGTCCTTGCCATTATTGCTAAACAACCTCTTTGCGCGCGACGCTAAAACAAAGATTTCATCCATTGTCCTGCCGTAGGGTTCTATAGTTTTATCTACTGAATTTTTATTGATTTGTTCTGCGACCAATTTCCCGACATGCGCCGCGCAAAGCGGTGAACGCGCCATGCCAACGGCCTTGACGTAAGGAGCGCCAATCGCAATCGCCTTAAAGATATCGTCCTCAAATGCAAAACCGCCGGCTAATATAACATCCGGCACATACTGACCCTTTGACGCCAATTTATGGATATAGTTATAGGTAAGGGCTGCGATATACAAGGTGGGCACGCCCCATTCATTCATCATGTGCCAGGGGCTCATCCCTGTCCCGCCGCCAGCGCCATCTACCGTCAGGACGTCTACCCCGGCAATAGAGCAATAACGAACCGCCCTGGCGAGGTCAGCAGGTCTATATGCGCCCGTCTTCAGGAACACATATTTCGCCCCTGCCTTCCTTAATTCCGCAACCCTCTTTACAAATCCTTCCTCATTAACCATTCCAACCCTGGAATGTCTCTCGAATTCCTTAAACGCCTTGCCAAAGACCGATGCTACCGAGTTATCGTATGGGTCAGGCAGCACAATATAACCACGGTCTCTCAGCAGTTTTGCCTTGTCCAGATTATTAATCTTAACCTCTCCGCCGATGTCCTTTGCGCCCTGACCCCATTTCATTTCGACGGCTTGCACGCCCAATTTATTGATACCGTACTCCAAGACGCCCAATCTGCTATCTTCGACATTTTCCTGCATTACAATGACGCCGTATCCGTCCTTTTGCCAACTCTGAAAGGTTTTTACGCGATTTTCCAGATCGGGACAGTGGGTTATTTTCCCATTTTCCAGCTTGGTATTAACATCCATACCGCCCACATTTTCACCTATCGTCAGCCCAGTGCCAGAGATTGCAGAACCAATGGCTAGTCCGTCCCAGTGCGTCTTTGCAACGTTTGTTGAACCCAAACCAGGTATCATTATCGGCAATCTTAACTTGATGCCCTTGTCTTTCCCCAACCGGGCTTCGACGTTAACGTTCTCAAAAATCGCCTTGTCGCTGTCCGCCTCAATTCCAACCGCGCCGACGGCGGTTCCCATAATATTTAAATGTGAAAAATCTACGGGGTATTCCTTGTCTGCGCCAGCAGTAATAACTCCAAAAGGCTGCGGATACAAATTTTCCGAAGCCCTGAAGGAGGATTTTCCAATCTCACAAAAACCCGGACAATCATCCACACAAACCGAACACATACCGCTCGCAGGTGTTCTGTCATTGGGCGTTCTATTTTTCGTACGCGTCGCTGCTGATGCATTTGGTTTCGAAAACGACATTTCCAAACCCCTTTCTTAAATGAGTAGATTTAACAAACTAATTTATGTTTAGAGAAATTTGCAGTTTCAAATTTCGAATATATACACATTTTCAAATTTACTGTCAATACAATTTTGTAAGAAGTATAATTGGATACAACTTATATAATTCTCGCACAATACATGCCAAGCTCGCCCAGAAACAGGAAATCAGGGTTTTTGTTGTTGGAATTTTACCCCGTCGTTGCTGTATCTTGGTGAAATTGCACTTACTTGCAATGAGAAGAACGATAATTTGTTTGTAAACAAAAAAGGGAAAATATATAATCAACCTCAAATCCAAGAGCAACCGTATTGGCTGAAAGTAACCCTGGAAGCGGTAGTTTATTTTCACACACTCATGGGGGTTTGCAAAATCGTGAAGACACAGGCAAAGAAAAAGAACGATAGCGCATCTATTAAAGAGAAGGTAGAAAAGATAAAGAAAGAAGTGGGCAAGGTCATTGTCGGTCAGGAAGAAATGATTGAGTACATTATCGTTGCGCTCCTGTCAGACGGACATATCCTTTTGGAGGGTTATCCGGGACTGGGGAAAACGGTCACGGTAAAAACGATAGCCCGCGTGCTGGACGCAAAATTTCAGAGGGTGCAATTTACCCCCGACCTTATTCCAGGCGATATTACCGGATTTGAAATGTGGGATCCGGCGTCGAGAAAGAGCAGGATACAAAAAGGCCCCGTATTCACCAATCTGCTTCTTGCGGATGAAATCAACCGCGCGCCGGCAAAGGTGCAAAGCGCCCTGCTCGAGGCGATGCAGGAAAAACAGGTGACT
>Ga0209514_10005471_pt1 | contig 16198 bp, 22 predicted proteins | sample Subgrocontami58m_FD_187452 | JGI IMG/M metagenome (GOLD analysis project Ga0209514, IMG submission 187452) | Subsurface groundwater microbial communities from S. Glens Falls, New York, USA - GMW37 contaminated, 5.8 m (SPAdes) (version 3) | ecosystem: Environmental > Aquatic > Deep subsurface >...
GCTTGCACCGAAGCTTGCTCTTTCTGCTTGGCGTAAATGTAATCACTCACGTTGCCGAGATATGTTTTGATTCTGCCTTGCCGAAACTCAATCACCTTGTTCACAATCGGATCGAGGAAGTCGCGGTCGTGCGAGACGATGACGTAGCTTCCCTCAAACTTCATGAGGGCTTGTTGCATTACCGCCTTCGAGCGCATGTCGAGGTGGTTCGTCGGCTCGTCCATGATGATGAGGTTGCAGGGTTGAAGCAACATCTTCGCAAGCGCGAGTCTGCTCTTCTCGCCGCCTGAAAGCACGCCGACTTTCTTAAACACATCATCGCCGCTGAAGAGGAAACAGCCGAGCAGGTTGCGCAGCGACTTACGAATCTCACCAACAGCGACTTCATCAACGGTTCCAAGCACATCGGTCTTCGTATTCAGCTCATCCGCTTGATGCTGTGCGAAGTACGAAATGATGACGTTGTGCCCGACTTTCCGCTCGCCGGCATCAAACGGCTCAACACCGGCAATGATTTTCGAAAGAGTTGACTTGCCCGCTCCGTTCACGCCAACAAATGCAATTCGGTCACCACGGTCAATATCGAAATCAGTCCCGTTGAAGATTCGCTTCTCGCCATAGCTCTTGTGAATGCCGCGCAACTCCATCGCCACGCGCCCGCTGGAAGGCGCCGGCGGAAAACTGAAGCGAATGCCGCTCTCTTCATCTTCAATCTCCACCAACTCCATCTTCTCCAACATCTTCACGCGGCTCTGTACTTGCCGCGCCTTCGTTGCCTTGTAGCGAAACCGCTCGACAAATTGTTCCGTCTGTTTGATTTGCTGCTGCTGGTTGCGGAACGCGGAGAGTGTGAGCTGCTTCCGTTCTTCTTTTTGCACGACAAAATAACTGTAGTTGCCCGCGTACTCCGTCAACTTGCCGAGGCTCAGTTCGTATGTCTTCGTCGTCATGTTATCGAGAAAGCGGCGGTCGTGCGAAACGACGATGACTGCGCCTTCATACGCTTGCAGATATTCTTCCAGCCATTGCAACGAATCGAGGTCGAGATGGTTCGTTGGTTCGTCGAGAAGAAGGAGTGACGGTTGTATGAGCAACAGTTTCGCAAGCGCAATACGCATTTGCCAACCGCCACTGAACTCATCCGTTTGTCGCTCCATATCGTCAACAGAAAAGCCGAGGCCGAGAAGCACTTTTTCAATCTTCGCCTTCATGCGGAACGCGTCGCTGTCTTCGAGCTTGTGTTGTAACTCGCCGTAAAGCTCAAGCAGTTCGTTGAACTCTTCATCTTCATGCGAGACCTCGCTCATGCGTTGATGAACTTCTTCGAGCCGCTGTTGCGCTTCAAGCACATCGCCAAACGCCGTCTCCACTTCTTTATAGAGTGTGCGGCCTTCAACGTGCATTCCTTCCTGCGGCAGATAGCCAACAGTGACGTACTTTGCTTTTGCAACTTCGCCTTCGTCCGAAATTGCTTCGCCGAGAAGTATTTTGAGTAACGTCGACTTACCCGCGCCGTTGGAGCCGACAAGTCCGATACGATCATGCGGGCCGATGCGGAATGATATTTCTTTGAAGAGTTCTCGTCCGCTGAAGGAGAGATTGAGGTTGACTGCCGAAATCATGGTGTGTCAATATACGAATTTCTGTTTAGCCGAAACAATTGTACCGCAGAGCGCGCGAAGAACACAGAGATTAAACTTGGCGAGAGAATTATGTGTTGCTCTTTGAGAGGGTGCTGAGTATATTTCTCACAAGAAAGGAGGACGACAATGATACGACATTTCACTCTCGGGTATTGGGTTGATAAAGGCTGGTATGTCGGCAAACTTAAGGAAGTGCCCGGCGTATTCAGTCAGGTTCAAACGTTGGAAGAACTTGAAGACAACATTCGAGATGCTTATTCGTTGATGAAGGAAGAGGGGGCAATATGACTCAAACACTCATCAAGGATGTAGCCACTAGATTCTTTCTGTCTGAACAACAGCAGAACTAAGAGCTCTTTGTACGAAACACGGTGTGCACACCCTTGAAGAATTAGATGCGTACGTTAGAGACCATCCCGACGTAGAAAGCAACCTGATGGGAGATTTTACAGCGAGCGGATTATCTTTCGGAGCGCGTCAAAGAGATTTCTGCATGGATTCATGAACTCAAAGGAAGGACTATAGTATGAAAGACGTAACTCTTGATGAAGCGCTGGACATTGTGGAGCGACTTACAACAGAACAACAAGAAACCCTTGTTGATGTCGTTCGACGACGTCTTATTGACGCGCGCAGAGAACAAATTGCCAGAAGAGGGAAGCAAGCTATGAAAGCAGCACGTGAAGGGAAAGGGAAAAAAGGCTCGGTTGAGGACTTCATCAGAGACATGGAATCATGAAACGTGCAGTCCGTTGGGACCCTCCCTTCAAGCGAATTTTCAAAAAGCACACCCAGCGCAACGAACGGCTGGAAAGAAGAATCTACGAAACCATAGCAATGCTTTCCGACGACGCGTTCCAGCCAAAACTGGAAACACACAAACTCAAAGGAAAACTTTCGGGGTTCTGGGCATGCACAGTTGAATACGATTGTAGGCTGGTTTTCAACTTTCGTCAAGAAGGGAAATCGAAAGAAGAAACAATCGTTCTAGTTGACATTGGAACACACGACGACGTTTACTAACGCGCCACTTCACACCGCCACTCACCATCGGCGCGTGAGCATCTTCAGAAAAGAAAATCGCAAATGAGTTGGGACACACGCAAACGCAACGAAGCCGCTCATCTCCTCCTGCAGCTCGGAAAATGTTTTGGGACTTCGAGAGAGATGACAAGAAGCGTCACTGGAAACGCGAAGACGGCATCGCTGAACCCTTCAATGCGAAGAATCTCGTGACTGCGCCAGCAAAAGTCGTTTTCTGCACCGATATTCTTTGCAATGAACTTGTTGCAAAGCATTATTCCGTTTCTGCCAGTATGGATGTTGCCTGTTTCTTCAGTTTTGGAATGTCATTCTCCACTATCATCCAAATCTTCTCAAGGTCAAGCCCAAGGTAATCATGCACGAGGATGTTGCGAAAGCCCTTCATGTTTTTCCAATCAACGTCTGGATGTCGAGCTTTCAATTCCGGAGAGATTCTCCGGGAGGATTCTGCAAGTATTTGAAGGTTTCGAATGACAGAGTCGCAGGTCTTTGCAGATTCAAAGAACTCCTCTCTTCCCCCAACAGTATCTTCTTCAACACGACTGATACATTTCATGATGTGGAGAAGATAAACCCGGTCATCTTTTACAGCGGAACCGCCTCCTGCAAAACGTAATCACGAATAAGCGGGTCAAGTCCTTTGTCGGTCACGACATCTACTTCTCGGCCGAGCAGTTCTTCCAAATCAATCGCAAGTCCCCCGGGGAACCACGAGGAGGTTTTTTCGCCAGCCGCGACTAGAAAATCCACATCACTGTTAGGCATTGCTTCACCGCGAGCAAACGAGCCAAACACGCGCACATTGTATGCACCGTGTCTCGCTGCAATCCGCTTGATTTCTTCTCGCTTTTCATCTAGCAACTTTTCCATCGTATTCCTTTCCTCAACTATAAGATAGCAACCTCGCTACTTTCAATCCAGTTTTAACTCGTAACTCCAAACTCGCAACTCACTCTCTGTCGCAAATAATACTTCAACGGATTCGGGTCAACTTGATCTCGCACCTCAAATGTCTTCGGCACTTCGAGCGAGACAACCAGTAGCGTCACCGCAAACGCAAACACAGCATCACTGAATCCTTTCATGCGCGTGATTTCATGACTGCGCCAGCGAAAATCACTCTGCGCGCCGATTTGCTTTTCGATGAGTTTGTCGCGAAGCACTATTGAAGTTGATTGAGAATTATGGTGATGTCTTGTTTCAATTTCGGAATATCATTCTGCACAATCGTCCAGATTCTCTCAAGTTTTATTTCGAGGTAATCATGAACGACAACGTTTCGAAATTCTGCTATCTTCCGCCAATTGATTTCGGTGTGTGCGTACTTCATCTCCTTAGAGACTCGTTGAGTGGATTCGGAGAGTGTGTGAAGATTTCTCAAGACGGCGTCTTGCACGATGTCTTTCGTCATGAATTCATCTTTACCGCCCGCAACAAATTTCTCAATGCGTGCAATACATCGAAGGACGTACTCAACGTAAATCTTGTCATTCTTCACAACGGTATAGCCTCGTTCAAAGCATGTTCTCTAATTCCAGGGATTAGCGCTTCCTGTTCCACCACGTGAACTTTGCACCCTAGTAAATCCTCCAAGTCAATTATCAATCCCGCGGGAAACCATGAAGATGTTTGTTCTCCTGCATCAATCAAAAAATCAACATCACTCTCAGACGTTGACTCGCCGCGCGCAACAGAGCCAAACACACGCACGTTATACGCTCCATGCTTTTCAGCAATGCGTTTAATTTCTTCCTTCTTCTCTTCAACCAATTGTTCAAGCTTCATAGCACACCCTCTCTTCTGCTACAAGAAAGATAGTAACCTCATACCATTCAATCCAGCCTCAACTATTTTTCCACTTTCAACATTTCACTTTGAGCTTTACCTTTTGCCTTGCTCTTCATCTCAAATAATACTTCAACGGATTCGGGTCCACGCGGCACTCTTCCGCAACGCGCAATCTATCAATCTTCCCTTCATCGCGCAGCTTGTACAGCCGCGGCACCATCTTATCCCGCACCTCAATCGGCGTCATCGGATTGATAAAGATTCCGGTTCCACCTTCAAACCCGGCGGGCACAGTTACGCGCCACTTGATGAGCACGTGCCAAGGCATTTTGTACACTGCATCTATCGGGGTGTAGTACCATTCCTCGTTGCAGGAAATCTGGCTCCCCATCGCCGCGTGCATTGCGTGGACAAGATTACTCATGCCGCGAATCTCCTCATCCTTGTGCTCGTATGGTCTGCCTGCCTGCGACTTCGAGTAAATTTCAATCGTCGGGAAACGGTGACCGATGCCGGCAAATGCAATAGCGTAATCGTTCTCGGCAAACACCAAATTGTGATGCGCCGCGAAGTTTGCACCGAATTGGTTGTACACGTTTGGGTCTTCGCGAATCATCTTCGTTTGGTTCTCAATTGAAGAACCCCACTCATCCAGTGCAACGAGCTGCTTGTGAAGATGGTCGAACGATGCACCAGCAGGGCGGAGCCAATTCTGGAAGACGCTGATGTACCGAACATACTTGTTCGCGATCGTTACTTCGCGCATCGCGTCAACCGTACATTTGAAGTATTGAAAGTGCCCCTCCAGTGTCATCTCACCCGACGCGTACAGATCGCCGGTGAACTCAGCATTATCTTTGTAGTGGCGACGAGCGATTATCATTTCATGACAGCCGCCGAAGAACGCATCAGATAATGCCAGACGTTCCGCCATCGTCATTTTCTCCATCTGCTCTTCCGTTCTTCCTTCGCGCTCGAGTTTGTAATTGATGATGTCGGTGATGTGCTTCAGTCCGACAGGATTTGCAAGATACTCTTCTTTCCATCGAGTCTGCGCTGCGTTCATTTTGTAAGCGTAGTTCTTGCGCCAGTAGTCAAGCGTCACGATTTCAAACATGTTGCCGACGCGACGAAACTCCGCCGGTTGGTCAAAGTACTTGTCAGGCGGCGGCATGTTGATGTGTTCCCACGTCCCATCCCGATGACGAATGACGCGGACTTTTTCCGGAGCGGTTTCGTAATACCGTGATTGACAGAAGCTGCAATAATCTTCGGGCGAGTGCTTCTCGATCTTCTGTGCGTTGGGCGTAGCTTCGTTCGTAATCGGTTTGCTTCTTCGACCCGACACCGCCCACACTTCCGTTCCCGTGAACGGATTCACCTGTTTCACCGTTCCATCGGGCATGATGATGTAATGGATTGTTAGTTGCATAGGTCTTTTCTCTCTCAATCCTGAGCGTAGCGAAGGAGCTTTAGTATTTATCGGTCAAAACAAAAATAAGCAATCATCCTGGGCCATGAAGCTCACCATCCTTGAACACAAGAAGCTGAATCGCAGAGGCCGGGCTCTCATAAATCCACCAATCAGTGCTTCACTACTTCATCAACATCAATTCAGATGAGACCCTTCGCTCCGCTCAGGGTGTAGTGCCGGTCGCCGCCTCAAGTAACGCGTCGCACTTCGTCATGCTATCCGCTTCGGCGTAGAATCGAATCAGCGGCTCCGTGCCTGATGCTCGGACGAGAACCCACGCGCCCCCTTCGAGGAAGAATTTGTAGCCGTCAGTGTCTTTTCTGCCAACGACTTTGTAGCCTGCAATTTCGTTCACACCTTTCTGATACTTCTTCATAGTAGCGACTTTTTCTTTCTCCGTCATGTGCTTATCGATGCGCTTGAACTCGTGCTGCCCGAACTCGTCCATCAGCTCTTGCACCAAGTAGCTGAGGCTTTTTTGTCGAGTCGCCATCATCTCGCACAACAACAAGCCAAGGAAGATGCCGTCGCGTTCAGGCAAATGAATCTTCGTGCCGAGTCCGCCGCTCTCCTCGCCGCCAATCAGCACATCTCGTTCCGTCATCAATCGGCAAACATACTTGAAGCCGATTGGAGTCTCGTGCATTTTCAATCCGTACTTTGCGCATTGCTTGTCCACCATTTGAGTAACGGAGAACGTCTTTACGACTTCGCCGCTCAATCCTTTCTGTTCAACAAGATACTTCAGCAACAGACTAAACACGCGCTGCGAGTCCACAAAGTTTCCAAACTCATCCACCCCACCAATACGGTCAGCGTCGCCGTCTGTTGCAATACCAATGTGGAAGCCTTCATCTTTCACGCGACGCATCAACACTTGCAGGTTCTGTGTAATCGGTTCGGGATTCGTTCCGCCGAACGACGGATTGTACTCATCGCGCAACCGTACGATGTTTGGAAGAACATCGTTCAAAACGCCCTGTCCTGCGCCATGCATGACGTCATACAGAATCTTGATGCCCGACTTTTTAATGAGGTCGAAGTTCAGCTTCATCATCAAGTCATCAAGATAGCGCTGCTTCATGCTGATGTGGGAAATCGTCCCTTTCTCCAACAACTGCTTGAATGATTGTTTGCCTGTGGGAATCTTCTTCAGCTTCATTATCTTCGCGAGTTCCTTCTCCACCTTCGCAATCGTCTCAGGAAACGCCGGGCCGCCGAACTCACCCTTGATTTTGAACCCGTTCCAATTGTACGGATTGTGGCTCGCTGTAATCACGATGCCCGCCGCCGCATTCTCCTGCTTTGTCAACAAAGAAATCGCCGGCGTCGTTACGATGCTGTCGGAGAGTTTTGCCTTGATGCCTGCGTTAGCAACCGTTGCCGCGACCACCTCCGCAAACTCCTTCGACATAAACCGCGCATCATAGCCGATGACGATGCCGTTCTTGATTTTCTTGTGCCGCTTGTAGTACTTCGCCGTCGCCAGCGCGACCTTTTCGAGATTGGCAAACGTGTAGTCATCGCCGATGACAGCACGCCAGCCGTCGGTGCCGAATTTTATTGGTTGAGACATGAATTGACTTTCATATTTGTAACTTGGATATTTTGAACCACAGATTTCACGGATTGCACAGATAATATTTCAATTCAATCCGTGAAATCAGTGTAATCTGTGGTTTGTTCTATTTCTCAAAAGCAGCGAGCGCAGGACAATCGCTTGGTCGCCAAGCTCCTCTTCAATGCGAAGCAGTTGATTGTACTTCGCTATGCGGCTCAAGAGCCTTGCGGAGTATTCTTAATTTCTATTATTGTAAGAAGTCTTTAGAAACAATGAATCCGTTCAACACCACCAGGTCGCGAAGCGGGTTTTGCTCTGCAAGTTTTCGTGTGCAATACTCTGCATCGAATAGACCGATCTTCAGCGTCTTCTCGATGAAGGTGGCTTTCTGTCCAGTATTGCTCTCGCTTACACCGAAATGGCTGCAGATTTTCTCCGTAGGAAGATACGTGGGACCGCTCTTGTCGAATCCGCCTCTGGCGGACTCGTGCAATGCACCACACAACAGCAGCAGCCCACACTTCAACATTGCCTGACATGAAGGGAACTTGCCGCTTGCGTGACAACTTCACGATCGCTTTCTCACAGAGATGCGAATATTCTTCGTTGAGATGTTGCTCGCAGAATTGTCTCACAAGCGAAGAGAGCATCTCCTTCTTTATTCTGACTTGTTCATCCATTCGCATATCTCTTTATCTTCATGGGCTTCATGGAAAATAATCGACGATGAAATCCAAATACCCTCGCCTGCCATCAATCTCATGTTGAAACTTCCTTTGTCCGGGCTTATCGTGACGGCACCGTCTTCAACTTCAGAGAGCGCTATTGAAAAGTCTTGTTCTTCTACGCCACTCTGCAGCCCGCTCTTCCATTCACTAATGGAGTTGAGTTGACTGAGGAACTCTCTGTCCATAACCAGTTTGATAATCGTTCATTCAGTGGAAAGAATTTCCCTTTAACACCCCCTTGGAAAAATCGTATTTCATTTTCTTCAATTCCTTCCCCACAAGAACCGCTCCGTGGTTTACCACTTTCTACTTCTTAAACACCGCCAACGCAGGATAAATCGCGTTCTTCGCCCAACTCACTGAATCGCCTGAATCATTTCCTTGTTGCCACGAAGCATCTTATTAACAACCGTTTGCGCGTCAACCTTCTTACGCCTCGCATATTTCTGAATGAACTCGGCAACATCCTTGTCCAAATAAATGGGAAGGTTCATTCTCACATGAGGACGATAGAACTTCCCTCGCACACCTTTTGAAAAGTCATATTCTTTCTTCATACCATCACCTTGTCATGTACTCTATAGTTTCCTTCTTCGTTGCTCTTCTTGCCGAGATGATTCTGATGTTACAATTTTCATCATCAATTTCTCTGAATGTGTGGACAACAGCTACGGCAACATCATTTCTGTCCTTACCGATCGTTATCCATCTGTCTTCGCTTTCGCTATGTTCTTCATCGAAGGTCGAAAGCATAAATGGGTCCAGAAAGATTTGCGAAGCTCGCTCAAAGCTGACCCGATGTCGTCGGAGATTCTCGTGTGCCTTCGCTGGGTCCCATTCAAAGTTGTATTGCATGTGGGGCTTCTACTTCTTAAACGCCGCCAACCCCGGATAAATCGCCTGGTCGCCAAGTTCTTCCTCAATCCTCAGCAACTGATTATACTTCGCAATCCGGTCCGTGCGGCTTGCCGAGCCGGTCTTGATTTGTCCGGCGTTCGTTGCAACGGCGATGTCCGCAATCGTCGCATCTTCCGTCTCGCCGCTACGGTGACTGATAACGCATGTGTAGCCTGCACGCTTCGCCATCTCAATTGCATCGAGCGTCTCGGTGAGTGTTCCGATCTGATTCACTTTTACGAGAATCGAGTTCGCAACTCCCTGGTCAATGCCTTTGCTCAGGAACTCGGTGTTCGTCACAAACAAATCATCGCCGACAAGCTGAATCTTCTTGCCGAGCGTGTCCGTCATAATTTTCCACCCTTCCCAATCATTCTCCGCCATACCATCTTCAATGGAAATAATCGGATATTGGTTCACCCAATTCTCATAAAACTTCACCATCGCTTCAGGCGATATTTTCTCCTTTGTAGATTTGTAGAAGTAGTATTTCCCGTCGTTCCACATTTCGCTCGATGCAGGATCGAGAGCAAGATAAATGTCCTTCCCCGGTTGGTAACCGGCATTTGTGATTGCTTCAAGAATCACTTCGATTGCTTCGTCGTTGCTCTTCAGGCTTGGCGCAAATCCGCCTTCATCACCAACAGCAGTGTTATAGCCCTTCTTTCCAAGCACAGACTTCAACGCGTGGAACACCTCCGCTCCCATCCGCAACGCTTCGCTGAATCGCTCTGCTTCGGTCGGTACGATCATAAACTCTTGCAAGTCCACGTTATTGTCCGCGTGCTTGCCGCCGTTCAGGATGTTCATCATCGGCACGGGCAGCACCTTCGCGTTCGTCCCGCCGATGTATTTGTAGAGCGGAAGCTTTGCCGATTGTGCTGCCGCCTTCGCGACAGCGAGCGAAACACCAAGAATTGCGTTCGCGCCCAACTTCGATTTATTCTTCGTACCGTCCAATTTAATCATCATCTCGTCGATGCTCGTTTGGTCAGATGCGTCCAAACCTGTCAGTTCTTCGGCAATCGTGCTGTTCACATGCTCAACCGCGTTCAGCACGCCTTTGCCAAGGTAGCGCGACTTATCGCCGTCACGCAGCTCAACCGCTTCGTGTTCGCCCGTCGAAGCGCCGCTCGGTACCGCCGCTCGACCAACAATGCCGCTCTCAAGCTCAACGTCAACTTCAATTGTTGGGTTGCCGCGCGAATCCAAAATCTCGCGGGCATGAATATCAGTAATCAATGTGCTCATACTTTTTCCTTCGTATGCGATTTCAATATTATTAACTGATGTTACACAGGGTCAAAAGATTCGCCACAAAGACTCTAAGGGCACTAAGGTTTCACTAAGAAAAACTTGAGCTTTGTGAAACCTTCGTGTTCTTTGTGCCTTAGTGGCAAAGCTTTTTTTCGGGCATGCGTAACATCAGTTATTAATAGAACGTTGGTAGGGAAACAATTGTGTACCAAGTACGCCAAAAGCTGGAAGAAAATCAATCCACAAATCTGCGCGAACTATTGACAAGAACAACATATCCTTGTCCATTCGTGCAGCCTCGCGGACAAGATTACTTTTTGAATTTCGTCGCCCTCTCCACAGCATCAAACACATCCTTCACACCCAACAACTTCATACACTCCATAAACCCATCGCTCTCGCGATTACAAAAATCCAAATGACACGGGTGGCACGGCACATCACGTCGCAACGCCGTATGTCCTTCATCGCCTGAATACGGAAACCAAATATTCTCCTCACCCGGACCGAAAATTCCAACCGTTGGCGTTCCCACCGCTGCGCTGATGTGCATCGTTCCATTATCGTTGGCGACGTACGCCGAGCACAACGAAATAATCGCAGCAAGCTGTCGCAAGGGAAGACCCTTTATCACCTTCACATTAGCAAACGAATGTTTCATCACCACTTCAATCACTTCGTTGTCATTCGGTCCGGCAGTAAGAATAATCTGCGCCCCAAGCTTCGCAGCAATCATGTCGGCAAGTTCTGCGAAACGTTCCGGCAGCCATCGCTTCGCAGGCCACGTTGCGCCGGGATGAATGCCGACAATCTTCTTGGTCATATCAAGCGGATTGTTTTCGTAACCCAGCCACTGTAGATAAATCCTTGCCTCACGCTTCTCGTCATCCGTCAAAAAAATTTCTGGCTTACTCGCTGATGGCTCAATGCCAACCGCACTGATAAACTGATTGTGAAACTCAATCGCCGTCTTCGGCTTGCCATCATCGCGGACTTGAACCGTGTAGAGCTTGCCGCGCCCTTTGCTCTCTGCACCAACTCGCACTCTCGCACCAGTTACCCGCGTCAGCAACGCGCTGCGTGGATTGTTGAACAAGTCAACTGCTAAGTCGAACTTTCGTCGCCGCAACAGCCACGCAACACGCGACTGTTCTATGAGCGTTGGCTTTGAGAAATCGAATGGAATAATTTCGTTGAGATGAGGATTGCGTTCCAGAAGAGACACCGCCGATTTCTCTCCCATGTATGCGATGTACGCGTCAGGAAACGCGTTGCGCACCGAGCGAATGATCGGCGTCGTCAGCACCACATCGCCGATGAACTTCATGCGGGTGAGAAGGATGCGGGAGAAATAGGAATGTGCGGGCACTCGAGTCACAAAGAAAGAGAGTTCACCTGCCAATGCACAACATTACAGCTTCCAGAACACTATCAAGTTCGGCACTCGTCAGTGAGCCAAGCCTCCTTTTGAATCGCTCGACAGAAAACGATTTTATTTGAGAAGCGTCAACGGTGCTTTCTTTTTTGAGACCGTTCATCTCTGAGGGAGAGAGTTTGACCAGCCAGCCATATCATCCGGCAAAATTTCCTCTTCACCCAATGCAAACATTTTCGCGGCGTGTTTTGCTTGTTGGGTAAGGATACGACTTCGTTCTTTTGCTGGAAGCCGTCGAAGCTCTGAGGCAGAAGGCGATTTCTTTAGCTCCTGCGTAACCAACAACACAATCACCTTCGACGCAGGCTTTCTCATTCGTCTGGAGAGATTGAGAATTTGCTCCTGTTCGGACTGCGAGAACTTGAGAGAAAAGGAGTACGCGGCTTTGCTGCGTTTCAATGCTAACGACGAGCCATTGTGCTTCATAATGTTTTCCTTTGTTTGTTGCTGTACGAAATCTAAGAAAGAGTGTTGCGAACTACAAGAGCGCGAGCCGGGCAAGGGGATTTGTCATTGCTTATCTAACCAGTCTTGGTATGGAAGCTCTCACTTGAAAAACTCGCACCGCTCTACCCAATCATCCACTTCATTCTTCGCAACATCCGTCGAGACAAAATTTAACGAGCGCCAGAGTGCAGCCTTCGCTTCTTCAAACCGACGGAGCCGGAAGAGAACGTACCCAATCGTTTTCAACCGAAGTGCTTCCAAACCTTTCTCGGGGAGTGCCAACTGCCCAGAAATTTTGAGAGCTTCCTCCCAACGGTGGAGTCGCGTAAGAACTCTCCCCTTTAAATAGATTGGAAGCCAATGCGCCTTCGGGTGTTGTGTCATCGAATCCAACATCGCAACTCGCAGTGTATCATTCGCGGCAGAGAGGAAATATCTGAGCAAGAATTCACTGTTCACAGTGTCTCTGGTCGCGGCGGCGCACACGACCGACGCTTCGTTCAATGTCTCGCCAAGGTCTGCTGCTTCCACGCGCCTGAACAAGTCTTGCGCTGCTGCAAGATTCCCTTTGCCAAACTGTGCAAGCCCGACGTTCACCAACAGCGGAAGATACTGCGAAGGGTTCTGACTTCGCCGGATGACTGTATCGTGTGCAGCAATCACTCCGGCAAAATCCTTCGCATGCAACGCGCTTGCAATGTAGCCGCCCAGTGCGTCATAACCGCGTCCATCCTGAAATGATTGCATATAGAGCTCTGCCGCAGATTTGTAGTCCCGCCGCCCGAATCTCTTTGCCGCTTCAATGTTGCGCGCAGCTATCACTCGTGCACACACTTTCTTGAAAATCGGCGGACGACGGAACAATACATCAACAGCATCGCGGTCCTGGTCGGACACGGGAATCTTGTCGAGAAAGCTTTGCCACTCCGCAATCAATACGTTGAGCGGCTTCCCATAAATCTTCTCATACTCATTCGAGCGATACAACAGCATCATGTTGCGGATGCCGTATCTGTCAATCAAATATCGACAAAACGAACCGGCAAGTACGTAGCTAATGAATGATGATTGAGACGCAAAGCCGGTTATGGTCATCATCGCGCTGATGTCGGGACTAACGCCGAACTTCTTCATTGCTGCGGCATATTGATGCAGCGTGCGGTTCCCCCAATCCCACTCAATCGCCATCGCAAGTCCTTCGACCAATCCCGTGCTCAAACTCGCTCTGAGGACTGGCAGCCCGAAGGGCGCGACGAGCACGTGCGCCAACTCGTGCTTCATTGTCCCATCGAGCGATTGTTCGGTGATGTGAATCTGCTGACTCCACGGCTTGGCGATGTTTGTGTTGCCCGCGCCCATCAACCGCTGCTTCACGTCGCTCGATGGATAGATGTACGATTCAATCTTTTGAGCCGCAGGCTCATGAGCCTTTGGCGCACCTTTGCACGGAAGTCTCAACACGTCCGCAATTTGTTTCAGGCGAAACTCGTGCTCAGCAGCAATCCATTGTATTTCATCATCGTTGTAGGAGTCTCGAGAGTAGAAAATTCTAAAGTGTTCCGTCTCATATTTCTCACCGAGCTTTTTTTGAATGAAGCTGCTGCTCGAATCGAAGCCAAGCTCGCCTCTGAACCACCACGTTACGATAATCAGGGTTGCAATGGCGGCAGTAATAAAGACGTTTCGTCCCTGCACTATCACGCCCAACAACGTCATACCTTTTTCCCACGCCTTGTCTTCGATGTTGGTGTTCTTCAGAATCAACATAGCCATCCAGACTAATGCTGCTGCAAGTATGAGCGTGAGCATTCTGAACAGCACAAGTGATAAACCGATGCCAAGCGCTTCGTCGTAGGTAAGTCCGGGGAAGTAACCGAAGAAAAAATTGTATGAGAAAATCGCCGGAGCGAAGTAGCCAACAGCAAGAACTTCGGCAATCGTCGCGAGAAAGATGAACACAAAAACCGTCTTCGCCCGGCGGTAATGCACAGCACAGAAGAACCCGAGCGACGATGAAAAGATGACGCTCACAACCGGCAGCAACAAGAAAAAGCCGAACCCTTCAAGCAGCGAGCAGTTCTTCACGAAGAAGGCGTTCGTGAGCATGACGGCAAGGGGGATAATCAGAAGAATAAGGTTGAGGAGAAGAGATTGTTTGAACGCAGAGGAGGTGTGCTTGGGGATTAGTGATGAGTGATGAGTTGATGCTTCATTGAGAGATTGTCGTACAGATTTGATTGTGAGGAAGCCGGAAACAAACGAAGCCAGAAGCGCAATACCAACAGAGAACTCGTAGCCAAGATAGTTGAGGAGGGGAAGTTGAGTGCCGACGAGAGAAGTAATTAAGTACAGGGTTGCCGGAACAAGAGTTCGTTGTGAGAGCATCTGTCAATCCGAAATCGTCAATCCGAAATCCGCAATGCTTCTCAAAACTCTCCCCCCGAAACTCTCTCAATATCCGCTCCCAACGCTTTCAGTTTTTTCTCAATCGCTTCATAACCGCGGTCGAGATGATAAACACGCAGCACTTCCGTTTCACCTTCAGCAACAAGCCCGGCAAGAATGAGCGATGCCGATGCGCGCAAATCGGTGGACATGACTTTTGCTCCCGTCAGACCTTTCACACCGCGCACAATTGCAGCGTTTTCTTTCAACTCGATATCGGCACCAAGGCGCTCAAGTTCAGGAACGTGCTTGAAACGGTCTGTGTAGATTGTGTCGGTTACAATAGATGTTCCCTTCGAGATCGCCATTAATGCTATCCACTGTGCCTGCATGTCGGTCGGGAAGCCGGGATAGATGACTGCTGTCGCGTCTACAGGATTGAGACCCTCTGAGGCATGAATTGTTACGGTTGTCGTGCCTGTAGATATCTTGCAGCCGGCGTCTTCGAGCTTTGCGGTTACGACAGAGAAATGCTCGGGGCTCACCCGGTCAAGCGTGACGTTGCCGCCGGTGATTGCTGCTGCAACAAGAAATGTTCCCGTCTCTATTCTATCAGGAATTGTTTCGATGTCTGTTGGATGGAGTTCATCAACGCCCTCAATCTCTAAGCGATTCGTGCCGATGCCGTCAATCTTGGCTCCCATTTTTACAAGAAACTCAGCAAGTGCGGAAATCTCCGGTTCGATTGCGGCGTTGGTGATGAGCGTTGTTCCTTTGGCAAGCACAGCCGCCATCATCACGTTGCCTGTTGCGCCGACGCTGGAAATATCGAAGTGAATCTTCGCTCCGCTCAGATTCTTGGCGTTGGCAATGATGTAGCCATGGTCGAGGTCAATCTCTGCGCCGAGCTTTTTCATTCCTTCGATGTGCAAATTCACCGGACGCGGACCCCATGCACATCCGCCGGGCAGTGAGACTTTCGCTTTTCCATAACGAGCAACGAGCGGACCCAACACATAAATCGACGCACGCATTTTCTTGACGTGCGCGTACGGGGCTTCATGCTTATTGACGCCACGAGTGTCGAGTGTCAGCAGATCGCCCTTCAACTCAATCTTCATTCCCATACTCTTGAGCAGGCTCGACATTGTCGCAACGTCGCGCAAGTTCGGAGTATTGCTCAGATGAAATGTGCCGCTCGCAAGCAGCGCCGCAGGCATCAACGCGAGCGATGCGTTCTTTGCGCCGCCGATGGTTACTGTGCCGTTGAGTTTCTTGCCGCCGTGGATGATGAATTTATCCAATGAGCGAGCCTTTCAAGAAATCTATTGATCGGTGAGAAGAGTACTCTGGAAACCAAGTTCACCAAAATCGCACGTAAAATCAATCAGTTGAGAGTGGACATTCCCCAAATCAAGAAAAGGAAGAAGCCTGCCAGTAGAGTAGAGAGAGTGAGAAAGCAAGCTCACCCTCCCCCTCATCAAACCGTACGTGCGGTTTTCCCGCATACGGCTTTCGCTGTAGCCTTCGTCGCAGGCG
>Ga0209514_10005472_pt1 | contig 16197 bp, 18 predicted proteins | sample Subgrocontami58m_FD_187452 | JGI IMG/M metagenome (GOLD analysis project Ga0209514, IMG submission 187452) | Subsurface groundwater microbial communities from S. Glens Falls, New York, USA - GMW37 contaminated, 5.8 m (SPAdes) (version 3) | ecosystem: Environmental > Aquatic > Deep subsurface >...
TTCGCGGACCAGCTCCAAAATCTGCAGGATATTCTGAAGAATCCGAAACAGCGGGGGATTCTCGGCGAGTACTACCTTGAGACGCTCCTCAAAAACGTGCTTCCCCCGGGTGCGTTTCAGATGCAGTACCCGTTTTCGGATGGGACGATTGTTGACGCCGCGGTGTTTGTGAAGGAAAAAATCATTCCGATTGACTCCAAGTTTTCGCTTGAGAATTACAATCGGCTTGCCGAGGAGAAAGACCCTGTGGAGCGGGAGCGACTTGAACGGGCGTTTAAGAATGACCTCAAGAGTCGTATTGACGAAACCGCGAAGTACGTTAAACCCTCCGAAGGCACGATGGACTTTGCGTTCATGTTCATTCCGCACGAGGCGATTTACTACGACCTTCTGGTTGCACAGGTTGGCGCGGTGAAGGTAAATACGCGGGATCTGATTGAGTACGCGTTCAAGGAACGGCACGTTATTATTGTGTCGCCGACCTCGTTTCTCGCGTACCTGCAAACGGTACTCCAGGGACTCAAGGCGCTCCAGATTGAGGAGCAGGCCGTGGAGATTCGCAAACGAGTGGAAGATCTGGGGAAACACCTCGGAAGCTATCAGGAGTACTATGTGAAGCTTGGGAACGCGCTCGGGACGACGGTTAGCCACTACACGAGCGCCGGCAAGGAGTTCAAGAAAATTGATAAAGATATTTTGCGCATTACCGGAACTGGTATCGGTTTTGAACCGCTTACCATAGAGAAACCGGAGCGGGAAGGGGAGTAACACACCGGTGCGGTTAGGAGGGCGATCGATCTTTCTTTTTACTCGATATGCGCTATTATTAGTGGTAGCGTCTTGTTAGGGGGAAACGCTTCGTGCGGGTGCATTCTTGCACTATGCGCGGTTAGTTCACCTGGTTCGGGTGGGGTTTTGGCCGGTTGGGCAAGGGTAATGCCATGCACAACCGGCTTTTAGTTGCAGATTTTTTAAAATATGCTACGATACAAGCACTATGATATTCGCGGTAATTGAAACAGGGGGGAAGCAATATCGGGTTGAGGAGGGTGATACCATCAAGATTGAGAAGCTCACCGGCGACCTGAAAGAGAATGATGTCGTCACCTTTGATAAGGTGCTCCTTGTTGATGACGGTACTAACGCTACCATCGGAACTCCCTACATTGACGGCGCGAAAGTGACCGCGACAATTACAGAAATCGGCCTCGGTAAGAAAGTGGAGGTGGTCAAATACAAAGCTAAGAGTCGTTATTTCAAACTCCGCGGTCATCGTCAGCCCTACTGTAAAGTAAAGATTGAGACGATTTAAGAATTCACGGCGGAACTATTGTGCAGAAAAGAAAAGTCCGACTATTCCTTTGAGAGGAAGTCGGACTTTTTCGAACCTGGGAAATCAATGCTCGCGATTTTTGAGAGCGCTTTTAATGGTTTCCGCATCGGCGTACTCAAGCTCGCTCCCGGTGGATAATCCTCTGCCGAGTACGCTTATCGTTACGTTCTTCGGGATAAGAGGAGTAAGTAGTTCACGCAGGGTATCGGCCGTATGTTCGCCGTCAGGATTGGCGGACAGCGCGAGGATAATTTCGGAAAGTGTTCCTGCCGCGACCTTCTTTTCCACGAGAGCGATAAGCTCTTGTGTTCGGACTTTCTCCGCGGATTTCCTCTCAATGAGAGGAATAGTACCTCCAAGAACGAAGTAACGCCCATTGAAGCTTCCGCTTTTTTCAATCGCATCAAGGTCGGTATCCCGCGCGACTACCATACATTCGGCGTCACTTCGATTCGGGTCCGAGCAGAGAGTACAGAGCAGGGATGAACGCTTTGGGAAGAAACGACAGCATGATTGACACTCCACGATGTCACTCGGGAGCGCTTTTATGAGACGGGAAAGCTCGGTACGGTACGAGCTGTCCTTAAAAAGCAGGAAATAGGCAAAGCGTTTCGCTTGCCGAGGTCCGATGCCGGGGAACTGCCGGAACAGCTCTGTGATTTTATTGAGAGAGTCCATAGAATTAACAAATATCCGAGTGTGTTCCAATCAACAAATGATTATAAATTCTCATCAAATTTCTGTAGTGACTCGAATATTCGGACCAACCAGACATATTCGCAGATCGAGGGTTTTATTCGTATATTGGTATGTTTATCTCCTAAAACGGTTCCGTTCCGACCTCCTTTGGCTCCTTTCTCTCAAAATCTGAGAAATCACTTTTCTCAAGAGAAAGGAATGTCGCCTTCTTCTCGTCAAAGTACAGCTCAACCTTGCCGGTTGGACCGTTACGGTGCTTCTCAATCAGAATCTCGGCAATGTTTGGCTTGTCGGAATCGTCTTTGTACTTGTCTTCACGGTGTATAAACATCACGACGTCGGCATCCTGCTCAATACTGCCGGAATCGCGAAGATCAGAAAGGCGAGGTTTGCCCCCACGGCTTTCAACGGCGCGGGAGAGCTGTGAGAGAGCGAGCACCGGCACGTCAAGCTCGCGAGCGAGATGCTTGAGCGAGCGGGAGATCTCCGTAACTTGCTGTACAAGATTATCCGAATGACGCGCCTGCGTCGGGACCATGAGCTGGAGGTAATCCACGATGATGAGCCCGAGTCCTTTCTCGCTCTTGAGTCGGCGGGCGACGGATCGCATTTTCAAGATATTATTGGCCGGCTGGTCATCAATGTAGATGGGTGCCTTGGAAAGGTTATCAAGCGAGTCGCGGATTTTGTCAAACTCTTCGGATGCGGAGAGTCGTCCGGTACGCAGTTTCCAGGCGTCTACTCGTGCATCGGCAGCAAGCATCCTGTCAACCAGTTGTTGTGAACTCATTTCAAGAGAGAATATTCCAACCGGTATTTTGTGAATGGTGGCGGCCTGCCGTGCCATGTCCAGAGCGAGCGCGGTCTTTCCCATGGATGGTCGGGCGGCAAGAATGATGAGGTCTGATTTTTGAAGTCCTGCGAGCTTACTGTCAAGGTCACGAAATCCCGTAGGAATACCGCGTAGTTCGTTGCCCGACTTATGTAGGCGGTCCAGCCGCTCCCATGCTTCGCCGAGTGTATCTTTCAATTCAATGAATTTATGCGCGCCGGAACGTTGAGTTACCTCAAAGATGCGCTTTTCCGCTCGGTCCATAAGCTCCTCAACATCTTCCGCCTCCGCGTAGCCGAGCTCTCCCAGATACTCCGAGGACTCAATGAGCTCCCGCATTATCTGTTTTTTCAGGATAATTTCAGCGTAGTGTTTGAGGTTCGTGGAGGAGGGAACACTCCCGGTAAGTTCCGCGAGGTAGGTAGCACCACCGGCGGCCTCTAGCTCTCCTTTTTCACCGAGTCGCGAAGGGAGCGAGAGAAGATCAATGGGAATGTTTTTCGCAAACAGCTCAAGCATGGTGCGCCAGATGAGACGATGTCTCGTTCCGTAGAATGATTTCTCGTTGATGACATCCAGCACCTCGGGAATTCCGTCGGGACGGAGCATGATGGCTCCAAGGAGCGCTTTCTCGGCGTCAAGATTCTGCGGAGGGATACGAAGAGTTGAGGGTTTTTGTGCCATATATTTTCAGTGATACGTGTACGCATTTTAACACAGCATGGAACCGCGAGAATATGTTTTCTGTGTTTTACTATGTGCGTAATATGGGGACAAGGAACACAACCATAGGAGTGGATGGAATGAGAGAATATCCTGATAGAAGGGATGAGCTCCTGGTTATTCAGTTACAAGTTATTCAGTTATCGGTTATATTATATATATGCAAGCCGTCATTTTAGCCGCAGGATTGGGAACACGAATGCGCCCACTTACCAACACGGTTGCGAAGCCCATGTTGTCTTTAGCGGGTCGCCCTCTCGTGGAGTATGCGTTTGACGCACTGCCGGAAGCGGTGGATGAGGTGATTATGGTTATTGGCTACTTGGGGGAGCAGATTGTGACGCATCTTGGGACATCCTTTCGGGGACGGAAAATTCGGTATGTGACGCAAAAGAATTTGGAGGGAACCGCAAAAGCACTATTCGAAGCACAAGCACTCATTGTGGGGAGATTTTTAGTTTTGATGGCGGATGATATTTATGCTAAAAAAGATATTGAAAAATGTCTAGCGTCAAAACGAGCTATTCTCGTGATGCGGAGTAGATTATCTGGACCGGGTGGACTGGTAGTTTTGAATGAGAGAGGGGTACTGAAAGAGGTAATTGAAGGGAAGGAACATCCTGCGGATTCTCTCGTCAGTATTGGCGCGTACCTGCTCACACCGGAGATTTTTAATTACGAGCCGGTAAAACTTACAGACCGAGAAGGGGAGTGGGGACTTCCGCAAACGGTTGTCCGTATGGCACAGGATTTTCCCGTCGCAGTCGTAGAGGCGACACGCTGGATAAAAATCACCACACCGGACGACATTATCCTTGCCGAAACTCTTTTGAAATCTCCTGCCAGTGCCACGCTACACGCAAAGTAAACACAAGAGTAATAACTGTATCGCTAAGGTCTAATGACCATTAACTCACCGTTAACGCGCTCGGATAACACCTCGGATAACGCACTTGGATAATACGTTTGGATAACGCTCTTGGATAATACAATCTGACTTTTTCTCATTTAGCAATAGTGTACGGCCGTACACTATTGCTAAACTGCCGAACTGTGAAGAGGGATCGAGAAGAATCTTTTTAAATGCGATTCGTTATCAATATACGTAGCAAGAATGAATCGCGCATACTTTCGGACACCATACAGTTCTATGAGATACTCTATCTCACTGCGACAATCAAACGGATACACAAAAAATGACTGGTGCTGTTCGTAAAAGCCGAGTCTAATCAAATGTCCTCGGATTGCATCGCGGGCATCTCGTTCACTCTCAGGAATATCAAATGAAACCATTCGCCAGAGATTGTCCCACTGCGGAGGTCTTTTGATTTTCATCCGATCAAGGTCATATCGCAACGCCTTATTTTTCCCCTCGGCGCTCAGAACCAGCGTAAAAGTCCCGTCGGCATTTTCTTCGGTTGCAACGAGCTTTGACGAATACAGTGAATTAATCGCCCGCTCAGCAGCCTGTCGGCTAAGCTTTTTCCAATCTTTGGTCATTTCACCAAGGATCTTCCACGAGGTTCGTGGAGAACCGGAAAGACCAAGTGCGAGACCACCACACAAAAGAAGGAGTATTTTCTTTTTGGTAATCCCCATACGCCGTTCTCTATGAGAGAGATTCAAGCGATTTTGTAACCCCTTTTTCATTTCTTCAGAAATTCCCATATCTATATATTCTATATTTTATCATACAGTATTCCTCCTTCCAGTTTAGCAATAGTGTACGGCCGTACACTATTGCTAAACTGGTGACAAAGACCAAAAGACAAAGCTCAGAAAGAAAGAATAATCGGAACAAAGCAAAAGAAGGAAAGATCAACGCAATTGAAGAGAGAAAATACCCGTACAACCGGGAAGAAAAAAGAAAACCAACAGCGACAAGAAAAAAAGTATAAATTGAAGGAAATCAACCAGAAATGAAAAAGAGCGGAAAAAGATACAACCGTGCGAAAGGCAGGAGAAATGGAGATTATATACGATAGAGAGCCAAATCTTTGTTTAAATCCTTCAATTCGTACTCTACTCGATAGATTTCACGTTGTGTCGCAAGTACTTTTTCTCTAGCTTTGAAATAAGGCTCCTTTTCATCGGTCCTACGGTATCTATCTCCCGCACAATGTTCTTCCCGGAGCGCTTCTTGTAATTTAGATATCAGCTCCGGCAGTTTTCCCGAGAATTCAAAATGTTCCTTAATCTTTCGTAAAATAGGCATCGCCAATTTTAGAGAACCCTGATAGCCAAAATTACCATACGGAGATTCAATGTACCCATCAAACTCCGTTGCGTCTTTTGGGATTTCTCCTAAATCAAAGGTATCTCCCGAACTATACACTCTCCCGTAACGATCCGTGAGTTGATAAGAAATCTTGATTTGAGGAACGGAACTCTCAACGGTATTTCCAATTTTTTGTTCCGGACTTGCCATAGTTTTTAGCGATTAATTTTTCTAATAATAGGACCCGAATCGGTATCCATAACACTATATCCAGTATCCATAATCTGCTTTCGGAAATTATCCGCTTCCTCAAAATTCTTCATTTTTCGGGAAGCTTCGCGTCTTAGAGAAAGAGTAATTATTTCTTCCGGTACTGTTTTTATTTCTGCTTCAAGCTGTTTTGCTTCTTGTTCTATGTTAAGCCCAAGCACCGAATCAAACGCCAGGATAAGAGCGCGCTTTTGCGCCAGAGAAAGTGTTGAATGTTTTTGCACCTCAAAAAGAAGAGCTAGCGCATTCGGGGTATTGAGGTCATTGTTTATCTCCTCAAGAAATTTATTTTCATACTCCGTGTCCAATTCTCCGCTTTCTTTCCCTAATGAAAGAAAAGCGTATAAAAGTTTATAATACGTGTTCTGCGATGCCTCAAGCGCCTCAAAACTGAAATTCATAGGCGTCCGGTAATTTGCACCCAGTAAATAATAACGGTAGGCGAGAGGGGAAATCCCTCTGTTGGTGAGCGTTTTTAGCGTAATAAAATTATCACCGGACTTCGCCATCTTCCCTTCATTAATGGTAACAAATTCATTATGTAACCAGTAATTCGCGAGTGGAGCGTCATACGCGGCTTCGGATTGAGCGATTTCATTGTTGTGATGAACGGGGATATGGTCAATACCTCCGGTATGAATATCAAACGGCTGGCCCAAAAACTCCCGAGACATCGCCGAACACTCAATGTGCCAACCGGGAAAACCTTTGCCCCACGGCGATTCCCATCCGATATCGTTGGCTGAAATTTTCCAGAGCGTAAAATCAGCGGGATTCTTTTTCTCGGAATTTACCGCCACCCGCGCGCCGGCGCGCTGTCCCTCCAGATTTATATTTCCCAATTTGCCATAGTTCGGAAATTTTGCCGTATCAAAATACATACCGTCGCTTGTCCTGTACGCGAACCCCTTTGCCTCCAGCTTTTTTATAAGCTCAATATCCTCGGGAATATGGTCGCTTGCGTGTTCCACAATTTCCGGAATGTTAATGTGGAGCGCGGTAAGGTCATTTTTGAATGCTAGAGCATAAAAATCCGCCACCTCACGCATCGCTTCAAGCGTAAACGGTTTACCCTCGCGCTTAAGCGCCTTGACCATCTTGTCGTCACCGTCATCGCCATCCGATGTCAAATGCCCGACATCGGTTATGTTCATCGCTTGCTTTACCTTGTACCCATTACGCTCAAGCGTCCGCCGAAGCACATCAACAAAAACATACGCGCGCAAATTGCCGATATGCGCGTAGTTGTAAACCGTAGGCCCGCAGTTGTACATTGAAACCGTGCCCGGGATAAGCGGTTTAAATTCTTCCTTTTTTCCGGTCAGAGTGTTGTAGAGGAAAAGAGACATAGCGTTAGCTTACAGCTTTTAGCAGTTAATTTCCAGAAAGATTCTTCTTCTCTCTATAAGCTATAAGCCAATAGCTATCAGCTAGTTACAGCCAGCGTTTATGCCTGAACCATGAATAGAGCGAGAGAGCGATACCGATGAGAAGGAGTACCAGAATCCAAAAGTCAAAACGAGACCCAACAATCGGACGCGCTGAAGTCTCAATTTGAAAAAGTGAAAGCACGGTGGTGGCGGGGAGCGCGATAAAGGCGAGAATCGTGAGTGTCTTCATAACCTCGTTTTGCTTCGTTGAGAGAAGGGAGTTGTTGGTCTCTCGCAGTTCGGAAAGAAAAGCCGAATTGCTCTGGACCGTGTGTTCTACCCGATAGTAATCACCGATGAGCGTTCGCAGGTGGAAGCCAAAGTCGTTTCCAAAGAGTTTGCGTCCCGCCACCTCAAACGATTCCAACACATCGCGATGAAGGGCGAGCGAGCGTCTGAAATCAAGCAGGTCCCGAGATGTTTTTGAGAGTGTCATTACCATCTCGCGTTCCTCGCCCGCGAATATTTGGTTTTCAATCTCACGGAGTACCTCGTTGACTGCCGCGAGTTCGTGGAGCAGTGTTTCGTACAGCTTGCTTATCATGTGAAAGAAAATGTAACCGGCATGCGAACCGAAGCCGTGTTTATCAAGGACGGCGCTGGTTTCAAACATTTTTGAAAAGATATGCATCGCTTCGCTTCCGGAATAACGAACGGTAATAAGGAACTTTTTTCCGACAATGAAATCTATCTCCTCGTCTTGTTCAGCACGGTTTCCGCGCCGAAGCTTAGGAAAGTGAAGAATAAGGTAAATAAAGTCCTCATACAGATCCACCTTCGGCTTAAGCGTAGGAGCGGAAAGCTCATGCACCACAAGTGGATTGAGGCGGTACTCTTTTGCGACAGAACGTATCTCTTCCTGTGTCGGAGATTCAAGGTCAATCCAAACGAGGGTATGGTGGACGTGCTTCGTAAGCATGAGAGTAGTATATCACTACTCGCGACTGGCAACCTGTGGAGATTACCCGGAGTTCGGATTCCGCACACACGCTCGCTGTACGTTTGTAAAACTTCCGTAAGAATGAGATAATGGTCAAACATGGAACAAGAGCAAGGAAATAGAATTACCGCAAGTATCATCGGCATCCTGATTATCGCTGGGGTGTTTTACGCGGGCTTCTCAATCGGCGTCAGTAGGAGACCGGCCGTGGATCGCGTAAGCACGCTTGAGAATAAGGAGTCGTCCGCGGAACTTACCATCAAAACCGATTTCGCTCCGTTTTGGAAGGCGTGGGGGGTTTTGAGTGAGAAGTATGTAACTTCCGCGACGAGCACGAGCGAACAGGAAAAGGTCTGGGGAGCTATTTCAGGACTCACAGCGTCTCTCAAGGATCCCTACACCGTATTTCTTTCACCGGAAGAAGCCAAGCTTTTTGAAAGCGAGATTGCCGGTAATTTTGAGGGGGTGGGAATGGAAATCGGCATCAAGGATGAGGTGTTGACGGTTATCGCGCCGCTCAAAGGGACGCCTGCGGAGCGGGCGGGCATCCAGTCCGGAGATAAAGTTCTTAAAATAAATGACGAGGTGAGCACGAGTATGAGGGTAGACCAAGCCGTGAAGTTGATTCGCGGAAAGAAAGGAACCGAAGTGCGTCTTACTATCTTTCGAGAAGGAAAAAAAGAACCGTTTGAGGTGAAGGTGGTGAGGGACACCATAGATATTCCAACTATTGATACCGAAGTGAAAAGCGTCAAGACCGCCTCGGGGAAGGAAACAAGCGATGATGGAACCGGATTGACGGAAGACGGCGTGTTCATTCTCAAGCTTTACAGTTTCTCCGCCAATTCACCCCGGCTGTTCCGCGACGCGTTACGGCAGTTCGTTGAGACCGGCGGAAACAAGCTTCTCATTGATCTTCGGGGAAATCCGGGAGGGTTTCTTGAAGCGGCGGTTGATATGGCGAGCTGGTTTTTGCCGGCAGGTAAGGTAATCGTGACCGAGGATTTCGGAAAAGAAAAATCGTCTACGGTGCATCGCAGTAGAGGGTATAATGTCTTTACGGACAAACTCAAAATGGTGATTTTGGTGAATGGTGGAAGTGCCTCCGCGTCTGAGATTTTTGCGGGCGCGATGCGCGAGCACGGAAAGGCGAAACTGGTCGGCGCGAAAACGTTCGGGAAGGGTTCGGTACAGGAGTTAGTCAAGATTACCTCCGATACGGCGCTCAAGGTTACGGTGGCGAGATGGCTTACCCCGAACGGGGTATCTATTTCGGAGGGCGGACTTACGCCGGACATTGAGGTCAAGATGACATCTGAGGATGTTGAAAAGAAGCGGGACCCACAGATGGAGAAGGCGATAAAATTGCTTACCGAATGACCGATGCTCAGGAATAATAGACTGGCATGTATATCTTATTTTCGTTATTCGTACGTAACGCACTCATTACTCATAGATTAAAAATATGAAAGTAGTTTTACTACAGGATGTTACCGGGGTGGGGCGAAAAAGCGAAGTGAAAAATGTTTCGGACGGGTACGCGCTCAATTTTCTGTTTCCGCGCAAACTTGCGCAGACAGGCACTCCGCACGCGATCGCGGGAGCGGAGCGGGCGAGAGTTCAGGCAGAGGCGGAGCAAAAAATTCACGCCGACTTGATTCAGAAGAATTTGAAGTCACTTGAAGATGTGGTAGTTGAAATGTCCGGAAAGGCGAGTGAAAAAGGACATCTCTTTTCGGGAATTCACAAAGAGGTTATTGTAGCGGAACTTAAAAAACAAAAAGGTGTAGACCTATTGCCGGAGTTTATAATCCTCCCGCATCCGATAAAGGCGGTGGGGGAACATGTGATTCCCGTGAAGACGCAGGGAAAGACAGCGTCATTCAAACTCCTGGTACGAGCGGAGTAGAGTGTGAAAAGTTCCGTGCAACGCGCGCTCCAGTAATCATGAAATCATAGTATTTGCATACGATCGTATGCAAATACTATGATTTTGGATTAGAAGATAAATTAAGAGGAGAAGGATCTCTGGTACGGAAAAGAGTGGAGAGGTGACACCATAGGAGACATGCCCCGCGTATCTTTCGGTTACCTCCTGCGCGTTTTTACCGCACGTTGACCTGTTTTCGCGTCGTGGCGCGTCCGTCGTAGTTTATTTTTCGTTTGCTCCTGAATGATACCGTTCCATCCGAAAGCGCGAAAAGGGTATGATCTTTTCCGATTCCGACATTTTTGCCAGCCATGAATTGCGTACCACGCTGTCGTATAATGACGTTTCCGGTCTTCGCGAGTTCTCCCGCGTACAATTTAACCCCGAGATACTGGGGGTTTGATTTGGTTAAGTTTTTAGCTGTCCCGCCGGCTTTTTTATGTGCCATTTGAATTAGTTTGTAGTTGGTAGTACGTAGTTTGTAGAAAAAGGAGAGACTCTGCCTGCATTTCTACGTACTACTAACTACTTTCTACTTACTGTATTATTAGGACATGACTATACACGAACTTATTGAAAAGTGCAAATCACGCGAGGTATATACCGCGTTACTCATCGTTCTCGTTGGTTTTGGCGCATTCGGGCTGGGCCGTCTCTCTCGGTTGGAGGAGGGGAGGGAACCGATTCGTATAACGCAACGTATCTCTTCACAGAGTGCTTCGGCGGTGGGATCGGTTACCGGAGGGAGAACGGAAGTGGATAATTCGCCCGAGGTTTCCGTTCCTGCCGGCGGAAAGGTGATTGCCTCACGGAACGGAACAAAGTACTATTTCCCGTGGTGCTCGTCAAACATAGCGGAAAAGAACAAAATCTGGTTTAATTCAGAGGCAGAAGCGAGAGCAAAAGGATATCAGCCAGCGGCGAATTGTAAGGGATTGAAATAGTACGTAGTCGGTAGAACGTAGTACGTAGAAAGAGCGCGTTTAGCTCAGATGGTTAGAGCGTGCGATTCACATTCGCAAGGTCGTAGGTTCGATTCCTACAACGCGCACTGAAATGGACCCTAAAAAGTAGGTTCGCAAGAATCGCTACGATGTACTATAATGGTTTTCCCGCAGTAGATTCAACGGAGTATAGTATAGTGGTAGTATACACGCTTCGGGTGCGTGAGGTCTCGGTTCGATTCCGAGTACTCCGATGTAAGATTTTGCTTGCAGAATTTGACTCATATCGGTTGTCGTTTATATCTGCCCGTCACCGCATTCTATATTCTATATTCTATACCCATGATTATCGTAGATGTAGAAACAACGGGAGTTGACGCGCGACTTTGCTCGCTCCTTTCAGTTGGGGCGGTGGATTTTGATAATCCAACCAATCAGTTTTATGAGGAGTGTTATATATTTGAGGGTGCCCACATTGAGAAAGAGGCGCTTCCGATCGCGGGGTTTGATGAAGTGGCGATTCGGGATGTAACAAAGAAAACCGATAGGGAAGTGGTAGAAGCATTTTTGGTGTGGATGAAGACCTGCACCGAGTGGACGCTCGTCGGGCAAAACCCGTCATTTGACCGTGACTTTTTGCAGGAAACAGCGCACCGCTACCACATCAACTGGCCACTCGCGCACCGTACGATTGACCTCCACTCGGTCGCCTACTTCCACATGAAGAAGCGGGGGATTTCACCACCGCTCAAAAACAATCATTCAGCGCTCAACCTTGATCGCATTCTTGAGTATGTCGGCTTGCCTACGAGACAGAAGGCGCATAACGCGCTCGCCGATGCCATGCTTGAAACCGAGGCGTTCTCACGTTTGTTGTCCGGAAAGAATTTGTTGAGTGAGTACGCCGGTTACCAAATACCCGAGTCTCTCGTATAACGATAAGAATATGGAAAAGCATATGAACCACAGTGATACCATCACCGGTATTCGGGCGCGGTGGTACACCCGTCTTATGGGAAGCGTTGGCGCAGGCAAGGTCTACGAGCGGGCGTTGACACTCCTGAACCCGCGACCGGGAGAGCGTATTCTTGATGTCGGGTGTGGAACCGGAACATTTCTTAAACTTGTAAAGAGAACACCATTATCCGTACCCCTGACGCTCATTGGTATTGACGCAAGCGAGGATATGCTTCACGAAGCCCGCAAAGATTCGGACGGTATTTCATTCCGGTATGCGGATGCGTCGGAGTTGCCGTTTGCCGATGCGACTTTTGATTGTGTCGTCTCAATTCTCGCTCCACACCATATGCCCTTGGAAGTTAAGGAGAAGGCGCTAGGGGAGGCGGTTCGCGTCTTACGCAAGGGAGGGAGAATCATTATTCTTGATCTGTCACGCCCAAATAAGGGATGGTGGGGAAGCGTGCTGGGAATTTGGTTTGATTTCCATTCCCATACGCGAGGGAACTGGAGCTTTATCATGGCAGGTCTTCAAAAAAGAGGATTTTCGGTGGAGGAAGGGACGGAGAGAGGCGCGGTCGGTTATGTGGTCGCCCAAGTACGGTAAACATACCTGTGTTTTTGCGAGTCTATTTCTATTATAGGGCTCTGTCTGGCCATATTACAGTATTGACCAATGAGTAGAACTGTTGTCAAAAGATGACAGAGGTTCAAAAATGTGATAAAATGTGCTAGTCTATACCAAGCAATCAGCTAAAGCTGGTTGTTTTTGTTTACCGGAACATTTGAGAAAGAAACCGAGATTTCTTACGTATGATTCAATTTACCACAACCATATTGTTTATACTGGGAGCTCTGTATGGTGCTACTGACCAAGGAGTTTCCGAGACTTCAAACCCGTCACTTCCACTGACGGTTCAGGACCCTATTACACTTGAGCAGTACGTGCGTGACTATTTCGTGGACGAGCCTATTTTGGCCGAGATCGCGAAATGTGAGTCGCGATTCAGGCATATCAATCGCAACGGAACGGTTGTTCGCGGAGAGTTGACTCCGCAAGATGTGGGCATTATGCAAATAAACGAGTTTTACCACGAAGAGCGAGCTGAAAAACTGGGATTTAATCTCCACACTCTTGACGGTAATCTCGCGTACGCAAAGTGGCTCTACACCAAGGAGGGGACGGTTCCGTGGCGTTCATCGGGAAAATGCTGGCAAAAAGAACAACATTCCATCGCAAAATCAAAAGTAGACCACGTAACGGCGAACCGTTACGACTAATAAAACCCACTATATATCTAAAATCTAAAACCCGCGCTGACGCGCGGGTTTTTTTAGAACTGGCACTCTTTTTTTGTTATAAACTCAATTGCTCCAAATTCAGTTGGTACAAAAAGGAAAATTGAATGGGGCATTGAGGAAAGATTTCGCCAAAGTTTAAAAAGCGAAGTTGTACCAACTTCAACGTACAAATTCGGATAATCTGGCTTATAAACTCCTAAATCGGCTCTGCCAAAATTAAGATAGGGCTCGTTTATCACTTCAAAACCATCATCTTTAAAATGCTTCTTAATGACACTCATCATACTTCTATGCCAATCACCCCCATGTCTCTCGCTATGAGTTTCTTTGAGTTCGCCCTGGTTTGACCATAGTCCATTAGCTTTTGTGGTTAAGATTTCGCGTGCGCTTATTTTCCCACTTACAATAGATATACTTATCCATCTGAGCATTTGATAGTTTTCAATTCCTAATTCACGAGCAACGTCATCTTGCTCTTTGAACCGTAGACCAAAGTCCATGACTTTTTTAAGCCATACCTGTTCTTTTACCACGGCCTTCTCAACAACGTGCCAAGGAAGACCATCTTTGTTATAATCCTTCTCCTCCATGGAATTTTTTATGGATATCTCGTAAATGCTTTGAGGTAACATGTGTATAGATTTGGGTAGTCGCTATATTACGATGACCCAAAAATTCCTGCACGATACGCAGGTCAACACCTTTATTCATGAGGTCCGTCGCAAATGAGTGCCGAAGTGTATGAGGAGTCGCCAAAAAAGGAATCCCGGCCATTTTTGAGTATTTTTCCACTATCAGTTCAACTCCGCGGACTGAGATGCGACGTGAATCCTTCCGCGGTCCTTTAAAATTGATAAAGAGGGCGCTATCGTCGTTATCGCGTTCTCGGAGATATTCCTTAATCCAGTGAAGAGCTCGATCGGAGAAATAAACTATTCGCGGATGTCCGCCCTTGCCGATGATACTTAGCTCAAAGTCATCTTTTTTCATGGCACTTGCCATCTGTTTGACATCAAGCGCGACCAGTTCGGCAACCCTGAGTCCGGTACTAAAGAGCGTTTCAAGAATTGCTCGGTCGCGGCGTCCGGCTGCGGTTTTGGTATCGGGAGCACCAAAAAATCGTCGGAGTTGTTCAATATCCAAGAATTTAATGAGATGCTCTCCACGATTTTTCGGAAGCTTTATCTTTTCCGTAGCGATTGTGGGAATGTTCTTTTCATGAAAAAAAGAGACAAATGAGCGGAGAGCTATCAGATATCGCACCTGGGTGGAAGGATGAAGCGTCGGCGAGGCATGACGCACTGCATTGGGACGTCGGGAAAGCCAGATACGATACTTGGATATATGATTTTCGGTAAGCTTGTCGGGGGAAAGATGTTCCAATTTTTGTTCCTTCAGCCAATCAAAAAACTTCTGTACGAAACGGGAATAACTCTTTATAGAGTTGATAGCGAGTCCTTTCTCAACCTCGGAATACTCCAAGAAATCATTCAAATATTGGGGGAGTGGTTTGTACATTGTCGCACGTTGATACGAGGGCTTATAACGAGGCATATGTGGATTAACAGCTATTATACGAAGTATAGTATCTTTAAACAATGGGTGTTATCCACACCCATATATGAAGGTCTCATTCCCCTCTTTTCCAATTTAGGACTTTGAAAGAAGACCGGTGATTTTATCCCACACCCACCCTATCGGTTCGGCGAGAAAATTATTCCACAGTTTCGTAACGAGACCCCACACATACACGAGATTGTCGTGCACGGTCGGAGAATTAAGTATGTCCTTAATGTTGTAGCCGAAGAACCCGAGCACAATAAGCGCGATGACGATAAGAAGTATCATTTTCAAGAACCCTCCCCTCCTCTCTCGTAGTCTGTTCATGCTGACAGTATAGCGCACCTATCCAGGATATTAATCCACAGGCACTAAAATCTAAAATATGTTTGGGTACGAGCATTTCATATCCGCAGTCCTGTCATTGAAAGACGCACATCCACAATGGCAGGACAATAAATACAAGTGGTTTGACCTGTTGTGAAAATTAGGAGCGACACTGCCGTGAAATATTCGTAGACTAGGTGTTCCCATTCGTAGGTATTCGCAGATTCGTATCATAGGCGGATTAGTATTCATAAATACGATAACGGATTAAGGTACGCCTTGAGGTCCGCGATCGGCATTGAGTAAGTGCCCTTGCAAACCGTGCTCTTGCGTTCCATAACGCGTACGCCTTGAGTGGCATAGACCGTAAAGTGCAGGTGCGGTCCCGTTGCGTAGCCGGTATCTCCGCCGTATCCAAGCACCGCTCCCGTTTCTACCCGTTGTCCCAGTTCAACTTTTATGAGTGAGAGGTGAGCGTAGAGGGTTGAAAGCCCATTACCATGTTCAATGAGCACCCACTTGCCGTAGGACGCGCCCGGGCACACCGTATCCGTATTCCCTACTCCGACAACCTTTCCTCCGAGTGCCGCTTTGATGCGCGTACCGGTGTTCGCTCGCAGGTCAATACCGTTGTGTCCTCGTCCATTGTAGGCACCGGAACGGGCGAATGCGGTGTCCCCGAATTCCTGTGTTACCTTGACCGAATCAACCGGCCACGCGAGAACACCCGAG
>Ga0209514_10005474_pt1 | contig 16192 bp, 15 predicted proteins | sample Subgrocontami58m_FD_187452 | JGI IMG/M metagenome (GOLD analysis project Ga0209514, IMG submission 187452) | Subsurface groundwater microbial communities from S. Glens Falls, New York, USA - GMW37 contaminated, 5.8 m (SPAdes) (version 3) | ecosystem: Environmental > Aquatic > Deep subsurface >...
ACACCTGCCGAAAACTGCTGACGATTTCCTCAGTGTTTTGCAAGCTGTTGATGGCATACGGCTTGCGTGATATTATACAGAGGTGACGGTCTGTAGTGAGTTTACTCGTTCAGTCACAACGCACTGCCAAAGGTGAGAATCAATATGAAACCAAAATCGAATTACGTTTGGATACTTATGAATTCTGTCTTGCTTTGCGCGAGCATGCTCGCGCAAGGGCAATGGTCCCGGCAAGAGAGTGGGACTACTGCCGACTTGCGTGGTGTATGGTTTGTGGATTCACAGCGTGGATGGGCCTGTGGCGATAGCGGAGTAATGCTGAACACGGTAAACGGCGGAGAAACATGGCAAATACAAACTAGTGGCATTCAATTTCAGCTTGAAGATGTTTTTTTTCTAGACTCAATGAATGGGTGGGCTTGCGGGGATAGCGGGGCTATAGTTCGTACAACAAATGGAGGCCGTTCATGGGAAAGCACGCCCACGCCAGTACGGAGCCTATTACACGGCATTCAATTCCGAACTCCACGATATGGAATTGCCTCGGGTGACCGAAACACAATTTTGAGCAGCAATGACAGCGGACGAACCTGGAGTGCCTCATCGGGATCAGATAGTGGAACCGCGTCGATAGTTTCATTCTGGATTGATGAAAGACGTGGTAGTTTTGTGTCTAATGACATTTCCACGCGAACACAGTTCTTCACCTTGGATGCGGGCATAACATGGCGACAGTTCGTTTTCTTGCCACGACGAATTAATGACATTTGCGGATTGAGAGCGGTTTATAACCCGAATTTTATGAGGACATACTATTTCGATGTCGGTGAAAACGGGTTTGTTTTATGGTGGTACTATTGCGAAGATTCATTGGGGCAAAATTGTAATGCGGTTGGTCAAATAGGTCGTACTGACAATACTCTTCCCTTATTTGCTGTGACAATAGAGCGCCGCGATCCTAGCCCAACACGACTATGGACCGTTGGTGGAAGGGGGTGGATTGCCAGCTCTACCGATACTGGAAAAACCTGGCAAACTGTTATTAGCGGAACAATCAAAAACCTAAACGGAGTTTCGTTCCCTCTTGAGAATAGAGGGTGGGCTGTCGGAGATTCTGGCATCATCATTCACTATGCTACTACAGTTGGTGTAGCCGAAAATTCGGCCATTTCCCCCAAGGATTTTTTTCTGGGCTCTCCTTTTCCTAACCCACTTAATCCAACGGCAACAGTTGAGCTATTGTTACCACAAGAGGAGCACGTAACCATTGGTGTGTACGACATTCTCGGCAAAAGACGAAAGCTCATCCTTGATAGCATGAAGGATGCAGGAAAACATCGAATCGGAATTGACTTGGTCGATTTCGCTAGCGGAGTATACTTCCTCAGAGCGACAACTCAGAAGAATTCGAAAATCGTTAAACTCGTTCTTATGAAATGAGTGGAAAAAATAGGAGTGCCTCCGGCATCTCCCGAGTCTTTTCATTCCCGGCAAGGAAGATACAGACAAACGGAAGAACTCCGTAAGGCATTTCTTTTTCAAAGAAACAAAAAAAGCCAAACCAAATATCAAACAAAGGAGTGAATGACATGAAAACGAAAACATGGCTTACGAGCGGTTGAACGCACTTCCCAAATGCAAGCGCGACACGTAGAGCGATTTGCCAAATCGCTCCACTGTTTCCTTTTCGTAACAGGTGTTACGTTCCACCTGTAACCTCTCGGTAACACCTGCCGAAAACTGCTGACGATTTCCTCAGTGTTTTGCAAGCTGTTGATGGCATACGGCTTGCGTGATATTATACAGACGTGACGGTCTGTAGTGAGTTTACTCGTTCAGTCACAACGCACTGCAAAAGGTGAGAATCAATATGAAATCAAAATCGAATTACGTTTGGATACTCATGAATTCTGTCTTGCTATGCGCGAGCGTGCTCGCGCAAGGGCAATGGTCCCGGCAACAGAGTGGGACTACTGCGAATCTTCGCGGCGTTTGGTTTGCCGATTCCTTGAACGGCTGGGCATGCGGAGATAGTGGCGTAGTCCTCCGGACTTCAAATGGAGGGAATAGTTGGAGCAGGCAGAATAGCGGAGTGAACATGATGCTTGAAGATGTGTTCTTTCAGAGTATTACTACCGGATGGATGGCGGGAGATAGTGGTGTCGTCATCTCTACAACGAACTCTGGCACTATCTGGGTCAGGCAAGGAGCGCAGGGACGAGGGAAGCTCCGGTACATTACCTTTTCGGGATTGATAGGGGGAGTATATGATGGTCTGATCGTAGGTGATACCGGCACCATTAACCATACAACTGACGGAGGTCGTACATGGCAGGGTGGGCGCGGAGTATTTGGTACGCGCAATCTAGATTGTATCGCATTCAAAGAACTATTTCGGTGGGTGATCTTTTTTGAACAGCTACCCAACAATGGCTGGTCAAGAATCTGGCGCACAACAAACGGAGGAATCGGATGGGATACTCTCGGAAACCTCCGCTTCCCGCGAGTATTGGACCTCTATACATTAGTCCGCAGTAACACCGAGTTATTCTACTGGATAGCAACGAAGCGCGGCGGCTTATTCACTTCAACAAACGCCGGCTCAGTTTGGAGAGTTGGATTGATGGAATCTCCAGATACAACAATTGACTTCAATGGAATTACGCTCGATACTCTGACTTGGAAATTGTGGGCTGTCGGAGGGAGGGGAAGAATTGCCAGTTCCTCTGACTCCGGAAAAAATTGGCAACATATCCCCACATCTGTTGCAACTAACCTCAATGAGGTTGCATTTCCAGCACGAGACGTGGGATGGGCTGTAGGGGATTCCGGAGTCATTTTGCACTATTCACTTACGTTGGGAGTACGTGAATCTATGAGTTTCGCTCCTGGGAGGTTCGATGTCGGTCCTGCATATCCAAATCCTTGTAATCCGAAAACAAGAGTGGAAATTCATTTGCCGCGCCAAGTGAGAATCGTTGCAGGTGTGTTTGACATTCTCGGAAGGGAAGCGAAACCGCTCTTGGATGAAATCAAACAGGCAGGAGCACACTCGCTTGAGATTGACGCAGGCAGCTTGCCGAGCGGAGTTTATTTTCTGAGAGTCAGCGCTGGAAATCGTACAAAAATTGCAAAGCTAGTACTGATAAAGTAACTGCTTCGCAAAAAAAAGGAAATGCCCCGCGGCATCTCCGTTTGCTCTTTGTGTTCCCGGCAAGGAAGAAAGAGAATGGAAGATTCTCGCTGAGGCATTTCTATTTCCAATAAACAAATAACCATCACCAGAATCAATCATAGGAGGATCAGTCATGAAGACACGAAAATATGTTGCAAGCGTTCTGCTCTGCTTCGCCTGCCATCTTCAGGCGCTGGCGGGGAACGAAATGATTTCACAAGATGGAGGCCGCACGTGGTCATATCCCAAAGAACCCGCGTTAGTTAGCAAAAGTCGAGGCAGCCTTGAGAATCTTTCTGGCATTCAAGCTAATTACATCAAGATTCTTGATTTTAGTGATCCACAATTCTCTAACGTCGCGACCGACGTCGTATTCGGGGACGCAAACCACAATGGAAAAATTGAAATGTATCGTGGAATCTACGTCTCCGAAACACAGGCATTCACGCGCGTGTATGAGTTCAACAACGACCTAACCTACACGACCACCGATCTGCAATTTTACGCTGTTCCGTGGGCTCTTGGTGATATTGACAAAAATGGTCTCGCAGACATAGTGGTTCAGTCAGGCGACCTTGGTCTAGGAGGCAACGGGTACCTTCGGGTATATGAAGCGCCAAACCCAAATTCATTTCCTTCGGTGCTAAAGCAGGAAATTATCTTGCCCGGCAGAAAGGTGTTTTATTATGCTCGAATTGTCGACGCAGATGCAGACGGTAAGCTTGAGGTGCTAATGAGCGCTAACGGATTCGACGATGGTAGCCTAAACATCTACGAATGGAATGGTTCACAACTTGTTTTGATTTGGACAGCTCCCGAAATCAGCACTGGCACTTCAACAAAGGCGGTCTCTGATTTTGACAACGATTCCAAGATTGAGATCGCTACCGTCACATTAGCAACGATTTACCACTATGAGAACGTCGGAGACAATCAATACGCGTTGGTTCAAACATTGGCTTTACCATCGTACACCTACTGGAATTATGAGGCTCTGTTGGAAACCAACGTTGATCAGGGAAATCCTGAATTCGCGGTAGGCTTGAGCTACCTTTACGGAACAGGAACGCGATACGAATGGATAATCTACAAGGCGCTCACTGATAACACCTTCACTCAATGGTACAACACCGCATTTCCGCAAAACATATGGGTTGGAGTCATAACTCACACGACCGGTGACTATGATGGTGACGGCCAAGATGAAATACTTGTGGATGATCATCCAACGCTCAAGATGCTGGAATATGTGAACGGGCAGATGCAGGTAACTTGGACTCGAACGCAACCTGATCCCATCTACGCGACAAGCGCTGACATGAGAATGGATGGGGTAATGAATCTTGCAATTTCAGATTTCGGCAACCCAATGAGCTTCTGGGAAGAACAGCGCCTTGCGAACTCCTATCTCAACAAGTCGCTTGACGCAGGCTCAACCTTCAGCAACAGCGCTCGCCACATACTCAAAGGCGGCGGTAAACTTCATGAGGAGTTTACGAGCGGCGGCGACATCTTCTATCGCCGCTCGAGCAACAACGGTGTGGCGTGGGAACTCACAAAGCGCATCTCGGATGGAACGGCAAATCAAGGTGCAGGCTGCATCGCAGTTGCGCACGCAAGCAGTGTTCACCTCGTTTGGCAAAAGACAATTGATGCTACGCACTTCAGCGTTTTGTATTCCCGCTCGCTCGATAATGGCTCAACATGGAGCGCTCCTGTTGTTTTGCCAAACGCAAGCAATGTCGAGGTCTCATGGTCGCAAGCGTACAGAGCGATGCCTGTCATTGCAGAGCTCAGTTTATTCCAGCCTCAGGGTCCCGGTTCCGATTACACGCTTGTGGTCGTCTATGCCAGCAGCGCCGGTCTTCGTTATCGAACTTCAGTGGATAATGGCGCGACGTGGCAGATTCCAAGTCCAGAAATCATTTCCGGTCTTGCAGATAGTTACGTGTGGTTCCCGAGTCTCGCGAGTGGCGGTTCGTTCTTATCGCTCACGTACGATTATCGCTACACAACGCAAGGCGTTTACTCACGGACGTATTCGGGAACCAGTTGGAGCAACGAAACACAAGTGACTGATATCGCGGCGACGATCTACAACAGACACTCGTCTATCGCGGTTGATCCGGACGGTCATCCGATTGCATCATGGTGCGCGCAAGGCTACGCCAACGGCCAGTTCGACGGAGATTATCGAATCCTGTTCCGGTACGGGAACTCAAACAACAGTTGGAACCCGTGGTTTGTCGAGTTTGCAAAAATTTCCGGCGTTCACTCGCTCTACCCGTCGCTCACGTACTACAACAAAGGCGCGGCGAATTCCTACGGCGTGGATGTTCTTCACCACACGTGGAATCCATCAACAAATGCGCAAACTGTCAGAATGAAAAAATATCAGGGCGGCAATTGGTGGACTGACGAAGAACGGAGCGCAACCGCGGCGTGGGCAAACACTTCGCTGGAAAACTTCACGTCTGGTCTGCCAATGAACATGTGGACCGACCAATCAAGCTCTCCCTCTCTGATCGAAGTGAACTCGCAGGGATTGCCAAAGCAGACAGATAATCCACCGCTCGCAATGGATGGTCGCCGCGTCGTCATCCAACACAAACAAACTGGTTCGTTCGTCGCATTCGAGTTGAACGACATGCACTTCGAGCTGAGCGACAACACAACTGTTCCCGTCGCGTTCAAGCCGCATGACTTCCGTCAGCCGCTCAATGTTACGCTTGCAAATGTGTGGGAGTATCTCGGCACCGAGGCGTTGCGTGTGCCAGGCAATGCGAGCCGCCTTGTGTTTACGAAATCCATTTTCACAAATCCCTCGAGTGATACAAGCGGTCGCGGCATTCCGGCAAGTTTCCCGCTGCGACAATTCCGTTTCCGCGTGTTGGATGCGGCAAATGGACGTGAGCTTGCGCTCCTCGACACGAGCGGCGCGTCGGGAACCATCAGTGTGAACATCGCATCTCATGCCGGTCGTAACGTGTTCCTGCGCTCGCTCGTTACGCTGCCGGGAATTTCCAATCCACAGATTTCCATCGGTGTCGGCGACATCATCTACGGAGGAACAACGAGTGGGCAAAACCTCTCGTCCACAGCAGGCGAGCCGCTGCACAATGGGTTGGCGCAAAACTATCCCAACCCCTTCAATCCTCTCACAACGATTCGCTATGCTGTTCCGAACGACGGCATGGTAACGCTTGCGGTATATGATGTGCTCGGACGAGAGGTTGCATTGTTGGTGAATGAATCCAAGCAGAGTGGCTCGTACACAGTTACGTTCGATGCATCAAAGCTTCCCAGCGGCATGTACTTCTATCGCCTCAAAGCAAACGGGCTTAATGATGTGAAAAAAATGGTCGTCGCGAAGTAACGCGGAGCGGTTTAGAACGGAATACTCGGAGCCGGTTTCGCACTATGCGGGACCGGCTTTGTGTTTCGTCTTCATTGTCTTTCGCTCTTTCTTCCGACGCTCAACAGGACGACAGCACCAACAAACATCGTAGCGGCGGCAAACCCGAACCCCGCCACAGGTGAAACTGCCGTCCAAAGGAGGCCGACCAATACGCTTGCACCAAAATCGCCGATGCCGTTGACTGTGCCGAGCACTCCCATCCCGATGCCGCGTGTTTCCGTTGAAATGAAATCTGCGGTAATTGCTGCTTCGAGCGTATCCTCTGCTGCAATGAACACTCCTGCAAGTGCGAACAGGGAAAACAGATACACGAGGCTCATCCATCCAAAAAGAAATGCAAGTGCAAATCCGCCGATTGTTACAGCGGCGAGAATGTAGCCGAGTGCAAGCAACACCGTTCTACTAATTCTGTCGCTCAACGCTCCGATAGGAAAAGATGCAAGAGCGTACGTTGCGTTCCGAACGACATACATCAATCCTGCAAGCTGCGCCGCGTGTGTGACGCCGTGTTCCGGCGAAAGCAATTGTGTCGCTGCGAGAATCAACAATGTCGGAGCAAAATCGCCAAGACCGAAAATGCCCGCACCGATGAGGAATCGCTTGAAACCCGTTGGCAACGCGCGGACTGTTCCCCAGAATTTGAGCTGATGGTTTGCGTCACGACGCTTCTCGACTATCATAAGTCCGAACACAATTGCTGAAAGCACACCGGGGATAAGCGTAATGAGAAAGATATTTCGGAACGGCTGCGAAGCATCGGATGCCGCAAATGGCTGCCACACTTCCAACAGCCAAACGCCGATGAGGGGACCAAGTATTGCGCCGAGCGTATCACCGAAACGATGAAACCCGAACGCCCTACCTCGAACAGATGGATCGACAGAATCCGCAAGCATCGCATCACGAATGGGACTTCTGAATCCACGCCCGAACCACCCAACCACTCGTCCCACAAGCACGAGATGCCACGTGGACGCAAATGCAAACACCGCTTTTGAAATTCCCGTGAGCAGGTAGCCGAGTGTTGTCAGCGGTTTGCGGTGTCCGAGCCTGTCGGATATCCACCCGCCCCACAGCTTGACGAAGCTGGAGATTGCATCGGCAGTTCCTTCGATGAACCCAAGCGCCGATGGCGGCGCTCCAATCACTGCAAGAAATCCCGGCAGCACCGCAGTTGCCATCTCGTGACACGCATCGGAGAGAAAGCTCGTCACTCCCATGTCGATCACGTTGCGGTTGAGCCAACTTGGTCTGTTCGATGTTGTTGTCATGCGTTCTCGCGATGATGTTTCAATGCTTTCTCTGCGGCACGCCGGACAATCACCGAGTGCCCGTTGTTCAGCACGCGGAGTAACTCGTCACGCGTTCCATCGATGCGACCCAACGCTTCAGCGCACGCCGCTGCGATGTACGGATCTGCCGATTCGTGCATCATGCGACCAAGCTCAGGCACAGCTTCCTGAGCATGAAGCTGAGCCAACACTGTGTGCAAAAAAAATGTCATCGTTTCATTCACCCCTAAAATGCAGAACTCCTACACGTCCGCATGTAGCTTCTGTGTAGGAGTCATCAATTCCAAGTTCGTTTGGAATGTTTTTAGGCGAACTCCATCGCCACTGGCAATATATACGGTTTCCTGATGAAACTCAAATGAAAGGCTGGTAAAGACTTCTTCAGGAATCAGTCCACGCTCATACATTCTTGAACGCCTTCTTCCCCGCAAACTCCGCGCGGCTGCCAAGCTGTTTTTCAATCCGAAGAAGTTGATTGAACTTTGCAACACGCTCACTACGACAACCGGAACCAGTCTTCAGATGTCCTGCACCTGTTGCGACTGTAAGGTCGGCAATGGTCGTGTCTTCGGTTTCACCGGAGCGGTGCGCGATGAAGGAGTTGTAGCCGTTCGACTTTGCCAGCGCAATCGTATCGAGTGTTTCTGTAACCGTACCGATTTGGTTCAGCTTAATGAGAATGCTGTTGCCAACGTGTTCGTCAATGCCTTTCTTGAGTATCGCCGGGTTCGTGCAAAAGATGTCGTCTCCCACCAACTCAATTGTGTTGCCGAGCTCTTTCGTCAGCAGTTTCCATCCTTCCCAATCGTTCTCCGCCATGCCGTCTTCCAACAGCACAATTGGGAATTGCCGTGCCCATTCACTCCAATGCCGAACCATCTCTTCAGATGTTTTGCTCGAACGATCCGATTTGAAAAACACGTACCGTCCATGTTCCCACATCTCGCTCGTTGCGGGGTCAAGGCAAAGGGAAATGTCCTCCCCCGGAATATAGCCTGCATCAACAATCGCTTCAAGAATCAGCTCGACTGCTTCGAGATTGGATTTTAGGCTTGGGGCAAAGCCACCCTCATCACCAACTCCTGTACTGTATCCCTTCTTCTTCAAAATCTTTTTCAATGTGTGAAATGTTTCAATGCCCATGCGAATCGCCTCGGCGAAACTTTGTGCGTTGTGCGGAGCGATCATGAACTCCTGAAAGTCCACATTATTGTCCGCATGGCGTCCGCCGTTGATGACGTTCATGCAGGGGACAGGGAGAAGCGTTGCATCTTTGCCGCCGAGATATGCATAGAGCGGCTGCTTGCGCGCCTTTGCTGCTGCGCGCATGACTGCCATTGAAACGCCAAGAATCGCGTTGGCACCCAGGCGAGCTTTGTTCGATGTTCCGTCGAGCGAGATGAGCGTTTCGTCAATAAGCCGCTGGTTGAACGGTTCCATCTCGATGAGCCGTCTGGCAATTTCCTGTTCAACGTTTGCTACTGCCTTCGAGACACCTTTTCCGTCGTACCTGTTCGGGTTGCCGTCGCGAAGTTCGACGGCTTCTTTCTCACCGGTTGTTCCATCTTGCAGCACTACATCAACTTCAACAGTTGGGTTGCCGCGTGAATCTAAAACTTCTAATGCGGTAATCTGCGATATGTTCTTTGAAATGTTCGGCATGTTCATTCCTTTGCTTTATGTGTGGGTGATAATGAAAGTCGCATAAACCTCCTTCTGTAGCGACTGCCCGGCGAACCGACTCGTCATACGTTACGTCATACTGAAGATGTCTAAGGAGTTCAAACTCAAAGTCCTGCAAAAGTCCGCATACCGGACAACGAAGCTCTTCCGCGAGCTTCCTGAGAATCTCCTCCTTATATCCCGTCGTACTCATCTCCGTCTTTCAGCTTCAGCCATTGCTTTTTCATTTTGTCCATGATATCATACGTGTAGAGGACACGTACGTTGAGCGATGAGCTAATCTCCGGTGTTGCTACTTTTACCTTTGTGCGTCCTTTCTCCTGTGAGTGAACAAGAGTACGGACATGAGCGTCGAATTCCCTTTCGTACAGCAACACCGTGTTGCAATGTCTGCAGCGAAATTGTTTGCCGCTCAGTTGCTCAACAGCATACGGCACGCCTTTGCGCTTCCGGAACTTTGCATGGATTCTCGGCACCATTGCTATGCCGTTCCTCTCAGTCTGAACTGCTGCCCAAGAAATACCTTGCGGGCAAGCTCGTTGTGTGCAATCTCCATCGGTGTTCCATGGACGAGAAGTTTTCCTTCGGAGATGACATACGCCCGGTCGGCAATTTCCAGTGTTTCGTGCACATTGTGGTCTGTAATCAGCACTCCCGTGTTCTTTTCTTTGAATGTCGCTACGATACGCTGCAATTCTTCAACTGCAATCGGGTCAACGCCTGCAAACGGCTCATCCAAAAGAATAAAGTGCGGACGAAGAGCGCTGGCGCGCATCACCTCAAGCCGTCGCCGCTCGCCGCTGGAAAGATGTTTTGCTTTGATGCGACGTCGAGCGTGCATTGCAAAGTCGGTCAGCACTTCCTCAACTCGTTCTCTGATTTCCTGTTTTGAATAGCCATTCATTTCCAGTACAGCGATGACGTTTTCTTCCGCTGTAAGTCCGCGGAATGCCGATGGCTCTTGCGGAAGATAGGCAATGCCAAGTCGAGCCCTCCGATACATCGGCCATCCGCCGATTTCGGTTTCATCAAACCACACCGTTCCTTTGTCCGCCTTGGTTTCACCGGTAATGATTCTGAAAGTTGTTGTTTTGCCTGCGCCGTTGGGACCAAGCAATCCGACGATCTCTCCCTGCTTCACTTCGATACTAATTCCGCGTACAACTTCTCTTTTGTTGTAGACTTTTACGATGTCACGCGTTTGAAGTACATGCCCCACAATTCACCCTGAACTTCCGGTAACGAAGCGCACAGCATACTGCCACGAGTGGGATTCTCCCTCTGTCATCGCTTCATCCTTGAAACGGTAATCGTGCTTGCGGATGAACTCATCAAGCTCTTCTGTCATTTGTTGAATCTTTCCTACATGGGATTGAACAAGAAACTCGTGTGCCGTCCCCTGAGTCATTAAGAGTATTTCTTGCAGGTGAGGAAGGCAGACACCCCCGGCGCGTTCATAGTGTTGTTGAAACTCTTGGTCATCACAGTAGTCTGCCACTAATTGGAGGGCATACGATTCAATATCTTGCTGCAACGAACAAAGAGGACAGCGTTCGGACGCCGAGATGATTCTGCCTTCATTGAATGCTTCTTGATGTATGTGGAGTAAATCTTCATACACAATCGCAATACCCATTGCCTGCAAATTGTTGCGTGCTGCCCGGCGGACATACTCGGAGTGTTCCTTGCAGAATCCCAATGATGCACGGACAGGCTCCCTGAACTCCGGAACGGTCAGCTCTTCGATGAACTCGACCGAAAGGGTGTACCGAATTGACCTGCGAATCATGAAACACACGGGACAATCCTTCATCTCGAGAATCTTCAACAATTCATTATAACCAACAAACTTCGGCCGCTGCCCTTCGCGATGCTCAGGCTCTCCCGCAAGCTTACCGACAACGCCGGTGACCCCTTCGATTAGCTTGTCGTTCCAACCATGAAAGCGATTGCCGTTGAACATGCCGATGCCTCTTCGTCCGTCATTGTTTCGTTCTTGAACTGAATGTCCTGTTTGCGCGTAAACTCACTCAACTGTTTTCTCAGTGCCCCGACGCTCCCGGTGTGCAGACGAAGGATGTCGCTTCTCGAAGGCTCTTGCATGGGCTTTGCAAACAGGTCGGTGAGATGAATGCGGCACAAACCGCCGCAGAAGCGGAGCGCTTCCATCATCTTTTCATCCGTAAAGTGTTCACGCAGAGTGTCAATGTAAAAGAGGCTGAAGCAATTTCTCTGCGTACACGCGGGACATTCTGCCGATGGAGATGAAAAACTGTTTTGTCGTTTGTGTAGAGTCACAACGATTTCTTGCAGAATATCCCGGTAGATAATCGCTATGCCGAGAGGATTGCCGGAGGAAAGGAATGCTTCAGCGTGGGTGCGGCAAAAGCCCAGCGAGGCACGGAGCGACTCTCGCGTGGGACCGTCGTTCACATTTTCGTACAGAAGATTCTTGAGATACTCAGCAACGACACCGTTCAACAGTCGGCACACAGGACACCCTTTCGTCTGAGAAGCCTCAAGAGTCTCAAAGTACATCGATGATGGCGGTTGCATGTCTGATGCTTTCATTTTCCCGATGTGTAATGAATGATGTGTGCCCGTTCTTCCGTGATCATGCCTCCGCAGCCTGCTCGTTCCAGCAATTCCCCGGCAACTTGTACGAAGTTGTCGATCTTCTCTACCGTATCGACTATTTCAATCACCAGCGGCAGGTCTTCCGACAGCCGCAATATCTTTGCGGTGTGAATGCGACTACGGGCGCCAAAGCTCTCCACACCCCGGAGAACTGTTGCTCCTGCCAGGCCTAACTCACGGGCTTTGAGAACAAATACCTCGTATAAGGGTTTGTGGTCGAGCTTGTCCATCTCACCGATGAAGATGCGCAACAGCTTTCCTTCACCTTCGAGTTTCATACGGTTGCCCTTTCACATTAGAAGAATTTGCCGACAATAGTTCCGGCGGCAGCGTCTATCAACCCGACACCAACGGACATGGTAATGTTGATGACTGCCCGGAAGAGTTCTCCATCTCGAATCAACGTCAACGTTTCCGGGAGCCATCGGTACACAATATTCGAAGGCCAATAACGTGCACATGCGCCTATCTCACCGCCGACAAAGACCAAGACATAGTTTCTCAATCCTTTTCTTTCACTGAACCACCAATAAACGAAAAAACTCCTAACACGTCAGCTTGTCGCTTTTGTGTAGGAGTCATCAATCCCACGAGGGAGATATTTTCGGCGAACTCCATCGCCGAATGCAATATAGAGAAACGCAGGGGCAGTGTCAAATCAGAGTGCAGAAGACGCACAACGTATTGAACAACTGCGCATTACAAGTGATGCTTCAGTTTCGCGTAGCCTGCCCTGCTTACCTGCAAACGTGTGCCGTCAGTGAGAATTGCCACGCGGCTGTCTTTCGCATAGAGTTCAATCTTGGAGAGTCGTTCCATGTTGAGAATATATGAACGATGAATGCGAACAAATTTCTTTTTGTCCAATCCCTCTTCAAGCGTTGAGAGCGTTGTTTGCTTGAGATGATTCTTGCCTTCTGCTTTTATCGCAACGTAATCGTCTTGCGCCTCAATGTAATCAATCTTTTCTGATGGGATGATATGGACTTTCGCTCCATCGCGAATCAAAATTCGCTCAACGGGCTTGTTGGCTAACAGTGATTCTTCGATGATTGCATCGAGCCGATTTGCTGAGTTCGCACCCAGCTTCTTTCTTGCTTGTCCCACAGCTTCGTTAAACCGTTCTTGGCTGAATGGTTTCAACAAATAATCTGCTGCATGGACTTCAAATGCCTTCAACGCAAACTCGTCATACGCTGTGGTGAAGATGACGGCGAGGTCGTGTTCAATCAACTCCAACACTTCAAAGCCGCTTAGCTTTGGCATTTGAATATCGAGAAAAAGAATGTCGGGCTTCGATTCAGTAACGGCTTTCACCGCTTCAAAACCGTTCGCACACTCTGCAATAATCTGAATGTCAGTGTGAGAAAGCAGAAACTCGCGCACAATTTGTCGTGCGAGCTGCTCGTCGTCAACGATTACTGCGCTAAGTGTGTTTCTGGATGGAGGCAAGGGAGTAATGGATTATTGGAGTGTTGGAGTTTGCTGGAAACATTAGCTGGACGGTAAAGTTTTCAGAATTGTTCTCGACAGTACATTGTGCGTCGTTGCCGTACAATGCGTTGAGCCGTTTTCGTACGTTTGTGAGTCCGACCCTTGTGCTTTTGCTTTGCGGTCGTTCCGGGTCGCAAGGATTGGAAACGCTGACATGCAGCGAGCTTCCTTTTCTTTCGGCAGAAAACAGAATGGTTCCGCCTTCAACAAGATGCGCAACGCCGTGATTGACTGCGTTTTCAACCACTGGCTGAAGAATAAGCGACGGGACGAGGATTTCTGCACAGCCATCTTCTACGTTCTTTTCAAACTTCAATCGAGATCCAAATCTCACCTGCTCAATAGAAAGAAAATTTTCTGCCAACTGAAATTCTTCCGCCAAAGGAATGAATTGTTGTTGTCCGAGTTTCAGCGTCTTCCGAAAAAATTCCGCAAGCCGCAGTGACATTGCACGCGCTGCTGAGGCATCTGTTGCCGTCAGTGCGCTGATGGAGTTCAAACTGTTGAAAAGAAAATGTGGCTGAATCTGCGAACGGAGCGCTTTCAGTTCCGCTTCACGCGCAAGCACCTGCAATTCGAGTGCTCGTCGTTCTGCCGACCGGGCAGAATCAAATGCAAGCAGCAAGTAATGGATAACAATTCCCAATACAAACAACAGCATACCAATGCCAAGGAGGAGAGGAATGTTACTGTCGTATTTCGCGTTGAGGTCCGGGAAGGAGTCGGCGCGTGTCAACGTTGTTGCGATGCCTTTCCCTATTGCCAGCCACAACGCTGCGGAGAGAAATGACGAAACAGTAACAACGCCCACAACGTTGAGAAACGGAGTCTCCTGCAATGGGAATGATCGACAAAGATACAGCGACGCAAGGCACATGAACGCGTACACAAACGACATCGGCAGAATCAACGCGGCTGCTTCGCTCCACGTCAGAGCGTTCATCTCAACAAATAAAAAACAAAGCAGTCCGGCGATGACAAGCCAGATTGCCATGTACAAAATGAAGCGTTCTCTCTGCGCGAAGATTGGATGCATTTGTTGTATTGCGGATTGTTCTTCAATTCGCAATCATCAATCCGAAATCCGAAATCAAAAAAATCAGTTTCTCACTTCAACACCGCCCATAACAATAGTGCCGCGGATGATGAGTCGTTGCTGCGCTTCTGTCCCTTGACGAAATGTTTTGTCGTCGTAGCCGCCGAGGATTGGTGTTCCTTCAAACGACACGCTCCAGTTTTGCGGGACTTTGATTTCGATGCCGCCCCAGAATGCAAATACATCGAGCACGGCAGGACTATTGGTTATGGAAGCGTTGCGGAGGTCAATGTCGCAGCCGCCCATGACCGCCGTAAGCTCGCCGCCGCGGAAATCCTTTGTATGCACATTCCGTCGTGAACCGCCAAGAAATGCAGACGCATTGACAATGGAGGAATCGTCAACCGACTTTTCTGCCCCTAAGATGTTTGCATTGCCGGGGCGATTCCGAGAACTGGTACGCATTATCATCATAGCACCAAGCGCAACCAAAAGCAACGGCCAGAAATCCCACAAGCGGAAGTAGAAGATCTCCAATCTGTCAACCAATAACGCAGCGCCGACAAACATGAGCACGACGCCCCAAAATTTTCCGCCGTGTCCTTCAGGCTGTACAACCTTGACAGCGCCGTATGCAATGAGCAATGCGGGCCAGTAACGCAAGTAATCTCTCGCGTACAAAATATCCAGATTGTCGAGCGTGAAGATGACGCCGATTGCGACGATAGTGAATCCCAACACAAGTTGGGGAGTGATGCGAAATGATGCTTTGGTTTCCATGGTGTTCCTCGTTGATTAAAGGTTAGAAGTCAGACATCAGAAGTCAGATGTCAGAGTTCGGTTGCGCAGTCTGCATTACGTTCCTTCGCCGCGATTCTCTCTCAATCGATTCCCACAACAAGTAGATGCCGAAGAGAACTATCACGACAGGCCACGTATCGCGAAAACCGTAGCCATAGATCTTTAGCACGGACCATTGAAACCATGCGCCCAGTGCCATCAGCCAGTATCCTTCTGCGCGTTGATTCGATTGAGAGAATTTATTCGCGCCGATAACGATAAGAATGACGGGCCAGAATCTCCACACCGAGAATCGTTCGATCATCCCGATGTTCATCAAAAGAAAAACGATGCCGAGTGCAATCAATCCGCCGCCGATAAGCCAGCGTCCGCTCGACCAACGATGTGTTGCGATGTCCATCTGTTTCTCCTTTCAAATTGTTCTGTGCAAATATACGGTGCTGCCGCTGAAGATGTTAGGGAGAATTAGGTGAACGGCGGTCGGGGGTCGGTGAATGGAGGCGAGGTGACCCGTCATGGTGAGCGAAGTCGAACCAAGAGAAGAGCCAGCCGTGACACCCTTCGACTTCCCATCTGCCTCCTTTGTTCTGTGTTGGCGGGCAGGCGCTCACGGTGGAGCAGTGTTCACGAGCCAACGAATCTTGGAGATTCCCGAA
>Ga0209514_10005476_pt1 | contig 16190 bp, 12 predicted proteins | sample Subgrocontami58m_FD_187452 | JGI IMG/M metagenome (GOLD analysis project Ga0209514, IMG submission 187452) | Subsurface groundwater microbial communities from S. Glens Falls, New York, USA - GMW37 contaminated, 5.8 m (SPAdes) (version 3) | ecosystem: Environmental > Aquatic > Deep subsurface >...
AGTGGTAGCTGATAACAACCAGACGGCCTCCCGGACGTAATAAATTTATGGACTGCCGGAGGCCGGTTGAGAGATTATCCAACTCCCTGTTGACAGCAATACGCAAGGCCTGAAAACTACGGGTGGCCGGGTGGATTCGCCCTCGCTTCTGTCCGAATGCCTGAGCAATAATGGCGGCTAGCTCCAGGGTAGTCCGTATGGGGCGATGGCTGATAATGTGTCGGGTTATTTTACGGCTGGCAGGTTCCTCGCCATATTGATATAGAAGCCTGGCTAATTCCTTTTCAGGATAATTGTTGACTATGTCTAAGGCTGTAATATCCTGCTTGGGGTCAAAACGCATGTCCAGAGGTGAATCATGGGTAAAGCTGAATCCTCTGCCTGTCTCCGAGAGTTGCATGGAAGATAGTCCGAGGTCGAATAATATGCCGTCTACCTGCCGGAAGTCATGGATAGTAGCTATGATTTCTAATTGTGCGAAGTTGGCATTGACGAGGATAGCGTGTTGAGGAAGGATTGATTGGGCTAACCGGATAGCTTCAGGGTCTGCATCTATGCCCAAAAGCTGGCTATTTGGAAAGCTATTGAGGATGGCCTGGGAGTGTCCCCCTGAACCTAAAGTGCAGTCTATATATCGGCCTCCGGGCGATGAACCCCGAAGATACTCGATTACTGCATCTACAAGGACTGGCGTATGAGAGATGGTAGCCATCAGGGCGCTCATATTTATCTTTCCACCGCCCCGGTACACCGGTGCGGTTTGCTGGATGTTATGTCTATGAAATTAAATTGTTACCGGTTATTGTAATTAATCATTATCTCATCGTTCCTATTCCAAACTTTCCGAGATTTGCTCGGCATTTTCTATTACTATTTCCGACTCAGCCTGCCATCGCTTGGGTGACCAAACTTCAATATAAGTCCCAATTCCAACTACAATCGCTTCGTTATTTATCTCCGCTTGCTGACGCAGGCTGGATGGAATAGTAGCTCTTCCTTGCCCATCTATTATCAGTTCAAAACTAAGGCCATAACTAAATCTTAAAAACTCCCGAATTTTTTTCTTATTCTGCTGTTCAGCCAGGTGATCCATTTGCTTTTCCCACACTGGAGTGGGTAATATCCTGATACCGCCATCAAAGCCGGCAGCCCAGACTCCACCTTCTTTGGCCAGCTTTTCCCGGAAAGCCGGTGGAAGGGGTATTCTCCCTTTAGCGTCAACGCGATATTCATAAGCGCCGAAAAACCTCGAAGGCATTTATAATTTATCTCTCAGAAAATGACTTTCTATGGAATTGCCTACGCCTCGGCCAATACGTGGGTAGATGGCCAGCGATGGGCTGCCAGATAAGATAATTTTTGGGCTTGCTCCCAGTCTAGATTAGACAGGGCCATTACCGGCTCCCGCTTTTCCGGGTTGGCAGTTAGCGTGTAAAGGGTCAAACCGCGAGGATTTGTTTTCTCCTCCACAACGCCCTCGTCCACGAGCATCCCTAGCGCCTCTTTGAGGTCGAACTTTTTAACATCCACCGCCCCACCGATGCAGGGTAAAGAGAACTGAGTTTGGGGATGCTTGCTCCAGAACTGTAAGACCAGGAATCGCCCCGCTGAGTTGCCATGCTTGCGAACAAATTGAAGTAGTTTCATCCTAGTCTCCTTGTCGAGATTGGTCACCACCATTGGTTTGTACCTCCTTAAGGTCTCCCCTAATCTTCCCTTATTCCCCTCTTTTCACCACTATGCACCACGCTAACATTATTTATCCCCACTGTCAATACCTTTTACAGGACTATTTTTAAATTCTTTCAGTTTATTCTGGGCACTCTCCACGCCTCATTAACACCGTTATTACCGGAGAAGATAACCGAGTTTTCAATAATATTGGGTGTTTAATAATTTAATTTCAAAGGAGTTATCAGAGGTTTTGATAATGGGGAAGTAGTAGCGTGATAACGAACAGTTGTTCTTATTTAGATAAAATTTAAACTTGTTTCAGTATTTTGTGTTCTGATTTTATCTCAAAACTTTTGGGGGTTGCAGGTGGGTGAGATAATTTTATAGATACATTTTGCCCTTTGACTTTGCCACCATCAGGGGCTACAATCCAGGCAGTCTGGAGCAAAGGAAGGGAAATCGAGGAATGAGCAAGTTATTCGAGAAAATAAAAATCGGTAGTCTGGAGCTAAACAACCGTATAGTTATGCCGCCTATGGGCACCCAACTGGCCAATCCCGATGGCACGGTTTCTCCCCGGCAAATCGAATATTATTCGCACCGCGCCCGCGGTGGGGCTGGATTGATTGAAGTCGAATTCTCAACCGTTGACCCGGTCCAGTTTGCTGCTCCGACCCAGGTGAGGATCTCCGACGACAAGTTCATGCCCGGTCTGGCGGCGCTGGCATCAGCTATAAAATCGAATGGCGCCAGGGCGGCCATACAGATACACCACCCCGGAAGACAGGCATCAGCCCGCACTACAGGGGTTCAGCCAGTGGCCCCTTCTGCAATAGCCGGACCCTCCCCGGAATTGCCCCGGGAACTAACCGTGGCTGAGATTCTGGAGTTGGAAGAACGCTTCGCCCAGGCAGCATTGCGAGCCAAGCAGGCAGGTTTCGATGCTGTGGAGCTTCATAGCGCTCATGGCTATCTTCTATGTCAGTTCCTTTCCCCTTATTCTAATAAGCGTCAGGACGACTTCGGAGGCGATACACGGCGCCGCGCCCGCTTCCCTCTGGAGATCGTTAGTAGGGTAAGGCAGAGGGTTGGCAACGATTATCCCATTCTGTTTCGCCTTTCGGCTGACGAGCATGTAGAGGGTGGACTTACATTAGTTGAGACCAGGCTCATCGCCCGGTGGCTGGAAGAAGCTGGTGTTAATGCGATAAGCGTATCAGCGGCTAACCATGCCAGCATGGAATGGTCTATACAGCCTATGTTGCTCAGACCGGGTTGCCTGGCGCCACTGGCCGGAGAAATAAAGAAAGTGGTTAAGGTACCGGTTATAGTCGCAGGACGCATCAACGACCCATTGGTCGCCGAACGGATTCTGGAGCAGGGCAAAGCAGACCTGGTGGCTGTAGGCCGGGGTTTGCTGGCAGACCCCGATTTTCCCCGGAAAGCCAGGGAGGGCAACGAACGGGAAATAAACAAATGTATTGCCTGTAATACCTGCTACGACCAGATTTTACGTATGCAACCTATAGCTTGTCTGGTGAATCCAGGGGCGGGTAGGGAACTGGAGAAAGAAGGCAGTGCAGCCACTCCCAAACGGATTGTAATACTCGGAGCCGGTCCGGCTGGCCTGGAGGCAGCCCGGATATCAACTGTGAGGGGGCACAGGGTTACCTTGTTGGAGGAGGATTCAAAGATTGGCAAACATTGGTCATGGCTGATACGGCCTTATTTGACTCTTCAGCAATCAAGGCTCCGTGCTCTGGGGGTCAAAATAGAATTGGGGAAGAATGCAGTAACCAGCGTTTTTAAAACGCTGAACCCCGATGTGGTGATGGCCACGCAACAGTCTCTTCCCAGGGAAATTAAAATCGTTGGCCTGGAGCCGGGAAATGTATTTAGTGCAGAGGAAGTCCTGTATGGTAGAATGGATATTGGCAAACAGGTAGTGATTTTAGGTGGTGGAAATATTGGCCTTGAAGTTGCCAACCACCTTTATCGGAAAGATATAAAGGTTACTGTAATAGAATCCGGACCTCGCGCTGGCTCCGGGCTGGAGTGGCATGCCCGGAAGGTGCTCCTGGACCAGCTTGCCGAAAGGGGAGTTAAAATCCTGACAAATATTACCGTAATCAGGTTTAAAGGCAAAAAACTTTTTTATCAGCGCAGCCCTTCCAATGAAGAATTAGAAATAAATGCCGGTAGCATCATCAATGCCCTGGGTTCAGATCCCTGCGAGGTGTTGGCTGAAAGTCTGAAAAAGGATTTTCAAGTCGTCTCCTTACCTTACTGCGAACGGCCCGTTGAGGTTTACCGGGCAACCCAGGAGGGAGCTAAGGCCGCCCGGAGGATTTAGAAGCATGAGTGGTGTTTTACCGAAACAAGAGATACAACGTTTGCTTGCTCAAACGCCCCCTCTGTTGGAGGGGATGGTCAATGCGGATGAGCAGGTGCAACCTAACGGAGTAGACATAACCCTCCGCCAGATCGCTATGTTCTCATCAGCAGGCAGAATTGGTACGAGTAATCTTGAGCGTCGCCTCTCTGATACTTCGTCTCTTGTCTTCGACGAACTGGGTGACATGGAGTTGATGGCCGGCGCTTATCTGGTTACCTTTAACGAGGTGGTTAACCTGCCGGCGGATGTTATGGCTATAGGCCAAACACGCTCCAGCTTATTACGCTGCGGGGTGAGTATAAACAATGCCATATGGGATGCCGGATACTCGGGTCGCTCCCAGGCATTACTGGTTGTCTTTAATCCTTATGGTTTTCGCCTGAAGAAGGATGCGCGTTTGCTGCAACTGGTCTTTATCCGCCTGACAACGGCCACTGAGAGTGTTTATAAAGGCATGTTCCAGGGCGAAAACAAGTAGGGGCAATCCCTAGTTGCCCAGTGTATGGCTAGGGGCATGCCCACTCGTTCCAACAAAATGCGGGCAGGAACCTCGTGCCATAACGGAAACCCCCTGACCCCCTTTACGTAAAGGGGGCAAATCCGATTCACGAAGTGAATCGAGTTTGGGGGTTTTCGACCACCAGTCAATGCAGCTCGTAGCTATAAAATCTCTGGGTTTCTTGATTGTGTTAAGAATATGTTGGAACAGGTCGGGCATGTCGTGCCCTGCAAAGTTATTCCAGATAGTCCTTAAGCCGCCGGCTACGGCTGGGGTGGCGCAATTTTCGTAGCGCTTTGGCCTCGATTTGCCGTATGCGTTCCCGGGTTACGTTAAATTCCTTGCCCACCTCTTCAAGTGTCCGGCTTCGGCCATCTTCTAATCCAAAGCGGAGCCTCAATACTTTCCGTTCTCTATCGTTAAGTGTGGCCAGTACCTCATCCAGTTGTTCCTTTAGAAGCTGGAAAGAAGCGGAGTCAGCGGGCGCCGGGGCGCTTCGGTCTTCTATGAAATCGCCCAGATGGCTATCTTCTTCTTCGCCGATAGGCGTCTCGAGAGAGACGGGCTCCATGGATACTTTCAGGATTTCCCTGACTTTTTCTACCGGGATTTCCATGCCTTGACCTAGCTCTTCATTGGTCGGCTCCCGCCCATGCTCCTGGACGAGGCGGCGGCTGACCCGTAAAAGCTTGTTGATGGTTTCTACCATATGGACCGGTATCCGGATGGTTCTCGCCTGATCAGCTATAGCTCTGGTGATAGCCTGGCGGATCCACCAGGTGGCGTAGGTACTGAACTTATAACCTTTCCGGTATTCGAATTTTTCCACAGCCCGGATAAGGCCGATATTCCCTTCCTGGACTAAGTCCAGGAGAGACATGCCGCGCCCCATGTATTTTTTGGCTACGCTGACCACTAATCGTAAATTCGCTTCGGTCAGATGCCGTTCTGCCCGGTTCGCATCACGTTCAATCCTGGCTAAATAGGTCATGTAGTTTTTTACCTGGGATTGAACTACCAATCTTATTTTGGCTTTGATCTCAGCGCTGACTGATTCCAAATTTATACCTTCGAGAGCGGACAGGACTTCCGGACTAAGCAGGCGGCTGGCCATGGAAAGATTAAGCAGCCCACTCTCTATTTCCGGAGGGGTCTTATCAAGTTCAGTCGCTGCCGCCTGAACTAATTCCGGGTCTATTCCTCCATCGATAGCCTGTCGCATCTTGGAATCAAGCAAGGCGCGCACCATGGTATTGGTACGTGCAAGCTTTAAGTGTTTCTGAAGAGGTTGTATCAGGTAAATATATTGGACCAGATGCTCCACCAGGTTAACGGCAATCTCGGTTGGCGTAGGCGGTCTGCCTTGCTCCTGAAAGCTCTTATCCTTTAAACGCTCTAAAAAGCGACCTTCTTCCATTTGCTTGGCCAGAACCTTTTCATCGGCTGCAGATAGAAGGTGTACCCGTCCGATTTCTTTTAGATAAAGGCGGACGGGATCGTCAATTGCCTCTTGCTCTTCAATCGCCGGCTCGGCTTCAATCTCAGCTTCGGCTTCTGCCTCCAGTTTCCGTATTTCGGCCCAGTCCTCCGGCGGCAAACTTTCAGGCCCGGTTGGCGGGGCGATGACCTTCTCGACCCCTTCAGCGTCTATCTCGTCCCCGGCCATGGTTGGGAATAATTCATCCAGAGGCCCAACGTTTTGTGGCAGGGCTTCCGGTTCTGAAGACAAATCTTCCGTCTCTATCTCCATTGCCGCTGACTTTTTTCGCGGCGAAAGGTCTAAATTTGGCGTTTTATCTTTGGGGTCCATTTTTACTCTCCAGGTTTTGCCCTTTGATTTTGTTCCCAAAATATTTGTTGCATTTCTCTGGCTGGTTCGTTATCAAGTTGTTCTATTCCTACGGTGGAGGACTCTTTGGCTTTCCATAACCGCTGGATAGCCATTCCTTTTAGCCGTCTTATTATTTTAACCAGCTCCACTTCTCGTTTGCCTGTTGTTATCGAGAGCAAAGGCCAGCTTTGCAGGGTACTCAGTACTCCCGACAGTGTCGGATCAAGGGCCTCTGCTAATTTAGCATTATCTTCACTTTGCTGCAACACACGGAATATCTCTCTGTACTGACTGTTCTCAAAATAGTCCGGAAGCACAGATTCGCTGAGCCGCCGTAATTCAGGGAATTGAATTAGCATAGCCAGACAATGAATTTCGGTGGTGTCGCCTCTTAATACAATTGTCTCTTTTTTCTCGGTGCCAGGCCTGGCTGTTTTAAAACCGGGAACCGGGTTGCCCGGAGACATTACTAATCTTTTTAAACCCTGTGACAGGACAGTTTCTTCAACACCCAGTAGTCTGGCCAGCCTTTGCAGGTAATGGGCCTGACGTACCAGGTCTTTTATTTCGGCGATGAGAGGAAGCAATTCCTGGGCTGCCTTTGATTTTCCTGAAGCTTGACGCAAATCAAATCGCCCGGTCACAGTTTCCAGGATAAAATCTATTAAAGGACGGGCTTCGTCTATCAAGCTTTTCCATTTGGTTGGGCTCTCTTGAATTACCTCATCAGGGTCTTTGCCATCTGGCGGGACCAAAACCTTGATCTCGGTATCGAGCGTGTTTTCGTATCTTATCACTCCCCGTGGTGAAACCAGAGCAGTGATATTTTCCTCCTGTGCTCTGGTTATAGCATCGTGGGCTCTGAGCGTAGCTTCCGTGCCGGCGCTGTCGGCATCCAGGGCTAAAATAATGTTTTTCGTGAATCTTTTTAAAAGTCCAACCTGTTTTTCGGTAAGCGACGTGCCCATCGAGGCTATTGTCTGAACAAAGCCTTGTTGATGTGACATAAGCACATCCATGTATCCTTCTACTATTATAGCCTGATTAAGGCGCCGGAGCGATGTTTTTGCCCTATCTAATCCATATAGCAACCCACCTTTGTCGAAAATATCGGTTTGCGGGGTGTTGATATACTTGGGCATGGAGTTATCCAACGACCTGGCGCCGAAGCCGCACACTTGACCACGTTCGTTCCGAATCGGAAAAATCAATCGGCCGGGAAAACGGTCTCTGGTCTCACCCCTTTCAAGTTCGGATACAAGCCCCGCTGCCACCAGTTCTTTCTGTTGATAGCCTTTACCCGACAGGTGGGCGTAGAGGCCGGGGTTGGTTGATGGGTTGTATCCCAGTTGAAAGTCCTGGATGGTTTGCTCTGTAAGTCCTCGTTTCTTTATATATTGGAGTGCGGTAGCGCCGGCGGCGGAGTGCAATAGTTGTTGATAGTAAAATTGAGCGGCAGCCTCAGCGGCCTGATAAATCTTATCACGCCGTTCATCTTCAACTTTGCTCTCTTTGGATAAAGGGACCAGGGTGACGCCCACCCTGTTGGCAAGAATGCGCAGGGCATCCCCGAATTCCAGGTTTTCTTTTTTCATTAGAAACGAAAATATATCCCCTCCTGTGCCGCATGCCCCGAAGCAATGCCAGGTCTTCCGTTCCGGGGAGACTACGAAAGAAGGTGTTTTTTCGGAGTGAAAAGGGCAAAGAGCCTGGAAGTTCCGTCCTGCTTTCTGAAGGTGGACGGTTTCCGAGATAACATCTACAATATCTATTTTTTGCCTGATTTCGTCAACAACACTCATATTTGTATAAGAGGAATAACTTTTAACTATTTACCGTTAATCCACAAGGGGTCACCATGTAAATGGTCGCTGAGGCGGTTCTGGAGGTGACATTTAGACGGGGTAATTTCGGCTGCCAGGCGGAAAGCAAACAGGTCAGTCATCCCTGCAATATAGTCCAGCACCCGGCGCTCTACCGGTTCATTCCGTTGAATATATGCCTGCTCGATGGGCGGATTAAGTAAAATCTTATCGGGATACTGTAGATAATAATCATAAAGTAAGCGGACTACTTCGCGGGCTTCTTCTGCGATCGGTTGTGTAGAACTTAATTTGTAAACCCGTTCGAACAAGAAATCTCTAAAGCAATTAGCAGCTTCCAGCACAGGAGGGCTCAATCTAATTTGAGGTTTTTCCTCGCCAGAAATGGAGCCGCTTGCAGCCCAGGATGAGTCCACAATATCTGTGATTAATGTATTTATCCGTTCAGAAGAGGATTTACCCAGAACACCGGTAACCACCGGCGGTAAATCAGCCTCGGTTAACAGGTTAGCCCTCAACGCATCGGTGGTATCATGGTTAATGTAGGCCACAGCATCGGCAAGTTTGCATATTTGTCCCTCCAAAGTGCCGGAAGGACTATTCGTTTCCTCCAGAATGCCCATTCGCTCTTTGGAATGGTGCAGGATACCCTCTCTTACCTCCCTGGTCAGGTTTAGTCCCTGACCGTCTCGTTCCAGGAAATCCACAACACGCAGGCTTTGATTGCTATGGTCAAAACCAGGCCGATAAAGGGTGTTTAATGTTTCTTCACCTACATGACCGAAAGGTGGGTGGCCCAGGTCATGGCCCAGTGCAACTGCCTCAGTGATATCCTCGTTGAGATTTAGCGCCCGTGCGATGGACCGGGCAATTTGAGCAACCTCCAGGGTATGGGTCAACCGTGTAACGAAATGGTCGCCCAGAGGAGCGATGAATACCTGTGTCTTATGTTTTAAGCGGCGGAACGCTTTACAATGTATAATACGGTCCCGGTCTTGCTGAAAAGCTGTGCGCATAGGGCAGGGTTCTTCCGGGCGCAGTCTTCCGGCGGAGAGTCTGCTTCGAGTGGCAAAAGGGGATAGGCCCTCCTCTTTAGCTTCAAGCTTATCTCTGATCCCCTTATGAATCATAATCTTAATGTTTAAGCTCTATTGTGTGCGCAACATGTGAAGAAGGACGTTTTTCGCGGCTGCCTATTTTGGCCTCAGCAGCAGCTACAATCTGTCTCGTCTGATGAATCATGTCAGGACTGACAGATACGGAGGTTATCCCCCATTCCACCAGCTTTTCAGTTAGCTCCGGGTAAACCGAGGGAGCCTGACCGCAGATAGAGGCGGTTACACCACGACGTTTACATGTCGTAATAGCAATTTCTAATGCGGTCATTACAGCTTCATTTCTTTCGTCAAAATCATCTGCCAGCATGGCGTTATCCCGGTCTATTCCCAGGATCAACTGAGTGAGGTCGTTGCTGCCAATGGAGATGCCGTCAATGCCTACATCGAGGAATTTATCTAAAAGGATAATATTAGAGGGAACTTCAACCATCATCCAGAGTTTTAGATCCGGGGACTGCCGTAGTCCTACAGCTTCCAGTATGGTCTTTGTTTTAGAAAGCTCTTTCACTGTCCTCACAAAGGGGAGCATAATCCACAGGTTGCGGTAGTATTGCCGAACCCGCTTTATGGCCTCCAGTTCCAATTGGAAGGTTTCCAGCTCCCGGATGTACCTGGAACAACCACGGTACCCTATCATGGGGTTAGCTTCTTCACCCTCGAACTCCTTACCGCCTCTAAGTTCCCTGTATTCGTTGGTCTTAAAATCGGTAGTGCGATAGACTACGGGACGGGGTTCGAATGCCCGGGCAAAAGTAGAGATGCCAGTGGCCAACCTCTCAACAAACTCATCGCCCCGTTTTTGGGCCAGCATATAGCGGGGATGCTCACCTATTCTGGCAATTATGAATTCTGCCCGCAGTAACCCGACGCCGTCGGGACCAAGAGCAGCCACCTTTTCGGCCAGTTCAGGTTCTGCCAGGTTCACGTAGACCTTAGTTTTGGTTTTAACTTCCACAGGACAGGAAACAGGGGTTGAGTCTGAAGCTGGCGTTACCATCACCAGACGCCCCTCATATACTTTACCGCCCTTTCCATCTACAGTGATGACTTGATCTTCATGGAGAGTTTCCGTTGCGTTTTTAGTGCCAACCACGCAGGGTATGCCGAGTTCCCGGCTTACTATGGCTGCATGGCAAGTGCGGCCACCCTCGTTGGTAACAATAGCCGATGCCCGTTTCATCGCTGGAACAAAGTCCGGGGTGGTCATTTTTGCTACCAGAACATCACCATGCAACACTTTATCCATCTCATCCGGGCTAAGAAGGATTCTGACCGGGCCGGCTCCAATTCCCGGGCTGGCGGCGGCGCCCGTTATCAAACAAGCAACACCTTCTCCCAGCACGACCTGTTCTGCCTCTTTAGCTTTAACGCTGGCTGTAAGAGTGGTTATAGGGCGGGACTGGACTATGTAAAAATTAGAGTTTTCCTTTGCCCATTCAATGTCTTGAGGGAATTTATAAAGGTCTTCAATCTTTTTACCCAGTCGGGCGAGGGTCAGAATATCTTTATCTGACAGTTTCTGACGGCTTTGAGCAGCAGGCGGTATAGTAACCTTAATATTGGATTCCATGCGTCCGAGGCTTCTTACAGGGCTTTTAACAAGTTGCCATTCCTGCCGTCCGATCTTTTTCTCAATAATTCTAAAGTCAGCCTTGTTTACTATAAACATATCCGGGGTGACTTCGCCGGATACTATAGCCTCACCCAGACCAAGAATGGCCTCTACGACTATTTTACTCCGGTCGCTGGTAATAGGTTCCACCGTGAGGATAACACCGGAAGCATCCGATTGTACCATACGCTGCACAGGTACAGCGATACCAACCTGGAAGTGATCGAATCCTTTTTCTTGCCTGTAGTAGATAGCGCGAGGCTCAAACAAGGAGGCCCAGCAGTCCTGCGTTGCCCTGACTACCTCCTTCTCTCCCTGGACATTCAGAAAGGTGCGCTGCTGCCCGGCGAAGGAGGCATCGGGCAGGTCTTCGGCAGTGGCGGAAGAACGAACTGCCACTAAACCCTTGCCCATTTTTTTGTATGCCTGTTCAATTTCCTGGGCTATTTCAGAGGGCATCGGGGCCTGGCTGATAAGGTTTTTTATCTGATAAGCGACCGATTGAAGCTGCCTGCTATCTTCGAGGTTCAGTATATTAAGGAGGCTCGCAATCTCTGCCCTTAGCTGAGTGGTTTCCAGGAAATAAAAATAGGTGGGAGCAGTTACCACAAATCCGGGAGGGACCGGGATCTGGTTTTTAGTCAATTCTCCAAGGTTAGCACCTTTACCCCCGACCTGTATCAGATCTTCTTTACCTATCTCCTGAAACCAAGCTATAACCTTTGGCAGCTTCAGCGCGCTCAAAACTCCTCCTTAAATATTAATTAAGACAAAATCCGCTTTCTGCCTGTTTTGCCCTATTATAATAGTAGAGTGGTATTTATTATATCAACTATATATGGCTATTTCCATCCCCGTCAAGTTTGTAGATAGTTAGAATACGCCCGGAGGGTGGCGGGTTTTAATGCCTGCCTACCCCTTAACGGCACATTGTCGAGTAACAACCTGCTTCTCACCAATTTGTTATGATCGGATGCTTGGAAGGAACCCCCGGACGTCGGGGATATGATGGAGGCGTCGGGGTAACCTTCCTGGCAACTAATAAAAGACGTTCTCCTATCTCGGGGAGATTAACCTTTCTAACCTCTTCTAACTGGCCGCCGAGGATTTTTAGAGCTGTTTTTGATGATTCGATTTCTTTATCAATACCCCCTTTTTTTTGAGCGATGGAGATTCCATCAAGTGTGCAAAAGGGCAGTGTCAGTTCGTATAGAGTAGGCAGGGGAGCTACTGCCCTGGATACTACAATTTCAAATAACTCGCGGTACGAAGTATTATGTCCCAGATTTTCAGCCCTGTCATTAATAATTTCTACTCCCTGCAAGCCTAGCTGGGAAACAAGGTGGGTTAAAAACTTAATTTTTTTTGTCACCGATTCCAGCAACACCACCTGTAACGATGGAAAAAGAATTTTTAGGGGAATGCCCGGAAACCCTGCCCCTGTGCCAACATCGAGCAACCGCTGTCCATCGGAAATGTCGGATAGTACAGTGGCTACCGAAAGAGAGTCTAAAAAATGTTTAACCTGAACATCCTTAAAATCCACGATAGCTGTCAGGTTTATTCTCTGGTTCCAATCTATCAGGATCTGGTAATAAAGTTGAAACTGATTTAATTGTTGCTCAGAAAGGGGATAACCAAGATTTATTGCGCCTTTTGCCAGCAATTCAAGAGACGGCATGTACTTCCCCCGAAAACATCTTTTATTTCCACTGGAAAATAGGTTCACGTTTTTCAAGCCAGGCCTTCGGCCCTTCAAGCGCATCCTCAGTCGAACAGGCGAGTATTACATTCTGGCGGTGGGCTTCAAATGCTTGCTCGATATCCATATCCAGACAGAGGTAGCTCAGGCGCTTAATCAGCTTAATGGAATATGGCCCTCTGGCAATTTGAGAGGCCATTTCCATCGCCGTTGGCATCAACTCTTCCTGGGGTACTATATGGTTGACATAACCAATCCGGATTGCCTCTTCAGCATCGAAAAAACGGCCTGTCCACATAAGTTCCAGCGCCATTGGCAGGCCAACAATTTTGGGAAGCAAATAGCAACCAATGCTAAAGGGTATTTCTCCCATGCGGACAAAGGCCATGGAAAAACGGGCCTGGTTTGAGGCTATCCTGAAATCACACATGTTGGCCAACTCCATCCCGCCGCCTACGCAGGGGCCGTTAATAACGCCTATATATGGTTTATCCAGGTCCAGGAAAACACCTTTCATGGCAGTCGAATCAAATAAAAAATCGGGTTCTTTTCCCTTGCGGTAGTATTCACGGGAGGCTAACAAATGCCGGGGATTACCGCCGGCGCTGAAAGCCCGCCCGGCGCCGGTTAGTAAGATTACCCTCACTTGCGGGTCGTCTTTAGCATCCTGCATGGCAGCTATCCATTCCTGTCCCATTAGCGCTGTGAAAGCATTTAGCAATCTGGGTTGGTTCAGAGTGATAGTGGCTATACCCTGTTCCTTAGTATATATAATATCGTGGAAATCCATCGTTCCCCCTCCGAAAGCAAGTCTGTATATGGCGTAGATTTTACTCCCGGCTGCCAGCCTTGTTTACAGTATAATCTTAAATCTAACGAAGCGATATAACGTGGATTGTGTACCCAGGGCTGTCCGCTTTGCGCCGATGCATGGGGGGGTACTGGGTCACCAAGGATTACAGAATGACGCCCTTCATTCAAATGCAGAGGAAGCCCAAAATCCACGAATTATGATTGTGCGACATCACCTTGACATCGCTAGCTCTCTTGACCATAATGAATCCTGAGCGGGTGTAAAAGGCGTAATGATACCAACCCTTCATGCTCTCTCCAACAGTTTGGGTGTTACTACCAAGCCTGTCACTACAGTATGACTCTTTACAACTGGCCAGAAAACGGTATTATTGTGGCTTAACGCTTTTAATAGAGGTATGTCATGAACAGAGTTCTTTTAATCAATTCCGCTGTAGCAATAGTGTTAGCTATAATCACCAGCTTATTACTGTTTGGTTATGCCAAGTTACAGCAGCAGGAAAGCATTGTGTTAGAAGCGTTAACAGGGCAAGTCAAAGACCTACAGATGCAAAACAAAGTGTTGAAGGATGGGATGAGTAATAGCAGTGCGGAGACCAATAGCAGGGTGAAAGATGTGGAAACCGCACAATCCAATCTACAAGGGGAACTGGGAAAACTCAGGTCAAATATTCTAGGCAATATAACCACAGACAACATTACCAACGGGACCATCACAACTGATGACATCAATACATCCGCAGGCATAGTTCGTGGACAGTTAGCCTCTACTACAAGACCTGTGCGGACAGCCACGCTTACGGTCTGTGCCAGCAATGCGCTGAATAAAACGCAATGTGATTATACGGCGGATGGAACCGCCGATGAGGTTCAAATTCAGGCCGCCATTGATGACCTTCCGGCCGAGGGAGGGGTAGTGCGTCTCAGTGAGGGGACTTTTACGATTAGCTCGACTATAACCTTGAGTAAACTTCATGCCAGGCTTATCGGATCTGGTCGGTCTACCACTCTAACAACCAGTGATTCAATCGCAATTTTGACCATAGCTGAAAACGGAATCTGGATTAGCGAAATGGAGTTGGCATCGAGCAACTATACGGCCTATGGAGTAGTAATAGGAAATATCTCTGGTAACATGGCAGAGGCACATATTGAGTATGTCCGTTTTTATAAATTATCCCAGGGTATCAGGTTGGCTAACACCAGCGGCCATAGTCTGAATTGGCTGTTTATAACAAATAATGAGTTCCAGGATAATGTTACTGGCGTTGACTCACAGGCATCGGGGGATGGGATTAACAATGTATTGATACAGGGGAATAGGTTTGGATTAACCTCTAGTAGACACCTCTGGTTAATTGGAAATATCATGGCCTGGGTAACGATTGAAAATAATCATTTCTCGACGTCAAATGTTAGACATATAGAATTGAATAAAGTGCGTTATTTGCGGTTTATAGGTAATTTGATAACGGGTAGTCAGGAAGAATCGTTAATCCTCTACAACATGATAGGATTGACCATGATGGGCAACATCTATCAGGATATCGGGGCAAAAACCGGTAACACATATGACGTGATAACATTGGCGGGGGGGCAGGATGTGGTAATCTCCGGAGAAACGTTCGGTGTTGTCTCTGGAGGTACCCCCCGGAGGGATATAACCATTGGGACAGGGAATATCTCCAACTCGAATATTAGAATTTCCAATAACATATTCGCAGGCTTTGGTACGATAGCTGTTGGGGTGGATGAGACCGTAACAGCGTTAGCTATTACAAAAAATAGTGGCTATAAAACGGAGAACTCAGGAGTAGATACCCTGGGGGATGGTTGGTCATTCCCTCATGGTCTGGTTGCTACGCCTACCAGTATATCAATACAAAGCTCTGTATCTGGAGAAATTGTAGCAGTTACCGAGGTGACTAGCACTACCGTCAGTATTTCTATTAAAAAACGTGACGGCAGTTCAGGAACTACCCAAACGGTATATTGGCGAGTGGCATTAGGAGCGGGTAATTAGCCTAAGGGAGGTAAACTTCCGTGCCGACGATATGTTGGTCATAGGTGGCTGATTTGGATAGAGGTCAAGAAGCTGCGGGGGCTAATCAACCAGTAGCCTTATCTGCTCCTGCTGCCTCAACGCCAGACCAAGCAGCCGCCGTTAACTATAAAAACCCACACTTCGTGTTTTATACTGATGCATGCCTCTCAAGAGGCATATCATGTAATTGCGGGCGCAGCGAAGCAATCTTATGACATTAAGGCCGACCACTCATACAATAGCGGAGATTGCTTCGTCGTCCCGCTGCATAGCGACTTCTCCAGCATGACAACATCAGACTATTTTCATGCTTCATGATGCTCAGTGCAACTGAGCATAAGCGATTACATCGAAAAAATTCCCCCACCTTCGGCACCCCCTTTTCTAAAGGGGGAAGGCTAAAACCTCTCCCTTTCTTAAAGAGCCTGCCCTGAGCTTGTCGAAGGAGCGATTGAGAGGGATTTCCTACGCAAGTAAACTTCCTTATTTTCATCCTTCTCGGTGTCCTGCTTCGTCAGGACATGACCAATTCTCCCGAAAATAGAGAACTATGAGCTTCCCGCGAAACTGGCTTGGAGATATATAAATTGAGATAGTAAAAAGGGTATTTACCCCAATTTGTTCTGGTAGAATAGCTTTGAGAGAAGTTAACAACCAGAAGAAAGGAAATAAATACCCC
>Ga0209514_10005477_pt1 | contig 16189 bp, 10 predicted proteins | sample Subgrocontami58m_FD_187452 | JGI IMG/M metagenome (GOLD analysis project Ga0209514, IMG submission 187452) | Subsurface groundwater microbial communities from S. Glens Falls, New York, USA - GMW37 contaminated, 5.8 m (SPAdes) (version 3) | ecosystem: Environmental > Aquatic > Deep subsurface >...
GATTCCTGTCCCCTGCTTCCTCATTCGCCGCAGAGATCCCGAATCGCCTGCGCAATGGTCGTCGCGTTCGGCACGACAGCAGCTTCGAGCGGCGGGCTGTACGGGGTGGGCGTGGGCGCCCCGTTGAGGCGGCGGATGGGCGCATCGAGGTCGTCGAAGCCCCGGTCGGCCAGTTGGGCCGCGATCTCGGCACCGATGCCACCGTGGCCGAACGATTCGTCCACAATCAACAGGCGGCCCGTCTTTGCGACGGACTTCAGGATGGTCTCCGCATCGAGCGGCGCGACGGTGCGAAGGTCGATGAGTTCGACGGACAGGCCTTCTTTCGCAAGCGCGTCGCAGGCTTGCAGCGTCTTGTGAACCATCAGTGCGATCGCGACGACCGTGACATCGGAGCCTTCGCGCACGACCGCAGCCTGGCCGAAATCAATGAAGTAGTCTTCCTCCGGCACGGGGCCTTTCACGGCGAGCAACTCGCGGTGTTCGAGGAAGAGCACCGGGTCGTCGCACGTGAGGGCGGTCTTGAGCAGGCCCTTCGCATCGCGCGGCGATGACGGCACGACGACACGCAGGCCCGGGAAGTTCGCATACATCGAGAAGTAGTTGCCGGAGTGGTGCGTCGCCGCCGAGTGGCCGATGCCGATGCAGCCGCGCAACACCAAGGGCATCTTCAAGCGCCCGCTGCTCATGTATTGCATCTTGGCAATCTGGTTGATGATCTCGCCGGCGGCATCGAGCACGAAATCGGCGAACATGAAATCCACCACGGGCCGCGTGCCGCTCATCGCCGCGCCGCCCGCGAGGCCGACGAAGCCCCGCTCGCAGATCGGCGTGTCGCGCAGCCGCCGCGATCCGTACTTGGCAAAGAGTCCGCTGGTTGTAGCGAAGTTGCCGCCGCGTTGGCCAATGCCTTCGCCGAGCACGAAGATCTTCGGGTTCTTCGCCATCTCCTCGGTGAGCGCTTCGAGGGTGGCTTTCATAAAGGTCAACTCGCGCGGCTTTGCCGATAGGCTCGGGGCATCGCGCAGCTTGGACGCCGGGGGGCTTGCGGCATAAACGTGCTGCGTGGCGGATTCGGCGGAAGGATAGGCGCTGCTCTCGGCGAATTGATGCGCCGCCTCCACGAGCGAGGCGATCTCGTTGTCAATCGCCTCCAATTCAGCGGCTGCGACGAGATTCTCCGCCAGCACTCGCTGCTTGAATCTCGCGATGGGGCACTTCGTCTTCCATCGCTCAACTTCCTCGCGCGTGCGATAGGTAAAGTCGCCCATTCCCTCGGCGTGTGCCCGCGTGCGATAGGTCTTGCACTCGATGAGCGTCGGCCCGCCGCCGGAACGCGCCCGTTCAACAGCCCCGCGCGCGATCGCCTCCACCGCGAGCACGTCGTTGCCATCCACCTCCACGCCCGGCAGACCGTAAGCCACGCCGCGGTTCGCCACGCTCGGATTCGCGGTGACGTGGGCGAAAGCGACTTCCGTGGCGTATTGGTTGTTCTCACAGACGAATAGCACAGGCAGCCTCCAGATGCTCGCCAGGTTCAGCCCTTCGTGAAACGCGCCGTTGTTCACCGCGCCATCGCCGAAGAACGCGACGGCCACCTGATCGGTATTCAGCAGTTGGAAACTGTAGCCCGCGCCCGCCGCTTGCAGAATGCACGGGCCAACAATGCCGCTGGTACCGAGCAGCCCGACTTCCGGCGCGAACAGGTGCATGCTGCCCCCCCGCCCCCGCGAACAACCCGTCTCGCGGCCGTAAAGCTCCGCAAAGAGCTGGCGCGGATCGAGTCCCTTCGCAAGCGCGTGGCCATGGCCACGATGCGTGCTAAACACCACGTCTTCCGAACGTAGATGGGCACATACGCCCGCGGCAATTGCCTCCTCGCCAACATAGGTGTGACAGGCGCCATGAATCAACCCACGCTGGTGCGAGCGCGCGAGCCGCTCCTCGCTCAGACGGATAAGCTGCATCCGGCGGTAGAGGGCGAGCAATGGGGACGACGCGGGAGGAGGAGGCGTAGCCCTCTGCTCCAGCCTGCCTGGCACTTGCGCGTCGCCGCTCATGCCGCCGCCCAAGGACTGAGGTTCGATTTCATCGGGGCGAGTGTGACTGGGATGAAGGGTGATGGCTTGCCGTTTTCGATTGTTTTTCACTGTTTTTGAGCGCAACAAAGGGCTCCGACCCGAAGAAAAACAGCCTGGAATAGGCGAAAAAACAGGTGCCTCCTCCTGGCAATGTATGCTAGAAAACGCTGAATATATGAAAATGTTGCGGCTGCTTGGGATGACGCGCGGAGCCGGGTCTGCCTGGTGGCAGCCCTGTCGGGGCATCGCCTGTCGCGCTAGCGGGCCTCGACCCCCGTGTTGATTCTATGAAGGTCGATCTCGAAGGCAAAGTTGCGCTGGTCACCGGAGCCGCTCGCGGCATCGGGCAGGCCATAGCCGATGCCCTGGCCGCCAACGGTGCCCGGGTAGTGTATGCGGATCTCGATCTGGATGCCGCCGAAGCGTCCGCCGCTCGCTCGCCGGGGGCGTTGGCCATGCACATGGATGTGTCGGATGAGTCTGAAGTCGAACGGACCATCCCTGAGGTGGTGCGGCATTGCGGTCGGCTGGACGTCCTGGTGAATAACGCCGGCGTGAACACGCTGGCGCACCGTGTGAATCTCGACCGGTTTCCGACCGCGGAATGGGAACGCATCCTCCGGGTCGATCTGACCGGGCTCTTTCTCGTCAGCCGCACGGCCGCGCGGCCTATGCTGGCGCAGAAGTCCGGCCGCATTATCAATATTTCCTCGGTGCTGGGCCTGGTGCCCGCCCGGTTGCAATGTCCGTTCGTGGCGGCCAAGGCCGGCGTTGTCAACCTGACCAAAGCCATGGCGTTGGAATTTGGTGAGCAGGGCGTGCTGGTTAACTGCGTGGCGCCAGGGTCAATCATGACCGAGGGCACCAAAAAGCTCTTTTATGGTGAGGACGGTAAGTTCAGCGATCGCGTGGCGACACTCCTGGCCCACATCCCGCTGGGGCGTCCCGGCCGTCCGGAAGAGGTCGCGCAGGCGGTGCTGTTCCTGGCCGCGCCGGAGAGTTCTTATGTGAATGGCACGGTCCTCACCGTGGACGGTGGCTGGACCGCCGGATACCTCCGTGAATTCTAGAAAGGCGACTATGCTCACTCTCACTCTGGCACAGATCAAGGCACACCCGACGGCGGCTCGCTCGATGACATTGTGGTGGCTCGGGCAGGCGGGCTTCATCCTCAAAAGTCCGGCCGGCAAGGTGGTGGCGCTCGATCCCTACCTGTCCAATTCCTGCAAAGCCATCGGCGAACAGGCTGGTTTCGACATGGACCGGCAGGTGCCCCCACCACTTCGATCGGAAGATCTGGCGGGAATCGACCTCTACCTGCTCACACACAGCCACCAGGATCACCTGGACCCGGACACCCTGGCCGGGTACCGGGCCGCGGGGGGCTGCGGGCCCTATCTGGCACCCGCGGAAACGGTCGAGAAGCTCCAAAGCCTGGGCGTGCCTCCAGAGCAGGTGACCATGGTCTGGCCGAACAAATGCGTAACCATAGGCGACATCACCGTCCGCACCGCCTTCGCCATCCCCTTTGCCGGCGACGACCTGACCCATGTGGGTTATCTGGTTTCGGTGAAGGATGGGCCGACGGTCTATTTTACCGGCGACACGGACTACAACGAGGTGCTCGCCATGGCCGCTAGGCCACATGCGCCGGACGTGCTCGTGACGGTGATTAACGGCGCCTTTCGCAACCTCGGCCCCGCTGAGGCCGCGAGGCTGGCAACGGAACTGGACGTGAAGCTGGTCATCCCCTGTCATCACGACATGTTCCGCGACAACTGCCAGCCGCCGCAGATGCTGCACACTCATCTCAAGCTCCAAGGCCTGGGTAAACGCTACCATGAGCTCCAGCACGGCGTTCCGTTCACCTACACCAAACCCGTCGGCTGAAGCCGTCGCGGCAAAGGTTGACGCCCGCTGACCGTGTCGGCATACTCCCACCGGCATGGATTTTGCACTCGCAAGGCCAAACCCGCCCGACTTGGCGTGGCTGTTGGACGTAACCGAATCGCGCCAGCCTCTAAGCGAGACGAGTCCGATCTGGGTGCGGCACGGCACGGTCCAGCAAGGCCCCCCGACCCCGCACCCGGAGCGTCATCCCTATTGCGACTTCAGCCTTGTGCTCGAGGGCGAAGGGTTTTCGTTTGTCGAAGGCGAGAAGGTTTGGCGCAAGCCGGGCGAGCTGTTGTTGTTAGGGCCCGGCATCCCGCACTGGGGAACCATCCACAAGTTTCCGTTGCGCTTCATCACGGTTTATTTCTTGCCGTCCGTCTTGATCGAGATGGGCCCCCAGAGCGACGGGGTACGCATCCTGCGCCGTTTCACAGCCAAACAACCGTTGGCCGACCGCCTCGTGCATCTGCCGCGGCAGTTGTTGACACAAACAACCGCCCTGTTCCAGGGGATGGTCGCCGAGTTCGAAAGGAGCCGGTTCGGGCGCGAGGTGAAGTTGCGGACGTTGCTCATGGACCAGCTCATCAGCTTACTGCGTTGGGAGCAATCGCAAGGCCGCGACATCCACGGAGAGGAACTGGAAGTGGACTGGCGCCCGATCATGAAGACGCTGCAGTACTTGCGCGATCATTACAGCGAGCCTATCTATGCCCGTGAGGTGGCACGTGCCGCCGGGCTGAGCGAATCACGTTTGAAGGCGGTTTTCCGGAAGGCCATTGGCCTCTCCTGGGTCAAGTACCTGCAAGGCTACCGCATCCATCGCGCCGGCGCTCTGCTCAATGAGGCTGACCACAACGTGACTGAAGCCGCCCTGGCGGTAGGCTTCGAGAGCTTCGCGCACTTCAACAAGACCTTCCGCGCTTTCATGGGCGTCTCGCCGAAGAACTACGGGAAGACCGTTCCCGGCCTCAAGGCGGACCAGAAGCGATCCTGTGTGAATCAGCAACCGAGCTGATCACGGATCCATCATGCGCGAATAGAACCCCTGCGTGCCTTCTTCATCTGGAGGTACAGCATGTTATTCGGCCTCTTCCGACTGCCCATGCGCACTCGCTCCGCCAGGCGCCTCTGCGGTAGGAGAATCTGGAAAACAGGAATTCGGCTCCACGCAGCCCGCCCGAGTTGGCCTGGCTGGTCGAGCCTTCGGAGTTCATCCCCCCGCTCAGCGAATCCAGTCCGATCTCTGTGCGTCACTGCCGCTCGTAGAGCACGAGGGCAGAGCCAGGCTTGGTGTCAAGCGCGACGTCGAGGCCTTCCCGCACCAGATCGGCGCCCGCCCGAGTGACCTGCGCATGGGTATCCAGGTTCGTGATTCGGTAGGAACCTTTAACATCCAGCCCTCGAAGGAGAAACCGCGCTGAACCGTAGGGGCTGTCGGGGCGGCGTAGCGCCACCACCAGGCCTTTGCCCAGGTCGGAGCGGTCCAGTTGGTAGGCCATCCAGGTGTCGGTGGACTGGGAATAGGCCGTCAGGGGATAATAGTCGCCGTAGTAGAACGAACGCAAGGGGACATACTGGTCCAGCGTCGCCTTGGCCCAGACGAAGGGGAAGTTGTCGGGCAGCGGTGGACACGGCCCGTCCCCCGAGTGCGCCCAGTTAATGCAGAGGGCGCTGCACATGCTGCTGCGGAATTCGTAGGTGTCGCCCTCGCGATCCTGGCTTGTCGAACTGAGCGGGACCCAAGGAAGCAGACCGTAGGTGTGGCACTGGTGGGCGATGGGGTCTCGCGGCCCGTCGGTGCGCCAGAACGGGGTGGCACGGCCGATGGTCTCGAGGTCGATCCGCCGCCCCCCCGAGGCGCAATTGTCGATGATCAGGTTGGGGTGGCGCTTCAGCAATCCGTCCCAAAACGCGTAGAGCCCCTCGATGTGCCTGATTTCGCTCATGCCTTGCCGGTTCGGGGCATCGGCCGCCTGCCAGTAGGAAAGCGGGTCCATGTTGAAATCCTGCCGGTAGCAGCCCAAACCGAATTCAGTAATTCGGTCGGAGACGAAGTCGGTAACGAACTTGCACGCCTGCGGGTTGCCGAGGTTGAACAGGAGGGTGTCTCCGCCGCTGGCGAACATCCAGTCGTGATGCTCTTTGTCCCAGGCGGTGCCTTTGATGACGCGCTCGGGCTCAAACCAGAGCATCAGCTCCCGGCCGGCCCCCCGCAGCAAGTCGCTCAGGGGCTTAAAGCCGGCCGGGTACAAGTCCTTTTTGACGTTCCAATTCCCAACGTTCCCGGCCCAACCGCCTTGCCCGTACCATTCCGCATCAATCCAGTAATACTCGATGGGCAACTGATATTTGATGAACTTCTGGATGTTGTCCAAGTGCACGGCCGCAGGGGTGCCGCCCCAGTTGCCGCAAGTGATCGGCGCGACCAGCGGCTGGCCGCCGCGCTGAGGCCGGTGATGGGCGAGAATGAACTGGCGCAAGAGATTCTGGCCCTGCCACCGGTCGCCACGGTAGAAAAGCAGGAGCATGCGCGGCGTGCGGATGGACTCGCCTGGAAACAACTGCAAATGGGTTTGAGCCATGCCGGCCTTGAGCGAGATTTGGCCGCGGTCGTCGCAGGCGAATTCGGTCGCCCACTCGCCGCTCCAACCCACGGCGGCAACGACCCCGCCATCCGCTCCTTCGAGGTTGAAAAAGGGCAGCACATCGTTGGAAGAACGCCCGCCGCCCGGCTTCGAACGGAACTTGTCACCCGCCTTCAGAACCGTCTTTTGGGGCTCGAAATCGTCGAAAGAGGCCACGCCGCCCTTGGCCCAATGCAGGGTAGCCTGACCGGTGGTCACCACCGGCAGCAAGCCGTCCAGAGCCCGGATGTTCTCCAGCATAGGAGTGTTGGTCGCGCTACGGTTGGCCAGGGTCACGACCCACTCGACCGCGGGAAAATCGCTAAACCGCTGAGCTTGCACCCGGACTTCCAGCCCGGTGGCGAGGTCGAGATACGTCAGGTCACGCTTCGAGGATTGCTGATCCAGCGCTTTCTCCTCCGTCTTCCGGGACCAGCCGCCAAGCAAAAGTGCGCTGGCAACACCGTGGTAGTCGAAAGAGAACCCGAATGGATTCCGAGCCGCGCTATCCTCCCAGGGCAGATCTTGCAGGGAAACGGTGGCGCCGTCCTCGAGCACTGCGGCAGGCTCCGCCCACAGCGCCTGATCCCAACCCCGGCCATCCCCGCCATCCTTGACCCGAATCTCAAACTCGCGAGCCCCGTTCAGATCGACCTTCAGGGGCAACGGCCCGTCCTTGAGCCGGCGGACCCCGGAGGCAAAGACCTCCTTGCCCCCGACCAATACGTGGAATGTAACGCTCCCCTGGCCCTGGGCGTCGCCGCGGCGGGTATCATCGTTGTTCTCGAGTCCGACCTCCGCTGTGAAACTGCGCGCCGGCTTGCCCAGGCGTACCAGGAGGTGTTTCGTGGCACCGAACGCCAGCCCGTGCGCATAGACTTTCTCGCCGAGCTGAAACGGGGTGCCACGCCACGAACGCGCGCGCCACACCGGGTCTTGAACATCCTGATACAGTAACTTGAGGCACGCCACGGTCTGCGCTTCGCCGTGCTCGGCGAAGACCCGGTCCGACCAGGTCTTGCAGTCACCGAATTCCTCAGGCTGTGGGGTGGCGGCTGTCGCGCTCCAGACGAGCGTGGCGGCGAGCAGTGTGAGTGTCGGACAGAAGTTGTGATTCATTGGGCCGGGGTCAGCGAACGAGGGATAAGGGTGTCGAAAGGCCCGGGCTTAGGGTTTGAGCGGCAACGAGGTTCGGGACTGGAGCCAGATCACATCAATGTTGTTCGGCGAGGAGACAATCTGCGACAATTGAGTCTGGGTTAGAGCCCGCAGCGTACGCGGGTCACGCCACTTGTGGATTTCCGAGTGGCCATCCGCGAAGCTGAGCCCCCCGGCGCTGTTGTGATAGCTTGCGGGAAAGTTGATCAGTTGCGTTCCGGCGCCCGTGTGCTCCAAATCGACGCCGAATGTGCCGTCGTCGATGCTGTCTTCGCGTTCATCCACGAAAGTGAACACCTGCGACGGACTCGGGATGTCGGCCGACTTGCGGAAGTTCATGAAGTGCTCGTCGGTTGCAAGAAACCAGTTGTCAGGACAGTTGAGCTTCTGGTTCAAGGCCACGCTGCGAACGCGAGGATACACCTTGCCGCCCATTTTGGCGGTGCTGCGGTCGGCGGGGCATTTGTAGCTCGCCACACTACGGATATAGGGGTAGATATCACCGTTCTGCAGGTTGAGGATGTTGGTATTGTCGGCGGCGACCGCGCCCAATTGGAGCCACCCGATGACCCAGCCGTACCTGTTCTGGAGCCAGCCTCCTATGGCCAAACGGTCGGCGTTATCCTGGGCGTACATGGCCCAGCCGAGGTTCAGTTGTCGGAGGTTGTTCATGCAGGCGATGCCCTGGGCCTTGGTCTTGGCCTTGGCCAGGGCCGGCAGCAGCATGCCGGCAAGGATGGCGATAATCGCAATGACGACCAGAAGTTCGATCAACGTGAACGCCCCGCTGCCCCGCACCTTACATGGAGCTACATGCCTTCGCTGCCCCAACCGAACGTCGCCCGCAGAAGGCAAAGTCAGAGCGGACTGACGTCCGCTGCTACGATGAACGTAGCATCCGGCGTAAGCCGGATCATTCTTCGTTGCCGCAGTCGAACGACCAGCGCGGGAAAGGAAGCTAGCACCAAGAACTCGGTGGAGGGTGCAGCCGTCGCCGACGCCAGGCGCTTGGGTGGATTCGGCCCCGGCGAGATGCCGTGCGGCCAGGAGCCTCGTTCCGCGAGGCCTCGTACTTAAATGCTTCATAACTTTTAGATTGTCAGAGTATCCGAATTGACTAACGCACCAGGCGATAAAACGCGTCGTGTGTTCCCAGAGGAATAGTTACGCTGTTAGTGCCGTTGGCCGTGGTCACGCTGGCGTTCGCCGCCGTCCAGGCGCTCTGGGATCCAAGCTGCGGCGTGGTGTACAAGGCGAACCCGGTGGCCGAGGCGGGCCAGGAGATCACCACAGCAGCGGCCTGCGCCTGGATCTGGAGCTTCGGCGCGGCCACTACTGGCGCCACGAAGTATTTCTGCTGCAGGTACGTCTCGACGGCGGCTTGTTGAGTGGGGTCCACCGATGCGTACACGAGGATTTCAGCGATGTCGCCGAGCAGGCGCTGGCCGCCATTGGACAGGTAACCCACCGTCAACGTCTCACCGTCATAGGGCACCGGCATCTCAACGATTGTGCTGCCGGTATTGGTCGAATTTATGAAAAGGGTCTTGGTCCCATCGGCGGCCAGCGTGGCCGTGATCAGCGTCGGGGTGTTGTCCGCCACGCGGGAGACACCGCCAGGCTCGAAGCTGTTCGGCGGGGCGGTAAACCACTTCACCTGGCCCGCCGTGGTGTCGCTGATGCCGAAGACCCAGCCGACGACGTCACGATAATTCGCCATGATGGTCCTCATGCTCGTCGTATTGTCCACGCTGGCGACCACGTAAAGGCTGAGTTCCTGCAACTCCAGGTCCGTCGGGTTGTCGAGGTTCAAGCCCGAATCGCCATCGAATCGAACCACCGGGGTAGGCATGCCGTTGGGAAAATTGGCTGCCAGCGCCAATTCCGGCGCACCGACCGCAGTCGTTCCGTTATGCGCGATGGCCCAGCCGGACTGATCGGCCCAGCCAGTCACCTGGGCGCCATCCGACGTGGCAACCCCCGCGTCTGCCGCAAGCCAGACCACTCGGTTCGCTGCCGGGGGAAGGACGCTTGAGACCGGCATGCCCACAGCGATCCGGGAATTGGCGGCGATAACGTTGCCGGCCAGGTCCTGGACCGAGTTGACCGTCAGGGTGTAGCTCGACCCCTGCGCCAACGGGGAGGTAGTCAACACCACGGTGCTGGAGTTGGGCCCAAAGACTGCTTTTTGGACGGTAGCGCCGTTGTTGACGGCGTAACTGCCCGGGACAAGGGCGGTGGCCGCCGCAACGCCTCTGGAGAAAACCACGGTCACCTGGCTGGCGCTCAAATAGTCTCTGAAGGCCGATACCAAGGTAGGCGCGTTCGTATCCAGGATGACCGTCAGGATCGCACCGGAACTGGTGACGGTACCTAAACTGTTGCTCAGGCGCACACTGAAGGCATCACCTTGCTGAGTGCGGCTCGCGCTGGTCTGATAGACCGTATTGGTGGCTCCCGGAATCTCCGCGCCATTCCGCAGCCACTGGATGGAGACCGGTGGTTCCCCCCTGAAACCGACTTCGAACGTGGCTGGGTCCAGTTCGACAACCGTCTGACTCTGCGGCTGCCTGGTGATCACCGGCTTGCCGGTTCCCACCTCGAAGTACTTCTGGTTCAGGTACTCCCAGACTAGCGCCTCTTGTGCGGGGGAGACTTCCGCGTAGGCGATCACCTCGGCGACGTTGCCGTTGATATATTGTGCTCCGTTGCCCAAAAAGCCGACCGTGAGACTCACGCCCGAGGCATAGACGAGCGGAACTCCGCTCGCCGACCCCACGAGATTGGTGCCCACGAACACGCTCTTCTGGCCTCCAGCGCTCGCGTAGGAGCAGGTTGTCAGGTAGTACTGGCCCACGTTCATTAGCGCTCCCTGAGGCTCGAAGCTGTTCGGCGGCGCGGTAAACCACTTCATCTGGTTGGGGGTAGCATCGCTGATCCCGATGCACCAGCCAGCCACATCGCGATAGTTGCTGAACATGGTTTTCATCTGAGAATCCTCCAGGATGTTCCAGACGAGATAGAGGGTCATATTCGTCAGGCGCATGTCGTTGCCGTTGGCGAGACGAAATCCGCTCGACCCATTGAACTGAATCACCGGATGCGAGCCATTGGGGAATACATCCTGCACCAAGAGGGGTTTCCCGGCAGCAGTCCCGTTTTTCGCCAGGGCACCCACCTGTTGATCCTTCCAGGAGGTGACGGTCCCGCTCGCGTTGGTGGTCAAGCCCAGGTCGGCCCGGAGCCAGAGCTTGAGATTGGTGGTGGGAATGGGAGCGTTGGGATTGACTACCGCCAGCGCACGCTGGGAGCTGGCGGTGATGACGTTGCCCAGCAGATCCGATACCCCGCTGACCGTTAGGGTGTAGGATGGGCCGAAGGTGATTGCCGACGTCGTCAACACCACCGTATCGGGGGTGGCGCCCATGACGGCTTTGCTCACCGCCACTCCGTTATTGATGCCGTAGTTCGAGCCCACCGTTGCCGTCGCCGCCGACACCGGCTTGGAAAAGACCACCTTCACTTCAGTAAGGCTAAGAAAATCGCGGTCGGCCGAAAGCAGAGTAGGCAGCGTGGTGTCCGGAATCACCGTCAGCGCGACGCCCGAACTGGTCACCGTCGCCGAAGCATTGCTTACCACGACGGTAATCTGCCCCGCGTCCGTGCGGCTGACGCTGTCGATGGTGAGCCAGGGGCGGGTCGCGCCCGGCACGGGCACACCGTTGGTGTACCACTGAAAGCCCAGGGGCGGAGCGCCGTTGGCAGAAACGGCGAAGGTCACGGGCTGCAGTTCATTGATAGTCTGTTTGACAGGCTGTTTGGCGATCGTCGCCGCGCCGGTGGGCACAGAGAAGTACTTTTCGTAAAAATAGGCCTCGACCGCCAGGCGCTGTGCGGCGGATTGGCTGTCGTAGAGCAGAACTTCCGCGATATCACCGGTGAAGTAATTACCACTAAAGGTTACGTTCAGGACGTTGGTATCCGGTGGCTGAACGGCGGGAAACGTCCCTTGGGCCCCTATCGTGAGGGCCGCCCAGGTCGCGTAGTTGAGCGCCATACCGCTCTTGGTGGCCGCTTGCACACCGTTCGTATAGAGCGACTTGGTCTCTGTGGTGCTGTCGTAGAACCCCTCGACGAGGAAGGGTTTATCGGTCGTCAATGCGGTCGAAAGCAAGTCGTTTTCCGGTTGCCCAGTGTGCCAATCCGCAGCGCCCGGAGTGGTCTGGCTCAGCCCCAGTATGTACCCGAAAGGCGGACGTATGTTCGCTATCAGCGCGCCGCCGGCAGCGGGATCGGTCACTGTGGCGACCGCGTAGGCGCTCACGTTGGGTGTTGTCGCATCCAGCACGTTCTCCAAGACAAAGCCGTCGGTGCCGTGGAGCGTGATGACCGGATGCGTCCCGCTCGGGAAATTCGCGCGATCGGAGAGCATCGGGATATCCATGCCGAGCGGGATCCCGCTGTGATCCGCCCCGCCGGACACCAGAGCGGGTGCTTTGTCCGCCCACGATATAATACTCCCGTCACTGTTCGTCACAACGCCGCTGTCGGCGGCCATCCAGACTTTCAGGTGGCTGGCCGGCGGCTGGGTTGTGCCTGCCAGGACTGCGTCAGGCAGCGTGGCGAGAAGCGTTAGGGCGAGAGGTACGAATATGAGGTTGGCTTTCATACTGGGGGTTCATCGGCCGGGGTTGGACTTCCGCGGACCCGCGCTCCGGGCGACGAGGCGATTGCGCTCCGGCAGCCACAAAGACACGATTTGGGGACCGCGCGGGCACCGCCGCTGGGATCGGCTGCAGAGACTCACATCGCTTTGGGAGCCCGTTTTCATGTTGACAGTTAGCTGGATATTCCAGTAACCGCAATCCGGCCACTGTTTTTCGGCTGAAAGTCCTATTTTTTTCCTTTGATAATACAGTCAGGACCAGAGGCGCTTCGTCACCGCGAAGGCTCCAATCTTGCACTTGGCTTATCGTTCACTATTGCCGACTAAATGGCTTCTAATGACAATTCTTCTCAGGGACCCTTTCGTGAGCTTGTTAGGCCAGGCGGCCGGGCCTGGCCGAGTGCCCCCATACGGCGATCCGGCCGGTTTCTGAAACGGGCTGCGAGACCCACGCGCCTTTCTGTGCTCCGCGGCGATGTTCCCACAACTTCAGGACCGATGCTGTGTAGGCCAAGTGGGGTTCGCTCCCGTTTGAATGCGGCCTTTTGGCGCGATATCGCCAAAAGAGGGCAAATTACCGCTTGCATCATCCAGGGCCTAACTCTATATTTTGCGCTCTTTTTGAAAGTGAGTTATTGCTATGCGACGTCCGAAAGGCTGTAAAACGAAAAAGTCGGTGGCCAAGCGCTTTAAGATCACAGCGACTGGCAAGGTAATGCGCGCCCACGCGGGTAGGCGGCATCTACTCTCCACCAAGAATGCCAAGCGCCGACACCGTCTGCGCGAATCAGCGGTAGTGGATCCCACCGATACCTACCGCGTCACCCAAAGCTTGCCCTTTAGCCACCGATAGGGGCTCTCTTGGATGATTAACCTCTAGAATTCCATAGACCATGCGAGTTACAAACGCCCCCGCCTCACGCAAGCGCCGCAAACGGATGCTCAGAGCCGCCAAAGGCTTCCGCGCCCGCCGTTCCAAACTTTACCGTTATGCCTCTGACGCCGTCGATCATGGGCTCCAATACGCCTTCCGCGACCGCAAAGCCAAGAAGCGCACCTACCGCGGCCTCTGGCAGATCCGCATCAACGCCGCCGCCCGTGCCGCCGGCATGAGCTACAGCCGTTTCATGGAAGGCCTCAAGGCCGCCAAGGTTGCCCTGGACCGCAAGGTGCTTGCCGACCTCGCCGCCACCGATGCCGCCGCCTTCGGTGAGTTGGTCAAGGTAGCCCAAAACGCTCTCGTCGCCAAGACCGCCAAGGCCTGAGCTCCGGCACCTCTGAAGCACAGGTAGAAACCTCTATTCTCAAGCGGGCGGCCAGTCCCATCTGGACGCCCGTTTTTGTTTGTCCATCCGCCCGTTTTCTCTATCCTCTCCTCTCAAATGATGGCTTTCGTGGACCAAATTGAACCTCTAAAGCAGGCAGCCCTTGACGAGCTGCGCGCTGCCAGCGATCTGCCCCTCCTCGAACAGGCCCGGACCAGTTTTCTGGGCGCAAACGGCAAGTTCACTGCGTTGCTGAGGCAAATGGGCACGCTCCCCAAAGAGGAGAAACCCGCTGCCGGCAAGCTGATTAACTCGGCAAAAGTCGAGTTGGAGACCGCCCTGGCCGCCCGGCGGGCCGAACTCGAACTCAAAGCCGCCTTGCCCCAGGAGCCCACGGACTTCAGCCTCCCCGGACGGCGGCGCCTTCTGGGCAAGCTCCATCCGCTCACCCAAGTGACCGAGGACATCGTGCGGAGCTTCCGCAAGATCGGTTTCGTGGTGGCCGATGGCCCCGAGATCGAGGACGATTATCACTGTTTTGACGCGTTGAACACGCCCGCCGATCATCCGGCGCGCGATACGCACGACACGTTCTACCTGAACACCCAAGACCGGTGGCTGCTGCGCACGCATACCTCCTCCGTCCAGATCCGGGTGATGAAGAACCAGCCCCCACCCGTTCGAATCATCGTCCCTGGCCGGGTTTACCGCCGGGACAACGCGGACGCCACCCATAACCCCACCTTCCACCAGATAGAAGGACTCTACGTCGATAAGCAGGTGACTGTGGGCGACCTTAAAGGCACCGTTGAGTTCGTCTTCAAGCAGTTGTTGGGCGACGATACACGCATTCGCTTCCGACCCCACTACTTCAGTTATACCGAACCGAGCTTCGAAATCGATTTCTCAAGCCCTTTGACCCGTAAAATAGGCAAGGAGTGGCTCGAGATCGCCGGATGCGGCATGGTGCACCCCCAGGTGTTCGAAAATGTGGGTTACGACCCCGAGGTCTGGACTGGCTGGGCCTTTGGTTTCGGCATCGAGCGTATCGCAATGATCCGCTACGAGATCAACGACATCCGCCTCTTCTACGAGAACGATTTGCGGTTTCTGCGCCAATTCTGAACCCAACGCGAGTCCGGCATCTTAGTTTTGGCTCGCGCGCCATCCCGCACCCGCTAACGTGGGGCCATGATTCGGCTGATGCTACGGCTCCTGGTGGCCGTTCTCCTGTCCCAGGCCTCGTTGCGCGCCGAGCTTCTGTTGGGCAACGAGGTCCTCGCCGCCACCGGCTTCAAGCCGCTGGCTGGCAAGCGAGTCGGGTTGATCTCCAACCCCTCCGGCGTCAACCGCCGGCTTACCTCCACGATCGATGTCCTCCGAAGCGCCCGCGGCGTGAAGTTGGTGTCTTTGTTCGGTCCGGAACACGGCATCCGTGGGGATATTCCCGCTGGCAAGGAGTTCACCAACAGCATCGATGCATCGACCCGCCTGCCCGTCTTTTCCCTCTACGGGCCGGGCCCCACGCGCAAGCCCTCACGCGCGATGCTCAACGGTCTGGATGCCTTGGTCTATGACGTCCAGGACACCGGATGCCGCTCCTACACGTTCATCAGCACCATGGGCCTGGCCATGGAGGCCTGCGGGGAGGCAGGGGTCGAGTTCGTCGTCCTCGACCGCCCAAACCCGCTCGGCGGAGAACGCGTCGAGGGGCCCCGGCTGGAGAATCGGTTCCGCTCGTTCGTCGGTCGCTGGGACATCCCTTATGTGTACGGGCTGACCTGCGGCGAACTGGCCCGCGTCATCAATGGCGAGCGCTGGATCTCGAACACCTGCCGGCTCACGGTCGTGCCGATGCAGGGTTGGCGGCGCCAGATGGTCTGGAAAGACACTGGCCTGCCGTGGGTTCCCACATCGCCTCACGTGCCTCATGGCGAGTCCCCTCTTTACCAGGTGGCCACCGGCATGGTGGGTGAAATCGGCGGCATCAGCACCGGCATCGGCTACACCCTCCCCTTCCAGTGCCTGGCGGCCCCCGGGCTCGACGCGAACCGGACCAGCCAACTGCTCAACAGCTTCAATCTCCGCGGCGTGCGGTTCCTGCCCATCACTTACATGCCCTACTATGGCGCATTCAAAGGGCAGGCCATCTCGGGGGCGCAACTCTTCTTCACCGCGCCCGCCACAGCCCAACTGACCGCGATCAACTTCTGCGCGCTCGAAGCGGTGAAGAAGCTCACTGGACGTGACTTGTTCGCCGAGGCCGTGAAGGCCGGAAAATCCTTTGAAATGTTCGACAAAGTCAACGGGACTGACGCCACCCGCAAAGCTCTGCAAAGAGGGACCTCGGCCGCGGGTATTGTGGCCTCGTGGCGTCCCGGGGAAGAGGCATTCCGCCTCAAGCGCCAGAAGTATTTGTTGTATCCGTGAAGTCTCTCCTTGAGATCAGCAATTTGACAATCGAGTTCGGACACGGGAAAGAAGCCGTGCGCGCCGTGGAGG
>Ga0209514_10005479_pt1 | contig 16188 bp, 16 predicted proteins | sample Subgrocontami58m_FD_187452 | JGI IMG/M metagenome (GOLD analysis project Ga0209514, IMG submission 187452) | Subsurface groundwater microbial communities from S. Glens Falls, New York, USA - GMW37 contaminated, 5.8 m (SPAdes) (version 3) | ecosystem: Environmental > Aquatic > Deep subsurface >...
TCTGCCCTAATATAACAGCCAGCGGATTGTTTATCTCATGTGCAACACCTCCAGCTAATTGCACAAGTGAGGACATCTTATACTTCATCCTCATCTCTATTTCTAATTGTGATACATCCTCATTGGAATATTCCATAATACCTCCAATTTTTCTGTCATTCTGACCCCGAGTATTCGGGGGAAGAATCTCTTAAGATCCTTCGTCACTCTGTTCCTCAGGATAAATAAAAGTCTTTGACTTTTATTTAATTATCCGACGGATTAGAATGCAATATTAAATCAACAACCCTGGATAATTTTTCTATCTTAAAAGGCTTTGGTATAAAATCACACGCCCCTAATTCTTTTGCCTCTTGCTTTAACTGGGCAGTCGGGTATGCAGTTATAATGATGCATTTAACCTTAATGCCCATCTTCCTTATAAATCTCAGGAGTTCTATCCCACTTATATCCGGCAGCCTTATGTCAAGTATAAGTATAGAGGGTTTAGATACTTTGAGTTTACTCAAGGCATCACTCCCGCTCGTTGCAATCACCACCTTGTATCCCTTTGCTGTCAATACCTTACTTATAATCCATCCGATATCCTCTAAATCATCTACTACCAGAACTGTAGTCTCTATCCCTATATTCTCCATCTTCAACGCCTCCCATTATTTTAGACCCTTTCCTTATGTGGAATGGGAAAGGTCTATCCTTTTTAGGTTATAAGTTTTAATAACTCATTCACTACCTGTGGGTCAAACTGTGTCCCTGAATTTGACTCCAACTGCCATATAACGTCCCTCTTCTTCAGTCGCTTCCTGTAAGAACGGTCTGAAATCATCGCCTGATACGCATCTGCCACAGCCAATATACGTTCTGATAAAGAGAGGTCCTCACCCTTAAGCCCATCAGGGTATCCCTTTCCATCCATCCGCTCATGGTGGTGGCGGATAATACAGCACTCCCTTTTCAGGAATGGCAGTGGCTTGATAATAGCCTCTCCTATGATAGGGTGTTTCTTCATAGCCTTGAACTCCTCATCTGTCAACTTGCCTGTCTTCCTCAATATGTTCTCATCTATCCCTATCTTGCCGATGTCATGGAGTATACTAGCCAGTTTTATAGAATGTATCTGTGATTCTGAGAGGCTGAGTCCCCTTGCTATATCCATGGCATATTGGGTTACCATGGTAGAATGTCCGCGGGTATAAGGGTCTTTGGCATCTATCGCCTCTGTCAGGACACGAACGATACCATAATTCCCTTGTCTATTCTCTTCTGAGAGATGGTCATTTTCTACTAACAAGGCTAACTGGCTTGTGAGGCATAAGACAAACTCTAATTCCTCATTGGTATAATTTTTTGCCTTACCACCTATGTTGAGGACACCTATCACCTCCCCCTTCACCATCAATGGCACAGATAAAAATTTGTCCTTTGCCCACAGCAGGTCTATCGCTTCCCTGCCTGGTGGGTTCTTCTTAATCACTGTATTATTACGCAATGGCTTACCAGTCCTGGCAACCCACCCTGAGATTCCATCTCCTATCTTGACCCTGCTGCTATTAGTAACGTCCTTATCAAGTCCTTCATGTGAGTGAACGATAAGTTCCTTGCCGCTATCTTCAATAAGCATGAGAGAGAAGAATTTTGAATCCGTTATCTTGACAACTAAGTCTATCACTGAGTTTAGAATCACCTCTGTCCCCTTATCCGAACCCAGGAGACTGCTTACTTTGAACACTATCTTCTCTTTAGAGGTATCCTTGTCCAAAAGTCTTAATAGCCTATTCCCCATATCCTCACTCCTTTTTGAGATTGCTTCGCTTACGCTCGCAATGACAAACACATTATGTCATTGCGAGGGCAAAGCCCGTGGCAATCTCATGCTCCGTAATCTAATATACAGCAATTTCCATGCCACAGATGCCCAAAAATAAAAAAACTACTTAAGAAATTTTCTTAAGTAGTTTTAAGTGGTTCAGTTTATTGAAGATAAATTAGACTCTTCACTACGCTCAGAGTGACATTATTGTATTTGTCATTCTGAGGCGCAGCCGAAGAATCTCAATATTGAATTAAAATATGGAATCATTTGCAAGGTCCACTATGGATTTATTTCCAACCTTGTTGGGGATTCTTCATTTTTACTTATCTTGTAAATTTTAAGTTTGTTGTAGAGTGTCTTATAATCAACTCCCAGAAGATGGGCAGATTTAGACCGGTTCCACTTAGTCTCTTTGAGTGTCTTCAGGATTAGATTCCTCTCTACAGCCTCGTTCACTTTCTGGGTTATCTTTTTAAGGTGCGTTCCTACAGGTAATCCCACGTCTATCTTAAGCACCATTTCGTCATTGGGTTGACTATGTATCTCCTCAATCTGCATAGCAGGGATAAGATGTTCAGGCTTGATAATATCATCAGCAAGTAGGACAGCCCTTTCCATAACATTCCTCAATTCCCTCACATTACCAGGCCATTCATAATGGAGCAATGACTTCATTGCCTTAGATGATACGCCCTTTATATCCTTTCCATGAGATTTTTTAAAAAACAGCAAGAAATGGTTAACTAATAAAGGTATATCAGACCTGCGTTCCCTCAAATTCGGTAGGTTCAGAGAAAATACATTCAGCCGATAGTAGAGGTCTTCCCGGAATCTACCCTTTTTGACAGCCTTCTCCAGATTATCATTTGTAGCTGTAATCAGTCTCACATCTATCTTTACAGGACCATTACCACCTATTCTGTATATCACCCTCTCCTCTAATACCCTCAATAACTTTACCTGAACCTCAACAGGCAGATTGCCTATCTCATCTAAATAGAACGTCCCGCCATTTGCGAGTTCAAACTTACCTAACTTCTGGGTGTTTGCACCTGTAAATGCACCCTTCTCATATCCAAATAGTTCACTCTCAACCAATGTCTCTGGCAGACTCGCACAATCTACTGAAAGGAATGGCTTGTCCTTCCTGTGGCTGTTGTAATGTATAGCCTGTGCAATTAGTTCCTTGCCTGTGCCTGTCTCGCCCCTTATAAGGACAGTTACATCTGTTGAAACTACCCGCTCTAACAACCTGTAGAAAGCCTGCATTTTTGGGCTGACCCCTATTATATTTTTGAATCTAAATTTCTCCTGCAATTCATCCTTTAGATATGTCACCTCATCTTCAAGTTTATGGACCTTTAGCGCATTGCGGACCGTTACCTCAATTCTCTCTAATTGAAATGGTTTGGATATGTAGTCATAGGCGCCTAATCTTATAGCATCTAAGGCGCTGGTTTCACTTCTGTGGGCAGTGAGTATGATTACTATGATATTATTGTTAAAACTCCTCAGGCGAGTCAACATACTCATCCCATCCATCCTCTGCATCTTGATGTCAAGGATTACCAGGTCAGGGGATTCTTCAATAACCTTATCAAGTGCCTCATCTCCGTCACTGGCACAGATGACCTCGTATCCTTTGCTTTTCAGATAACTTGACAGGATACGCCTTAACTCATCCTCATCATCTACAACTAATATTTTATTCCTGTTCATCTGGCTTCGCTCCATACTCTGAATTAGACTCTTCCCCTTCACTTTGTTCAGGGTCAGAGTGACATCCCCTTTTGTCATTCTGAGGCGCAGCCGAAGAATCTCATAACTTTGAAATTCCTAAGCATTAAATCGGTAACGATATGGTAAATGCCGTCCCTTCACCCACACAACTATTTACGCTTATAGAGCCTTTGTGCCTTTCTATAATCGTCTGGCTTATAAATAGCCCCAGCCCTGCGCCTTCTTTTTTCGTAGTGAAGAACGGGTCAAATATAGAGTTGAGATTTTCTTCAGGTATGCCCACACCTGCATCCTGAAAGATAATCTCTATAGAAGAGATTGCCTGCCTCGTTGCTATGCAAATCTCTCCCCCTTCTGGCATCGCCTGTGCAGCATTGAGTATCATATTCAGAAAGACCTGCCTTATCTGGCTGTGGTCAACCATAATGCCGGGTAAACCATGCGCTAATTTCTTTATTATCTTTACCTTATTTAAATTGGCTTGATTCTCCACAAGCGAAAGTGTCTGTTTCAGAAGTTCATTGATGTCCGTGGGTTTCGCCTCTTGAGGAGAACGGCGGGAGAATTGGAGCAGATTCTCAGTGAGTCTGCCGCAGTGCTCAGTCTCCCTGATAATCGTAGCCAGGTCCCTGTTTATCTCCTTGAAATCCAATTCAGTCAATTTATCTTTCTTCGCGGCTAAAATAGATAATAACTGGGCACACCCCGAGATTATAGCCAATGGATTGTTTATCTCATGGGCTATCCCTGCTGCTAACTGTCCCAATGATGCAAGTTTTTCCGAACGAATCAACTGGTCCTGGGTAGTCTTAACCTGGTTTAACGTCTTTTCAAGGTTCGTATACAACTCAGCATTCTCAAACCCTGTAGCCGCCTGATTTGCCAGTATAGAGAGGAGGTCTCTCTCATCGTCACTAAACGACTCATCATTATGCCTATTCGTTACATTCAGGACCCCTATCACCTTTTCCTTACGGCAGACAGGGACGCTTAAGAATGCCTTTGAGGTATAATTGTGTGGTGGCTGATACCCTTCTATGTCAATATCCCTCAATGGCCTGCCGAGAGACGCCACCCTTCCAGCGATGCCTTCTCCAGCCCTTACCCGCACATTATTCACAACCTCTTCGTTTATCCCCCTTGACGCCTTAATCACCATCTCACCTGATGATGGCTCTACAAGCATAATAGAGACCCTGTCAGAACGCATCATATTTGCCACGACATTCAAACAAGATTCTAATAAGCCCTCAAGGTTAAGGACAGAGCATAACTGCCTGCTTGCCTCACTTAAATTAAGCAGGTTCTCAAACTTAATCTTCAGGTGCTCGTTCATTCCTTCTAAATCCCTTAAAAGCCTCCTGTTCTCAAATGTCAGGCGTTGTTTTTCAATCGCCTTCTCTATCGTGACCTTCATGTCTTCCATATCAACAGGCTTGATAAGGTAATCATGGGCACCCTGCCTCATCGCATCTACAGCAACCTCTAACGAGCCGTATCCTGTTACGATGATTACTGCTATATCTGGATTTTTCTTTTTGATTGCCTGCAGGACTTCAATTCCGCTTAAGCCTGGCATCTTCATATCTAATGTAACCACATGGAAGAAATCTTCTCTATCTAAATTGTCCAATGCCTCATACCCATTGCAGGCAGATTTCACATAGTAGCCACTCTCTTCCAGGACGTCTTTTATACCATCACATATATCAACTTCATCATCTACTACCAGAATTTTGATAGGTCCTTCTTGTTCAAAGTGCACCGTATCGCCTCCCTCCCTATTTACTAAGCGGTAATCTTACAAAAAACGCCGTCCCCTTCCCTGTCTCACTCTCAAGTTCTATATTGCCATGGTGCTCTTCTATTATCTTTTTGCAGATAGAAAGTCCAAGCCCTGTCCCTTTACCTTTCTCTTTAGTAGTGAAGAATGGCATAAAGACCTTTCTAAAATTTTCCGGGGGTATTCCACACCCTGTATCATAGAATATTACTTCTACAAAATCCGCCTGGTGGGAAATGATAGGCGGGTCTATCCCTTGAGCTGCTGCCTTCCTGCCATCTACTATGTGCCACTTCGTATCTGCCGCCACACCTGTCTTTATTCTCAATTCTCCTCCGTCAGGCATAGCCTCACTGGCATTTAATAACATATTTATAAATACCTCTTTAATCCTATCCATATCCCCGAGTGCCCTGGGCAGACCAGGCATATAATCTCTCGTTACCTGTATATTCTGGAGTGCCATCTGGTGCTCTATAAGCGATAGCGCCTCATCTAAGAGTTTCTCTGTGTCTATAGTGACCATCTTTGATTCTCTCTGGCGGGAAAAATTCAACAGGTTTATAATAAGTCCATTACACCGCTTCACCTCTTTTTCTATGTTGCCTAAGTGTTTCACTACCTTAGGATTATCCCTGTCTACCTTATCACTCAGGTAATGGGTAGATACATTGATAATCCCTAAAATATTCTTTATTTCGTGTGAGACGCCAGGCGTAAGCTGCCCTATCGTAGTAAATTTGCGTAACGAAAGGAGCCTTTCATGGGTTTCATTAAACTTATGGCTTACCTCTTCCAATCTCTCCAATAATCCCTTGTTCTCTTTTTCAAGTTTGTCCCTTTCTATTGCCCTTTCAAGTGCCATTAACATATACTCCATGTCAAAGGGTTTTGCAATATAGTCATAAATTCTATACTTTGACATATCAGAAACGGCTTCTTTGAAAGGGTAGCCAGTCATTGCAATGATGGGTATATCCGGCCTTACCTGGCGCATAGCCTCCAATATTTTCAGGTCGTCTACCCGAGCAGTTTTTATCTCAATGATAACGATGTCAAACGGCACAGCCTTAAGGCGCTCAATAGCCTCATATCCACTGGCAGCACAGGACACCTGGTATCCTTTCTCCTCAAGGATATCAGCCATACCCTCTCTCATTTCCAATTCTTCATCAACCACTAATATGCGAACCACGTTTCCCATAAATTTATATAATAAGAATTCCCTTTTTGAGATTCTTCGGCTGCGCCTCAGAATGACAATACAATAATGTCACTCTGAGCGGAGCGAAGAGTCTAATTTATTTTTTGGCAAGGGCCTTTTTTACCGTCTCTAATAACTCATCAGGCTCATAGGGTTTCGTAAGATAATAATCTGCACCGGATTCCTTACCTGCCTCTTGATTATTTTCATGCCATTGGACAGAAAGGATTATCACAGGCACATCTTTTGTCTCATCCTCCCGCTTTAAGATTCTTAATAGCCTCAAGCCATTCACCTTTGGCATAATCACATCTAAGATAATAAGGTCAGGCCTTTCTTCCTTAGCGAGTTCTAATCCTGCCAGAGGGTCCTGGGCAGTCAATACCTCATAGCCATTTGCCTCCAGCCTTATCCTGATGACCTCTAAAAGACCCGGTTCATTATCTATTACTAATATTCTATTTTTCTTCACCTTTTCGCCTGTTGAGAATCATCCCTATCTCGTATATCAGCACATCCCCATCAAATGGCTTTACTATAAAATCTGTAGCACCTGCACGGGTTATTCTCTCAATTACACTTGGCTGGTCCGTAGCACTGAAGACTATAATTGGGATACCAGAGGTCATAGAGTCTGCCTTTAACCTCCTGCATACCTCGTAGCCATCCATCACCGGCATCATGATGTCAAGGAGTATGAGGTCTGGCTTAAAACGGACAGCATTGTCTATACCGCTCAATCCGTCATAGGCAGTTAAGACCTCATAGTTATTTGCCTCAAGCCTTGCCTTTACTATTCTTACAATATGAGCCTCATCATCTACCACAAGGATTCTCTTTTTCATGGCTCCTCTTGAATAATTCTGATTTTTGTGGAAGCGTAAAGAAGAACCTGCTTCCCTTCCCCATCTCACTCTCAGCCCATATCTTACCGCCATGTGAGTCTATAATAGCCCTGGCGATGTAAAGCCCTAACCCTATTCCATCTGAAGAGCGGTTTGAAGACGTATCCAGACTGTAAAGTTTATTAAAGATACGCGGCAGTTCCTCCCTCGGGATACCCATTCCATTGTCCTCTACGCATATCTTAAGGAACCCTTCTTCCATCCATGCCTTTATAATGATTCTCCCATCCTGGTGGCTAAATTTAATCGCATTACTCACCAAATTCATTATTACCTGCATTACCTTATCCTGGTCAGCCGGGACCTCGGGCAAACCGGAAGGGACATCCTTTGTGATTGAGATACGCCTCTTATTTGCCAGTCTGGACATTAGTTCTACCACATCATTCAGCAATACCTCTATATTCATAGACTTCCTTATGAGGTCTGTCTTACCCAGATCCATCTTTGCCAATCCTGCAAGGTTTTGTATCAGGCGGCTTAACCTGTCAACCTCATGCCTCAATGCCTCAAGGAAACTCAGTCTCTCCCCATCTTTCAATTTCTCTGTAATGATTCCATCACAAATGAGTGATATACCTTCTTTAATCACAGTAAGTGGGGCACGAATTTCATGGGTAACTAACATGAGTAAATTTGACCTGGTCCGGTTTATATAATCTGCCTCTACGCTGTCATTTCTACCCGCATATATATCTTCAAGTATTAATAGTTGTACCGCAGTTTCTGCTGCAGCGGTCCATGAAGATATCCCCTCCTCATTGAAATCATGGTGCATGTCAGTAGCCAGGTATCCTACACCGATTAGTTTAACGCCGGATTTTAAAGGGACACACAGGATAGACTTTTCTTTCTTGCCTGCTACATAATTAAGAGAGGATTTCTCCTGTACCTCATGAATGACAATAGTCCTGTCTTCAGAGGCTGTCCTTCCTGCTATCCCTTCACCTAACTTAAGCCGGTGCCCTTCTCTACTCTTTCCATCTCCTCTGCCAAATGCTAATCTCAAGACCAATTCCTGGTTATCTCTATCTACAAGAAATAGCCCTCCTTCATTAGCAGTTATACCATCCATCCCCTTTCTCAGGACATAATCTATCAATTCAGGAATATAACCCATTTTATTTCACCTCATCACTTATTCTCTGGGCAATTATGTAAGGAACCTTAGCCTCAATATATATCCCGTCATCTCTATATTCCTTTTTTAATACCATCCCCTCTTCATATATGAGATTCAGCATCTGCATCTTATCATGTGGTATAGTGATGCGGACATCCCTCATAGCCGATGAGACGATAGAGGTTATTTTATCCAATAATGAGCCCAGATTTATTTTGTAAAGTGCAGATATTGATATGCTGTCTTCAAATTCGTTGAGGAATCTATTGATAATGGCTTTATTTTCTATCTTGTCTATCTTATTCAATACCGTGATGATGGGTTTGTCTCTTGCCCCTAACTGGTCTAATACTTCATATACAGAGAAACTACGCTCTTTCGCGCCATCTGTAGATATATCAAGGACATGGACTAATATGTCTGCTTCTACAACCTCTTCTAATGTAGCCTTAAATGCCTCTATAAGGTGGTGGGGTAGTCTATGCAGGAACCCAACCGTATCGGTAAATAGCACCTTCTGATTGTCAGGCAGGACAAATTTCCTTGTCAAAGGGTCAAGTGTTGTAAAGAGCCTGTCCTCAACAGGAGTTTCTACTCCCGTTAAAGAAGATAGCAAGGCGGATTTACCTGCATTGGTATATCCTATAATAGCAACCGTAGGGATAAAGAACTTCTCTCTTTTCTTCCTGAATAGTTCCCTCCTGCTCTCAGCCTCTTTAAGTTCCCGTTTTAACCTGGTGATTTTAGTCCTTATACGCCTTCTATCAACTTCCAATTTCTGTTCACCTGGGCCCCTTGTTCCAATCCCGCCTCCTAAACGGGAAAGCAATACCCCCTTCCCAACAAGCCTCGGCAAAAGGTACGTCAGTTGAGCCAATTCCACCTGAATCTTACCCTCCTGGCTCCTGGCTCGCTGTGCAAATATGTCTAAGATTAACTGTGTCCTGTCAATAACTTTAACATTGATAATATCTTCAAGATTCCTCTGCTGGGTACTACTTAACTCATCATTGAATATTACAACATTTCCCTTTTTACTAAGGCATAACTGTCTGACCTCTTCCACCTTGCCTTTACCGATAAATAAGGCAGGGTCAATTTTGTCTCTCTTGCAAATTATTTCTTCTGCCACCAATGCGCCACTTGATTGAGCAAGTTCTTTCAATTCACCAGATTCAGACCCAATATCTAAATTGCGTCTATCAAAATCAACTGTTACAAGTATGGCACGTTCCACTATCACCTCCTGTCAGTTCCGCCATTTCATTCAGCACCCTTTCCCAATCCCCCGGTCCCCCATTTAACTTTATCCAGTTAATCCTGTTATCCTTCTTAAACCATGTCATCTGCCTTTTGGCAAACCATTTCGTATTTCTCTTTACCAGATACATGGCAGTCTCTAAGGGATACTCACCCCTCAAATACCCTGCCACCTCTTTATAGCCCAATGCATGACTGCTCATCCTGCCCATCTTGCCATCTGCCATTAATGAGTGAACCTCATCAACCAGTCCTGAGTTGAACATCTCTTCCACACGTTCTTCAATCCTCTTGATGAGTTCCTGCCTCTCCCTCCACAACCCTATAAAAAAGATAGGAAACTCTGCCTCAATGCCCTTTGTCATTTTATGATGGGATGAGATAGGTAACCTTGATTTCTCATATACCTCCAACGCCCTCACAACCCTTCTCAAATCTTCAGGGTGGAGCCTGGATGCAGTCTGGGGGTCTACAGCCTCAAGTTTCTTATACACATATGACTTCCCATAGAGCTGTGCCTCCCTCTCAATCTCAAACCGTAAATCCCAATTGGCAGGAGAATCGTCAAATATCCCATCTACCAATGCACGGACATACAATCCACTCCCGCCCACAATGATGGGCAGATGGCCTCTAAGGTGTATCTCCTCTATAGTTAATCTTGCCCTCCTGCTAAATTCCGCAGCACTGTAATCTTCATAAGGTTCTAATATATCAATAAGGTGGTGATGGACCTCTTCTCTCAAAAGGGCTGAAGGCTTTGAGGTTCCTATGTCCATGCCTTTATAGACCTGCATAGAATCGCAGGATATGATTTCGCCGTCAAGCCTTTTTGCAAATGGGATAGAAAGGCCTGTCTTGCCTACTGCAGTAGGACCTACTATAAAGATTATCATATAACTTTACTCCTCTCCCCTTGTGGGAGAGGGTTAGGGTGAGGGGGGACCTCATGGAAATATCGCCGTTGGCAGCCCTTCATTTTTCAGTTGTCTCTCCACAGACTCTGCCTGAGACCTCGCATTAAACTTCCCTACCCTTACACGGTATAGGTCAATTTGTCCTGTCCAACCTTTTACTATGTAGGCATCATACCCTTTATTTACCAGGTCACCTTTAAGCCTCCTGGCATTCTTCTCATCTCTGAAAGAACCTACCTGGACAGTAAAGGCAAATTCTTCCTTTTTCAAAATCTCATTAACCGAACCTGCCTCTATACTCAGGGGATATTCCTTTACCAACCTTTCATAATAGCGCCTGGCTTTCGCCCATTCACCCTGTTTTTGACAACACTCCCCCACCCTGAAGAGGACTGTACTTAAGGCAGAACTCTCTGGAAATTTCTCCAGAATATCGTTATAGGAAGCCTTTGCCTTGTCAATATCACCTTGCAAAAAGTGAGCATCTCCTATCCCTAAAGAGGCACGGTCTAAAAATTTCCCGCTTGGGAAATCCTTGAGAATAAGATTAAAGGTCTCCTGAGCCTTATCAATATCCCCGACTTTCAGGCAAGATACGCCTATCAGATAGCAGACCTCTTCCTTTACCCCCTTTCTCGGTGAACGTTTAAGTAGTGACTGGCAATCCCTGATAGTCTTTGTCCAATCCCCTTTAAGAAAAGAAACCCTTATCCTATCAAGGCTCCTGTCCCCCATCTCCCCGCCGAGTATGATTCCCTCTTTAGAACTCGGCTGCTGAATCTCTATCATACCATAGAGAGGAACAGCAAGTCCGACCAATACAAGAATCGTAATAATTATTTTGTACACTTTCACCTTCTCTAATGTAGCGGCGACATTTATGACGCCCATTTTGTTACAATTATACCACATTTTTCGTCCCAAGTAAAGTCTCTTTTTTTATATCCACAATTTTCACCTCAACCAGACTCCCTTGTAAATCCTCATCCTCATTGGAAAATACCACTTTCTTATTCGTCCTTGTCCTACCCTTCCACACAGAATTGCCATCTTTGCCAGCATCTTGCAATACAGGTCCGCTCCTTCGCCCTTTCTCCTCAACGAGCACCTCTGCCACTTTTCCAATAAGATTTTTATTCTTCTCAAGGGTTATCTCTTCCTGTAGTTCAAGCAGTATTTGATTCCTCTCCTCCTTTACCTCTCTTGGAACATCATCCTCAAGATGCCAGGCAGCGCTTCTTCTCCTCGGGGAATATTTAAATATGAATGCACTATCAAACCCCCCATGGTCCTTCATCAATCGGTATGTCTCCTGAAAATCTCCCTTCTCCTCTCCCGGAAAACCAACGATGATGTCAGTTGTAATACTGCACCCGGGAACTAATTTCCTTAATTCCTCAATGAGCCTCCTGTAATCCCCGGCACTATATCCCCGGTTCATTGCCTTCAATATCCTGTCCGAGCCTGACTGAACCGGCAGATGTATATGTTCACATACCTTTGGCAATTCAGCCATAGCCCTGAAGAGTTCAACACCTGCATCCTTAGGATGGTTTGTAATGAATCTAATCCTTTCAATACCATCTATATCATTCACTTTTTCTAAAAGGCGAACAAAATCCGTATCCACATCCAACCCTCGCCCATATGAATTCACATTCTGCCCCAAAAGCGTAACCTCTTTAAAACCTCTCTGTGCCAGGTCACTTATCTCTCTCAAAATGTCTTCAGGCTGTCTACTCTTCTCCCTACCCCGCACATATGGCACGATGCAGTAAGAACAGAAATTATCACACCCTTCCATGATAGTAACATAAGTCCTGATAGAACCTTCCCGATAATCATCTGACTTCACGCCATCCGGCCTCTCAGTTCTGTTAACGGCAATATATTTAGACTCTTCCCCTTCGTTACACTCAGGGTCAGAGTGACATTTTCTTCTGTCATTCTGAGCGCAGCGAAGAATCTCAATATTGAAACTCCTATGCACAAATTTATCCCTGTCGTTCAATAATTTTTCAAGCAGGTCCGGAAGTTCATATATATTGCCTGTCCCGCACACCAAATCCACATGGGGTACCTTCTTGAATATCTCCTCTTTATAGTTCTGTGCCATACATCCCAGCACGCCAAATATAATCTCCGGTCTTTCCTTCTTCATGACCTTCAGCATCCCAAGTTTCCCATAGACCCTCTCCTCAGCATGCGCCCTCACACTACAGGTATTGAAGAGTATAATATCCGCATCTTCAACATTGGGAGTGAATACAAACCCCCTCTCAATCAGTATCCCCCTTATAATCTCCGAATCCCTGTCATTCATTTGACATCCGAAGGTTCGGATAAAGACTTTTCGGGGCGATTTTCCATAACTCTTTTTAGATTCTTGGCTTGGCATTTTCTTTCAAATTTCAAAACTATTTTCTCTATGGTAAAAAACAAGGCATTTAAAATTCTTTGCGCAATCACAAAAAATCGCTCATGAATTATCTTGCGCGATTCAATATTATGCGCGCTAACTTCCTTCAAACTCAATGAGCTAATAATCCCTCATCCAAAAACTATAGCACCTGCCAATGTCCGCCTTTGTCGGGGCCGACGCGTTTAAGCAATCCTTTTTTCTTTAACTGGTTGATATTTTTATCTATGGCGGTAGTGCTAATGCCAACCTTATCCGACAACTCTTTCTTGGATATATAGGGATTCTCTTTAATGAGGGCGAGCATCTTGCGTTGACTTTCTACCAACCTTTCTACCAACCCTTCTACTAACCTTTCCGCCAACTCTTTCTCCCTACTTTTCTTCACAACTGGTTTTAAGGAATACTCGGGATTACGATAGAAGATTGCGTGAAAGAAAGTAGTTGAAGTAAACACAGGTTCTTTCAATTTTGCCTCGCGCATCAATCTCCTCATTTTCTCAATACCCGTACCTATCCTCTCGACTTTGCCCATCCTGTGGAACAGATCCGCGATAATGAGGTTGCGCCTGACGGATTCTTTGCCAAAATTCTCCTTGGTGATACCTGCTGGCAGGCCTCCGGGATTTACAATCTCAACCCTATCATCAAAGACGCTTAGATAAATACTTGTCCCTCGCATGCTATAATCGCGATGGACAAGCGCATTTACCAAGGCCTCGCGCAAAGCGTCCAGCGGTAGTTCATAAATATCCCGGCGGGTCAATTCATGTATTTCGCTGCGCACGTTCAGATGCCTCTTAAGAAAAGCCATTGATTCATTAATCTGAGTCAACAAGTCGTCACGCACATCTTTGCGGTCATAGATATGCATTTTATCTACACCTTTAAAGGCTGCAAGAATTGATTCTGAGTATGGAATAAAGCGGTTGATATCGGCAGCAAACATTAAGGCGCCGACATTATTGATTTTATTGTCTTTGTAGATACTGAGACTGGAAAGAAAAGACGGCAGGTTATCTTTGTTTACTTTAAGCGAGGTTTCGGCTTCTTTAAGAAACGCTCTTACCTTGGCCAGCGAAACATCCTCAAATCTAAAGTCTTTACACGGCAGGCTTTCAAAGAATATGTCCGTGGTTTCCCGGAACATAGTGCGCACTTCCTTTTGCGCCATCTTTTGGGTTACGGCATCAAGACGACGGAAATAACCTGAGGAGCAGCTGTAGGGTTTTTCATCACCTTCCACTACTTCAATAATAATAACCTTATCAACCCGTGTTATTTTTTTAAGGTTAATATGCGGTTCACAGTTTCTGGCAAGGGCAGTAATTTCGCCTTTTAATTTATTGGTGAGAGTTTCACCGGTGATTTTCCCCTGGTCGTTAACGCCAAGCAGGATATATCCGCCTTTTGCGTTGGAAAAAGCAACGATATCTTCGGTAATTCTTGGAGAGTATTTTTCCTTGAATTCTACGGTAAGGCCTTCGCCTTCTTTAGTAATAAGTTTTAAGTCTTTTTGCTTCATTTTATTTTCATTTCTCCTTGGTCAGCAAAACTATAATAATTATTATCTCAATAGTTGCTACCTGATTGTCATAGCGTGCCGAGAAGTCTATATCTATGGTTGTCTGTCTCTCCGGAACCTGCCATACAGTGAACATAAGAACACCTTTTAGAATAAATTTGTCTGCGTATTTGGAACGGCTAAATCTGTAAAGAAATCTCTCCATCCTATAATATTGCAGAATTTCTGAAAATGGGCAGATGGCTTCTTTCGCTTTATTTTGAAGCCGTGCCCGGACAGAAGCCTGTATATTCTTGATATCCTTTTTCATAGCATGGCTTCCAGTATTGGCTTTATTATATTATCAATGCGGCAAACCTTAGCGTAATGCATAATTTCTTTTGGCTTTATACCTTTTTCCGTAATAGCAACTTTGAGGGCATCTCTCGCAACGTCTATGCCTATTTTATTGCGGAATTTAAAACAATCGGCAATCGTCTTGGCAAGGTTGTAAACTCTGATCTTGTGACCTTCAATTTCACGTTCTTCAATCCCGTCTTTCCATGTTTTGGGCGAAAAGCGGTAAAATCTGACTGGAGGATATTTAATCCTATTCGCATGAGTTCCCCTTGGAATAGATATATCCACACAACGAGGTATTTCAATTGTTGCTTCATGAAAGGCAAGGGCAGAAAGAAGACATACCACCCCTTTTGGGACCTTGATTGACACAGCTACAAGATCCGGGCTTGAGAGAGTAGAACCATCGGATAGTCTATACAGACCACGGTCTACTTTATGAATCCGGGCGGAATTCAGGATAGTCTTAAGGAGAGATTTATTAAATCCAGCTTCTATGATTTCCGCGTAGCTGGCAAGGCCAGCCCTTTTCTTGAGAAAATTTATAAGTTCTGCCTCTTTAGCGCCCATAAGGATACTTCCTATCTCTATACATTTGTTAATAAGTGTATAGCATTAGGGAGATAATGTCAAGTGTTATTTTTTGTTTTTCCTTTTAGTGGAAAAGCAGGCTATGAGCGCAGGCAGGGGAATCCACCAAGTTTTGTGGCGGATGAACCCCGAACACAGAGACTGCGTGGTGGGTGTGGAATTACAACGCAGCTAATTCAAGTTGAAATGTTGTGAAAAAGAACGGTTTAGATAATTTGTGGAGAACAAACCAAGGGTCATCCGAAACTGCGAACGAAAAACTTTTTTGACATAATCTGTTCCTTTACAGGCCGTTATAATGGGTTCACATTCTACATCTGCTTTTTCTGAACTGTCATATAATTTTACTACCGGCACAAAAGGAACGGTTCTATCCATTGATATGTGGTGCTCATCATAGCCTAATTTTCTAACCCTGGAGGCTATTGATTCATTCCCTTTATATTCTTTAATTCCAACACCAAAATCTATATCACTGGTCGTAACTGCTACATTAGGGACATCATGCCAGATGTATTTAGCATAAATATATGGAACCCATCCACCAACTAAAACCAAGTATGGGAGAA
>Ga0209514_10005480_pt1 | contig 16186 bp, 15 predicted proteins | sample Subgrocontami58m_FD_187452 | JGI IMG/M metagenome (GOLD analysis project Ga0209514, IMG submission 187452) | Subsurface groundwater microbial communities from S. Glens Falls, New York, USA - GMW37 contaminated, 5.8 m (SPAdes) (version 3) | ecosystem: Environmental > Aquatic > Deep subsurface >...
TTCCAAAGATTATTTTAGCCATGGCAGAAAAGTATTCGTTCAGCGTGCCGACAACTCTTTCAGGAAGAAATTTTTCAGATATTGAAGTAAAACCGCAGATGTCAGCGAATAAGATGCTGCACTCAACGCGTTCTCCCCCCAAAACGATTTTTCTTTTTTCGTTATGATGTCGTTGGCTATGTTTGGAGAAAGATATCGCTGGAGTGAGTTTATTATGAACGAAGGCCAAAAACAGTATAACATCAATACGGTCAATGTGTTAGATAGGGCATTAGTTGTATACACTAACACCCTGAAATTTCAGGCGATTATTGTGTAAATCCTTAATTCCCAGTGCATTCATTAATGGTGATTGATTATTGCAGGAACCTCTAAGGTATTGACTACGCTGAGTAATACTGCTATTTTATAATAAAGTTGCGCTAAGGCATAAGACCTCTATCCTTAAAACTGACATACTGTTCGTTTCCTATAATAATATGGTCAAGGAGTTTTATGCCGACGATATTCCCGGCCTCAGCTAACCGATTGGTAATCTGGATGTCTTCTTTGCTGGGTTCCGGGTCGCCTGACGGATGATTATGCACAAAGATGACTGATGCGGCAGATTCCCTGATCGCAGCCTTAAATGCCTCTCTGGGATGGACGATGCTGGAGGTTAAACTGCCTGCTGAAACATCTGATTCAATTTTAATGATACGGTTTTTATTATCCAGCAACACTGCCAGAAAGACTTCCTGCTTCTTTCCCCGAAGTTGCTCGTGGAAGTGGTCGTAGATATCGTTGCTGCGCTTAAACTGTTGACCGGGTTTCATGGAAGTGGCAGAAAAACGCTTGGCAATAGCCAGAGCGGCCTTTATCTGCGCAGCCCGTGCCGGCCCTATACCTTTGGTTTCGCACAACTCACGGATAGAAACTGAACTCAAACTTCGGAAGTCGCCATACATCGAGAGAATCTTCTTGGCCAGGTCGACAGCGCTATAATCCTGGGTGCCATCACGAATGATGATTCCTAAGAGTTCGGCGTCGGTGAGATGTTCGTCGCCACCCTGGATAAGTCTTTCACGCGGTCGTTCATGGGCGGGAAGTTGTTTGATTGTAGGACGTTTTTTTTCTTCCTTCATGGTCACTGCTACCATACCGCATAAGTGGTAAAGTGAAACTTTATGAAGATACTTTTTAAAATCGCTTCTTCTATTCTCTCGACTGATTATACCGTATGAATTGGCGCTGTCAATGAAATGTCCTGGTGTACATTCCAGGGAAAAAATATTTGATTAAATACACAGCCTCGTTTATATTAACAGGAAATGGAAAAATACTCCTTTCGGCGTTTACAAAAAATATTTTGACATTTTTAGCAAAAATTTACAATTTACAGTTTTATTAATTCCCAAATCGTAAATTTCCATTCAAGGGATATTCCGACTCGTTCGGGTTAGGAGATTTGTTTATGCATACCCAGGATTCGGCTATACCAGACATGCAGACGGATGTTACAGCACACCTTGATTCTAACGGTTTGTGCGACTTATTGATTAAAAAATCTGTGGAACTTGGCTGTGAACAAGCTTTCGTTATCCATACCAATACCATTGTAGTTGCACGGTGGGTTCAACTGAAATGCAAATATGGGTGTGACGAGTATGGGAAAAAACTAACCTGCCCGCCTCACGCGCCAACTTATGAAGAGATGAAAAAAATTCTTGGGGAATATAATAAAGCATTACTCCTCCACGGTCACCTGAGTTGGCAGATGCGTTACGTTACTGCAGAAATCGAAAAGCATGCATTTTCTCTGGGATTTTACAAAGCCTTTGGCCTTGGCGCAGGTCCTTGTAAATTGTGCGAAAATTGCGAGACCGCTTCAGCCTGTGTTCGTACTACAGAGGCAAGACCATCAATGGAGGCGTGCGGTATCGATGTCTATCAAACGGTAAGAAATCACAACTTAAAAATAGAAACGCTTAAGAATAAACTCGATGAGGTTAATATATACGGACTTGTTCTTTTAGAGTAATTTCAATTTCAAAAATATTTTGGCTGTTTTTATTGGATACTTTCATACTTTGATTGAAAGGGTACGCAAACACCCCTGTGTCTTCTTGGAATCTGACGGTATTCCTGTTCCACCGGAAAAATTCCTGCCAATAGTTTTGTGTATGATTGTTACATAACTGCGTGTTACGATACGTAACAGTCGTGTTTATGCCCATTTCGCAGGTATTTGACAGAACTCAAACACGCGATCTTCCATAAAATGTCACGATTCGTTATACCCTTCTCATACCATATTTTTACAACTTCAAATCTTTTCGTTAGATTTTAACTCTCAGCAATATCAACTCTTACAACTTTCAAAGACATACAACTTTTTTTGCAGAACTCGTGGCATAATATCTGCTCTTTTACATCTCACCACAAACTACAACATCTTATTTATTCATAAGTTTTTGTAGATCTCTTTTTTCTCTATTCTTTGGGGATCTACATGCTTAAGAAAGGTCAGGGGTTAATTCGTTCTCCCTGATCTTTCTAAGCAAACCAGGAAAGATATTGGAGGAAACAGATGGAATTCGCTTTTCAAGTTTACACTAAAGATTTAAAAAAAATATCGCCTCTCACTGCGGAAGAAGAAAAACGGTTATTTAAAAAAGTATCGCAGGGTGATTCTGATGCAAAAAAATCTATTGTGATATCTCACCTTCCTTTAGTTATAAAGATTGCCAGCCGTTTTTTTTACTATGGCACTTCGCTACTTGATTTGATCAGTGAAGGGAATATCGGCCTTATACGCGCCGTCGAAAAGTTTGATTACACAATGGGTCAACGGTTTAGTAAGTATGCATCATGGTGGATTAAATGGACTATTATCCGTGCATTGACTAACAATTCAAAGACTGTGCATATTCCTGTCTATATGGCAGAAAAAGTTTCTAAATGGAAGAAAACATCTTCGAGATTGACGAACACCTTACAGAGACCGCCAGATCGGAATGAAATTGCGGAAGAGTTGAACGTTGATGAAAAACAGGCTCGATGGATAGAAAGGGCTGTAAAAAACACCTATACTTTAAACGATACGTACTTACAGAAAGATGATTCAATGGAATTCAGCGAATCCATACCTGACGATCGAGTGAAAATGCCAGAAGAGGAATTAATGGAATCTTATGATAAAAAAGAGTTAAGAAGATTAATGGATATAATCGATCAACGAGAAGCACACGTCCTAAAAATGAGGTATGGATTGGATGGTATAGAACCCATGACGCTGCAAGAGGTGAGTGAAAAACTTAATATTAGCCGCGAGTGGGTTAGAAAGATTGAGAAAAAAGCCTTATCTAAACTCAACCAACTCATGGCTTGTAATGAGTAACATCTCTTAAAAATTTAACTCATACCCAGCAGTCGGAATCCAGTCAGCCCTTAAGCCGTCCTCATTGAGTGGCACTTGCACATTGACAAACACAAGCATTCCCGACCTCGGACTCCACTTGAACCCTGTTGAGAAATCAATCATATTGTTGCCAACATCTGCGTTTTCTACTTTATGTCTGCCAATAAAATCCGATGAGATAGAGTAATGGTTGTTTCCTTTGCCAAATCCATAGTCGGCGCCTGTGGTATACACAATCCTGTCTTGTCCTTCACTTCCGCTATTGAACTCATATCCCAGGTTAAAATGTGGCGTGAAACGGGTAATACTTTTTGAAAATATAAGAAATGGTTTTATGCTGGTCCTCCCTGTTCCTAAAAGTTCATCTTCGTTTCCTGTTTGCAGCTTTACATCGAGTGCGGAGGTAAAATCTATCCATTCCGACGTGAACAGATTATACTTACTTCTCAGAAAGATATCTCCAACGCCTGTGGAAGCGGCAGAAACAGAATCGCCAATCGTTTCTCCAGAATCAAAACTGTAACCCAGGGTTTTGCCGCCCTGCCCTTTTTCCCTTGTCCGGTTTAATATCCTTGCAGTGCTGTCAACATCAAATTGAACCTGTAATATAGGCACTAACATGGAAATGTCCCAACGATCCGTTATCCCATAAGTACCATAAAAAGAAAATAAATTGCTCTTAATACTTACATCGAAATCGAGTTGAAGCAAATTTTTATCTTTTTGTTTTTCATCCAGGAATACAATGGACTTCAGATCATGTAAATCCTTTCCCTGCAGTTTAGAATAATCAATATAGGTATAAGAAAACCCAAAGTTTATTTTCTTTTTCCCCAGGGTAGTTGCCCTTTCGGCAAAAATAGGCCCAAGGCTGTCAGTGGTTCTTGTAAACACCTCTAATTCACTGTCGTACTGAAAAGTAAATCCACCTCCTGTTGAGCTGACTGGAAATGAACCCTTTTCGCTATTTAACTCCGAGTTCAGATTTTGAATTTCCAGAAATGAATCTAATGGTACCTGAACGGTAGTGACAACATCTATACCCCCTGTGGGTCTTTCCTCTTCAAAAACCTTTGTTACAGGTACTCCATTTCCGCCATATAATGAAGTTATCAAGTCGGACAGATTGCTGGCCAAACTATTTGTTATCAAAAAGGCAATAGTTAATAAAACAAAGCATGAGTTTAATGCGTATCTTGTTATCATTAAATAGATAAATCCGGATATGAATTAGAAACGAATGCCTGTAAATGCATCATTATTGGCTACTCTGTCCATATTAATGGACATAACATTCTCACTGTCCTGTTATGGCCATCATAATTATGGGTGACTGCGAATATCCCCGTTCAGAATTCGGGATAATTTCCTTACACCAGGTAATTATATCTATAATACTTAGTTATTACCTGAGGAAAAGTCAATAAAGTTTTTGAAAATATTAGATGACTTTATCAGGAGAGAATTGGGAATTGCTAGTTACAGGAGGGTGTTCCGTATACCTTCCATTCAAAAACAACAGGGTTGGATTGCTGCCCATTGCATTGTGCGGAAGGTGAAATTTTTTTAACACGGATGGCTTTTGTAGTTATAGGTTCTGTAAATGAATATTCTACATCTCCTATTTCTTCAATAAATTCATCGTCGGTAATCCATGTAATTCCATCCGTATCTAGATATTGTACTACTCCATTACCAACGTTTCTTCCTGGATCTATATAATCGAAGTCCTTTGAATCTTCACCACAACTTTCGTTACAATCAGTTGTCTGAATGGTCATTCTGGTGATAGTAACCTCTTTTTCCCAATCGAGCCGGATCCAGCCAGGCTTTTTTTGACCGAGTTTATTTTGAGTTCTTATCCAGTGGTAGTTACAATCTTCCTTTTCTAATTCGTCATTCATCATTTCCGGACCAAACTCATCGACACCACCTCCGTTGCTGGAGGCTATTGCACAAGGTGCGATATTTGAAATGACACTAACGGGTAAAGATTTTGACAATGTATTTGAGCTAAAAGTTATTGTCGCAGTCCCATTAGATATGCCTGCTATTGTGAAAGAAATTTGTCCATTTGAGTTTGTCAGTCCTCCGATCGGTGCAACAGCGGCAACAGATGCTCTGCTACTCCTTGCAGTAACCAGTACATTATTTAAAGGACTTTTCTGATCACTGAGAATTTTAACAGTAGCGGTGCCACTGCTCTGAACATCTATAAAAAGTGAATTTGGTGTAATACTGATGCTATTCGAAAATGCTGTTTGGCAGAATACGAGGGTAAATATAAATATTATAACAGGGATACTATGTTTTTTGATATGAACCTCGTATGTGATATTTTGACTTATTTTACTATTTTCCATATATTATTTTCTTTACGAAGGGTTTTGACTATTCTAGGCAAACTTTCTTTATGCCGGTTGCCACGCTCATCTGTCCACTCATCTGTTCTGTCAAAACTAACGGTAGTTTGTCTCTTGTCATTATTTATCTCAATTACCTCATTTTGAATAGAAACCTTTATATCACGAACATACAGATAATGATTGCGAAGCTTGTCTTCTTCTTTTTCTGAGGATATATGTCCAAGCTCCTTTAGTGTCTCAATATCGCCTTTTTCCCAGGCGTTTTTATATTCCTGCAACCAGGTTTGTATCTCGCTTTTTAGTAATTCCTTTGGGTCTGGTTCCGGCCTGGAAACTTTTACGTTCTTACTAATGTCATATTTTGGGACATTGTCAACTACTTTATTTATATATTTATTGTCATTAACCATTTTCTCTTTAGCATAACCATCCAAAGAGTTCTTGTCATAACCTTGCTTTATGGTTTGTGATTGCGGTTCTTGTTTATTTGATTCTCTATCAGAATCATTCGTATTCTTTTGAGCTATGTGAGTTTTTTTGTCTACTTTATGATAACGAACGATACCGCTCGTGGCAGTATAATCTTCGTGTTTATTGGATAAAAAGAAAACGTATAGTATTAACGGAATTGTTAAAATCGCCAGAATCGCAGCGAGAACACCAGCTCTGGCATAAGGTGTAAATCTTTTGGAAGTAGAGTATTCTGCCGTTTGTAATAATGACTTGAGTTCATCTATAGAGAGAGGTCTCTTATTCTTATTTTTTTCCAAGCACTTGATTACAATAGCTTCAATGTCTTTGGAGATTTTTGAGCTTTTGTTTACCTTCTTAAAAGGTTGTGGTCTTTCGTTCAGGTGTTTATTCATTAACGTAATTTGGTCACCTTTAAACGGAGACTCCCCTGTTAACATCTCATACATAATTATACCTAAAGAATATATATCTGTTCTTTCGTCACACTCCCCCTTCCACTGTTCAGGCGCCATGTATGGGGGTGTTCCCACGATGCTTCCGGTCAGAGAGACATTATCATGTGTTCGCAATTTTACTATTCCAAAATCCAGGACTTTGACAAAATCGTCTGTTTCTCCAACCCTGGTCAGCATGATATTTTGAGGGGTAATATCTCGATGTATGATCTTCTTTGGGTGTTTGTGTGCTGTGGATATTACGTCACAAACCTGGTAAATGATATTTAACATTCTGGCAACATCGAACGGCCCGGTATCTTTTATGGTTTCTTTTAGATTCTTACCATAGATAAACTCCATAGCCATGTAAATCGTACCATTTGAATCACGATCAAAATCATATAAATGAATTGCATTTGGATGACGTAATTCCCGTATGGTAGCTGCCTCATTATAAAATCTTTTAATGTCTTGGGGATTATCGCTTAAATTCAAATGCAGGATTTTTACTGCAACAATATCATCGATATCAAGTAACGTTCTTTTCGCTTTGTATATGGTACTCCAGCCACCTGTGGCAATCTTTTCTATAATTTTGTATTTCCCACCCAATAATTTACCAATATAATGATCGTATGTTGTTTGTTGTAAAGTTGACAATGTGTTGTCGCATATTGAGGATGCTTGATGTGAGTGTGGCTCGGAGGTAGCCTTATATTCAAACGTTTTTTCACAGTGTTTACAGGCAATAACCTTCCCAATATCAACGTCAGCCTCTTTAAACCTTTTATTGCAATGCGGACACAAAATAACGGTAATACCCAGTTTTTTTAATATATAAATCCATTGTTCATGCGTAATATACCCACGATCAAGCAAGATAACATCAAGGCACTTTCTTGGGTCTTCAGCCTTAAAGGCATCAACAATGCGTTGGCTGATTTGAACTTGCCCTGGCGTGGTAAATCCTTCGGAAACGGCAAGATTCCCAAATTCAGTATCTAATCTGCTTTTCATAAGGATTTTTGACAAAAAACTTCAGACGAAATGAAAGGATGTAAAAAACTCTTTCACGAAGATATGCCAGCTTATCGTGTAATTAGGTTATAGTTATTTAAAATATCTATTGATATGATTTTTTGATGTGATCGTTTCTTGTTTCTTATTTTTTTGTCATAGATGCTAACCGCAAAGATAGATAATGCAAAGAAAATAAAGCCGCAGAACAACATCCTGATATCTTGCGAGTTTGGATATATAAAGTGAATCTTTTGCCCTATTAAACTGCCTATTAGCATGTTAATAATGGGTAAAATAAGGAGGAGTATTACGCTTTTATATGGGGATCGTTCGACTATTTGTAACGTCACCTGCTGACCCACAACCACGCCGGGAATTACATTTACTTCTAAAAAATTTGATTTGTTTTCTATTCCTGCACACGTACCACAGCTTTTGCATTCCTTTGTATCTGACTTTACGATTTCTACCGTTGCACGATTGCCTTGTATGGATTTTATAATGCCTTTTTCAATATTCTGTTTTTGATTGGACATACTGATTGGTCAATAATTAGGTACCCTGAGAGGGTTGTTGGGTTTGGGTTGGATTGCCAACCTTTTCTCTCATTAATTTACCGACTTTAAATACTACCACATTTTTAGCAGGAACAAAAGCCACTTCACCTGTTCGAGGATTTCTAGCTTTTCTGGCTGCACGCCGGCGTATCTCAAAGACTCCAAAATCGCGCAATTCAATACGATTACCTTGTGCAAGTTCACTGACAATCTCATCTAAAAACATTTGTATCGTTTTCTTCACGATCATATGTGTGTTATCTGTCCTTCTTGCTATCTTCTCGCATAGATCCCTTTTTGTCGTTGTTTGCATTACAATTCTCCTTTTCTGACGTAGATATGTACGTGGTAATTTTCTGGAAGTATTCCTTTATACTGGCTCTGGCTCAATTACATATGAAAAACATCACCTCCTCTTTGATTGTGCCTAAAAACCAGGAAAGACACTTTTAAAAGTCTTAACTAATTTCCAGACATAATATTTATGATTATTTTTTGACATATTAGCAATTCAAAAGATTAATGTCAATACGATTTTAACACTTTTAGAATTCCAAATTTAAGCTATTAACACATGAAAACACGACTTGATTGTTCTTTAAAAAGCTTGACAACACATTAATAAATGTGTTATTCTAACGCCAGATTTTAATGATTATGCGGCTTTAAAAGCAACAATTAAGCAGTAAGAGCCAGAAATCTATCCGTGAACAACAATTGAGTTTTAATGAAATTTTGATATAGCTCAGCATTAAAAGGGACATGTTTTGTTAAAAATTGAGGAGATATTATGAAGGTTAACATCAGAAAGAGTTCTATAAAACATATAAGGATGTGTGGTTTTCGAAAGAGGATGCGTACAAAGGGTGGACGTGCAATCTTAAAGAGAAGAAGAAGGATTGGCAGAAGACCATTACTCGACGTTTAAGAGACGAATAAAAAGACCCTAAATATTAATCTTGCAATTTATTTAGGGTCTTTTTAATTATGATATTCTATTTCAGTCTGTTATTATAATCGCCTCCACCGGGCACTCTTCAGCCGCTTGCCTACAGGTATCCTCATATTCCGCTGGTACATCGCCATTCTTAGCCACGGCTACATCGCCATTCATGGAAAAAATTTCCGGACATGTTTGTTCACAAAGTTCACAGCCCGTACAAACATCCGCATCTACTTTTGCTTGCATGACCAATCTCCTTTTTAAAAATACTCTAAAATTTATGTAATCTAAAACAATCGAACTTTTTTCCACACCACAGTAAGAATTCTAAGAAATTTTTTATCAAAACTCAACATATTTTTTAAGATATAAAACCTGAGATACTATCCAGCCTAATACCTTGAACGGCAATTTCTGGAGCAAGTACAACTTCTTCTCCTCCCCAGACAATCGTCTGTTTTTTATCTTTTGATACAGCAATAATATTATTTAATACATCTGCTATGTTATTATTTATCCTTACCGTATTTGGTTTTAGAGGTTTATCAATTTTACCTCCCTTCACTAAATAGGAATCAGCAATGATGGTACTTGTAAAATCCCCTGCCGCAAGCCCATTGATGGGGTAAGTATACCAAATCCTGCCGATATAAATTCCATTATTTATTTTAGATAGTAAAGAGTGGCTGGGTACTTCGTCTTTGCCCTCTATAACAACATTCGTCGGGCATATTCTTGGCTGTATGTTATGATTTCTACCTCCGTTGTGATAGCGAAATCCATTTCGTGGCGGAAAAGAAACAAAAACATTCTCCAATTTTCTGGAAAGATAATTATTTGCAAGAAAACCCACAAGAAATCCATTATGAATAAGGTTCGTCCTGCCCGTAGGAATCCCCTCACAAGAAATTTTTTTACTACCAACAGCGCCTTTTATTGTTCCATCATCGTAGACGGTTAATAATTCTGATGCAATCTTTTTCCCTAACTTTCCCAGAAATGGGGTGTCTGATGAATTTACAGACGAAAGACTTAAGGCTGGAATTACTATGTTTGTAAACAGGTCTGTTACAGGTTGCCTTCCAAATACAACGTTATATGTTCCAGAAGATATCCTTTCTCCACCGATTGTCTTTATGGCGCTTTCAGCTGACGTGCGTCCCGCTTCTTCAGGATCAAAACCGGACAAATGGGTACTGGTATTCCAACCAGTGCCTTTGACACTTTCCTTCTCAATCATAGAGGTTATGTTGGTTGTAAGAATAGTAGATTCATCAAACTCGTCGATACCCTTTGTACTGGCAATGGCCATGCGTTCTTTAATAATTGCAATATCACCGCCAATAATAATTGATTTATTAAAATGTTTCTGATTGTATTCCGCCAGTGCTCCTTTTAGTCCTCGCCAGCCTAAATCAACGATTGCCTCATCACTAATCTCCATCACTGCAGGGTCATGATAATTTTCCAACACTGGTTTTCCCGTAGGTACTGGAAGAGACTTGAAGTCGGGATCGTACACCTTATTCTTCCTTGCCTTCTGAAATGCCTCCACTACACCTTTTGCGGTAACATTATTGGGAACGCTGCCGAACCCTACTTTTATCTCTTTTCCTGCCTTAAAAACGACAAACAAACCAATGCCGCTGAACTGTGTTGATTTGGGTTCGTGGACGCCATTACAAGGGATATCAGAGGTATAATTGAGTCGTACTGTTATGTGTTCGTTCCATGATGCAAAGATTTCAGCATCAATGACATCCTTCTGTTTTTTTACGAAATCTATTCCGTTGCGAACACAGTTTCTAAGAGCTTCTAAATCTATCATAATTATTGATGCCCTGTTAATCTTGCCATTGAACGTAATGTCGGCCCGCCGTTCCCGACACGCATGACCTGCATAGGTTGTCCCTTCCCGCAATTGGGTATAGGAAAGACCTCAAAGTCATTTCCTACGGCGTCTACGTTCATTAAAAAGTCTTTTGAATCCGCCGTAATACCACCCTGTCGGTATAATTTTGTAATCTTGCCATTTTCTATCTTAAACACTTTTTGAGCCGAAATACGAAAATTTTCTCTGGATTCACTAATAGAAGGTATTCGATGGTTAACGATATAGTATCCCTCCTTAACTTCAGCAATCATTTCTTCAGGGTTTTTATTCCCATTTGCAAAAACGGTATTGGTCATTCTTACTATGGGAACGTAATGCGGTTCGGTTGCCCGCATAGAGCCATTTGGCGGATGATTTAGAATCGCAGCGTACTCACGTCCATTCATAAACCCCCTGAGAATTCCATTTTCGATGAGATTTACCCGTTTAGCGGGTGTACCTTCCATATCATACTTGTAATGGCCATATCCCTGTATGGATGGGTCTGAATACGCCGTCAAAAGAGGTGATGCTATCTGTTTGTCCAATTCGTTATCGTTAAAATCCCTGAAGAGCCATGACCTGCCTGCGTAGGCTGTTTCTAATTTTAATACCCTGTCCGCTTCAGTCGGATGCCCGACAATTTCATGTACCAGGAGCGCATTGAAATGTGGATTTGTCACGACAATGACAGGCTCCGTCGTTGCAGGCAGAAATTCTGCATCGGTAAGTTCCAGTGTTTCATGCGTTCGCAATACCGCAAAATCACTGAGTGATTGCTTATAGACATTTTTACCTTTTAAAACTTCCCACCCACGGATATCTCCCACATAATCATAACAGACCTCAGGGATACCTCCTGGTTTTTGAGCTACCACAGACACCATTCCCTGTGTAAGTGCGTATGATTGGTCAATGCGTGAGCCTTCGGTACTGCAAAACAACTCTCTGTTTATACCTGTTTGTACATCGACATACGCATATTGCACATCTTTACTTACTCCCCGCATATCTCTGGAAATTTTTGTACAGAGAGTAAGCATTTCTTTTAGAGATACGTTCCTTGTATCCTCATCAAAAACGGCATTAACCGTATCATTACAGGAATCGATCCTGGCGAGATTTACCGCCGTTAGTGAAGGCGCCAGGGATTTAAACTCAGCCTTTTTGGTTGCGTTGGCAACAGCCCTTGCGTATGCCGTATTTATTCCGAGCGTAAGTATTTTGTGGATACTTTTAGGATTAGACTCAACTTTTCCGAGCGATTGACCGTAATATCCCCATGCACTCATTTCGCCGGCTAACACCCTGATCCCAAAAGAAATTGAGGCATCTTCGCCCATTCCCTTTGCCTTACCGTCTTCGGCATTAGCATGTTTTGTCTCACGTATACCAAGCCTGATGTCGGCATACTTACAATTCTTCAAAGAACCGGCATGTAGAACCACCTTTGTAACCGTTTCTTTTAATGTATCTATGAACTCAACTTTTATACGGCTTGCGATGGGAATTCTCCTTAATAATGTAAGGGCTGAAGATTTTCAGCCCCTACATGTGGGACGTTCAAAATACTTTTTGGACAGCCCCGATGAAGGGGTGGTAAAAATTTGATAAAAAAGGTGGTATCTATTTAACAAATAATTTCTCATTTTTCCATAAAATTTTGTGTCGTTGCAATCGGAGTTGACCGCATGCGGCACTGATATTGTCACCCTTTTTCTTTCTGAGGGTGACAACAATGCCGTGTTTTTCCAATGTCTTACAAAACATTTCGATTGTTTCCTGTGAAGGAGGTTTTAAATGAAATTCTTCAACGGGATTTACAGGAAGCAGATTGACATTACACTGGACACCTTTGAGCAGCCTTGCCACGGACTCAGCGTCTTGTTTGGATGCATTCACACCGTCAATCAAAATATATTCAAAACTGATATCCCTTCGGGTAGTTTTAAAATATTCCCTGGCTGCGGCAATGATGTTATCAATGCCTATTTTTTTGTTTGAAGGTATTATCTTTGACCGGGTAATATTATTGGGCGCATGGAGAGAGATCGCAAGATTTACCTGGATTCCTTCTTGCGCCAATCGGCGCATACCGTCAACAATTCCGACCGTTGAGATGGTGATGTGTCGTGCCCCAATCCCCAGTCCCCATTCTGCATTCATAATCCTGACAGCCTTAACCACGTTATCGTAATTTTTAAGCGGCTCGCCAATGCCCATAAAAACAATATTGGTGAGATGCTCATCATGACGAAGATGATTTTTAATATGAAGGGCTTGTTCCACTATTTCACCAACGGTAAGATTTCTTTCAAGACCAAGGAGTCCACTTGCACAAAACTGACAAGCCATTGCACAGCCTACCTGTGTAGATACGCATGCGGTAATCTTTCTGCCTTCTCTCAACAGGACGCACTCGATCACGTTCTCATCAGACAAATGAATGAGAAATTTTTCTGTACTATCTGGAGTTTGTATAATGGAATCGACTTTGGTCTGGAAGACCTGATACTTTTCTTCAAGCTGCTTCCGAAAATTTTTGGACAGATTAGACATCTCATCAAAAGCCGTTGCCCCCTTTTCATAAATCCAGGAAAGTATTTGTTTCGCCCTGTAACCGGGTTCACCTATGAAAGTGCAGAGCGCCTCTAATTCAGACAACGACATATCGGTAATTGATCGAATCTCCATTTTGTACATATTCTATTTCTTCGAATCAGGTATTGTAATATTTAGTCTTTCCAAGCCCATCATGCTTGTATAAAATTATAATACATTTTCATCGTTTCTGAAATAAATTTAGCCGATTGAAATATCGGTAAACTAAATATACAATTATACAACCTTTATAAACTCCTCAGGGTAGATGCAATAACAATTAGCGGAAAAGTATATGAGAAAATATAACCTGTCATTAAAAAAGAAGGCATCTCCTGAAAAAAACTATGGTGGATTGCCTGAACTTGCAATTTCAACCCCCATTGTAAGTAAAAACAGGGGCAAGCTTATAGGCGTGCTTGCCAATTATATCCTGATTTCAGAGTTGGATAAGATTATGACTGGGGAATATAACAAGGAAATTGGGGCTATCTCGTGGAATAAGGGAAGATATTAAACTCAAGACCCCGGTTGCCGATACGAGTTGCGTCGTCATGGCAGACGTTTGACAGGTGGAACAGGAGTTGATAACCCTTGCCACAAACACAAGGGATGCCATGCCCAAGGGAGGTTTTTTGGATATAATTACAGACAAAGGAACGACGTTCAGGATATATTTACCCCTCATTGAAGCAGAGGTTGAAATGAAAAAGCCGAAGGCACACATCATCCACAAAGGCGGCGCAGAAACGATATTAGTAGCTGAGGACGAGGAAGATCTCAGGGAACTAACAAAAATAGTGCTGGAAGGCCATGGCTATAAGGTAATAGAAGCAGTGGATGGACAGGATGCGGTAGAAAAATTTAGCGCAAATAAAGATAAAATACACCTCCTGTTGTTTGATGTAATAATGCCGAACAAGAATGGCAGAGAAGCATACGATGCAATAAATGAAACGAAACCTGGTATCAATGCACTTTTTATGAGCGGTTACAGTGGAGATGTTGTCAATAAAAAGGACCTGCCTGGAAAGGGATTCCCTCTTATTGCAAAACCCGTTTCGCCCACAGAGCTTTTAAAGAAAGTGAGAGAGGCGCTGGATAAATAGATTGCAGAATGTTGTCATGCTCAAGCTGTACAGGAGCAAGTTAGAAAGTCCCCTCTTGGGAGGGGATTTAAGTTAAACACGGACAAAGTTGTAGAGACGAGCCAATGGGTCGTCTCTACTTTTGTCCGCAAAGGGCGCAAAGAAAGCAGAGGGTGAGAAGCTGGGAAGCTGAGAAAATCTCAACCTCTCATGTTCCCAATCTCCCAACTTCTTTCTCTTTGTAATCTGTGTGCCTTCGTGGTTTTGACATTAATGAAAGGGTTGGAGGAATTAGTGCCTGAAGAAAAAGTTCGAAAGAGAAAAGGGATTGTGCATATTAATCATGAATTCTGCAAGCGCTGTGGTATTTGCGTGAATTTCTGCCCTGTTAAAAATCTGGAAATTCAACACCAGATGTTAATGGAACTAGAAAGGTGTATTGCCTGCAAAACATGCCAGCGTTATTGTCCGGACTTTGCGATTGAAATCGAGGAAATAGATGCCAAAGCAGTTATTACAGGGTAATCAAGCCATCGCAATGGCGGCTGAAGTCGCTGGTTTAAAATTCTTTGCGGGTTACCCCATTACCCCTGCTTCTGAAATTATCCACGAGATGGTCAACAAGAAGCACATCAAGGTGCTCCAAATGGAGGATGAGATTGCATCCATTAACGCCGTTATCGGCGCATCCCTGGCTGGACTAAAGGCAATGACGGCCACCTCAGGCCCTGGATTCTCTTTGATGCAGGAGAGCATAGGACTGGCCCACATGATGGAGGTACCGCTCGTTATCGTTAACGTTCAAAGAGTGGGACCCAGCACCGGTATGCCTACTATGCCTGCACAGGGGGATGTCATTCAATGTATTCACGGCAGTCATGGTGACTACTTTCCCATCGTATTCTACCCCAATTCTGTTTCTGAACTTTATAAATACACGGTCACGGCCTTTAATGCGGCAGAGGAATCCCTGAGCCCCGTTATCCTCCTCAGCGATGGATATATCAGCCACCTTTACGAAACTATTATTCCTCATAGGGATTTTGAGATCAAAAAGCGTGACCGTCAACCACTGGGCACCGGGAATCGGCATTTTACGGGGCTGTCCCACGAAGACTTTGTGCCAAAAACTTCAGATGTCGACAATTATCGAAGACTTATCACCCGCCTGCAAGAAAAACAACAACTGACGGCTCAGCGATACAACGATTATGAATATTTCGAATGCAGCAAGGACACCAGCACGTTACTGGTATCTTACGGGGCGCTTTCCAGAATAGCATATCATTTTAAAGACACATTCTCTCTCTACCGTCCCATACGCATGTTTCCCGTAGTTGAGGAGATCAAGATTATAGCGCCCAGGTATAAACGAATCATCATTATGGAAATGAATACAGGACAATATGCCCATGAGATTGAACGTA
>Ga0209514_10005485_pt1 | contig 16178 bp, 13 predicted proteins | sample Subgrocontami58m_FD_187452 | JGI IMG/M metagenome (GOLD analysis project Ga0209514, IMG submission 187452) | Subsurface groundwater microbial communities from S. Glens Falls, New York, USA - GMW37 contaminated, 5.8 m (SPAdes) (version 3) | ecosystem: Environmental > Aquatic > Deep subsurface >...
GATTTGCATCGCGGGCGACGATCACCGCATCCTTGCCACCACATTCGGCAATCATCGGCTTTAGTGATTCTGCGCATACTGCAGCGACCTTCTTGGCTGTCGCCGTCGAGCCGGTGAAGGCGATCTTGCCCACCTTGCTTCGACACAACGCTTCTCCAGTAGCAGCAAAACCGGTAACCAACTGTAAGAGTGGAACTTCGGGAACAACCTCGCGCAGAGTCTCTATAAGAAATTGCCCGACTGCCGGCGTGTATTCACTCGGTTTGAAAACTACCGAATTCCCAGCCGCCAGCGCATAGGAAATCGAACCCATCGGTGTAAAGAACGGATAGTTCCATGGTCCAATGACTCCGATTACTCCGAACGGAACGTGTTCCACTCTGGCGGCCATATTTGCCATCAATAGACCAGGTGGTCTCGAATCAGGCCCTAAAACCTTATGGGCGTGCTTTGCCGCCCAAGACAAATGTGAGATCGCCAGAGTTGCTTCCAGTCGCGCGTCACTCACTGGCTTGCCGGTCTCATTTGAAATCAATAGCGCAATTTCATCAATTCGTGTAGTCAGAATGGAATTCCAAGCAAGAAGCCGAGACTCGCGCCCTTTCGCACCAAGTGATTGCCACCAGAGCGCCGCGCTGTATGCATCTTCGACGGCTCGCTCAACTTGCTCAAGGCTTGTGATTGGAAAACGTCCAACCTCTTCACCGGTGGCCGGATGGAGCGATGCAAAAGTCTCCGTCGTCATGGCGTCATTCTTGTGGAGCCCTTCTGGCCCCACAAGCGGGGGAAGCCCAGTGGGCCAAGAATCGCGAAGAATATTGCGGAGTTAAGGGATAATCGGCTAATTATGACGATTCCTATACGTGCCAATACGGTCCTACCCGCGCGGCGGACGCCGCTCACACTCGAGACGGCCGACGGTCTTCACCTGGTCGGCGAATTAGCCTTGCCGCTGGAAAAGCAGCCCGTTGCAACGATGATCTGCCTTCATCCTTTGCCAACTCACGGCGGAATGATGGACTCACATGTTTTTCGCAAAGCCGCTTGGCGGTTGCCGGCCCTCGCCGATATTGCGGTTCTGCGATTCAACACACGTGGCACGGAAAGTGCCATGGGTAAGAGTGAGGGCGAGTTCAGTAACGGTATCGGCGAGGCTGCAGATGTTGCTGCCGCGATTGAATTTGCCAACCGAGAATTGCCAAACATTTGGATTGTGGGTTGGTCATTTGGCACGGATCTGGCGCTTCGTTACGGACTGGTAGATGGCGTCATTGGAGCCATCTTGCTTAGCCCGCCTCTCCGGATCTCCGAGCTAGCTGATCTAAAGAGATGGGCAATGGATTCTCGCCCATTAGTGGCGCTGATCCCAGAACTCGACGATTACCTACGCCCTGCTGAAGCGATTGAAAGATTCGGACTGATCCCGCAGGCAGAGATCGTGGCCATTGAAGGCGCCAAGCACCTCTGGGTGGGCGAGCCGTACGTATATCGGGTATTAAATGAGATCGTTCAGCGCCTCAACCCTGCGGCGTCTCCATTACCCTCAGAGTGGTCCGGTGAATTTAGCGAATGGCGCGATTTGCCTTCGATCGGGAATTGAACGAATTGAACGGAGTGCAGCCATGAACGAACCACTGATCTTGCTTCATGCCTTTCCCTTAGCGCCTACGATGTTTGATGATCTTCGCGCAGAAATGAAAGTTCCCATTCACACTCCGGCACTACCTGGTTTTGGCGATACCCCGCTAACTCAAAACGAACCCAGTATGCGCGTCATTGCAGAAAGTGTCATCGCTTTTGCAGATAAGCAGAACCTTGATCGCTTTGTCGTCGGAGGAGTCTCTCTTGGCGGGTATGTGGTGATGGAACTAATGCGGATGGCGCCGGAGCGACTCCTTGCTGCGATCTTGATCGATACCAAGGCGGCCGAAGACGCACCTGAAGGTAAGGTTAATCGGGAGCGAATCGCCCGGCTCGCGCTTAGACACGGAACCAACTCGCTTCTTGGTGCGATGCTGCCACCTTTAACTGGTAGGACGACCAAATCGGCAAATCCACAAGTCATCCAACGGGTTTCTGAGATTTTCAACCAGTCAGACCCAGCGGCGATTGCCTGGACTCAGCGCGCGATGGCAGCTAGACCAAATTCTCTCCCGACACTCCAGAATTTCGCAGCGCCACTCTTGGTAATCGTCGGTGATGAGGATGAAATCGCGCCAGTCGAGGAGGCTCGTCAAATGTCGAAAGCCGCGGTACGAGGGGAGTTGGCGGTCATTGAAGGCGCGGGGCATTTGGCAGTGATTGAAAAACCTACAGAATGTGCGCGAATTATTGAGAAGTGGCTGGGTCAGATCTAACTTCGCGCAGCATGTGGCACCACGACTTGATCGATGATGAGCAAGATCGCGGCAGCGGTTGGAATAGCCAAAAGTCCGCCGAGGAGCCCGAGCAACGAGCCGCCGAGCAGTGCGGCGATGATGGTTACAGCGCCTGGCACTGAAACTGATCGCTTCATGATTCGTGGATAGACCACGTAGTTCTCCACTTGTTGGAAAATGACGAAAAAGAGGAGAGAAATAACTCCTAATGTCGCCCCCTGCGTCAAAGCAACGACAGTGACGATTATGGCGCCGAGTGACGCTCCGATTAGTGGGATTAGATCGCAGGTTGCTACTACCATCGCAAGTGCAATTGGATAGGGAATTCCTACGATGAGAGTCATGGTTAGGGTGGCGACTCCGGCTATCGAGGCCACAATCAATTGACCGCCCACAAAACTCCCGATCCGGCCAAGAATCTCATCTGTTAGTCGAGAGACCCGTTCACGCCTGGATGCCGGAACTAGGCTGTAGGCAGTTCGCGTTATCTTCGGCAGCGAAGCAAGGAAATAGATCGTCAAAATCAGTACGGTGATAACCGAGAAGAGTCCAGAGAGAATCGTCTTTCCTACCCCCATGACTCCGCCGAAGGCGCTAATCACTAATTTGCCGTCCTTTACCTTGCCTTCCAGCGTGGTTTTCGCCTTTGTGACGATGCCGAAATTCTTATCCAATTTCGCAACTGTTGCATTCTTAGTAAGTTGATCGAGGTATTTGGGTGCATGTTGTACGAGTTGCGTTGTCTGGTTTACCAGCGGCGGTACAACAGTTGCGGAGAACACTCCACTGAGAAAGAGAAAAGCCGCAACAATAACCAGGACCGCTGGACCCCGAGTCAGTCCACGCTTGCGCAATCCCTCTACTGCTGGATTCAACCCGACCGCGAGGAATAGTGAAATGAAAATGAGAACAATCGCCTGGCTTGCACTCGTGAGCGCTCTAGTCAGTGCCATAGCAGTCAAGACGCCGAGCGCGGCCAAAAAACCAAACATGAAGGGATGGTTTCGATTTATTGGCTCACCGATCTGACCAAACCGGTTCTCGGTTAGATCTCCCGCATCGCTTTCCCCTTGCATGTTTACAAGAGTAACTAGGGCAGAGCCAATTGAACGAGTTCGACAAGCACTCCACCTGCATCTTTTGGGTGGATGAAGTTAATCAGGCTGCCCGCCGTTCCGACTCTCGGGGTCTCATAGAGGAGGCGAAGGCCTGAGGCGCGGAGCGCGGCGGAGGTGATCTCAAGATCTGCCACGCGATAGGCCATCTGTTGAATTCCTGGGCCGCTTCTGTCCAAGAACTTGGCGATTGCCGAGTCCGGACCAAGCGGCGCCAAGAGTTGGATCGAAGATCCAGAATCGCCAACGGCCATCATCGCCTCTCGCACGCCCTGTTGCTCGTTCTCTTCTACATGCGTCAAGTGGAGCCCAAGTACATCGCGATAGAACTCGATTGCCGAATCCAGGTCGGGGACCGCTATCCCGACGTGATCAATGGCAAGTAGGCCGGGTATTTCCACTCAAACCGCCTTCCTGGCGTATGGTGTCCGATGATCACAGACTAGTTGGAGAGACTAATGGGAACCACCTCGGTTATTATCGCCGGCGCTCGCACGCCGATCGGCAAATTAAATGGCACGCTCAAGAATTTTAGTGCGACGGACCTAGCGGGCTTTGCCATCAAGGCCGCCCTCCAACGCGCTGGTGTAGCAGGCAGTGACGTTGACTACACGATCCTTGGGCAGGTGCTTCAAGCAGGTGCAGGTCAAGCTCCGGCAAGGCAGGCAGCGATCAAGGGGGGGATCCCGCTCTCGGTCGCCTCGCTCCTGGTCAACAAGGTCTGTCTTTCCGGTCTTGAGGCCATTGCGTTGGCCGATCAGCTGATCCGTGCTGGCGAATTTGAAACCGTGGTGGCAGGTGGCATGGAGTCAATGTCCCAAGCGCCGCATCTTCTGCTTGGATCTCGCGAGGGTTTCAAACTCGGCGACGTCACCATGCGCGATCACATGCTCCACGATGGACTTTTTTGCGCGATCGACCATGTACTAATGGGTGAGGCTACAGAGAAGTACAACGAACGTTATGGCCTCACTCGAGAAGATCAAGATGCGTTCTCGCTTCTGTCGCACCAGCGCGCCGCTGCTGCGCAGAAAGCTGGGGTCTTTGATGACGAGATCGTTCCGATTTCAATTCCGCAGCGCAAGGGTGACCCAATTCTCTTCTCGCTCGATGAAGGAATCAGGCCGGAAACCACGCTCGAATCACTCGGAGGACTTAAGTCGGCGTTCTCGCCTACTGGCACCATCACCGCTGGTTCGTCTTCACAAATTTCAGATGCTGCGGCGGCGGTTGTCGTTATGAGCAAGGAGAAGGCGGTCTCACTCGGGCTGAAGTGGTTGGCCGAAATAGGCGCACATGGCGTTGTCGCCGGTCCCGATGCATCGCTTCATGAGCAACCGTCGAACGCAATCAAGCGGGCGGCGCAGCGAGATGGGATCGATCCCAAGGACTTCGACATCGTCGAGATCAACGAAGCCTTTGCCGCGGTTGGCGTTGTCTCAGCCAGAGAACTTGGTCTTGATCCGGCCCGCGTCAATCCGCATGGCGGAGCGATCGCACTTGGTCACCCAATCGGTATGTCAGGTGCACGTCTGGTCCTACATGTCGCCTATGAGTTGAGCCGTCGTGGCAGTGGTGTTGGAGTTGCGGCTCTCTGTGGTGGTGGCGGCCAAGGCGATGCCCTAATTTTGCGGGCATAATTTTGAATCAGATTGCAGACCTTGTCGATGGAGCACGTCATCACGAGACTCGAGCAATTGCGCGCCTCATCTCATTAGTCGAAGACGGCGCCCCTGAGCTGCGTGAAGCGCTTCGACTATTGGCGCCCTCAACTGGCCATGCCCACATCGTCGGAATAACAGGCGCGCCAGGTGTCGGTAAATCAACAACCACTTCGGCATTAATTACCGAGTATCGAAGTCGTGGCTTGCGGGTTGCAGTGCTAGCCATTGATCCCTCTTCGCCGTTCAGTGGTGGGGCAGTATTGGGTGATCGAATCCGAATGCAGGAGCATGCCCTCGATTCGAATGTCTTTATCCGCTCTATGGCGTCGCGGGGGCAACTAGGTGGCCTATCCGCTGCCGCACCGCAAGGGGTCCGGGTATTGGATGCCTGCGGGTTTGATCTCGTCATTGTTGAAACCGTCGGCGTTGGTCAGAGTGAGGTTGAGATTGCTGGGCATGCAGATACCACTGTGGTCCTACTCGCTCCTGGCATGGGTGACGGTGTGCAGGCTGCCAAGGCAGGGCTACTTGAAATCGGTGACCTCTACGTGATCAATAAGGCGGATCGAGATGGTGCGAGGAGTACCGCTCGCGAACTTCGACAATCACTGGCAATGAGCACCCCAATCGACGGGCGTGAACGCGAAATTGTCCTCGCTTCAGCAGATCGTGGTGAGGGCATCGATAAAGTTGCCCAGGCAATTGACGCGCATTTCGCCTGGCTATCGACAAGTGGAAATCTGGCAAATCGTCGAGCTAGAAGAATATCAATGGAGATAGAGCATCTGGCAATCGCTGCCCTTCGTAGCAAGATGATCGCCCATGCTGACGATCTTGCGGCTCTCACCAGTGCTGTTGTGGACGCGAAGATGGACACTTACGAAGCCGCTGATGAACTACTTGAAATCTTTGGCAGAATCAAGCCATGAAGAACAGACCAACCATGCCCTTGTCACATTCCTTCGCCAGCGCCGTCGATTTGAGCGCCTTGGCCAAGAAGCCGAACGTTGAGAGTGTCCCTTCGACGGTTGGCAACCCTTATGTGATCAACGTGACTGAGGCGAACTTCGCCGAATCCGTCATGGAGCAATCGAAAACCGTGCCTGTTGTTCTAGATTTCTGGGCTGAGTGGTGTGGACCGTGCAAGCAACTCTCACCAATCCTTGAACGCTTGGCGCTGGTAGGAACTGGTTCGTGGGTCCTCGGAAAAATTGACACTGAAGCAGAGCCGCAACTGGCAAGCGCATTTCAAATCCAATCTATTCCGACGGTAATTGCAGTGATCGGAGGGAAACTTCTCCCGCTCTTTCAGGGTGCCTATCCAGAAGATCAGATAACCCAAGTTCTTACAGAATTGCTACGCGTGGCCGCAGAACAGGGAGTAACTGGACGGTTCGACACCGATGCCCAGTTGCCGCCTGCGCTAGAGAATGAGCAGATACTCGACCCAGACGAGGCGCAAGCCATCGATGCGATCGATCGGGGAGATCTCGAGGGGGCAGCAGATGCGTATCGTGCCCTGCTCAAGCGTAAACCTAGTGATCATGACGCGACGACAGGATTGGCCCAGGTTGAATTAATGCAGCGCGTGGCAGGCATGGATGGTGTCGCGGTGCTGGCTCTAGCCGCGACCGAACCGACCAGCGTTGATGCGCAGGTCGCGGCGTCTGATTTTGAGATGTCTGGTGGCAAAGTTGAGGAGGCGTTTGCACGCCTCATTGATTTGGTGCGAGGCAGTGCGGGATCAGATCGTCAGCGAGCCCGTGATCACCTGCTAACGCTTTTTACTCTCGTCGATTCAAGCGATCCTCGAGTTGTTAAAGCACGGCTCTCGCTCGCTAACGCCTTATTCTGACGACGCCAACCAGAGCGCCCCGAGCGGTGGCAAGCGCAGTATCGCGCTTGCCGGTTGACCGTGATTCGGTCCCGCGTCGGCAGTGATCTCGCCGTTGGTTACGCCTGAGCCGCCGTATCGGTGATCATCACTGTTTAAGATTTCATGCCAACGTCCAGCCTTCGGAAGCGGAAGTTGATACCTCTCCTGCGGTACTGGCGAGAAGTTGATAGCGCAGACCAAGACCTTTCCATTCTCAGCCCAACGCGCATACGCGATGGTATTGCCATTTCGGTCATCTTCAATCAAGAAATTAAAGCCGTCTGGCTTTGCGTCCAGCTCCCACAGTGGTGCGCTCGCGCGATAGTGCCGATTTAGATCCCGCACGAATCGTTGCACTCCGAGATGGTCTGGTTGTTCTAGGAGGTGCCAAGGCAGGGAGCTGCCCTCGGACCATTCAGTGAGTTGCCCGAGCTCGCTGCCCATAAAGAGCAATTTCTTTCCTGGATGCGACCACATAAATGCAAGGTAGGCGCGCACGGTGGCAAGTTGTTGCCACTTGTCGCCATGAACCTTTGAGGCCAATGATCCCTTCCCATGTACAACCTCGTCGTGCGAGATTGGAAGAATGAAGTTCTCACTCCAGGCATAGGTGATCGAGAACGTTAAGTCATCATGGTGATATTTCCGATGGACGGGCTCGCGCCTTAGGTACTCGAGCGAATCGTGCATCCAGCCCATATTCCATTTGAAGCCAAAGCCAAGTCCTGAATCAGTTGTCAGCCGCGTGACTCCTGGCCAAGCGGTTGATTCCTCGGCAATCATCATGATTCCAGGTGCCCTCGAGTATGCCGTGGCATTGACTTCTTGAAGCATTCTCACGGCCTCTAAGTTCTCACGTCCGCCAAATTCGTTTGGTGACCAGTCACCATCCTTGCGCGAGTAGTCCAGATAGAGCATAGAAGCGACTGCATCAACCCGAAGACCATCAATATGGAATTCCATAAGCCAGTAAAGTGCATTAGCAAGAAGGAAGTTCCGTACTTCGTTGCGGCCAAAGTTGAAAATATACGTGCCCCAATCAGGGTGTTCTCCTCGCTGAGGGTCGGGGTGTTCATAGAGGGGCGTGCCATCGAATCGGGCAAGCGCCCACTCATCTTTTGGAAAATGTGCCGGCACCCAATCTAGGATCACACCGATCTGGTGCTCGTGTAGAGAGTCGATCAAGAAGCGAAAATCATCTGGGGTGCCGAAGCGCGATGTGGGCGCATAGAACGAAGTCACTTGATAGCCCCATGAGCCACCAAAAGGATGTTCCATAACCGGCATGAATTCGACGTGAGTGAAACCTTGCTCGGTTACGTACTCGACCAATTCTCTTGCCAGATCGCGATAAGAAAGTCCTTTGCGCCAGGACCCAAGGTGGACTTCGTAGATGCTAACTGGCGCATTCCACGGCGTGGCATTTGCTCGCGCACTTAGCCATTCCTTGTCATTCCATTCGTAATGGGATTCAAAGACCACAGAAGCAGTTGCGGGTGGCACTTCAGTATGTTTCGCGATGGGGTCAGCGTGATCGCGCCATTGACCGTCAGGGCACTTGATCGCGTACTTGTATTTCGTACCGTTATCCAGATTAGGAATGAAGAGTTCCCAAATGCCCGACGAACCTAGCGCACGCATTGGGTGACGAACACCGTCCCAATGGTTGTGGTCACCAACCAATCGAACGCCCTGAGCATTGGGAGCCCACACGGCGAAAGAGGTGCCATGTACTTTCTCATTTTGGCCCGACAGTTCTAAGTTGCGCGTATTGGCACCGAGTGTCTCCCAGAGAAGTTCGTGTCTGCCTTCACCGATTAGGTGAAGATCGAAATCTCCGATTGTCGGAAGAAAGCAATACGGGTCATAGCCCACATTCTCAGTCTGGCCATGGCGAATTGCGACGCGGTAGGGCGGAATCCGGTGCTGATCGAGGACGCCGACGAAGATGCCCTCGTATTCATGGCTCATCTCGATTCGAGAATCGTTTTCAAGCACGATATTCACTGAGTCGGCCAAAGGGGCAAGGATGCGTACGGTTACTTGTCCGCGGTAAGGATGAGCGCCGAGAACTCGGTGCGGATCTCGATGGATCCCGAGCACAAGTTGATCTAATTCATCTGCCGAGATAGGTCGGATGTCAACGGCGGTTGTGCGTCTGCCGAAGATGCGCATTTTAGAGCACTTTCAGAAGGTGGGCTACGCGCTCTTTTTCAAGACGCACGAATACGTCGTGTTGCCATGTGTACCGAATGCCGCTGAGCAGATCTTCAACCTGGATCTCGTTGACGCCATCGAGGCCTAGTGCTTTTAAGTCCAAATGAATCCAAGTCTCAAGGGGTCTGGTCGGTTCGAGGTTTGCCACAATGAGAATTCGGTCGAATCCGGCAGTCTTGGAATAGACCAATGCCTGATCGCTGTCGCTGCTGTGGAATTGCAAGTTTCGTAATCGTTGCAATGCTGGATGTGCCCGCCGTATTTGATTGAGTTTGGTTATGAAAGGAGCGAGCGTACGCCCGTCCGTGGAGGCTCCATTCCAATCGCGTGGCCGTAATTGATACTTCTCTGAATCCCGATACTCCTCACTATCTTCGGTAGAAGCCTCGTGTTCGAAAAGTTCATAGCCGGCATACATCCCCCATGAGGGCGTCATCGTGGCTGCTAGCAGCGCCCTGAGTGCAAAGATCTCGAGTTCCCCACTCTGCAAATAGTGGGGCAGGATGTCAGGCGTATTCACCCAAAAGTTTGGGCGGAAAAAGTCGGCGGTGTGATGCGAGACTTCTCGACCATAATCTTCAAGTTCTCGTTTAGAGGTCCGCCAAGTGAAGTAGGTGTAGGACTGGTGGAAACCCACTTTGCCCAGAGCATGCATCATTGACGGACGTGTGAAAGCTTCGGCGAGGAAAATGACATCTGGATCAGTCGAACGGATATCCGTCAGTAGGTCGCGCCAGAAGTGCAGTGGCTTAGTGTGTGGGTTATCCACGCGAAAGATCCTTACTCCATGACCCATCCAGAAGCGAACGATGCGGACGATCTCCTTGAAAATACCTTCGTAGTCGTGGTCAAAATTGAGCGGATAAATGTCTTGATATTTCTTTGGCGGGTTTTCTGCGTAGGCGATCGAGCCATCGGAGCGAATCGTGAACCACTCCGGGTGCTCTCTCACCCAGGGATGATCGGGGGAGGCTTGGAGGGCGAGATCGAGGGCGATTTCAAGACCAAGTGTCTGAGCATGCGCCACGAACTTGTCGAAATCCTTTATGGTGCCCAGTTCTGGATTGATGGCATCGTGGCCACCGTCCTTATTGCCGATCGCCCATGGCACTCCAGGGTCATTTGCGCTTGCAGTCAATGAGTTGTTCGGCCCCTTACGATGCGCTATGCCAATCGGATGTATCGGCGGTAAATAAACGACATCAAAACCCATCCTGGCGACTTCGTCGAGGCGAGTTGAGGCACTCCTAAATGTCCCTGATTTTGGCTTCTCCCCTCCTACTATTTCAGCTCCTTCACTCCGTGGGAAGAATTCGTACCAAGCCCCGACTAATGCTCGCTCGCGATCAGCTTGTAGCGGCATAGCCTCGGATTTGGTAACGAAATGGCGCAGAGGTGACTTGTCCAGCATGGAACTGATTTCATGAATCGACACAGAGGCCAACCGGGTGCGCGGCGCTTCGCCCCTGTCGCGGAGTTTCGTAATCACCGCCTGGACTAGGGCCTTTTCAGAACCAGATCGTGAAGATAGAAGTTCTTCAAAAAGTCTTGCGCCGTCTTCGAGAACGAGTTCAACATCTATCCCTGGGGGGATTTTGATACTTGCCGTCTGAACCCATGTTGCGATCGGATCATGCCAAGCCTCGATGTAATAGTGCCAATCACCAATCGAAGTCGGCGAGATTGAGGCAGCCCAACGGTCACTTCCTGGCCAGATCTCATGCATTCGAGCAAGGATCGAGGAAGCACCCGAAGGGTCTATAAGTACGACGTATCCACCGACCAGGTCATGGCCTTCACTAAGGATGGTCGCAGAGACTTCAATCTCTTCACCCGCGATTACTTTGACAGGTAGTTGCCCACCGGACACGCTCGGAGAGATATCGAAGATAGGGACGCGACCGATCATCCAGACCCTTCAGTGTTTCCTGGGTCCGCGGCTCTAACATCATCGATTGCATAACGAGCAACAGCCTCTGCAACAGCCTCATCCGTTACTTCACCGCGATTAGCCAGCGACTGCAAAGTGGCCACGACGATGGATTCGGCATCCACCCGGAAGTGGCGTCGCAGCGCGCCTCGAGTATCTGACCTGCCGAATCCGTCGGTGCCAAGTGAGGTGAAGTCACTATCAAGCCAAGGTGCGATCTGGTCTTGAACGGCTCGCATGAAGTCGCTGACCGCAACGACCGGACCTGGCGCTCCCGCCAGCTTTGAAGTGATGTATGCCGTCCGCCGGTCGTCTGCCCGAGCGGTCATGTTGTGACGATCAGTGACGAGCCCATCGTGGCGCAGCTCATTCCACGAAGTTACTGACCAAACATCCGCAGCAACGCTCCAATCATCAGCCAGAAGTTGTTGTGCTTTCAGAGCCCAATTGACGGCGACCCCAGAGGCGAGAATTTGCGCTCGCTTTTCGCTGGCTATGGTTGCTTTCGCGTAGCGGTAGATTCCCTTGAGAATTCCATCCACATCGACATCTTCTGGTTCGGCCGGTTGAACATAAGGCTCGTTGTAGACGGTGATGTAGTAGTAGATGTTTTCACTCTGCTCACCGTACATACGGCGTAAACCGTCTTTGAAGATGTGCCCGATTTCAAAGGCAAAGGCCGGGTCGTAGGCTACAACAGCAGGGTTTGTCGAGGCAAGAAGATGAGAATGTCCATCTTCATGTTGCAGTCCTTCGCCATTTAACGTCGTACGTCCGGCTGTGGCTCCCAATACGAAACCACGCACGAGTTGGTCGGATGCGGCCCAGAAGCCATCACCCGTCCGCTGGAATCCGAACATCGAATAGAAGATGTAGATCGGGATCATGGGTTCGCCATGCGTTGCATACGATGATCCAACAGCCGTGAATGACGCCACGGAACCAGGTTCATTAATGCCTTCGTGGAGAATCACACCCGTTGTTGACTCCTTATACGAAAGCATCAATTCGCGATCGACCGAAATATAAGTCTGTCCATGTGGCGAATAAATCTTCTGAGAAGGGAAGAGGGAATCCATGCCGAAGGTGCGTGCTTCATCAGGAATGATCGGGACGATACGAGGTCCGATGACTGGATCTTTGAGAACATCTTTCAACATACGGACAAAGGCCATGGTCGTTGCTATTTCTTGCTTGCCGCTACCACGTTTGACCGACTCATAAACCGAATCATTCGGCTGAACGAGTGGCTTTGCGTGTACGGTGCGTTTTGGAAGTGACCCACCTAACGTGTTCCGACGCTCCATTAGATATTGGAATTCAACCGAGTCTTTACCTGGGTGAAAGTACGGAGGAGTCTTTGCATCGAGTTGAGAATCAGCGAGTGGGATACCAAGTCGGTCGCGGAATACTTGAATGTCCTCAAGAGTCATCTTCTTCATCTGGTGGGTGGAGTTTCGGCCTTCAAAATGGGTGCCAAGGCCCCAACCCTTTACCGTTTTGGCCAGGATAACCGTCGGTTGGCCGGTATGTTCTGTTGCGGCCTTATAGGCGGCGTACAACTTTCGGTAATCATGCCCACCCCTTCGCAGCTCCCAGATCTGGTCGTCCGACCAGTCAGCGACAAGTTCCTTAGTGCGAACGTCGCGCCCAAAGAAGTTGTCGCGTACGAACCCGCCATTTTCTGCCTTGTAGGTCTGAAAATCGCCATCTGGAGTGACGTTCATCAGGTTGACGAGGGCACCTTCTCGATCGGCGGCAAGTAGGGGATCCCATCCGCGTCCCCAGACAACTTTTATGACGTTCCATCCTGCACCGCGGAAGAACGATTCGAGTTCTTGAATAATCTTTCCATTTCCGCGGACTGGTCCATCGAGTCGCTGCAAATTGCAATTGATTACGAAGGTGAGATTATCGAGTTCCTCTCGTGCGGCCAGACCGATTGCACCGAGTGTCTCTGGTTCGTCGGTTTCGCCATCGCCAAGGAATGCCCAGACGCGTTGCTGGCTGGTGTCTTTAAATCCTCGCGCCTGAAGGTACCGATTGAACCGTGCTTGGTAGATTGCGTTGAGCGGTCCTAGCCCCATTGAAACTGTTGGGAACTCCCAGAAGTCCGACATTAAACGCGGATGCGGATAGGCAGGGAGTCCGCCTGCAGGGTGCGATAGTTCCTGCCTGAAGCCATCTAATCGATCTTCAGTCAGGCGGCCTTCCAAAAATGCTCGCGCATACATCCCCGGGCTGGCGTGGCCCTGGTAATAAATCTGATCGCCACCGCCAGGATGCTCTTTGCCTCGGAAGAAATGGTTGAAACCAACTTCGTAGAGGGCTGCTGAAGATGCGTATGTAGAGATATGTCCGCCGACGCCAATCCCTGGACGTTGAGCGCGATGGACGAGCATTGCTGCATTCCATCTAATGAAGGCGCGAATTCTCCGTTCGATCGCTTCATCGCCTGGGAATTCTGGTTCGCGCTCCGGTGGAATCGTGTTGATGTAATCGGTGTTCCTGAGGCTTGGTACGCCGATGTTCCGTTCGGCAGCTCGCTGGAGCAGGCTCAGCATCAGATAACGCGCGCGGACTGGACCAGCATTCTGAAGCACGGCATCAAGCGAGGCCCGCCACTCAGCAGTCTCTTCAGGGTCGATGTCGACCAGTTGGCTGGGGATTCCGCTAGTAATGAGCGGCTCTCGTTCGCGATCGTTCACGTCTCTACGTCCTTTGGCTGTGGGGGGACGAATCTCTTGCAGTGCCTCGCCGGGTCGCGGCTCGACACATCACTAGATATCTTTCCCTAGCCGCTGCGTTTAGTCATAACTTCGCGGCTGGGGCTGACAGCTAGGTGAATTCCGGCTGGGACTTGCGCTCAGCGCCGTAAGTCGGTGGACTATCCCTCGCGGATATATCGACAGGCCGCACAGCGCCGCTGGGCGCTCTAATGTGTTAGGGAGGCTAAGTCTGTGAGCGCGTCCGCGAACATGGCTGGGAATTCGGGCGTAACCATTGCCGCGCGGCTTGGCATAATTGCCGGTTCGCTCGTCCTTGAGTTCGGTCATGGCGAAGATAGCGACGAGACCCTACGTGCTCAGATCGCTACCGTCTCTGGTTCCCCCCTGCTTGCCAACGATCAAGAAGAGGTCGTTGATATCGTAATAATTTGGTGGCGCGATGGCGATGGCGACTTAGTTGATGCCCTCGTCGATGCACTTACTTTTCTAGCTGCTGGCGGAAGCATCTGGGTATTGACACCGAAAGCGGGTCGGATCGGACACGTTGAACCGAGTGATATTCAAGAAGCTGCGCCAACTGCCGGGCTTTCCCAGACGTCATCGCTCGCGGTAGCTGCAGATTGGACGGGCACCAGACTCGTCGCTCCTAAGTCGTCTCGTCGCTAGGGGTTGGCCAAGAGATTTCGATTCGCGTCGACATGCGCGGGATGGCAGACTCTGAACTCACTAGTGGAAGGTAAACAGATGACTCTGTCCGTTGGAGATATTGCGCCGGATTTCGAGATAAAAGACCAGCACGGTCAATTCGTGAAGTTGTCTTCGTTTCGCGGTGAGAAGAACGTGGTGGTCACCTTCTACCCATACTCCTTTACGGGCACCTGTACCGGCGAACTCTGTGCTCTCCGTGATGACTTAGGTGCATTCCAGAATGAGAAGGTCCAACTTCTCGCCATCTCCTGCGATTCGCATTACGTTCAGAAAGTTTTTGCGGAGAAAGAGGGATATCTGTTCCCAGTTCTCTCAGACTTCTGGCCGCACGGTGCTGTGGCTAAGGCTTACGGTGTATTCGATGAGAGCAAGGGATGTGCCCTTCGCGGCAGTTTCATCATCGACAAGGCTGGCATAATTCGTTTCGCGCTCAACAATGGCTTTGACGCCCGCAACCACGAGGATTACAAGACCGCCCTGGCCAACCTCTAGGCTGTACCCCTGGTCGGCTTGGTAGAGCCGACGGATCGGGTGCTTAGCTCAGTGGTAGAGCGCCTCGTTTACACCGAGGATGTCGGGGGTTCGAAACCCTCAGCGCCCACCGATCGTCTAGTTGTTGTTACGTGCTTCCGGATCGGTCCCTCGCTCCCGACTACAGAGTTTCGAGTGGGATGTTGTCGACGTTTCAGTTTGCGTGTATGAGAATCAAGAAGGCGGAAACAGCGATAAAGGTGATTCCGGCAATCTGGAAACTGATTGATGCCGTAAGCCAGTTGGCTGTACGACCATTGTCCACGCGAAGCGACTTCAAGTACTCGACGAGAATTTCAGCAACTCTCTTGCTCCACCCATCATCATCCCAGTGGCCTTCGACTAGGGCTCCCAGTTTGGTTTGATCACTTGAAGTTACGCTCTGGGGGAAGTTGATGATCAGGGCAAACACCGTTGAGGCGATAAAGGAACCCAATGCCACTGCAATGGTCCAGCGAGAATCCAAGGGAACGATTGATTTATCGGTTCCCACTGCAATAGCTAGCAGGCCAGAGACGAGCGTTACGAGCCCACCAGATGTTGCTACGAGGCTGAGGGCTCTGTTCCGGACGTTTTGGTAGTCCTGCTCTGCACGATCAACCTCGGATGCCACGTAAGCACCCAAGTCATTCGGACCGGAAGCGTTCATTGTTTGACTGCCTTTCCCCCTCATTAACCGAAGGGCTCGACGAGCCGTAGTCTTATCGTGTCGCTTACTTGACGGCTTTCTTTGCGGCCATCTTCCTTCTACTACTAGGTATTTTTGGAGCTACGGCTTTCTTTGCGACCTTCTTCACGCTGGCAGAGGGTATTTCTGGAGCTGGACTCTTCGGAACCGTGGCAGAGGGTATTTCTGGAGCTGGACTCTTCTTGGCAGGTGTCTTCTTCGCTGAAATTGCCACTTCTGCAACCTCCAGTTGTGTAGGAACAACCATATGGCAGGGAGGGTACTGCCGATTATGAGTGGCTTCAAGCCTCCGCTTGGTCAGCCATCGGCTCGTAGGAGACCTGAGCCCACTTATCCCGCCCA
>Ga0209514_10005493_pt1 | contig 16166 bp, 16 predicted proteins | sample Subgrocontami58m_FD_187452 | JGI IMG/M metagenome (GOLD analysis project Ga0209514, IMG submission 187452) | Subsurface groundwater microbial communities from S. Glens Falls, New York, USA - GMW37 contaminated, 5.8 m (SPAdes) (version 3) | ecosystem: Environmental > Aquatic > Deep subsurface >...
CGTCGAGGTCGCCCGCGAGTTCCGCGCCAACGTGCTTCTCGAATACCGCCACCATTTGCTGCTGTCGTTCAGATAACATGCGTTCCTCCTTTGCCCTGCTGAAAACGCCGTATTCTGCCCGGGGTTCCCCGGAAACGCAAAGGGACCCAGCTCGATGAAATTCCTGACGCCATGTGCAGTACATCAACCGCAGCTACCGACGCACCGGTACGCTGTGGGACAAATAATTCGAACCTGGCCCCTTTCCCCGCGTGACGCTGGATTTCATCGCGCGGCACTCGTAACGGCGATGGCCGAGTGCTATGTGCCCGCAGCTCGGATTTGACTATCCATACGAATATTCGTATAATCTAGTTCCATGAAGCCGGTGCGTTTCGTTGGAAGCGCGAAAGACGACCTCTCAGCGTTTCCGAAGTCCGCGCGTAATCGCGCAGGGCATGAACTGTTCATGGTGCAGGCCGGGCGCAATCCCGACGACTGGAAACCGATGCCCACGGTAGGATCAGGCGCGTGTGAGATTCGGGTACGGGACGAGGCTGGCGCATTCCGGGTGATCTATGTCGCAAAGTTCGAGGATGCAGTGTACGTGTTGCATTCGTTTCAGAAAAAGACGCGGCAGACTTCCCACGCCGACTTGGAACTGGCAAGAGAGCGCTATCGGACGGCGCGCGGTCTTGCCGAAGGAGTGAATCATGACTAAAAAAGTGATCGAATCGAGTGGGAATATTTTTCTGGACCTGGGATTTCCGCCTCACGAGGCGGAAGTCATGCTGTTGCGCGCGAAACTCGCGGAAGCCCTGCGCGTCTGGATGGAACGCGAGAAGCTGACTCAGGCGAAAGCCGCGAAACGCCTGGGCATCACCCAGCCCCGCATCTCCGAAATCACGCGCGGCAAAGTCGAATTGCTGTCTCTGGATTATCTGGTGGGTCTGTGCGCCAAGGCGGGGATACCCGTCGGCGTGCGCCTGGCGGCATAAAAGACTGAGCAAGAACGAAAAGAACGGGGCCGGGGCCGATGGTTGCTTTGGCCAATCACTGTGCGGGTTTCACCACCTGCGCCCGCGGCGCTACTGCACCTTCATCCCGATCGCCTTGATCAGTGCGCCAAGCTCCGCGTATTCATCACGCTGCATTTTGGCGAAATGCTCGGGCGAACCGGACCCGGGCTCCGCGCCCTGCAACGCGAACTTCTGCTGCGTGGCCGGCTCCTTCAGCACGCTCATCGTGTCGGCATTGATTTTGGCGATGATCCGCCGGGGCAATCCGCGCGGCCCGATCAGGCCGAACCAGGATTCCGACTTGTATTCCGGAAAACCTGCCTCCGCGCTCGTGGGCACATCGGGCAGCGCGCCGGCCCGTTTCGCCGATGCGACCGCGAGCGCCTTCAGCGTCCCCGCCTTGAGCATCGTCACGATCGCCGGCAGCGGATAGACGTAAAAGTGGATCGTGCCCGTGATCAGCGCGCTGCGGCTGTCGGGGCCCTGGCGGAACGGCACGTGCACCACGTTGATCTTCGCTTTCGACACGAACATCGCGCCGGCCAGATGGGAGGAACTGCCGATTCCCGCCGAGCCGTAGTTGAGCGCACCGGGCTTCGCTTTGGCGAGCGCAATGAGATCCGGGATCGTTTTCGCCTCGACGCCTTTGCCGAGCACGATCACGTTGGGCGTGATCGCGACGAGCCCGATCGCCAGGAAATCCTTCAGCGGGTCGTACGGCTTCTCACTGCGCAGCAGCGCGTTCGACAGATGCGGCTGGCCGATCATCGTGATCGTGTAGCCGTCGGGCGCCGCCTGGCGCGCGAGCTCGCTGCCGATCAGCCCGCCGGCGCCGGGCCGGTTGTCGACGACGACCTGCTGGCCGTAAATTTCCGCGAGACGCTGGGCGAGAATGCGTCCGGTGACATCACTCGCCGAGCCCGAGGTGAACGGCACGATCATGCGCATCGGTTTCGACGGCCATTGGTCCTGCGCCGGTGCGGCGCCCGCCGTGCCAGCCACCGCAACCATCAGAGATACTGCCGTGATACTGTGCCATGCTCTCATTGCTATCCTCCCGTCGATGTTGTTATCGCGCAATCGCGCTGCGAATTACTCGGCCCGCATGCCTCGTTCCTTGAATACGACCCGCCACTTCTGTACTTCCTTCTTCAGGTGAGCCGCCGCCTCGTCGGGCGTGCTGGCGATGATTTCCACGCCGCGATCGCGCCACCGGCGCACGGCCTCGGGCGTTCCGAGACTCGCACGCAACCTGTCGTTGATCTGGTTTATCACGGCGCGCGGCGTGGCCGCGGGCGCCGCGAAGATGTGCCACGTCGTGAATTCGTAGCCGGGCAGCCCTGACTCCGCGAGCGTCGGAATCTGCGGCGCGACCGGCGCGCGTTTGGGGCTCGTCACGCCGAGCGCGCGCAGCCGCTTCGCCTCCACTTGCGGCAACGCGTCGGCGATGGTGCTCGAAAACAACACCTGCGTTTCCCCGCTGATCGTGGCCGTCGTCGCCGGTCCGCCGCCCTTGTAATGAACCGCGAAAAGATTGGTCTTGCCGAGGTAGTTCAGCAGCTCGCTTGCAATATGCGGGTTGGTCGCGGGGCCGGCCGTGGCGTAGGCGATGGCGCCGGGCTTCGATTTCGCGAGTGCAATCAGCTCGCGCACCGAACGCACGGGCAGCGAGGGATGCACGACCAGCAGCGAAGCCACTGAGGACACCACGGAAATCGGCGCGAAGTCGGTGAGCGGGTCGTACGGCATCTTGCTGTACACGAACTGGTTCGTCACGAACGGCAGCGTGTTCACGAGCAGCGTGTAGCCGTCGGGCGCCGCGTTTTTCGCGATCTCGGTGCCGATGTTGCCGGACGCGCCACTGCGGTTGTCCACGATGACCTGCTGCCCCCACGGCTTGCCGAGGTCGGCGCCCAGCATGCGGGCGACGAGATCCACGCTGCCCCCGGGGGGGAACGGCGTGACGATGCGCACTGCCTTGACCGGAAAATCGGCCCCGAACGCGGTGGCCGCGGCCAGTACGGTCGCGAATGCCGCCAAGCGTCTGACGAGCCGGCTCGAGCGAGTTGTTTTGAAGTCAGTGAACATGGTGACGGGGTCCGGGTGAATTTTTGCGCAAGCTTCCGCTATCCTCATACCGCCGTCAAGTATCCCCAAGATATAATGCCGCTGGCACTTATCGGGAGGACGGCAATGCTTGAAGGAAAAAACGCGCTGATTACCGGTTCCACGGGCGGCATCGGCGGCGCATTCGCAGGCGCCCTGGCGGACAAAGGCTGCAACATCATGTTGAACGGCTTTGGCGCGCCGCAGGAAATAGAAAAGCTGCGCACGGCGGTCGAGGCGAAGGGCGTGCGCTGCGCCTATTCGCCGGCCGATCTCGCCAAACCGGCCGAAATCGCGCAGATGATGCGTGCGACCGAGGCCGCGCTCGGTTCGGTCGACATCCTGATCAACAATGCGGTGGTGCGCTACCTGCATCCGGTCGAGGAATTTCCCGCCGAGGAATGGGATATGGCCATGGCGGTGAATGTCTCGGCCGCGTTTCATACGATCCGGCTGGCGATACCGGGAATGAAAAAACGCAACTGGGGACGCATCATCAACATGGGTTCCATACACAGCATGCGCGCGCGCGAGAACCGGATCGATTACGTCACGGCCAAGCACGCGGTGATCGGTATCACCAAGACGGTCGCATTGGAACTCGCGCAGACCGGAATCACGTGCAATGCGCTGCAACCGGGCTGGGTGCTGACGCAGCATGGCGAGCGCATCATCGCGGACGAGATGGCCAGGAGCGGCAGCTCGCGTGAAGACGCCATCCGCACGCTGCAGGAGGCCCGCCAGCCTTCGCGGCGCTTCGTTGCGCTGGAGGAGGTCGCGGCGTTGGCGGTGTTCCTTTGCTCGGACGCTGCGGCGAGCATCACCGGCGCGACGATTTCGATCGACGGCGGATGGTCGGCAGCATCCTGACCCTGGCGTCAATTCCCGGGAACACGCCCCGGGAATCCTGCACGGCGATCGGAGGTTGCGCCTAGATTGCGGGTTGCAGTTCGCCTGCGCCCGTCAGCGGGGCGATCCGCCGGTGGCGCATGACACCATAGATCGTCGCCGGCAGCGTAATCGCGGCCGCAACCATCGCCATGTTGCCGTCGGGGTGGAACATCGTAACGAAGGCAACGACCGCGAGCATGACCCGCAGCAGGATGTCGGCGGCCGGATTTTTCACCACCTTGCCGAACATCGCGACGGCGGTCGCGCACGTGCCGATCCCCACGAGCAGCGTAGCCATGATTTGCGGCCACCCCGGGTTCACCACGATGTCGCTACGCGTGAATATGGCGAAGGTCATGAGCGTGATCGGCAGGCAGATCTTCAGCGCCACCCACATCGTCTGCATGAAAGAGGCCTCGGCGATGCGCGCCGAGATGGCGGCCGTGAGCGAAGTCGGCGGCGACAGTTCGCCCCAGACTGAAATCAGAAAGACGAAGAAATGCGCGACCCAGGGATTGACGCCAAGCTTGGTCAGGGGCCCGACGATGACGATGGCGCCGATGATGTAGGTCGCCGTCGGCGGCAGGCCCATGCCGACCAGCCATCCGAACGCAAAGGACATGAAAACCAGGGCCATGATGTTCCACGCACCGAGGTCGAGCATCATGCCCCCCATGCGGTTGATGAAGCCGGTGACGGTGAAGAGCCCGATCATGATGCCAAGGGTCGCGAGGAGCAGCGTCAGATAGGAGGTCATATCCGCGTGGGTCTCGATGCTCAGGCGCACGTTGCCGAGAAAGGTCTCCTGCGCGACCGCCGGGTCCTTCAGCACGTACTTGAAGTAAATGAAGTTGACGAGCAGCAGCACGAACATGAAGGCCGAGGTATAGAGCGCCGCCAGCAGTTCTCCCATACCGAGCGCTCCCATCACCACCATGAGAAACGCGACGGCGATGAAAAAAATCGAGGTCTTGATCTCGTTGTAACCCGACACTTTGGGCGCCACGATCGGCTCGCGCGGCAGCAGGCGCACGCAGAGCAGATAGACGGCGAGGGCGAGCGACCCGTAGTAGATGAGCGCAAGCGCGAATCCGCGGACCACCACATCCCAGTACGGCACGCCGAGAAACTCCGACATCAGGAATGCGCCGACACCCATCATCGGCGGCATGATCAGGCCGCCCATCGAAGCCGCGGTCTCCACGGCGCCGGCGAAGACGCCCGGCACGCCGTAGCGCTTCATCAGCGGAATGGTGATGCTGCCGACCACGACCGCGTTGGCCGAGCCGCTGCCGCTCACCATGCCGATCGCCATCGAGCCCATGACCGCCGCCTGCGGCACCATTTGCCGCGAGTTGCCGGCCAGCCGTTGCATGACCAGGATCATCGCGCGTTGCGCGCCGAACCCGTTGGCGATGGCAGCCAGCAGCAGGAAGGCCGCGATCAGGGTCAATGCAATCTGGCCGTAGATCCCGTAGATGCCGTTCGACATCTCAACCGTGCTCGAAGTAACCACGCGATAAAAAGTCGTGCCCGGATGCCAGAAAAAGTCGAGCGGACTCAAAAATCCGAACATCGTGTAGAGCACGAGCACGAAATTGACCCAGAACAGCGTGGGATGGGCCAGCCGCGACAGTTCCATCACCATCAGGAACATCAGCAGGCCGACGACGAAATCCTGCGTCGTATAGGAGCCCTGCCGCCAGATGGCGATATCCTCGTAGTACAGGTAGAAATAAACGAATCCATAGATACAGATGCCGATGAAAACCGCAACCAGTATATGGTTCACGATGGCGGGCAACCGCGGGTACAGGTATTCCTTCTGGTACATGAACAGGATTTGCAGGGCCAGCGCGATCGGCAATAACCGGGATACCAGTTCCTGCGGTCCGCCGGAGCCGGTGTAGCAATACCAGATCACCCACACGAACAGAACCAGCGAAAAGGCGAAGGTCAGGTTCCTGAGATTGGCGTGGCTCTTGAGCCAGTCACTCGGCATGGCTATCCCCCTGTTGGTGGAAGGCGGCGCGCACCTTCCGGGCCGGTGCGAGGGCCTGCACGATCGGCAGGCTCCTCGTTTCCGGCGACGTTGTTACGCGCTTACTTCGCGATCTTCCACTTGTCGTTCCAGGCTTTGTGTTCCTTCAGGAACTTGGCCAATCCGGTATGCACGGGAATATCCGGATTGGCGTTGATCCCCTGCACCTGCATGCCGATGAAATCCTTGGCCATCGGCGTGAAGCCCGGATCGGACTTGGCGAGGCTCTCGCGGTGCTTATAGAACGCGCCCAGCATCCTGTAGACGACGTCCTCCGGCATGTCCGCGCGAAAGTTGTAGGCGAACAGGATCGGCACGGCCTGGATCTGCTTGACCCCGACGTCCTTGGCGAACGCGGCCTTCGGATCGACGTCCACGACGGCAAGTCCGGCGGCCTTCAGCTTGGCGACTTCAGCGGGGCACGGATTGATCACCTTCAGGTCCATGCGCACCTCGGTCTCCTTCCAGTATGGCGCGAGCGAAAGACCGGACGTCGTGTAGGCGACCGAGCCGGCGATCGTTCCGGATTGCATGGCGTCGGTCTGGGTCTTGGGGTCGATCTGGACATGCTTGAACTGGTAGCCGAGCGTTTTGTGGATGCGCATGAAATTCAGCCAATTCATGAAGCCGGCGGGGGTATAGAAAACCGGCTTGCCGCTGAAGTCGCCCCAGCATTTGAACTTGCCGGCATCCTTGGCGGCAACGGCCAGGAACGACTCCATCGGATAGGAGTACCACCCGTGCACGAGCTTGCCTTTGGAGGCGGTATAGTTCTTGAAGCCGCCTTCGCCGGCATAGAGCTGCGTCATGCCGACATCCGCCGTGTAGCCGATCTCCGCGGTGCCATCCATTGCGGCTTTCATCGCGCCGGTGGTCGACGGATAGGGATTGACGGTGATGGTGTATTTGCCTTCGAGTGCTTCCTCGGCGATTTTCACCATCGAGGCGGCAACCTTGTAGCCGTAGGAATCCACGCTGGACGTGGCCCAACGGATCGAGTTGCGCTCCTGCGCGTAAGCCGGTCCGCTCGCCGCAACAGCAAAGACGGCGGCAACGGCGGCCGCGGATACCGCTGACTTGTAACCCGGTTTGAACTTCGACATTGTCTTCCTCCATCGATTAAGAAACAGCAAAACGTTACGATGAGACACCTTCGCTAATTTGACGCTCCCGGCAACCATTCAACCGCCCGCTACTGTAAGCGGGCGGTGTCAGTCGTATTTTGACATGGATCAAGCTTGCGTGCGTTTGGGAGCCTGCGCGCGTGCCGCCAGCGCGCGGTTGCGCATGCGCGCGAGGACCACGCTCAGCGCAACACCAATGATGCACAAGGCGCTGATGCCCACAAAGCCCCACGTGAAAGCGCCGGCGTTATCCCGCACTATGCCCAGCGTGTAAGCCGTCAACAGGCCGCCGATATTCGCGAAGAGATTGCTGAACCCCGTCGTCATGCCCGCGGTGCGCTGCCCCAGCACCTCCATGGGCACGTAGAACAGCGGCCCGAAATAGAACTGCAGGAAAACCGAGCCCACCGCGATCACGAGCAACAGCGCCGGAACCGATTCGACCACGACCAGCAGCGTCGAAGTGCAGGCCAGCACCGCCAGCGAACCACCGATGACCAGCGGCGGGTTTTTCAGGCGATCGGAAACGTAGCCGCCCAACGCGTTTGAAGGCGCGGTGAAAGCGGCGCTCATCGCGGTCACGAGACCCGCGGCCGGCAACGAAAAGCCGCGGTCGGCCACCAGCAGGGATGGCAGCCAGAAGTTGAACGAGGTGACGACGCTGAAGCGGACGAACTGGATCGCGCTGCAAACCCACAGAATCCGGTGCTGGAAAAGCTGCAGGGCCTCGACCATGCTCATCTGCGGGCCGGCATGCGTGCGCGCCTTTTCCGTGGCGAGGGCGCGGAATACCAGTGCGCTGGCTATGCCGATGATCGCAAAACCGATGAACGTCGGGCGCCAGCCCAGGTAATTTGCGAGCAGCGGGCCGATGAGGGACAACACGACGGTGCCGCCGAAACCACCTACCATGTACAGGCTGATCGCTGTCGCCCGGCGCTCGGGCGGAAACCACGCCGCCAGCAGCGAGAGTCCCGGCGCGAACAGCAGTGCCCGGAACGCGCCCGCCGCGAGCTGGTTGATCACCGCGAGCCAGAACGAGTGGACCAGTCCCAGGCTCAGCGAGAGCACCGACCAGCCGAGCAGCCCGATGAAGAACAGGCGCTTGGGGCCGAAGCGGTCCGAGAGATATCCCGCCGGAATCTGCCCGATTCCATAGGTCAACGTCACCGCCGCGGCGAGCATGCCCGCCTGCGAGAAACTGATCTGCAGGTCGGCGCGGATCAGCGGCAGCAGCAGTGCAATGCCGCTGAACGTCAGCGTGTGGAAGATCTGGCACAGCACGACGACCGTGACGCTCGTAATGCGTTCACGATCGGGCGAGGGGGCGGGGTGCGCGGATGCGGCCGGTGGCGGGCTGTTCACTATCCGGCGGAGCCTACCGGTGAACCGCTAGCAGTGCAACGGTCACGCTCGTCCCGGCCCGCGAATATCCGCTTCGAAACGCGGAACTTGGACAGCCCGAGTCAAACCGGTTTACCATCCGGCTTCAATTTTGATTCGGGGATTGCAATCATCGTGCACACTGAGGATAACCATCACCATCGCGGCAACCGGGTCGAGGATTTCCGCCTCATCACCGGCACCGGAAAATACGCCGCCGACTGGAATGCGCCGGGGCAGCTCTATGGAGTTTTCGCGCGCTCGGACCGCGCGCATGCGCAAATCGTTGGGGTGAACGTCGCGCGGGCGCTCGAACATCCCGGCGTGAAGCACATCTTCACCGGCGCCGATGCGGTGCGCGCCGGTTATGTCAGGGCCCCCCATGCGCTGACGTTCCCCGGGCTCAACGGCATGAAGGCGCGCGCGCCGGAGCGGCCGGTGCTCGCGCACGGCAAGGTGCGTTTCGTCGGCGAGGCACTGGCGCTGGTGGTGGCGGAAAGCGCCGCTGCAGCGCAGGACGCGGCGGAACTCGTCGAGGTTGAGTACCGCGATCTGCCGTGCGTGGTCCGGCCGGAAGAGGCGCTTCTCCCGGGCGCGCCGCAACTGCACGACGACGTGCCGGGCAATCTGGCATTTGAATCCGAGACCGGCAACGCGCAGGCGGTCGAAGCGGCGTTTGCCGCGGCTGCCCACGTAACGCGGCTCAAGGTTGAATCCACCCGCGTCTCGCCCAGTCCGATGGAACCGCGCGCCTGCCTCGTCGCTTTTGATGCGGCAAGCGGCGAGTACCGGTTCAATGTCTGCATGCAGGGCGTCACCACTTTGCGCAAGATGATGTCGTCCTACACCAAAGTTCCGGAAGACAAACTCAAATTCGAAGCGCGCGACGTCGGCGGCGGTTTCGGCCAGCGCACACCGGCGTATCCCGAGTACTGCGCGCTGATGATCGCCGCGCAAGCGGCCGGCAGGCCGGTCAAGTGGGTTTCCTCGCGCGTGGACTGTTTCCTGACCGACAATCACGGGCGCAACAACATCATCAGCGGCGAACTGGCGCTCGATCGCGGCGGGAAATTTCTGGCGATGCGGCTTAACTGGGTCAACGACATGGGCGCGTATCTGGCGCCGGGGGCGATGGGCCATATCCGCAACACCACCACCTGCATGACGGGGGTGTACCGCATTCCCGCCTTGTATGCGACCTACCGCGTACCGCTTACCAACACCACGCCGGTTGGCGCGTATCGTGGTGCCGGGCGCCCGGACATCGCCTACGTGGTTGAGCGCCTCGTCGATCAGGCGGCAGCCGAGCTCGGCGTCGACGCGGTGGAACTGCGGCGGAAGAACTTCATCCCGCCGGAGGCATTCCCGTACAAGACGCCGACCGGTTCAACTTATGAGAATGCCGACCTGCCGGGTTTGCTCGAAAAAGCGCTCAAGCTCGCCGACTGGCAGGGTTTTGGCGCGCGCCGCGTGCAGTCGGCGGCGGCAGGCAAGCTGCGCGGCATCGGCATCTCGACCGTGATCGAGCCCACCGGCGCCGGCAACGCGGCGAAAGACGAAATCGAGCTGCAACTCGACGCGAGTGGCGTCGTCACCGTCCACACGGTTTCCAAGGCGCAGGGACACGGCCACGAGACAACGCTGGCGATGATCGTGGCGGACGCACTCGGCTTGCCGCACGCGCAAGTCAAGGTCGTGCAATGCGCGCCGGACACGCTGCTGCAGGGCAATCACACCGGCGGCTCGCGCACCACAGTGGGCGCCGGCAGCGTGTGTTATCTCGCGGCGCAGAAGCTGATCGAGCACGGCAAGGCGCTCGCTGCGCTTGAGCTGAAACTCGAGCCCTCGCAAATCACCTACGCCAAAGGCGAGTTTCGTACGCGCGAATCGCCGCGCACCGTCAAGCTCGCCGAACTTGCCAGGTCAAAGACATTGAGCGTCACCGCCGAAGGAAAATTCGGTTCCACCTTCCCCAACGGCTGCCACATAGCGGAGGTCGAGGTCGATGCCGAGACCGGCGCGGCGAAAATTGCCTCTTATTGCGCGGTCGATGATTGCGGCGTCATCATCAATCACGCCATCGTCGAAGGCCAGTTGCAAGGCGGCGTGGTGCAGGGCGCGGGCCAGGTATTCGGCGAGCACATTGTGTACGACCCCGAATCAGGACAGCCGCTGACCGCGAGTTTCATGGACTATTGCATGCCGCGCGCCGGGCTGTTGCGCGAGCTTCGCGGTGCGGAACATCCCACGCCGAGCAAGGTGAGCCCGCTCGGGGTCAAGGGCATGGGCGAATCCGGCTGCACCGCTTCGCTGCCCGCGCTCGTCAACGCGGCCATCGACGCGCTGCGGCCGCTCGGAGTTACGCATCTCGACATGCCGCTGACGCCGTCGCGGCTGTGGCATGCGATGCAGGCGGCGCAGCAGGGGCAACGTCCGCGCGCGCGATAAATCGCCGCAAGCCGGGATTATTCAACGCGAATTTTCGCGGCCTGCACTACCTTGCGCCACTTCACGATCTCGCTGCGTATCGTCTTGGCGAACGCCTCGGGCGTGTTGCCTGCCGGCTCCAGGCCCACCGCTGCAAACCGTTGCGCGAGCGCCGGCGACTTGAGTACGCGGTTGATTGCGGCGTTGGCATTGCCGACGATAGCGCGCGGCGTCCCGGCGGGAAACAGCATGCCGTACCAGACGTCGAATTCATACCCCGGGACGCCGCTTTCCGCGACGGTCGGCACTTCGGGCGCGGCGGCGGAGCGCCTGGCGCCGCTCACCGCCAGCGCGCGCATGCGGCCGGATTTCATGTGCGGCACGACCGACGATATGCCGATCAGCTGCACATGGATCTCGCCGCTCAACATGGCGGTCAATGCCGGGCCCGTGCCCTTGTACGGCACGTGCACCAGATCAACGCCGGTCATCATGCGCAGCAATTCGGTGCCCAGATGCGACGCGCCGCCGCTGCCGCCAGTGCCATACCGGATCTCGCCCGGCTTCGCCCTGGCCAGCGCGATCAGTTCTTTCATGGAGTTCACGCCCACCGCCGGAATGACCACATAGACAAAGGGCTGGGTTGCGACCATCGAAATGGGCAAAAGGTCTTTTTCGGTATCGTAAGGCAGTTTGGAATACAGTGCCGGCGCGTACGATACTCCGAGGCTGCACAGCACCATGGTGTATCCGTCGGGGGTGGACTTTGCCGCCAGGTTTGTCCCGACGGTGCCGCCGCCACCACCCCGGTTGTCCACCACGACGGATTGTCCCCATGCCTGGCTGAGATCCTGAGCGACGAGCCGCGCGATGATATCGGTGCCGCCGCCCGGCGCGAACGGCACGATCATGCGTACGGACTTGGCTGGATACGGTTGAGCGAATGACGTTGCCGCTGCGAGAGACGCTGCGACGGCAATTCCAAATATCGTGGTAAGCATGCGCTTCATGTCTTCCTCCCGGTTTGATTCCGAAAACTCAGGTAACAGCGGTCAGAGGCTGGCGAGGACCCGGCCCCAGCGCGGATCGGGACGGCGCCGCATGCGCGCTCCCGCTGCGTGGAGCGCCGCCCAGGTCGTCGAGAGAATGTTGAGCAGCACCGGCCGGCCGTACTCGGCCTCGAGAAGCGGCACCGCGTGGATCGCGTACCACAACCCCCCTGGCATCAGCAGCGCCTGGGCATCCGGCGTCTCGCGCAGTACCTGGCCGCCGAGTTCGAGCGCGAGCAGATGATCGTCGGCCGCGCTGGCCTGCTTGTTCTCCTGGAGCGAGCGGGCGCGTGAACGGCAGGCGATGACTTCGATGCCTGCCTCGGCAAGATAACGGGTCAGCGCGGCATTTACAGGCTCGGGCCAGCGTGTCGCCAGCGCAATCCGGTTCGCACCCAGGTGCTGCAATGTCGCGATGTGCGCTTCAAGGTCCGTGTCGCACGCCAGTCCGGTTTGCGCCTGAGCCTCGGCAAGAATCTCGCGCATTTTTGTTCGCCCGAGAGCGGATGCGACCGGAACGCCGCTCAACGAGATTCGATCCACCTTTTTATTGGCGAGCAGCTCGAAGCGCTCCCGCAGGACCGGCAGCTCCTGCTCGACGGCCGCGAGGCTGTATTCCCTCAGGTTGAGGCCGGTCGTCACCAGCATCATGCCCTCGGGCGCCACGCGGTAGAACTGGTACGCGTCGAGGTCGGTGTAGAGGTGAGGAATGACGTAGCCGAGCTGGTACCACGGGCTGATGACGCTCATCCCTTCCGCCTAGATCGCCTTCAGCCTTTCAAGCAGGTCCTTGCTTTCGGGGACCGTGCCCTGCGCGTAGACATGCGAATGCCGAATGACGCCTTGCGCATCGACGAGGAAAACGGAGCGTGCGTCCATGCCGCGTTCCTCGTTGAAGACGCCGTAAGCCTTGCCGGCTGCTCCATGAGGCCAGTAGTCGGAGAGCAGCGGGAAGGGCAGGCCGCCCAGTTGCTCCGCCCAGGCCTTCAGGCTCGGCACGGTGTCTGCGCTCAGCTGCAGAATTTCCACATCGAGTGCCTTGAATTGTGCGTAGTTCTCACGGAACCCGCTGACTTGATTCTTTCACCCGCCGGTAAAAGCGAAAGGCAGAAACGCGACCACCGTACGGCGGCCTCGGAAGCTGGAGAGCGCGAGCGTTTGTCCCGCGTGGGACGCCAGAGAAAATTCCGGCGCCGGGGCGCCGGGTTGAAGAGCAGCCATGCAGGTTCTCCTTGAACGATGACAACGCTCTATCATGACACATTTGGCGAAGGTAATTAACCACGATTACAGCAGGGCGACCTCTCGGCGACCAAGCCAGACAAGACCCCAATTGTCTTTTTCATTGTTTCACGGTTAAATAGATATTCCCCGAGGAGAACACCATGATTACAGCCGTATTATCGCGCTATGAAATCGACGTCGAGGATGTCGAATACATCCGGCATGGCAACAAACCGCTGCTCGCGCGCGTGTACAAGCCGCGGGGAACGGGGCCATTCCCGCTCATCGTCGACCTTCACGGCGGTGCCTGGTGCAGCAAGGACCGCACGACCGATGCCGGAACGGACGAACCGCTCGCAAAAAGCGGTGTGGTGGTAGTGGCGCTCGATTTCCGGATGCCGCCTGAGGCCGGATATCCGGCTTCGCTCGCGGACATCAATTATGCGATCCGCTGGTGCAAAGCGCGGGCCGCGGAACTGGGCAGCCGCCCCGACATGGTCGGCATACTGGGCGTCTCCAGCGGCGGCCATCAGGCGATGCTGGCGGCGATGCGACCGCGCGATTCACGCTATGCAGCGCTGCCTTTGTCGGCCCCGGCGGCGGTCGATGCCACGCTGCGCTGCGTGGTTCTGTGCTGGCCGGTGATCGATCCGCTGGGACGTTATCAATATGCCAGAAAGCATAAGGGGGGCGGCGATCCGAAGATAGCCAAGAAGGCGGAAAACTGGCTGTCCTGCCATGACCAATACTGGCCGGGCGAGGCGGCCATGGCCGAAGGCAATCCCACGCTCGCGCTCGAACGCGGCGAGCCGGTGCAAATGCCCCCCGTGCTGTATCTGCAGGGCACTGCCGACATCGCGCATCCCAAGCCCAACCGCGACCAGTTCATCGCGAGCTACCGCAAGGCCGGTGGCCGCGTGGACCTTCACATGTTCGAAGGCGTGGGCGAAGGTTTCATCACCGACGATCCGGACTCGGCGGCTTCCCGCGATGCCATCGAGAAGATCATCGAGTTCGTGCACCGCGAAATACGCTGAGCAGCGCCGCTGCGCCGCGATTTACGCGTGACGCTGTGGTTCGGCGGGCAGTTCCGCGAGTTCGATGAGGCAGTTCTCGGTACCGGCCGGGTCAAGGAAGGCAATGCGGCAGCCGGCGTGGCCGATGCGCGGCACCTGGTCGAGCAGCGGGATTCCTTTTGCCTTGAGTTCCGCCAGCGCTTCGTCGATGTTTTCCACCTCGAAGCAGATGTGATTGATCCCGTTTTTGCCTTCATCGCACATGCGGGCGAACTTGCTGTCGGGTGCAACTCCCGCGAGCAGCTCCACCATCGATTCACCGATGGGATAGAGCGCCATCTTATGAGGCCGCCCGGCGATGTGCTCGACGCCGCCGAGCGGGATACCGAAGCAGTCTTCCCAGAGCCGCCGGCTTTTCTCGATGTCCCGCACGATCACGCCGACATGCTCAATACGCTTGATCTTCATCGTTGCACTCCCGGATAAGTGAAATCGCTGCCACCTGCGGCACTCTGCAAGAATATCACGGCGTCCCGGTCATCGCCGCTTTGCGCCCGCATTAGCTCCGACCTGCGATAATCGATCAACTGCGAACACGCCCCGTCATGAAAAACACGTTCCGCTCCCTCGCCGGCCGTGATTTCCGATTGTATTTCATCGGCCAGTGCGTCTCCCTCGTCGGCACCTGGGTGCAGCAAGTAGCGTTCGCGTGGATTGCCTATCGGCTTACCGGCTCCGCGTTCATGCTGGGGCTCATTGCTTTCTGCGGGCAGTTTCCAATGCTCGTGCTCACGCCGTTCAGCGGCGTACTGGCGGACCGATTCAGCAGACGCAATGTATTGGTCGTGATTCAGGTCATGCAAATGGCAGTAGCGGCGCTGCTTGCCGTCCTGGCATGGCAAGGTGAAATGACGCCGTTGGTCCTCGTTGCGGCTTCCCTCGCGCTCGGAGTGACCGGCGCGGTTGAAATGCCGGTGCGCCAGGCGTTCACGCCGGATATCGTCCACGACCGCGCCCACATGGCCAACGCCATTGCGCTCAACTCGGTGACCTTCAATGCGGCGCGCCTCGTCGGCCCCGCCGCCGCAGGATTCATTCTGGCGGCCTTCAGCGAAGCCGCGTGTTTTGCCGTCAATGCGCTGTCCTACGTGGCGACCATCTACACTTTGCTCGTCATCCACCCGACGCGGGTCGAACACGGTGGCGGCAGGACGTCATTGCGCGAGGGTGCGGCGTATGTGCGCCAATTTGCCCCGGTGCGCTGGCTGCTCATCACGGTGGTGGTGGCGAGCTTTTGCCTTTCGCCCTATCTCACGTTCATGCCGGTCTATGCGAAGGACATCCTCAAAGGCGGGCCCGATACGTTGGGCATCCTCATGGCCGCTTCCGGTTTGGGTGCGTTGTCCGCCGGGCTCTATCTTGCGAATCGCAAGTCCGTCTTCGGGCTGGGCGACAAGATGGTGGCCGGCTGCTTCGCGGCGGGTATCGCTTCCGCCGCATTTGCCTACAACTCTCTGCTTTGGGTCGCGCTGCCGCTGCTGATCGTTTCGGGCTGCGCCACAATCATCATTGTGACCTCGAGCAACATCCTGTTGCAGTCCCTGGTGCCCGACAACCTGCGCGGGCGGGTGATGGCGCTCTACAGCATGTCCTTCATCGGTGTGCTGCCGGTAGGCAGTCTGGTGGCCGGGGGCATTGCCCATCTCGTTGGCGTCCAGCCGGTGTTCGTGGTGTCCGGGATCGTTTTCGTGGCGATGGGCGTTGCCCTGAAACGCAGACTTCCGCGCCTGCGGCAGGAAGCGCATCCTGTTTTTGTGGAGAAAGGGCTGTTGCAAAAATAATCGGGGCTAGGCCGTGGCCTTCGCTGCCGCTTTCACCGGAATGCCGCCTTCGCGCACCCATCGATA
>Ga0209514_10005495_pt1 | contig 16162 bp, 11 predicted proteins | sample Subgrocontami58m_FD_187452 | JGI IMG/M metagenome (GOLD analysis project Ga0209514, IMG submission 187452) | Subsurface groundwater microbial communities from S. Glens Falls, New York, USA - GMW37 contaminated, 5.8 m (SPAdes) (version 3) | ecosystem: Environmental > Aquatic > Deep subsurface >...
CGGACCTGGTCGAGGTCCATTTCCATGCCGTCGATGATTTCCAGCAGTTGTTCCTGCGGCAGGTAGAACTGCTGCAGCGACACGGCCAGCGCCTGGGTTACGGGATGGCTGGGGCGACCTTCGTAGAGCGCCCGCACTTCGCCGCGCCACCAGGCCAGCTTGGTGCGCGACACGGCGGCATCGGGGCATTCATCGACCACGTCATCGACTTCGCGGCAGAAGGCATACAGCGCGGTAATGGCCTGGCGCCGGCGCGGTTCGAGGAACAGGAAGCTGTAGTAGAAGCTGGAGCCGCTGCCGGCCGCGCGTTCCTGGCAGTATTGATCTGGGGTCACGGGTCTGTCTCCAGCGGGCGCACCAGCGAGCACCACAGGATTAGCGGCCAGTCGAAGGTTTCGAGCTTTGGCCGCCGGTTGAATACGTCGTAATCGATGGCCTCGATTTTATCCAGGATACGCAGGCCGCCGGCGACGATGGCGCGGATTTCGAGGCCGATGCGCCCCGGCAGGTCCCAGCCCAGCGAGGCGCCGGAGAGCATCAGCGCGCGGGCGCGATCCACCTCGAAGCGCAGCAGATTCCTGAAGTTCGTGCCGGCGTCGCCGCGCAGGATGTCGGCATCGCCCACGCCGTAGCGCGCCATGTCGTCCTGCGGCAGGTAGATGCGGCCCTGCGCACCCTTGCCGGCGTCGATACCGACGTCCTGCCAGTGGTTGATGAGCTGCAACGCCGAACAGATTGCGTCGGAACGCGCCAGGTTTTCCGCCGTGGCGGCGCCGAACAGATGCAGCAGCAGGCGACCCACCGGGTCGGCGGAACGGCGGCAGTAGTCGATCAGTTCCGCGAAATCGTGGTAGCGCTGCAACTCCACGTCCTGCCGAAAGGCGTCGAGCAGGTTGCGGAACAGTTGCAATGGCAATCCGTGGCGTTCGATCACGGGCCGCAGCCTGAGGAATACCGGATGCTGCGTCGGTTCGCCGCGTTCGATTGCGTCGAGTTCGGCCTGGTAGCCGGCGAGCAGTTCGTGGCGCTGTTGCGGGCTTCGTTCGCCCTCGTCGGCGAAATCGTCGGCGCTGCGGGCAAACCAGTAGATCGCCGCGACCGGCTCGCGCAAGGGGGCCGGCAACAGAATGGAGGCGACGGGAAAGTTTTCGTAATGATCGACGGCCATTCGGAACACGCAGCGCGGGCGACGGAAGGCTGGATTTTACCGGTGCCGCGAGCCGCATTTCCTGCTGTCTTCCGACTTTGGTGCTCTGTCGCCGGGGATTGAAAGCAGGTAAAATTGGCGATCCACTTTGTGTCGCGAGGCAGCATCAGGCGCCGCAGCGGCATGCGCCCAGGTGGCGAAATTGGTAGACGCACCAGATTTAGGTTCTGGCGCCGCGAGGCGTGGGGGTTCGAGTCCCTTCCTGGGCACCAGCGCTTGGGCGCCGGTTCGCGGCCTGACCGGACGTGGCGGCGCTCTTTTTGATGAATTCTTCAATGACGGATAGAGAAATGACGGATACGGCAACGACGGAAGCGGCAGCGGGCAGTGCGCTGGAACGGCGCATCGACATGACGGTGGTGCTGGCGGATATCGAAAAGGATGTCGATCAGCGCCTTAAGCAGATGTCGCGCAATGTAAAGATGCCGGGCTTCCGTCCGGGCAAGGTGCCGTTCAAGATGGTCGCCCAGCAGTATGGCTCGCAGGCCCGCTCCGAGGCGATCGGCGCGGCGGTGGAAAAGGCCTATGGCGAAAAGGTGCGCGAGCAGAACCTGCGCGTCGCCGGCTATCCGCGCATCGAGCCGAAGGCCGAGGCCGCCACCGGTCAGTTGGGCTTTACCGCGATCTTCGAGGTCTATCCGGAGATTGTCCTGGCCGATGTGTCGGGCCAGGCGATCGAAAAGCCGACCCTGACCGTGACCGAGGCCGAGGTCGACCAGACCCTGGCAGTCCTGCGCAAGCAACGCACCACCTACGTCGAGACCGAGCGTGCGGCGGAAGCCGGTGATCGCCTGGTGATCGATTTCGTCGGCCGCAAGGACGGCGAGGAATTTCCCGGCGGCAAGGCCACCGACTATTCCGTTATGGTCGGCGGCGGCATGATGCTGCCGGATTTCGAGGCGCAGATGGTCGGCGTCAAGGCCGGCGACCACAAGACTTTCGACGTTGCCTTCCCGGCCGACTACCAGGCCGCCGAACTGGCCGGCAACACGGTGCAGTTCGAGATGACGGTGAAGAAGGTCGAGGCAGCGCAGTTGCCGGAGATCGATGCCGAATTCGCCAAGGCTTTGGGTGTCGCCGATGGCGATACCACCAAGATGCGCACCGAGGTGCGCGCCAATCTGGAGCGGGAAGTCAAGAAGCGCCTGCTGGCCAAGGTCAAGGAACAGGTCATGGAGGCGCTGCTCAAGGTCAATCCGATCGAGGTGCCGAAGGCCCTGGTCGACATGGAATCCGAGCAGATGGCCGACAACGCCCGCCGCGACATGGAATCGCGCGGCATGGGGATGAAGAACATTCCGGTCGAAGCGTCCTGGTTCACCGAACAGGCCACGCGCCGCGTGAAGCTTGGCCTGCTTCTTGCTGAGTTGGTCAAGGCCAGGGAACTCCACGTCAAGCCCGAGCAGGTGCGGGCCATCGTCGACGAGTTTGCCGAAACCTTCGAGGACCCCAAGGAAGTGGTGCGCTGGTACTATTCCCAACCACAACGACTGGCCGAAGCCGAGGCGCTGGCGCTGGAGAACAACGTGGTGAACTGGGTGCTGGCCAACACCACGGTTACCGAAACCCCCATCGCCTTCGACGCGCTGATGGGCAACGCAGCATGATCCTGTCGGAGATGTCCATGTACGGTTCGCGACAAAATGGTGGTGTCTACGACGCACCGACACACGATACCCAGGCCCTGGGCCTGGTGCCCATGGTCATCGAGACCAGCGGACGCGGCGAGCGGGCCTACGACATCTATTCGCGGCTGCTGCGCGAGCGGGTGATTTTCCTGGTCGGTCCGGTCAACGATGCAACGGCCAATCTGGTGGTGGCGCAGTTGCTGTTCCTCGAATCGGAAAACCCCGACAAGGACATCTTCTTCTACATCAATTCGCCGGGCGGTTCGGTCACCGCGGGCATGGCGATCTACGACACGATGCAGTTCGTCAAGCCCGCCGTATCGACGCTGTGCGTTGGCCAGGCGGCGAGCATGGGCGCCTTCCTGCTGGCGGCAGGCGAGAAGGGCAAGCGTTACTGCCTGCCGAATTCGCGCGTGATGATCCACCAGCCGATGGGCGGTTTCCAGGGCCAGGCCTCGGACATCGAGATCCATGCCAAGGAAATCCTCTTCCTCAAGCAAAAGCTCAACAGCATGTTGGCCCATCACACGGGCCAGGACATCGAGCGGGTCGAGCGCGACACCGATCGCGACAACTTCCTTTCGGCCGAAGCGGCGGTAGAGTATGGCTTGGTGGACAAGGTGCTGACCAGCCGCGACGAAGCCGCCGAGCCTGCCAAGGCTTGAGCGTTCGCAGGGACGGAGAAGAACATGGCGGAAAAGAAATCTGGCGGTGGCGACAAACTGCTGTATTGCTCCTTCTGCGGCAAGAGCCAGCATGAAGTCAAGAAGCTGATCGCCGGGCCGTCGGTCTTCATCTGCGACGAATGCATCGAGCTGTGCAACGACATCATTCGCGACGAGATCGCCGCCGAGCCGGCGGGTGTCGCCAAGCGCGAACTGCCGGCACCGAAGGAAATCCGCGAAATGCTCGATCAGTACGTGATCGGGCAGGATTCGGCGAAGAAGATCCTCGCCGTCGCGGTGTACAACCATTACAAGCGCATCCGCCACCAGGAAAAGGGCAGCGACGGCATCGAGCTGTCGAAAAGCAACATCCTGCTGATCGGTCCCACCGGTTCGGGCAAGACCCTGCTGGCGCAGACCCTGGCGCGCACGCTCAACGTGCCCTTCGTCATGGCCGACGCAACGACCCTGACCGAGGCCGGTTACGTCGGCGAGGACGTCGAGAACATCATCCAGAAGCTGCTGCAGAAATGCGACCACGAGGTCGAGAAGGCGCAGCAGGGCATCGTCTACATCGACGAGATCGACAAGATTTCGCGCAAGTCGGACAATCCCTCGATCACCCGCGACGTCTCGGGTGAAGGCGTGCAGCAGGCGCTGCTGAAGCTGATCGAGGGCACGGTGGCGAGCATTCCGCCGCAGGGCGGACGCAAGCACCCGAACCAGGATTTCATCCAGATCGACACCACCAACATCCTGTTCATCTGCGGCGGCGCCTTTGACGGCCTGGACAAGGTGATCCGCAACCGCTCGGAGAAGGGCGGCATCGGCTTCGGCGCCGAGGTCAAGAGCCGCGACGCCGGCAATGTCGACGAGATGCTGAAGCAGGTCGAGCCGGAGGACCTGATCAAGTTCGGCCTGATCCCGGAACTGATCGGCCGCCTGCCGGTGATCGCCACCCTGCGGGAACTCGACGAGGCGGCATTGATCGAAATCCTCATCGAACCCAAGAATGCCCTGATCAAGCAGTACCACAAGCTGTTTGCCATGGAGGGCGTGGAACTCGAAGTGCGCCCCTCGGCGCTGCAGGCGATCGCCAAGAAGGCCCTGAAGCGCAAGACCGGCGCGCGCGGATTGCGCTCCATCCTGGAGAATGTGCTGCTCGACACCATGTATGAACTGCCGACCATGGACAGTGTCAGCAAGGTCGTCATCGACGAAAGCACGATCGAAAGCGGCGCGCAGCCGCTGATGATTTACGCCGACCAGCCCAAGGTCTCGGGTTCCAATTGATCGGGCAGCGCAAGCTGCCTTAAACGCGCCTTGAATACCCGTCAGCCGCCCCAATGTGGACGGCGTGACTCATAACCGAAGGACACGATGATGTCTGGCCTGCCCGCTACCCCCGTAGAGACCCAATCCCTGCCGCTGTTGCCCTTGCGCGACGTCGTGGTGTTCCCGCACATGGTGATTCCGCTGTTCGTCGGCCGTCCCAAGTCGATCAAGGCGCTGGAAACGGCGATGGAAGCCGGCAAGAACATCCTGCTCGTGGCGCAGAAATCCGCCGCCAAGGACGAACCGGTGCCCGAGGACATGTACGAGATCGGCTGCCTCGCCAACATCCTGCAAATGCTCAAGCTGCCCGACGGCACGGTCAAGGTGCTGGTCGAGGGCGTGCAGCGCGCCCGCGTCCTGCGTATCGAGGACCAGCGCGCGCTGTTCGTCGCCGACGTCGACCTGATCCCGGTCGAGGAACGCGGCGACAACGAGGTCGAGGCCATGCGCCGCACCGTGCTGGCGCAGTTCGACCAGTACGTCAAGCTCAACAAGAAGATTCCGCCCGAGGTGCTGACCTCGCTTGCCGGCATCGAGGAGGCCGGGCGCCTGGCCGATACCATCGCCGCCCACTTGCCGCTGAAACTCGAACAGAAGCAGGAAATCCTCGAAGTCTTCGGTGTTTCCGAGCGCCTGGAAAAACTGCTCGGCCAGTTGGAAGCCGAACTCGACATCCTGCAGGTCGAAAAGCGCATCCGCGGTCGCGTCAAGCGGCAGATGGAAAAGAGCCAGCGCGAGTACTACCTCAACGAGCAGGTCAAGGCCATCCAGAAGGAACTCGGCGAAGGCGAGGACGGTGCCGACATCGACGAGATGGAAAAGAAGATCAAGGCCGCCGGCATGAGCAAGGAAGCCCTGGCCAAGGTCAATGCCGAGGTCAAGAAGCTCAAGCTGATGTCGCCGATGTCGGCCGAAGCCACGGTGGTGCGCAACTACATCGAGACCGTGCTGGCCCTGCCGTGGAAGAAGAAATCACGCATCAGCAAGGATCTGGCGGCGGCCGAGAAGGTCCTCGACCGCGATCATTACGGCCTGGAAAAGGTCAAGGAACGCATCGTCGAGTACCTTGCCGTACAGCAGCGGGTGGACAAGGTCAAGGCGCCGATCCTGTGCCTGGTCGGCCCTCCCGGCGTGGGCAAGACCTCGCTCGGCCAGTCGATCGCCAAGTCCACCAACCGCAAGTTCATCCGCATGGCGCTGGGCGGCGTGCGCGACGAGGCCGAGATTCGCGGCCACCGTCGCACCTACATCGGCTCGATGCCCGGCAAGATTTTGCAGAACATGAGCAAGGTCGGGGTCAAGAACCCGCTGTTCCTGCTCGACGAAGTCGACAAGATGGGCCAGGATTTTCGCGGCGATCCGTCGTCGGCGCTGCTCGAAGTGCTCGATCCGGAACAGAACCACACCTTCCAGGACCATTACATCGAGGTCGATTTCGACCTGTCGGACGTCATGTTCGTCGCCACGGCGAATACGCTGAACATTCCGGCGGCGCTGCTCGACCGCCTGGAAGTGATCCGCCTGGCCGGCTACACGGAAGACGAGAAGATCAACATTGCTTTGCGCTATCTGGTGCCGAAGCAGATGAAGAACAACGGCATCAAGCGCGACGAGCTCGGCATCACCGAGGACGCCTTGCGCGACATCGTGCGCTACTACTCGCGCGAAGCCGGGGTGCGTGCGCTGGAGCGCGAGATTTCCAAGATCTGCCGCAAGGTGGTCAAGTCGCTCGTCATGAAGGCGCGCAAGAACCGGATCGTGGTCAATGCGAAAAACCTCGACAAGTTCCTCGGCGTGCGCCGCTACAGCTTCGGCATGGCGGAAAAGGACAACCAGATCGGCCAGGTCACCGGACTGGCATGGACCGAAGTCGGCGGCGAGTTGCTGACCATCGAGACCGTCGCCCTGCCCGGCAAGGGCAAGACCATGACCACCGGCAAGCTCGGCGAGGTCATGCAGGAATCGATCCAGGCGGCGCTGTCGGTGGTGAGGAAGCGCAGCCAGTCGCTCGGCATCGCGGACGATTTCTACCAGAAGAATGACATCCACATCCACCTGCCGGAAGGCGCGACACCGAAGGACGGCCCGAGTGCGGGCATCGCCATCTGCACGGCGCTGGTGTCGGTTCTGACCGGCATCCCGGTACGCGCCGACGTGGCGATGACGGGCGAAATCACCTTGCGCGGCGAAGTCCTGCCGATCGGCGGCCTCAAGGAGAAGCTGCTGGCGGCGGTGCGCGGCGGCATCCGCCTGGCGCTGATCCCGGAAGAGAACGTCAAGGACCTGGCCGAGATTCCCGATACGATCAAGAACCGGATCGAAATCCTGCCGGTGCGCTGGATCGACAAGGTGCTGGAACTGGCCCTCGAACGCATGCCCCAGCCGCTGCCCGATCAGCCGGCGACGCCCGCCGTGGCGGTGGTTGCCGGCGATGCCGCAGCGACCGGCGTGGTGACCCACTAAGCGACTTGTCCTGATAGAATTGCGGCCCGGTTGCCCCTTGAGGGCGGCCGCCGTTCAGCGGGTGCTTAGCTCAGTTGGTAGAGCGTCGCCCTTACAAGGCGAATGTCGGCGGTTCGACCCCGTCAGCACCCACCACCGAACAAAGGCGAACTGCTGTTCGCCTTTGTCGCATTCAGGGTATTCCGCGCATGAGCATGTTCGACGTCGTTCGCAACAACAAGAAGATCACCCAGGTATTCCTGGCCCTCATCACGCTGCCGTTCGCTTTCTGGGGCGTCGACTCCTATGTGCGCAACTCCGATCGCGGAGCGGAAATTGCCAGCGTCGGCGCGAGCAAGATCGGCACCCAGGATCTGCAGGCGGCCTTGCGCGAGCAGCAGGACCGCATCCGCAACCAACTCGGCGGCAAGGTCGATCCGGCGATGTTCGACACGCCGCAGATGCGTCGTGCGGTGCTCGACTCGCTGGTCAATCAGCGCCTGATGGCGGAACAGGCGCGCACGGCCAAGCTGGTGGTCGGCAACGACCAACTGGTGCAGTTCATCGCCGGCGTGCCCTCGCTGCAGGAGAACGGGCGCTTCTCCAAGGAAAAATACGAGGCACTGGTCGCCTCCCAGAACATGAGCAAGGAAATGTTCGAGGCGCGTCTGCGCCAGGACCTGGCCATGCAGCAGTTGGCGCTGCCAGTGACCGAAGCGGGAATCACCGGCCAGACGGCGGCCGGCCGCTGGCTGGCGACGCAACTGGAGCAGCGTGAGGTCAGCGAGGTCGCGCTGTTGCCGGACGCGTATTTCCCCCAGGTCAAGCTGGCGGCGGACGCAGTGCAGAAGCACTACGAGGCCAACCGCAAGCAGTTTGAACTGCCGGAGCAGGTGCGCGCCGAGTTCGTCGTGCTGAGCCGCGATGCGCTGATGGCGCAGGTGGTGCCGGGCGAGGAAGAGATCAAGGCCTATTACAAGACCAACGAGGCAAGGTTCAAGTCCGCCGAGGCGCGTCGCGCCAGCCATATCCTGCTGAAGGCGGACAAGGCCGCGCCCGAGGCGGAAGTCAAGGCGGTGAAGGGCAAGGCGGAAGACATCCTCGTCCAGTTGAAAAAGAATCCGTCTGATTTCGCCAGGCTGGCCAAGGCGAATTCGCAGGACCCGGGTTCGGCGGGAAAGGGTGGGGATCTCGACTGGTTCAGTCGCGGCGCGATGGTGAAGCCATTCGAGGACGCGGTGTTCGCGCTCAAGGAGGGTCAGACCTCGGATCTGGTGCGTTCCGATTTCGGTTTTCACATCATTCGCCTCACCGGTACGCGTCCCGAGCGGGCCCGGCCGCTCGACGAGGTCAGGGCGGAGATCCTGGCGGAACTCAAGCGCGAAGCCGGTGCCAGGAAATACGCCGAGGCCGTCGAGGCCTTCGGCAACACGGTTTATGAACAGTCCGACAGCCTCAAGCCGGCCGCCGAAAAATGGAAGCTGGAACTGCGCCAGTCGCCCTGGCTGGCCAGGGGTGGCAAGCTGGCGCCGCCTTTCGACAACCCCAAGCTCGCGGCCGCCCTGTTTGGCGACGACGCGCTGAAGAACAAGCGCAATACCGAGGCCGTCGAAGTCGCGCCGGGTACCCAGGTGTCGGCCCGAGTGATCGAGCACAAGCCGGCGACGCTGCAAGCGCTGGAGGCCGTCAAGGGCGAGATTGAGAAGCAGTTGATTCGCGAGGAAGCCGCCAGGCTGGCGATCAAGGATGGCGAGGCCAAGCTGGCCCGCCTGGCAAAGGGCGAAGCCGTCGAAATCAAGTGGTCGCCGGCGCGCAGCGTCAGCCGCGGCGAAGCAGCGGGACTGCCGCCCGAATCGGTCCGGGCGGTTTTCGGCGCCGATGCGGGCAAGCTGCCGGCCTACGCAGGGGCGGCCTATCCGGGCAAGGGTTATGCACTGTACCGGGTGGCCTCGGTCAAGGCAGGCAGCAGCGCCCCGAACGATCCGCGCGTACGGGCGTTGGGCCAGCAATATGCGCGCTTCGTCGCCGAGGAAGAATTCGCGGCATGGATGGCGAGCCTGAAGGAAAAGTATCCCGTCAAGATCAACAAGGCGGCGCTGGAAAGCAAGGAGCGCTGATCCGGTTCTGCAATGACGGTTCCGCAATAAAAAAGCCCCGCGTCGCGGGGCTTTTTTATTGTTGGGGGACGGCTTCAGCCCGGCAGGGGATCGGCGTTGCCCATCGCCGTCGTATGCGTGCCACCATCGACGTAGAGGATCTCGCCGGTGATGCCGCTGGCCAGATCCGAGAGCAGGAAGGCGGCGGCGTTGCCGACTTCGTCGATCGTGACATTGCGCCGCAGCGGCGCGTGGTGGGCGTTGTAGGCCAGCAGTTTGCCGAAGTTGCCGATGCCCGAGGCGGCCAGCGTCTTGATCGGTCCGGCGGACAGGGCGTTGGCGCGGATGCCTTGCGGGCCGAGGCAGAAGGCCAGGTAGCGGGTGGCTGCTTCGAGGCTGGCCTTGGCCAGGCCCATGGTGTTGTAGTTGGGCATGGTGCGCACGGCGCCGAGATAGCTCAATGCCAGCAGCGATGCATTGTTGCCCTTGAGCAGCAACGGTCGGGCGGCCTTGGCCAGCGCCGGATAGCTGTAGGAGGACACATCGTGGGCGATGCGGAAGGATTCGCGCGAGATGCCTTCCAGAAAATCCCCTTCGATCGCTTCTGTGGGCGCGAAGGCGATGGAATGCACCAGGCCGTCAAGGCCATCCCAGTGCCTGCCCAGTTCGGTGAACACGGCCTCGATTTCGGCGTCCTGGCCGACATCGCAGGGGTAGATGGCCTGGGTGCCGAATTCATCGGCGAACTTGGCGATGCGATCCTTGAAGCGGTCGTTCTGATAGGTGAAGGCCAGATCCGCGCCTTCGCGGTGGCAGGCCTTGGCGATGCCGTAGGCAATCGACCGGTTGGAGATCAATCCGGTGATCAGGATGCGTTTGCCGGCGAGAAATCCCATCGCATGTTCCTTGGTTGAATCCAGCGGCGGATTATAGCGGATCGGCTAAACTCGCCGTCATGCGTGGCCTGTTTTCCTGCCTTTTTGCGCTCCTTCTCGCTGCCTGCGGCAGTGCCTGGAACGACCCCTATCCGGCGGCGGACCGGGGCAGGAACATCCTCTACAGTGCCTTCACGGACCGTCCCAAGCATCTCGATCCGGTGCAGTCCTACAGCGAGGACGAAATCACGTTTACGGCCCAGATCTATGAGCCGCCGCTGCAATATCACTATCTGAAGCGCCCCTACACGCTGGTCGCCGCCACTGCCACGGCGGTACCGCAGCCGCGTTATCTCGATGCCGCGGGACGAGTGCTGGCACAGGACGCCGATCCGGCGCGGATTGCCTTCACCGATTATGTGATCACGCTCAGGCCCGGCATCCGCTATCAGCCGCATCCGGCCTTCGCCCGCATGGCGGGAGGCGATTATGCGTATCACGCCTTGTCGCCCGGGCAGTTGGCCGGCATCGACCGCCTGGGTGACTTCCCCTTGCGCGACAGCCGCGAACTGACCGCCGAGGACTATGTCTATGGGCTGAAGCGGCTGGCCCATCCGCGCCTGCATTCACCGATCTTCGGCCTGATGGATGACTACGTGGCCGGCATGGGCGATCTGGCGAAACGCCTGAAAGCCGGCAAGGATCAGCCGTGGATCGATTTGCGCGACCATGGCCTGGAAGGCGCGCAAGTCATCGATCGTTATCGTTACCGAATCCGCGTCAAGGGCAAGTATCCGCAGTTTCTCTACTGGTTGGCGATGCCTTTTTTTGCGCCGATGCCCTGGGAGGCGGACAAGTTTCACAGCCAGCCCGGCATGGTGGAGAAGAACCTGACGCTCGATTGGTACCCGATCGGCACCGGTCCCTACATGCTGACCGAGAACAATCCCAATGCGCGCATGGTGCTGGAAAGAAATCCGAATTTTCGCGGCGAGCCCTATCCCTGCGAGGGCGAGCCGGAGGACGCCGGCGCCGGCTTGCTAAGGGATTGCGGACAGCCTCTGCCTTTCATCGACAAGGTGGTGTTCACCCGCGAGAAGGAACAGATACCGTACTGGAACAAGTTCCTCCAGGGTTATTACGACGCGTCGGGAATCTCCTCGGATGCCTTCGACCAGGCGGTGCAGGTGACTGCCGGCGAGATCAGCCTGTCCGACGACATGCGCGCGCAGGGCATCGTGCTGACCACGTCGGTGGCGACGTCGAGTTTCTACATGGGCTTCAATTGGCTCGATCCGCTGCTGGGCGGCAGTGATCCGAAGACGGCGGAGAATGCGCGCAAGCTGCGCCAGGCAATCGGCATTGCCATCGACCAGGAAGAGTTCATTTCGATTTTCCAGAACGGTCGCGGCATTGCCGCGCAGGGACCGATTCCGCCCGGCATCTTCGGCCATCGCGAAGGCGCTGCCGGTATCAACCGCCAGATGTACGACTACGTCGACGGCCAGCCGCGGCGCAAGCCCGTTGCCGAGGCGAGGCGCCTGCTGGCCGAGGCAGGCTGGCCCAATGGGCGCGACGCGAGGACCGGCGAGCCGCTGGTGATCAATCTCGATACCACGGCCACCGGTGTCGGCGCCAAGGCGCGCATCGACTGGCTCAACAAGCAGTTCGCCAAGATCGACGTGCAACTGGTGGTGCGCAGCACCGACTACAACCGCTTTCAGGAAAAGGTGCGCAAGGGGGCGGTGCAACTGTTCTATTTCGGCTGGAACGCCGACTATCCGGATCCCGAAAACTTCATGTTCCTGCTGCATGGCAAGCAGGCCAAGGTCAGGCATCACGGCGAGAACGCGGCGAACTACGAGAACCCGGAATACGACCGCCTGTTCGAGCGCATGAAGGCGATGGAAAGCGGAGCGGAGCGGCAGCGGCTGATCGACGCCATGACGGCGATCCTGCGCCACGACGCGCCCTGGGTCTGGGGTTTCCATCCCAAGGACTACAGCTTGCGCCACGCCTGGTTGACCAACCGCAAGCCCTCCAAGGTCGGTCACAACACGCTCAAGTACCAGCGGGTAGACGCGGCCTCGCGCGAACAGCGCCGCGCCGAGTGGAACCGGCCGGTGATCTGGCCGCTGCTGGCGCTGTTGCTGGTGATCGGAGCGGCGGTCTGGCCGGCGTGGCGTGGCTACCGGCAGCGCGAGACGGCAACGGCTCGCTCGCCGGCCCGCGAAGCGGAATCCCCGGCGCGCAAAGCGTAGGCTAGTCTTCGATGGCTTGCCACTCGCCGTGGCGCAAGGCCTGCAGCGGGCGGAACCTGGCCTTGTAGGCCATCTTGCGGCTGTCGCGTATCCAGTAGCCGAGGTACAGCCACGGCAGGCCGACATGCTGGCACTGGGCGATCTGCCAGAGGATGGCGAAGGTGCCATAACTGGCATTCGGAATTTCGGGATCGTAAAAGGTATACACCGACGACAGTCCGTCGGCCAGCACGTCGATGATGCAGACGATGCGCAGGATCTCGCCGTCACGGAATTCGATCAGACGGCTGTCGACGTGGGTTTGCAGCAGGAAGTGGGCGTACTGGTCGCGGCTGTCCTGGTCCATGCCGCCGCCCGAGTGTCGCGCCGCCTGGTAGCGCTGGTAGAGCTGGTAGTGTTCCTCGCGAAACGTCAGGCCGCACTCGCGCGCGGTAAGTGTGGCGTGCTGGACCAGGGCGCGGCGCTGGCTGCGGTTGGGCGCGAACTTGCCGACATCGAGGCGCACTGGCTGGCATTCGCGGCAGGCATCGCAATAGGGACGATAGGTGAACACGCCGCTGCGGCGAAAGCCGGCGCGTACCAGTTCGCTGTAGGTGGCGCTGTCGATCAGGTGGGTCGGCGTCGCCACCTGCGAGCGCGCGATGCGGCCGGGCAGGTAGGAGCAGCCGTAGGGCGCCGTGGCGTAGAACTGCAGCAGGGGAAACGGCGGCAGGTCGCGCAGGTGGGTCATGGCGGGGGCCGGAAGTGCCCGTCGATGGCGTTGGACGGCCACAGTCCGGGCGCGCCGCCGCGTACGCACAGCCGATCGAGCTGCGCGACGAAATCGCGGCGGGGAATGGCTCGGGCGCCGAGCGAGGCAAGGTGTCTGGTTTCCATCTGGCAGTCGATTATGCCGAATCCGCGCCTATCGAGGTGTGCGCATAAATGGGCGAGGGCGATTTTGGACGCGTCGCGCGCATGGGCGAACATCGATTCGCCGTAGAAGGCGCCGCCGATGGCGATGCCGTAAAGGCCGCCGGCCAGCTCGCCGCCAATCCAGGTTTCCACGCTGTGAGCGTGGCCGAGCCGGTGCAGCTCGCGGTAGGCCTGCTGCATCTCATCGGTAATCCAGGTGCCGGCCTGGCCCTCGCGCGGGGCGGTGGCGCAGGCGGCGACGACGGCATCGAAGGCGGTGTCGAGGCGCACTTGGTAGGCGGCGTTGCGCAGGCTGCGTGCCAGCGAGCGCGAAATCTTCAGTTCCTGCGGCAACAGCACCATGCGCGGATCGGGGCTCCACCAGAGTATCGGCTCGTCGGCCGAGTACCAGGGAAAGATGCCGCGCCGATAGGCGGCGAGCAGGCGTTGCGCGCTCAGGTCGCCGCCGGCCGCGAGCAGTCCGTTGGGCTCGGCCAGTGCCCGGTCAAGCGGGGGAAATACCGGTGCCGCGGGCAGCCAGGGGATCATCGGCCCTGGGTGAAGGTCACGACATGGTCGACATCGAGCCGGATGCCGATCCTTTCACCTATGGCGTGGTTGTGGTGCGAGGGCACCAGCGACAGCACTTGCGCGCCGGACGCCAGGCGCAGGGTGTAGAGGAATTCGGCGCCGCGAAAGGCCTTGGCGACGACTTCGGCCTTGACCTCGCTGGCATCGTCATGGATCACGTCGTCGGGGCGCAGCAGTACGTCGAGCCGGCAGTCGCGCTGGCACTCGCCGCAGCTCGACGCGCAATCCATCGGGAGTTTGGAGTCGAGCCTGCCCAGTTCCACTTCGACGACCTGGGGTGACAGCACCTCGCCGGGCAGGAACACGCCCTGACCGATGAAGTCGGCCACGTGGCGCGTGGCGGGGCGGTGATACAGGTTGTAGGGCGTATCCCACTGTTCGATGCGGCCCTCGCGCATGATGCCGACCATGTCGGCCACGGCAAAGGCTTCGTTCTGGTCATGGGTGACGAGGATGGCCGCCATGCCGGCGCGCTTGAGGATGTCGCGCACTTCCAGCGACAGGCGTTCGCGCAGCTCGACGTCGAGATTGGAGAAGGGCTCGTCGAGCAGCAGCAGGTGCGGCTGCGGCGCCAGGGCGCGGGCCAGCGCGACGCGCTGCTGCTGCCCGCCGGACAGTTCATGCGGGAAGCGCTCGCCGCGATTGCCGAGTCCGATCAGGTCGAGCATTTCGTCCACGCGTCGCCGTCGTGCCGGCGCCGACTCTCCACGCAGGCCGAAGCCGACGTTGTCTGCTATCGACAGATGGGGGAACAGGGCATAGTCCTGAAACACCATGCCGATGCGCCGGACTTCCGCTGGCATCTGCTGTCTTTCGTCGGCAATGGTGTTGCCGTTGAGCCGGATGCTGCCTGTCGTCGGTGCCTCGAATCCCGCGATCAGTCGCAGCATGGTGGTCTTGCCGCAACCCGAGGCGCCCAGCAGGCAGGCGATTTCCCCGGACTCCAGCGCGAACGACAGATCGCTCACCACGGCGTGCTTGCCGTAGGCATGACTGACGCGATCGACTTCCAGCAGTGACATGAGGTCTACGCCGATAACAGATTGGAGAGAATGAGTCTCAATTATAATCTGCTGGCCGTGTCCCGCCCATTCCGCTCCTCGCCGCTCCTTGTCGTCTCCTTCGCACTGGCCGTGCTGGTGGCGTTGCCGGTGCTCGCGGTCGGCGCCAATCTGTTTGCCGGCGGCACGGGAGAAACCTGGAGCCACCTGATGGCAACGGTACTGCCCGAGTATGTGGAAAACTCGATACTGTTGTGCCTGGGCGTCGGCATCGGCGTCGCCTCGATGGGTACCGGCGCGGCCTGGCTGGTGGCGCTGAACGATTTTCCCGGCAGGCGCATCGCCGAATGGGCGCTGCTGCTGCCGATGGCGATGCCAGCCTATGTGCTGGCCTACACCTATACCGACTTCCTGCAGTTCGTCGGCCCGGTGCAGACCGGGCTGCGCGAGAGCTTCGGCTGGCACAGGGGTGACTACTGGTTCCCCGAGGTGCGCTCACTGGGCGGCGCCATCGTGCTGTTTTCCTGCGTGCTTTATCCCTATGTCTACCTGCTGGTGCGCACTGCCTTCCTTGAGCGCGCCGGCGGCATGATCGAGGCGGCGCGCGCCCTGGGCCTCAATCCCTGGCAGGGCTTCTGGCGCGTCTCGATTCCGCTGGCGCGTCCGGCCATTGCCGCCGGCATGGCGCTGGCATTGATGGAGACGCTGGCCGATTACGGCACCGTCGCCTATTTCGCGGTGCAGACCTTTACCACCGGCATCTACCGCGCCTGGTTTTCGCTGGGCGACCGCGTCGCCGCCGCACAGTTGGCCGCGGCGCTGCTCGGCTTCGTCGCCCTGCTGATCCTGCTGGAACGGCTGAGCCGCGGTCGTGCCCGCTACCATGACAGCAGCGGTCGCCGTCGTGCCACGCGCCAGGTGCTTACCGGCTGGCATGCGCTGCTGGCACAGATCGGCTGCGTGATTCCGGTGGCGATCGGTTTCGCCTTGCCGGCACTGCTGCTGCTGCGCCTGGCGCTGGGCGATGCCGGCGATGAGGGCGGCGGATTCGCCGGTCGTTTTCTGGTGCTGGCGCGCAACAGCTTCACGCTGGCGGTACTGGCTGCGGCGCTCGCCGCGTTGCTGGCACTCCTGCTGGGCTTTGCCGCTCGCGACGGGCGCCGGCTT
>Ga0209514_10005497_pt1 | contig 16157 bp, 17 predicted proteins | sample Subgrocontami58m_FD_187452 | JGI IMG/M metagenome (GOLD analysis project Ga0209514, IMG submission 187452) | Subsurface groundwater microbial communities from S. Glens Falls, New York, USA - GMW37 contaminated, 5.8 m (SPAdes) (version 3) | ecosystem: Environmental > Aquatic > Deep subsurface >...
TGGCGGCCGCGACCGACGCCGCGGAGCCGGCGCTCGAGCTCGTCGAGCTCGGCCCGGACGGGCGCGTAGAAGGACGATTCCGTGGCGCGCGCGCTCCCCATCCTGTGGTCGAGTCTAAGAGGATGCGGGCGAGGAGCGGCTCCGCCGCGACGAGCGAGTCCACCAGCCCTGAGCTCGGCACCCGGCGCAGCCGGGGGCTTGGCTCTAGGAGGACGCGAACGAGGAGCGGCTCCGCCGCGACGAGCGAGTCCACCAGCCCTGAGCTCGGCACCCGGCGCAGCCGGGGGCTTGGCTAGGGTCGGCGAAGCTGGCCGAGCGCGGCGGCGAGCCGCGCGAGCGGCGACGGGCCGTGAGGCGGCGAAGTCGTCGTCGCTATAGCGCGCAGGAGGCGCTGGGCCTCTCGGGCATCGCCCTCCCACGCTTCAACGATCAGCCGGTCCGCGTCCTTCAGCGTGTTCGCCGGACCCCGTCGCTCCATCGCGGCCTCCACGTCGACGAGTGAGCCGTAGAGCCGCTCGAGCGACCCGCGCGCACCCGGTGCGAGCGCGCCCGCGAGGAGGTCGCGCGCCCGGAGGAACTCGCCGTTCTCGAGGACCGCCGGCTGCCGGGTCTGGTCGAACACGGTCGTCATCTCGAGGTTCGCGGCGAGCTCGCGGTCCACTGCCGCGAGCGCGCGCTCGACCGCGGCACGGGCAGCCGGGTCGCCCAGGTGCCGTTCCACCCGGCCCATGGTACGGAGCGGGCGGTCGGCGTCGCGGTGGTGCCGCTCCGCCACGGCTCGCGGCCCGCGGAGGCATTGTCTACATCTCGTGAGTGGAGTTACCGCATCGCGCGTATACTCCGGCGATGCGCCGGCGACCGTTCGCGCGCGCGCTCCCGCCGACCCCGCACTTCCCGGTCGGCGGGCCGGTGCCGGGAGCGGATCTTGTGGGCCGCGAGGCGTTCCTGCGCGGCATCGTGGCGCGGCTCGCGGACGGCAACCACCTCCTCCTCGCGGGACCGCGCCGGATCGGCAAGACCTCGCTCGTCCTGGAGGCGCTCCGGCGCCTGCGGCGCCGCGGGGCGCTCACCGCCTACGTGGACTGCCTCGGCACGACGGACCTCCGAGGGCTCGGCGAACGGCTCACCGACGCGGTGCTCGCGCCGGTCACCGGCACGGAGCGCTCGGTGGAGCGCGCGCGACTCATCGCGGGCGGCGCGCGCGTGAGCGGGCGGCTCAAGCTGGACGACTGGGAGCTCGCCCTCGCGCTCGTCCGCGAGACGAGCGCCCAGCGCGCGTTCGAAGCGGCGCTCGACGTCCCCCGCCACGTCGCGGCGCGTACCGGCAAACCCGTCGTCGTGGCGCTCGACGAGTTCCAGGCGGCCGGCCGCCTCGGCACCCGCGTGTTCGACGTCATGCGCGCGCGATTTCAGGCGCAGCGCGGCGTCACCTACGTGTTCCTCGGCTCCGAGGAGGGGTTCCTCGAGACGCTCTTCGGCGAGAAGGGCCGCGCCTTCTACCGCTTCGCGATCCCGCAGGATCTCGCCGGCGCCGAGCACCGGTTCGGGATCGATCCCGCCGACTGGGCGTCGTACCTCGAGGCGAAGTTCGCCGCGAAGAAGCTCGCGATCACCGAGGTCGAGGTGGACCGGATCCTCGACCTCAGCGGCGGCCACCCGCAGGACGCGATGCAGCTCTGCGCCGCGCTCCTCTACTTCCTCCAGGACACCGGCACGCGGACCGTGACTGCCGAGACCGTGGCGATCGCGTACGAGCAGGCGCTGCGCGAGCTCGAGCGGCCGTTCGCGCTCCACTGGGCGGACCTCGGGACGCAGAAGTACCTCCAGCAGGTCGCGAAGCGGATCGCCCACGGCGCGGTCCTCTACGCGGCGCGGGCGGACGGCGCGCCGGTGCCGCGCGCGGAGGTGCTCCGTGCGCTCGAGTCGCTGCGGACCCGCGGGCTCGTCGCGAGGGTGGGGCGCGGGAAGTACGAGTTCATCGAGCCGATGTTCGGCGAGTACCTGCGCCGCCTCGACGAGGGGCCTCCGGCTATCGTGGGCTCACGATGATCGAGGTGCGGCCCGGGATGACCGTGCGCTACCACCCCGCACAGGCGCCCGACGACTGGCGGCTCGGCACCCTGGTGAAGCCGTCGCCGAACGGCGAGGAGTGGCTCGTGAAGGGTGCGTTCGGCAAGTTCTGGCTCGCGGTCGGCCGCCTCGAGCCCGTGGAGACCGCGGCGGCCTGATCCGGCCTGAGGGCGCACTTGTGCTCACCCGCGCGCTAATCTCGCGATCTCCAAGTGTGGCCACACGGCGACGGTTGGGATGGCCGAACGGGTCATCAGGCAGCTCCAAGAGTGGGCCCCCTGGTGCGAGCGCTTCGCCACGGTGGAGGAGGCGAACGCGGCAGTCCGCGCGTTCTGCTGGCGCTTCCGCGAAGAAATGGATCGTCGAGCGACCGGCCACCCCCGCGGGCTGGGGCGTACGCTGCGCTCATCGCGAGCGCTGCGGCATGATCAGTACGGCTCAGTGCCCAAAGAACCGGGCGCGGCCCACTGGGAGAGCAGCTCGGACGAAGCCCGCCGGTACAGCGCCCCACCGACTCCGGTCGTGCGGCTAACGCGGGTGCCCTATCTTAGGCCCCTGTGATGCGCCGCAGTATTGCGCGGGACGTCTGGGACAGCCTCAGAACCGTCGAGGGCCTCACGCTCACCTTGGGCATCGTTGCCCTGGCTGCTCCCGTCATCATCCTCCCAGGTGAGCCGCTAACTGTGAGATGGGTCCTTCTTGCCGTACTGCAACTTGGTGGCGCTTTGAGCGTCGCATTTGGCATTCTCACCGTGCTCAAACTAAGGACCCGCGCAGTCGAGGCCAACGTCGAGAGACTGGCCCACGGATTGGTGAGGGAGGTGATCAACGCTGAGGCTTTTCGTACACCTCTCATCACTCGAGCACAGATCGAGGTCGTGCTCGAGCGAGTCTGCCGGCCAATCCTACAGAACGCTCTGGCGCTGCAAGGCAACAGCCCGTCAATCAGCGACCTCGAGGTCAAGCTCTTCGTGCGAAGCCGAAGCGAAGACCCGACCGACGGCGAGATCGCCGTCGTGAACGTCCAACGCAGGTGGAAATGTCATCCAAGTGACCTCGGGTTACCGCGACTTTCTCTGGATTACCTAATCCCTCCGCTGTTTGTTTGCACGACTGCTTCCTTGGCTGCGGACTCGGTTCGGCTAGCTTGGGGAATGGGTCTGATTGACCTCCTTTGCCCCATGCCGGCTGATTGGATTCACGGGCGCCTTCCACGTGCAAGTAAGTGGCTAACCGAGGGCACCGTGACGTACCCAGGAAAGGATCCCAAGGGCGAGACGGTGAGTTTGGTCACGCAAGTACCACCATCCGCGACGGCCGTACTTCGCCAGCTGCAAGCATCGAATCGTGTCCGAAAGACACAGGCCTTGAACCTTCCGGATCTCGCGCAACTCCTCTACGACACTTGCCTCTGTACGGTCACATTGGCCGACCCAACGCGCACGATAAGGGCGATTACTGACGAAGAGCGCAACGAGGGACTGAGGCTCGAGGTCGCCTACGACTCGTTGATCTGTGTTCGCAATCGCGAAAAGACTGATACTCAATACCTCTACGAACTCATATTCCCTCAACCGCTGCAAATGCGGCTCGTGGAGTTCGGGCTCAGCCAGGAGGTCGCACGAGACTGGTTCCTCAAGGACCCGTTGCTGTACGCCACCAACTCACCTATTTCTAGAGGTGCCCCAAAGCAACCTAGTCAATTTCGCGCGTTCGAGTGGCCGAATAGCGGTCCGTTTCTGCCTGGCAATGCCATCACCTTTCTCTGGCGACGTCGAAGTAGTGATGAACAAGCCGAGGAGGAAGGGCGAGACAGCCACTCTGCCAACGGATGATTTGCGCAGACGATGCCCAAACCACCCCAATGTGCACTGACCTTCCGCGAGGCAATTCCCGCTGAGCCTTCGGTACCCATGTGCTGACGCCGGACACTCGCCTATGGGCTCGATAGCGAGGCAAGACCAGGCAGCGATCTCAGCGGAGTACCGTCCAATAAACTAATATTTCCGACGACCATGGTAGGCATCCACCTCGGCGAAGGCCACGGCATCGAGCGCAGGAATTGTTCGTCGTTCGCCTCCTGACCTCCGATGACGCGGTTCAGCTCCGCGCATTTGCGCAGAGTGACCCGAGTTTTCAGCTCAGTGAGGTTTCGGCCTTCTTCTCGCTCGAGTACCTTCATGAGTGGCTGGCGCGACCCGAGGGCGACCTACTCGTGGGTGCCGAGGTGGATGGAGAACTGGTTGGCTTCATCCTGTGTCAGGTGATACGAAGTAGCTGGAGCCTCTGGCACAACTTCTTCGTCGCCCGCGCGCATCGCAGGCGAGGCATCGGCCAGGCGCTCTTCGACTACGTGATCGGAGAACTGCGCGAGCGCGACGTTACGCTCTGCGTCGCATTCGCGCGCGAGCGTGACGCCGTCGCATTCCACGTAAGGAACGGCGCGTCTGCCGGCTATTCCTTCACCTATGTAGAGTGGCGCACGGATCAGCAGCCCGTTGGGTGAGATCGGTCACCCGCGCGGCAGCACGGCGCCGCCGGAACACCGTATCTACCTGTCAGGACTCTGGAGTGGATCAAGTCCATCACCAGGAGTCGGAACTGCCCGGTCGATCAGGCTCGCGTATCCGAATGCATGGCTCGTCGGCGTGGACTACTCAAACCAAGTATCGGGCCTGCACTGGCCTGACTTCGACGACATCTGGCTCCAGCGACCGTGGGACGAGCTCAATCTGGATGAGTATCGCGACCAGATCCGCCACGTGCTGGATTCGGGCGCGCTGTGGATATCCGGCCTCGACTTGGAGACGGTTTGGCTGGCGCGCGCGTTCCGCTCGCACCCGAACCTGCTCGTTTCGCCCGGCGAGGCACTCGCTAGATTGAGAAAGCCGCCGCACGAGGCGGCGCAACGGCTGCGCTTCGAGAGTCCGCCGTCGATACCGTTGACCGAGCCTGAGTGGGCATTGCATGCCTTCTGCCGCAGGAACGGCTGGCAGGTGTGGTTGAAGGGTCCGTACTACGAGGCTCGTAGGGTCGATGGATGGAGCTCGTTCAAGAGTGCCCGCCACGAGCTTTCACAAACCTGGTCCGACCTTGCCGGGTTGTACCTGGAAGCGCATGTCTCGGGACACGAAGAGTCGGTGGCTCTCTGCTCCATACGTGGCGACATGCTCGCATCAGTGCACATGTCCAAGCGCGTGCTGACCCCCGAAGGGAAGACGTGGACCGGACGCATCCGACCCACCGCTCAGGCGCTAGATGATGCGCTCCGAGCCCTGGTTCGTGACCTCCGTTGGACCGGCGGTGCGGAGATCGAGTTCGTCCGCGATGGTGAAGACCGGATGTGGCTGCTTGAGTGGAATCCACGCTTTCCGGCATGGATACACGGGGCGAGCGTCTGTGGAGCGAACCTGCCCGCGCGTCTTGTGGAGGCGGCGTCCGGCGTCCCTGCGGTTGTCGGACGACCGGCGGCCGCGGAGTTCACCCGAGTCGTTCTCGAGATCCCGACGCGGTCCGGCTATCCGTCCGCTCCACTGGGCACCGCAACGCCCGCCGCATTCGTGCCACATGGGAAGCATCCTTCGGGCATGCCGTTGCTCGCGCGGCGCTTGCGTCCCGAGCGTGAGCCGCCAGCCGCACCGCCGGCGGAGTTGCCAGCCTCAATCCTCGAGGACCTCGGCAGAATCGACGTCGGCGCGCACGAATCGCCTTCATGGCTGTTCCTCGAGGAGACCGCGGCCGCACAGTTCGCGTACGCCGCCGAGGTCGCCCGCACGGCGTCTCGTCCCAATCTGAAGGTGGGCATCGCGTACAGCATCAAGACGAACCCCGACCGTCGCGTTCTGGCTCTCGCCCGGCGTCACGGGATGGCCGCGGAGGCGATCAGCCAACTGGAAGCGAGCAGGGCACTGGCCGACGGCTTCCGACAAGAAGCTCTCATCCTCAATGGGCCCGGTAAGTGGTGGCCTCAGGGCGACGCGCGGGTCTGGGGTGGCTTCGTCTTCTGTGACTCGGTCCGTGAGATGAATGCCCTCGATTTCTCAGCGTGCCTCAACGGATTGCCTTCGGTAGTGGGTCCGAGGCTTCGCCCACCGAATGTGGCATCAAGGTTCGGCATCGATGTCTCCGATCAGTCGGTGCTGGGGCAACTTGCTGGGGCGATTCGCGCTCTCCCGCCGCACATACGTGTGGGAATCCAGTTCCATATCGCCAGCAGCGCGATCGGTACGGACCGCTGGTGGCGAGTATTCGCGGGCACGCTCGAGTGGGCACGAGCGCTCCAACATCTGGGAAGCCGAGACGTGGACTGTCTCGACATCGGCGGTGGGTGGTTCCCGGACGATCTGCGATCCGTGCTGGGCCCGGCGCTCGAAAGTGTGGGGCAACGCGCCACGCAGGCGCTCCCTCACCTGCGGACGCTCACGGTCGAGATCGGGAAAGGCCTAGTTCAACCATGTTTCGCGCTTCTGGTTCGGGTGCTAGAGGTACGAGGCTCGGATCAGGAGGTAGATGAGATCACGGTGGACGGATCGATCGCCGAGCTGCCCGAGTTCGACTCGTACCCGCATCGAATTCTCTGGTTCGATGAAGCGGCCGGGCGCTGGCTTCCGGCCGGTGCGGGACGCGCGCGCATCCTCGGCAGGCTTTGTATGGAGGACGACATCCTCGCAACGCACGTCCGCCTGCCCAAGGGGCTGCGGCCGGGAACCGCGCTCGTCGTCTGCGATGCTGGAGCGTACGACCGGAGCATGGCGTATGAGTTCGGTCGCGGATAGTCCAAGCATTCTCAGCGCGGTCGCCGCCTGGAGCGCCGTCGCGCCCAGCCGGATCTCGCATCACGGTCACGATCAGTGCGAGCTGACTCGACTGTGGTTCATGGCGATCGACGCATCGCTCTCGGGCGTCTATCCAACAGACCCCCCGACTTGGATTCGCGAGTCGTTCGACTGGGGACCACGACGGTGGCCGCTGCACTGGTGCGAGATCCGACGGCGGGACTCGTTGGACTGCGGCGCCCTGGCCGCGCTGAGTTGCGAGGTGTTTCGTGCTAGAGGGCAGCGATGCGTGCCAGTGCAACTCATCCAGAGCTTCTCCGAACACGATGCGGCGCATTGGCGCCGTCGGTGGCAGGGGGCGAAGCTACCGACCAACTGGATCCGCGGACCGCTCGTGTATCACGAGGCCTGCGGCGTCCTCACTGAGGATCCGGCGATCCGCATCTGGGATTCCACCGACAACGTCTGGATCGAGCCGGACCAGATGCCAGGATACGCCGCGACGGTCGCGATCAGGGTGTCGCAGGCGGGAATGGAACGCATGTCAGTTGCTTTCGGGCGGCGGCTCCTGCCCATCGGGACCTGGACCGTACTCGAGCACTAGATCGACGGTGCTCCGCAGGCGAGCGACCGCCAAGCTCACGGAAGCAGCCATTGGCGCCATCTACGCGCAGCCGCAGTACCCCCGAGCAGACTCGAACTGCTGCTTCCGGCTTCGGAGGCCGACGCTCTATCCAGAGAGTAGGGCTAATAGGGACAAACCCTGACTACATAGGGTCTCTTCTATTGGCTCTAGGGCCAGGAATTGATGAAGAAGACGATCCCGAAGTCGACGACGTTGTGTCCTAGGGCGGCGGACCCCTTGACTCACCGACGGGACCTTCACGTTCGTATTCACTTCTGTCCGAGAGCGCTCAGGGTCAGCCTCTAAGCGGTCACAGTATGGCGGGTGGCACCTGTAGCGGTGCGCCCGTGCAGGGGCCATAACAGGCCCTACAGCGCTCCACGATGAGACCGTGCGGCCAAGGGCTGTGCACCGGCAACGCCGGTTGGTTCGAACGCTCGCGCAACTCCCCTCCCCTATATGGGTTCCGATTTGGATCGGGGCATAGGGGTGGTCGGTAGAACCCACGGAGCCGAACCGCAGACTTCGCTTACGGTTCGCCTCCGGCGCCATCACACCGCGTGCCCGTCTATCGCCCGAAGCGGTTCCTGATAAGAGTGAGAAACACGTCAAGCACGCCCGCACATTGATCTCTTGACAGGCGACTTGGTCTCGGCTGATCAAGCGAGTATCCCCAACCGTTCAGCACTTCGAGCATCGTGAAGTTGCGGACGCCTTCTCGGTCTAGAACCAACCGCGCGTTCATCACAAGAATCGCTGTCTCCGTCTGAGTAAGCTCGCAGTTCCTTTCGACTCTCTCAAGTCCCAGGCGGAAGTCGGTGACAAGCGCATTCCCGGCACCCGGCTCCTGACTCCTCGCCAGAATCAACTCAGGCGGTTCCCTAGTCGGGGTCGGCGTGGGCGTCGCTGTCGGCGTGGGCGTGGGCGTGGGCGTGGGCGTGCGTGTAGCAGAGGCAAGCACAGCACCGGCAAAGACACGGTCTCGTACCCTCTGATCAGTGACGAAGAGGGAGCCGACGTACAAGACACCGCCCGCGAACACGAAGAGCAAGAGCCCAAACAGGGCGACGTTTGATCGCTTGTTCCACTGAGGATCAATCGCCGACAGAACTGCCCGCAGTACCTTCTTCAATGCGGCGACGCCGTCCAACCACCGAGAAGGCCGTTTGTCGGGATGTTACTCATCGTCTGTAGAATCATAGTCATCACTCGTCTTACATCCATTGGGTGGCGCGGAAGGAACTCCTGGCATTCGGGCGGGCGGTTCGTCATCACCGGGACGCCCTGAAGCTTTCACAAGAAGCCTTGGCGGAACGGAGCGATCTTCACCGCACGTACGTGAGCGGCATCGAACGCGGGGAACGAAACGTGGGCTTGGTGAACGTCTACCGACTGGCGAAGGCCCTCAACGTTTCACCGTCGGAGCTCTTTGAAACGGCCGACCGCCTCCGAAGCAGGTAAGGCTGCCGTCCCCCATATGGGTTCGCATTTTGGCAGCGGTATACCCATTGCTGCGCAGACTCAGGGGCCCGACTTCCGCGTAAACCTTACGGCCGCCGCTCCGAGCCTCTCCTGTAAACCGCTTCTCCGAGTTCGGTTCGTATCTGAACGCCCTTCCTTACTGCTTTACAACCACCGGGGCGTTTTCAGACGTTGAATTGCGAGGGCTGAACAACAAGCTCGCGCCGCGCCCTTTAGAACGACGCGGCACCTGCCGAGAGGCTTCAAGGGCGCGCCTCTCGGAGTTGCTAGCTGATCGCCCACCTCCATGTCGAACCGTAGATCCGACTCTTGTTGAACTCGGTCCACATAAGAGGGGTCCACATGTCGGTCCGGCGACCATTTGAGGTCCCGAACCTCGTTTCATCCGAGAGCTGCTTGTAGACGTCCTCAGTGATGTAGCTCTGATAATCGTTGGGCAGCTCCGCCAGCTTCGCAGCGTAGTTAGCGGCGCGCCCTACCCAAACCAAATCATTGGCACCCCGGACTCCAGTCCTGGCCACGTAGACGTCACTCCGGTCAATGCCCACGACGTGCTTCACACGGTAGGTGGAACTCGGATACTGCTTGGCGATGCCAGCGTTCACAATCTCATCCGTGGCCCACTTGATCTTGAGAGCAGTACGGGCCGCAGCCGGGTCACAGTTGGTGCCGAAGTACACGGCCATGACGCGGTCGCCGTCATATGCCGTCACCACCCCACCCTCTGAACCGATAAGCCGAGCGGCGCAATAGAGAAATGTCTTATAGACCTCGGCTGCGAACGGGCGCTTGTACTTGTCGACCAATGCGGTGGAATCAGAGAGATCCGCATAGAGAACCGTTGCATCGAGCTTTACCGCATCATTCCCCATGCCGACGTCAGCATCCTCAGGGACCTTGTTTCCGTCACGTTCCTTCCACTGCGATCCGAACACCTTGCCCGTGAACGTGATCAGCTCATCCTTCAAACCCACGCCTCTACTCCCAAACCGCGCCTTGTCTTCGCATGTTCAAGAGAACAGTCGCTGACCAAGCAAGGTGAGTACGGCCATCGTGAATCCGGCAAGTACGAGGTAGTTCAGGGCTAGACCGACGTGCACGAACTTGTCGGCGGTGATACGCGCCAGGATCGCGCAGTGCTCGGCGAGCTCGGTGCGAAGGCCATCGGTGCTCGAACGCCGGACAGCCTCGGCATAGTCCCAGGTCGTCGGGTAACGCGAGCGGTTTGCGATCTCGGGCCAGCGGATGAGCCCGCCCCCACCATCAAGATCGGTCTGCTTTGAGAACCTCCTAGCGGCGACTTCAAGGGCACGGTGTAGGAAGTTCACGCGGGTGCCGGTCCTGCGGAACGCGTCAGGCACCCGAGGAAGGAGCACGAGATAGCCGTGTATGACCGTCATCGCCAAGAGGAGCAGGAACGGAAGCTGAAGAATCCCCCGCATCGCTGTAGGCAGATCGATCGACGATGCTGGACTCCAGTCCTTTGTGACCTCCCGATAGGCAACAAAGAGACCAGCGGCCAGTCCGGTGATCACGGCTGCCTTCGCATCGGCGAGGTTGATCTGGCCCTGAAGATACGAATGTGTATGGGTTAGGAAGTCGACCCGCTCTCCGTCATCGTCCGTGTGCCGCTGCATCCCCACCCCGCGCCGCCGAAGTCGCAGGGACCAGCTTTGTGGCCCCGGGACACATCTTGACCGATTCCGGGGTCATCGGGAAGCCCAGGTCCACCCCTAGGGCCACCACCGCCAAGAGGATCCGTAGATTCGGCTTCCGTCTAGGCCCGTCCAGTCATACGGCCTCCACATGTCGACAGATGGGCTGGTGGGGGTTGGAATCGAAAGACGGACCGATTCGTGCATAGCTTGGTAGACGTTTGCCGAAATGTACGTCGCGTTGTCGCTTGGGAGGGCTGCCAACTTCGCAGCGTGATTTGCGGCCCGACCAATCCACACCAGGTCGGTCGCTCCGCGCACACCCGCGCGTGCAACGTGCACTTCACTCGTGTCGATGCCGACAACGTGTTTCATCACGTAGGTTGTGTCTGGCCACTTCTGACGGATCGCAGGATTCACGATCAGCGCCACGGCATGGTTGATCTTGAATGCGGCGCGCACCGCTCGCGTGTTCTTGTCCTTGTCATCGATGAATACGGCCATGACGCGATCACCGTCGTAGGCGGTAACTACCCCGTGTTCGCTGCGTATCGCGCGCGCGGCACTGTGAAGAAATGCGCGATATACCTCGGCGGCCGAGAGCGGTGGGCTGTTATCGACCATAGGAGTGGAATCCGCCAGGTCGGCGTAAAGGATGGTTGCCGACAGGCGCACCGCTTCATTGGCTTCAAGAGCAATGTTTGAAAGGTCCGGAACGACCTGCCCATTGCGCATGTCCCAAGGAGCTGAGAACAGTGCGTTGACCTCGCCCACTAGCTCATCGGGAAGCATGAGCCGAGAATCTGCTACTTACCGGTCTTGGGAGGTTTCGTCGGTGGCCTCCCGCCGGGAATTCCGGTGGACGGGCCTCCCTGCTTGTCGGTGGTGCGAATCGGCTCAATCGGTCCACGTATTACGGGCCCGCCTTTGAACCCGTACTTCTCTGGACCCGCCTTCTTGTCACCCTGTTCCGGCATCGTCATCCTCCTTCTCTGGAACAAGCTCGATTGCGGCTATCGACTCGCCGGATATCCACACCTGCCGACCCATTGGTTCCTCGGCGGTGAGTCTTCCATCAGCGTCGCAAGGCCAAAGCTCTTCGAGGTAGATGTCACGCATTCGCGGATCGGACGATGCCAGGGAGCTAGGGCCGAACGTGCCCAGGTATGGCGGACCCGACTTCATCCGGACGAGAACGTGACTGCCACGCTTTCGCCGCTCCAATTCGAGGAAGGTCCATACCCAGGCTTCAGCAGTGCGGCGCGCGGTGCCGACACCCACCCAATCAAAGATCGCAGCAAGCGGCTGTGCGCGAATATCAGTGACGCGAGCCCAAGTGGCGCCGGCGACTGCCGGGAAGATCAACAGAACGACGAGCGTCCATACGGCGATCTCCGCAAACAGGATTGGCTCGCGGGCACTTGCCGCAAACTGCGCCCAGGCCCGGTCTATCAGCGACATCGTCCAGAAGAGAGAGATCGCATGCACAAACACTCCGGCCATTGCTGTGCTGGCTATGAATGCCTGAGCGGATAACTCGGGCGCTCGAATGCCGCGACCGAATGCCTTCGAAAAGACGTAGCCGGGGGTGAGGAGAATGATGGTTCCGCCAAGACCGCCTAGCACGGACACGGCAAGCTGGGCATAAGCCGGATCAGCCATGCAACGATCCCACCCACTCGCTCTTCAATTCGCCTCGCTGGTATGCCGGTTACCCGACGGCTACTTCTTGGGGGCTCCCGTGTTCGGCGGTCGGTTCACGATCTGCCCACCCTGAAAGCCCTTCTTCTCCGTGGGAGGAGGCGTCACCTTCTTCAACACTCCGCCCTGAAAACCGCGGAAGCCCTCGGTCAACTTTCCGTCTTTCTCGCCCACCATCAGACTCCTCTCCGCACAATCCCGGTACCCCTTAGCAGCGCACGCAGTACCCTCGACCGGACTCGAACCGGTGCTTCAGGCTTCGGAGGCCTGCGCTCTATCCACTGAGCTACGAGGGCTCGGATAACTTGGAATTCTACGGGACTCTGTTCCGTGCGACACGACCAGGTTGGTCCGGCAGCGACACGTTCTCTAGACCGCGAAGCCGCCAACCCAGCAAACCGCGCTCGATTGTTGGATGGTCTTGCGACCAAAAAAGATCCATCTTGACCTACCAGATATGGGCGTCTTGTAGGATTCCCGGCAAAGAACGCCTCGCCAAGCCAAGACCTGACCAAGAACAACAGTCCATCCCAAACAGGCCTCGATTGAGAGGCATGAACTGACTCCCGGCATGGTGGGGCATGTGGGAGGACTGTCGCTATGCGCCGCGCCAATCTGTCATCAGCTCACCTGAAGCACCCGCTCGCCACTGCCCCTCAGCATCATCGCTGTATTCCAGCCGCGCCGTTCCATCCCACCATCGTGGACCGGATCACACGGGATGACGACATGGTCGATGGAACCAAGTTCTTTGAAATGTGCAAGGAGCACGACGTCCTCATCATCACGAAGGACATGGACTTTGACCCACGGAATCACATTGCCCTCGACATGTTCATGTTCCAGCTGATGGGGTCAAGACACCAGAACATGGCGAACCTAAGCGGAATGATGCGTGGGATGATGCAGGCTGCCGAGGAAGGCAAACTGCTGAATGGCGTCACGCCGTTCGGATATGACCGGTTCGTGCCTCCGGTGGATGCCCAGGTTGCCCGAGGAAGCCGACGCATTCGCACCTGGCTTCGGATCAACGAGGCTGAGGCCAAGGTGCTCAGGTTGATCCATGAGTGGATTCCGCTCATGGGCACCCAGAAGGTCGCCGAGAAGCTGAATCGCCTCGAATACCGCTTCCCGGTGAAGTCCTTCGGTACGCAGCAGATCCTTGGAAAGACCACAAGGCTCTGGCGGGGTACGGATGTACTGCGCCTCGTTCGCAGTCCGCTGTATATGGGCGTGAAGCGATGGGGAGGCAAGCGTCGTAACAGCAAGTACCTCAGGGAGATGAAGGGGCCATACCAGGTCCCCATAGCATCACTGCGCATCGTCGATGCGGCGATCTGGCATAGCAACAACACACTCGTAGACGGGCGCAATCCACGCACGTCGGCGGCACGGAGTGCGAACAGCCCATACCTGTTCTCTGGTCCCCGCAAGAACTCAATGTTCAGGTGTGCCTTGTGCCATGGACCGATGAAGGGAAGTCGTAAGCGCTCAGGACACAAGCGGTATCGGATCTACGAGTGCAGCAACGCACATGACCTTCGCACGTGCACCGGTGGGAGCATCAGCGAGCGGATCGTGGCGAAGGCGGTTCGCCGCTATCCCGTCAGGGTTCTGGCTAAGGTCGGACTGGACCGTGTGCTCGATGAGGCGATCAACCTTCAGCTGAATGACGACTATGCCGATGAGGTGCAAAGGCTAGAGGCGACGCTGGCCGAACTGGACGTGCAGCGAACGAAACTGCTCAGGCTGTACTTGAACGGTGCAGTAACCGAGATCGAGCACAAACGCGAAAAGTCCCGAATCGACGAAGAGCAGGCACGCATCAAGGAGCAGCGGTCACGCGCGGCGCTACGCACGGTGGAGAGGGTCACCGTTGAGGAGCTTCGCAGCTACATGGGCGCCGACCTTCTCGAATGGATCCCCAAGCTTCGGGGGCGTCGGCTCTCGCGGGTCACCAAGCTTGTGTTCGCCCACTTTGAGGTCCAAGCCACAGGGAACGGTCCGGAGCGGAGGGGAAGGCTGCAGACCATTCGCTACTCCGAGGATTTTGCCCGACTCTCGGCCCTGACCAGGCCCAAGCCGGGTAAGAATGGCAAGATCGTGGTGCTCCCGCGCAGCCGACTTTTGCCGCTCCCAAACCACTGAGCTACGGGGGCGGGCGCATCAAGTCTAGTCTTGGGACGGTATGACGGCCGAGGGTGGAAACCCCCGCGACAAAGAGCTCTCGCTCATGGAGCACCTCGACGAGTTCCGCCGCCGCCTCGTCGTGTCGGCGATCGCGGTGGCAATCACGACGACGATCGCGTTCGTCTTCAGCGTGCCCCTCATCAGGATCCTCCTCCTCCCGTCGGGGCAGACGAAGCTCGTCTCGTTCTCCCCCACCGAGAACTTCTCCACGATCTTCCACGTCTCGATCATGGCCGGCATCGCGCTCGCGATGCCGGTGCTCCTCTACGAGGTCTACGCCTACATCGATCCGGCGCTCCACAAGCACGAGCGCCGGATCGCGCTCACGCTGGGACCGTTCGTGCTCGGCCTCTTCGTCACCGGCATCCTCTTCTGCTACTTCCTGCTCCTCCCGCCCGCGATCCAGTTCCTCATCAACTTCGGCGGCGACGTCATCGAGAACCAGCTGCGCGCCGCCGACTACCTGTCGTTCGTGACCACGTTCCTCCTCGCGGTCGGCTTGGTCTTCGAGATGCCGGCGATCATCTACGCGCTCATCCGCATCGGCATCGTCCAGCGCTCGTGGCTCACCTCGAAGCGCCGCTACGTCTTCCTCGGGTGCTTCGTTGTCGGCGCGATCATCACGCCGACGCCGGACCCCTTCAATCAGACGCTCGTGTCGGTTCCGATGTACCTCCTGTTCGAGTTCGGGCTGCTGATCTCGCGCTTCGGAGCTCCTCGACGCGCCGCTTGAGCGCCGCCTCCGCGCCTTCGCCCGTCGCCTCGTAGTACCGACGACCGGCGAGCGCCGCCGGGAGGAACGACTCCTCGGCGTCGAAGTGTCCGGGCGCGTCGTGCGCATACCGGTAGCCCCGGCCGTAGCCGAGGTCGCCCATGAGCCTGGTCACGGCGTTGCGCAGGTTGAGCGGCACGGGGTCGGCGCGGGTCATCGCGAGATCCGCGTCGAGCCGGGGCCGGGCGGCCTTCACCGAGTCCGACTTCGGCGCGAGCGCGAGGTAGATCGCCGCCTCGGCGAGCGGGTAGTAGGCCTCCGGCAGGCCGATGAGGTGGGTGGCCTGCTGCGCCGCCGACGCGACGACGAGCGCCTGCGGGTCGGCGAGCCCCACGTCCTCCGCGGCGAGGACGACCAGGCGGCGCGCGATGAAGAGCGCATCCTCGCCCGCGTCGATCATCCGCATGAGCCAGTAGAGCGCCGCGTCGGGATCAGAGCCGCGCACGCTCTTGATGAACGCGGAGATCGTGTCGTAGTGCTGGTCGCCCGCCCGGTCGTAGAGGAGCGAGCGGCGCTGGAGCGCGTCCTTGATCGCGGGCAGGTCCACGCGCTTCGCGTCCGCGTCGCCGGGTGTCGCGGCGTCGGCGGCCAGCTCGAGCGCGTTGAGGGCGACCCGGGCGTCACCGTTCGAGACCGCGACGAGCGCGTCCTCCGCGTCCGCGTCGAGCGTCACCGCGCCGGCCAGGCCGCGCGCGTCGGCGAGCGCGCGCCGCACGAGCACGCGCACGTCGTCCTCGCCGAGCGGCTCGAGCGTGAAGACGCGCGAGCGCGAGAGGAGCGCGGAGTTCACCTCGAACGAGGGGTTCTCGGTGGTCGCGCCGATGAGGATGACCTCGCCCTCCTCGACGTACGGGAGGACGACGTCCTGCTGCGCCTTGTTGAAGCGG
>Ga0209514_10005499_pt1 | contig 16156 bp, 15 predicted proteins | sample Subgrocontami58m_FD_187452 | JGI IMG/M metagenome (GOLD analysis project Ga0209514, IMG submission 187452) | Subsurface groundwater microbial communities from S. Glens Falls, New York, USA - GMW37 contaminated, 5.8 m (SPAdes) (version 3) | ecosystem: Environmental > Aquatic > Deep subsurface >...
ACTCGACCACGGCGTTCTTCCGGACCTCATCGGCTACCAGCTGCGGCTGGCGCAGATCACGGTATTCCGCGACTTCGAGCGCACCGTGGGGGATCTCGGCATTTCCCCCGGACGCTTCGGGGTGCTGGTGCTCGTCGATGCCAACCCGGGCATCACGCAGTCGCGGCTCGCCGAAGCGGTGGGGCTGGACCGGTCGACGCTCGTGCCCGTGCTGGACGGGTTCGAGCGCCGCGGCCTGCTGGAGCGGCGCCAGGGGACGGACCGGCGCACCAACGGATTGTGGCTCACCCCGACGGGCAAGCGGTTTCTGACGCGTGTAAAGCGCCGCATCGCGGCGCACGAGGAGCGCCTGTTCGCCGGCATGTCGGCGAAAGAGCGCGAACAACTGGTGTCGCTGCTCTCCCGGCTGAGGGCGCCCGACTGATCCGCGGCGCCGCAAAAGACGACGGGCGCCATCGCGGCGCCCGTTGTGCCTTGCAGGGTCCCCAAGGACCCCGTCGGTGCGAGGCTCAGATGTGGTACGCGGACTCCCCGTGGGAGTTGATGTCGAGGCCCTCGCGCTCTTCTTCCTCGGTCACGCGCAGACCCACGAGCAGATCGGCGATCTTGTACGAGATCGCGGCGACCACGCCGGTCCAGACGAACACCAACAGGACCGCCTTGAGCTGGATCCAGAGCTGCGTGCCGATGCCCGAGTAGCCGGTTTTCATCGTGACCCAGTCGGTGACGAAGCCCGGGCCGCCGAGGTCCGGCGAATTGAACACGCCGGTGAGCAGCGCGCCCAGTATTCCGCCCACCGCGTGAACGCCGAACACGTCCAGCGCGTCGTCCGCACCGAGGAGCTTCTTCAGGCCGTTCACGCCCCACAGGCACACCGCGCCCGCGGCCAGGCCGATCACGAAGGCGCCCGGGATTCCCACGTTGCCGGCGGCGGGCGTGATCGCGACCAGGCCTGCCACCGCGCCCGAGGCCGCGCCCAGCATGGAGGGCTTGCCCTTGATCATCCACTCGAGGAAGACCCAGGACAGCACCGCGCAGGCCGTGGCGAGGAAGGTGTTCATGAACGCGAGCGCTGCGGAACCGTTCGCTTCCAGGGCCGAACCCGCGTTGAACCCGAACCAGCCCACCCACAGCAGCGAGGCGCCGATCATGGTCATGGTGAGGTTGTGCGGCTGCATGGCTTCCTTGCCGAACCCGATGCGCTTGCCGAGCATAAAGGCGCCGACCAGGCCGGCGACGCCGGCGTTGATGTGCACGACCGTGCCGCCGGCGAAGTCCAGTGCGCCCCACTGCCAGATCAGGCCCGCCTTGGCGGTCACGGCGTCCACGGTCTTCGGATCGGTGAAGGCATCCGGCCCCGGGAAGAACCAGACCATGTGCGCGATCGGCGCGTAGCTGAACGTGAACCACAGCACCATGAAGATCAGGACCGCGGAGAATTTCATGCGCTCGGCGATCGACCCGAGTATCAGCGCGCAGGTGATCGCGGCGAAGGTCGCCTGGAACGCCACGTACACCAGTTCGGGAATCGGCGTGTTCTTGCTAAAGGTCGCCCCCATCGCGAACTCGCCTTTCACCGGATCGAAGGTGCCTTTCAGGAACAGCCGATCCAATCCGCCGATGATCGAATTACCCTCGGTGAACGCGAGGCTGTAGCCGTAGATGCTCCAGAGCACGGTGATCAGCGAGAAGACCACGAACACCTGCATGAGCACCGACAGCATGTTCTTGCTGCGCACCAGGCCGCCGTAGAACAGGGCCAGCGCGGGAATGCTCATCATGAGCACCAGCGCGGTCGAGGTGAGCATCCACGCGACGTCGCCCTTGTTCGGCGTCGGCGCGGGGGCGGACGTGGCGCTTGGCGCTGCCGCAGGCGCGGCGGCGGCGGGTGCAGCGGCTGGCGTGGCGGCGGGTGCAGCGGCCGCGGGTTTCGCTTCCTCCGCCTTGGCCGCGTCCGCCGCGGGTTTGTTGTCCTGCGCCGGCGCGCCTGCCGAGATTGCGAATGCGCCGAACAGAACGAGCCATGCGAACAGTTTTCTCATCGCGAGTCTCCCTAGATGGCGTCCGAACCGGTCTCGCCGGTTCGTATGCGCACGACTTGTTCCAGATCGAATACGAAAATCTTGCCGTCGCCGATCTTGCCGGTGTTGGCCGACTTCTCGATCGCCTCAATCACCTGATCGAGGACGTCATCCTTGATCGCGGCCTCGACTTTGACCTTGGGCAGGAAGTCGACGACGTACTCGGCGCCGCGATACAGTTCGGTGTGTCCCTTCTGGCGACCGAATCCCTTGACCTCGGTAACGGTGATGCCCGAAACACCGATGGCCGAGAGGGCTTCGCGCACCTCGTCGAGCTTGAACGGCTTGATGATGGCCGTAACGAGTTTCATACAGTCTCCTTGTCAGAATGCATCGGCGGCGAACGCAATCGCGCGGCCGGGAGCGGTTCCTAGAACGTCTTGCCGAGCGACAGAACCAGAGTGGCTCCGCGCGGGTCGATGAACTTCGCGCCGTTCGCCTGCGCCCCGTTCATGGCGCGCCAGAGCTCGGTATTGGCATCCGTCGCGACCAGCGCGGCGCCGAGCAGGAAGCCGTTGTATTCCTTGGTCAGGCCGATCTTGTAGTCGGTGTACGAGAGCTTGCCGTAGTTGCGCACGCTCTGATGGCCGACGTGCAAGCCGAGGGTGAGCTTGTCGCCCAGATCGAAGTTGTAGGACAAATCCAAGTAGCCTGACCCCTTGGAGCCGCCGGGATCGGCCGAGAAGCAGTTGCTGGTGGGCGCACCGCTGCTGTCCAGGCCGCACAGCCCGCCCATGGTGGCAGTCTTCATGCCGAAGAAGTCCGAGAGCGTATGCGAATACTTGGCCGTGAAACTGCCATAGCTGAGCGCGCCGTAGAGTTCGAGGTTGTTGTACTTGTCCTCGCCGGGGGTATTGAACTTCGCCCCCGGATACCAGTAGTACAGCACGCCGACGTCGGCGCCGAGGTCCTTGGCGACCTCGAACTTGTAGCCCCCGTACAGGTCCCATTCCATGCCCGCGCCGTTGGCATACACGTTGTTGCTCACGTTCGAGGCCCAGGTGCCGAGGTACAGGCCGCTCGCGTGCGCGTAGTCGAAGCCGGCCTGCACCGCGGGCAGTTTGAAGGTCTGCGAAATGCCGCGGAACCGGTAGTCGCTCACGAGCGTGGCGTTGCCTGTGAAAGTGTGTTCGGGGGGCGTGGCTGCGGGCGCCGGAGCGGCTTGTGCGAACACAACAATGGGAACAGCGAACAGCCCGGAGATTGCAGAGGCAAGCAGCAGTTTCTTCATGGTTGTACCTTTCATGGTTGCGGAGCGAACGCGGTGCTTTCTGCATTTGGCATGCCAGATTTTTTCGCCTTGTCGATCAGGGAATTAGAAAATGGCCCCGCATGGGCGAGCGCATCGGAGCCCCAATGTGGTGCGGCCTTTTCCGGCTGTTGCACCGTGTTTGTGCTGCAGGGCGGGCCATTTCCGCTGTGCTAGACTCCGGTTCAAAGGCACCGCATGACACAGAACCGCATCCTCGACCACATCAATGCCCGCGTGAGCGAGGTGCTCGCTGCCAGCCCCGCCAAGGACATCGAGAAGAACGTGCGCGCGCTGCTCTCCGGGGCATTTGCACGTCTCGAGCTCGTGACGCGCGAGGAGTTCGATGTGCAGGCGAAGGTGCTGGCGCGAACCCGCGAGAAGCTCGCAGCGCTCGAATTGCGCGTCGCCGAGCTGGAAAAGAAGCTGGGCTCGCAAGAATAGGCCGTCGCAGCGCGACGGGTCCTCCGCGCGCTCCTCGAACGGTGCTGCGCGTCAACGCGCGCAAGGTCGCGCGCGTTTCCTGTCTCATCCTTCGTCCCGACGACGCCGCGTCGGACCATGTCGCTGGCCGTTCTTCACAGCCGGGCGCTCGCCGGGATGGATGCGCCGCCGGTGGTCGTCGAGGTCCACCTCGCGAACGGCCTGCCGTCCTTCACGATCGTCGGGCTCCCGGACACCGAGGTGAGGGAGAGCCGCGATCGGGTGCGCGCGGCGCTCGCCAATTGCCGGTTCGAATTTCCGGCGCGGCGCGTGACGGTCAACCTCGCTCCCGCGGAGCTTCCGAAGGAAGGCGGGCGGTTCGATTTGCCGATCGCCCTGGGCATCCTGGCCGCCTCGCGGCAGATCGCCTGCGAGGGCCTCGCGCGCTACGAATTCGCGGGCGAGCTCTCGCTCTCCGGCGAGCTGCGTCCGGTGCGCGGCGCCCTCGCGCTGAGCTTGCGCGCCGCGAAGTCGGGGCGCACCTTCGTGCTTCCGAGGTCGAGCGCGGCCGAAGCCGCGCTCGTCGGCGACGCGCACATCCTCGCTGCGGACTCGCTGCTCGAAGTGTGCGCACACCTGTGCGGAGAGCGCGAGTTGGCTGCCCCCCGGCTTTCTTGCGGCGCCGTCGCAGCGGGCTATCCGGACCTCTCGGAGGTCAAGGGACAGACTCAGGCGAAGCGCGCCCTCGAAGTGGCGGCGGCGGGGAGGCACAGCGTGCTCATGGTGGGGCCGCCCGGAACCGGGAAGTCGATGCTTGCCGCGCGCTTTCCCGGACTGCTCCCGGAGATGAGCGACGAGGAGGCGCTGCAGTCCGCCGCGCTGCATTCGCTCGCGAGCGCGGGTTTGCGGATGGAGAACTGGAAGCGGCGCCCGTTTCGCGCACCGCATCACTCCGCCTCCGCCGCCGCGCTGGTGGGCGGCGGGAGCGATCCGCGGCCCGGGGAGATCTCGCTCGCGCATAACGGCGTGCTTTTTCTGGATGAGTTGCCCGAGTTCGGGCGCAGGGTACTGGAAGTGCTGCGCGAGCCGCTCGAGTCCGGACGCGTGGCCATCTCGCGCGCCGCCCGCCAGGCCGAGTTCCCGGCGCGCTTTCAGCTCATCGCGGCGATGAATCCCTGAGGTTTCATTGCCAAGTTGCCGCGGTTTGAAGGGGTGGTGGAAGGAGGGGGAGTTCCCCCGCCTTGAGGAGTGGCGCCGCCGCCCGAGCCGGGCGAGGGCGGCGGGGCGTAGTAGAGATTGATTTCGACTTCGCCGTCACCGACGACGATCTTCTCGGTTATGGCTTCAATGATTCTTCGCTTCTCTTCGACCGGCAAACTGGGCCAGCGGGAATAAAGGTCCCGGGCGTCCGCGATGACTTCCTCCTGGGACAGGTGGGAAATCTTGAGGACATCAACCTCGGCCTGGATTTGCGGGATCTGGTCGTCAAGCTGCTGCTGACGTTCAGAGAGCGGCCGGTACTTCGCGCCGAAGCCGTGCTTGTCGATCATGCCAGACTGGTACAGCTCGTAGAGCTTGTCGATCTCGCCGGCAATCTTCCTCTGCTCTTTTTCGAGCACACCGAGAAGCCCCGACTTCTCATTAATTACCGCATCGGCCTTTTCCAGGTGTGCGGCGATCTCGTCGTCTGAGAAGAAGAAGTTCCTGATCTGCTCGTGGAAAACGGCCTCAAGGTCGACCATCGGAATCTTATTGCGGCATTTGTAGCAGGTGTACTTCGGACTGTCCGAGGGCACGTACATCTTCTGTCCACAGCCGCAATAGGTGACACCGGAGAAAAGATGGACCGTCTTCCTGGCCGACCTCTTGCCCTTGGCCCGCTGTGCGTCCAGAAGGCCGTTGCACTCGTTCCAGAGTTCTTCCGGGATGATGGCTTCAACCTCATGCAGCACCCATTCATCCTCGGGCTTCAGCTTCCAACCCTTGCTCCGGTCCGTGCTCTGCGTGTAGTTGGCTCGCCGGACACCCTTCGCGATCGGGTCGCGAAGCAGGCGGTCCACCGTCGTGTCGGAGAAGGCCGAGCCGTTCCGAGTCCGATAGCCCTGCTCATTTAAGAGCCGGGCCACGGTCTTCTTCCTCCGGTGCTCACGGAAGAGCTCGTACATGAGCTTCCTGACCGGTGCTTCCTTGGGGTCCGGTATCAGCTGCTTGTCTTTCCATTGATAGCCGTAGGGAGCCTGGCCGCCGATTGGTTTCCCGAGCTTGGCTCGAATCGGGACTGAGGCGGCCACGCGCTCGGCAATTTCTTCACGCTCCCACTGAGCCATTGCGGCGATCATGGTGTAGAACAGTCGGCCGGCCGGGCTTGATGTATCGATCGACTCCGCAAGGGAAATCAGATCCGCAGTGCACTCGCGGAATATCTCGGAAAATTCCAAAAGCTCCTTGGTGTTCCGGGCGAGGCGTGCGAGCTTCGAGAAAATGAGGCCCGTGATATGGCCACCACGGATGTCTTCGAGCATCCGCTTCGCTTCCGGCGTCTCCTTCACCGTCTTGCCGGAGACCGCATCGAGGCGGTACACCTCGATCACGTTCCAGCCCTTGGCCTCGGCGTAAAGCCGCGCGCGGCGCTCGTGGTGCTCTGGGCTTTCGCCTCGCACTTGGTCTTCAGTTGAGACGCGAATCCAGATACCGACACGCTTCTCCAGCAGACTCTTCTTCATATCGGTCTCCTCGGCTAGAGGTGCTTGTCCGGGTTGTGCTTCTGGCCAAGATAGGCGCCGACGGCGGCGCTAATAAATCGACCCGCCGGCCCAAATATCCCGCCCAACGCAAGTCCAGCGACAGCACCCAATACGGAATTGACCGTCTTCGCCTTCTTTCGCTTTGTGGCCGACAGCGGCGCCCGTGAGCGTCCATTCCATAGTCGCGCGGTTCGCGATGAAATCGCCTGCTTTTGGCGATTGCAGCGAATGCAGGCGGCATAGAGGTTTGTCAGGCGATCGGTGCCGCCGCGTGCACGAGGTACGGAGTGCTCAATTTCCCAACTGCCACGCGCTCCGCCACATCCGTAATTTGAGAACGCAAGTTTCTTTCCGCAGATATGGCAATACCCCGATGTCCGATCATAGATGTCGTTCAAACGAGAATTCGATAGTTTCATGGGCGTAACTTCCGTCTAGATACGAGGGTGGCGAACGTTGCCGCTCGCCACCCTTGATTTCTGCTACCGCTTATGTTTCGTCGGGTCCACCAGCTTGTACTTCTGACCAGGGCCGGGCGTCGGTGGAAGCGGCTCGTGCCGCACCACCGTTACCTCGCGTCTGGTCGTCGTGTTCAGATATTGCCCTGAACGCGGCGCCGGTCTTCCCGGGGAAAGAGTCGGTCGTTTCGACATCTTCGCCTCCATGTAATTCACGGGGGAAACCGGGACCGACATTCGCCGGTCCCGGGGGCTCGATCTACTTCTTCGAACGATCTGCCTTAATCCGAATCGGCCAGGCTTTGATACCGTACTTCCACGCATCAAGAACCTTGCCGCCGGGACCGCGACGGAACCGCCTGAAGATGATGACCTCGCCTGGAGAGTCATGGCGGGTAGCCATGGCAACCTCCACCGCGAGAGCCGAAATCAAGAACTCACCGAGCGACGTAATCCAGCTTGAAAACTCGCCCCGTAGGGGCTATATTCCAATACTGGCTTGCCAAAGCCACTCTGCGAGAGAACCACGGTCGGCTGTTCCGGGGTTCTTTTCCAGAACCCAAGCCCGAGTGTCACCTCGGGCTTGTTTCTTTCTAGATTTCCTCAATCAAGCCCTCCTGAATTAGGACCGTGCGTCGCACGCGCGCGGCCTCATAGGAGACTTTGAACGTCTCCACGATCTTCTGTATCGATGCGCACTCAAGCACGTACGGAAGTGGCATAAGAATCTCGCCGGCAAACGCGTCGGCCTGCCATTCACTGTTTTCGAATGCGAGCACCTCGGTCGGCAACCGCCGCGCCATGCCGGCGAATTGGTGGAGAACAACATGCGCGAATTCGTGCGCAACTGTGAAGCGATCGCGCCCGCGATCCCTTCTTGCTCCCCGGTACACGTCCTCGCGAAGAATCATGCGGAACTCGTCGGGGTATGTCATTGCGTGCGTTTCGGTGCCGAAGGCGTTGTTCATCTCGTCCAGTGTCCAAATCTCGAGAACGAATTCGTTAATCGCCCTTTGCAGCTGGAACTCAACCACATCCATGATCGGGAAATACGGTGCGGTCATCTTCAACGCGGAACGGATTTCGTCGGCGCGCTCTCGAATTTTCCGTCGGCTTAGAGGGGGAACCTGGACAATGTGGTGCATTCGTCTATTTCTCCGGCACGCGGCTGAGAATCTTCAGGATCTCATCCATGTCCTTTTTGCCGAGGCCGGCAAATTTCCGCGCGAACTCCGCCACCACCCTTTGGGTAGGAGGCTTCGGCCGCAGACGGACTACGGAACTCGATTCCAGAGCGAGTTGACGCAACTCTGCCGTCTTCTTCTGGTCCAGCTTCAAGAACTTCGCCACTTGTGACACGAACTCCTCGGGAGGGTTCTTCCTGCCCGTTTCCACAGAGGAGACAAACGCGGCCGACACACCAAGGCTGTCTGCCATTTCCATTAGCGATACTCCTTTATCGATCCGCAGCTTTCGTACCTCTTTGCCGAAAGCCGTGAGTTCTGCCATATGTATATCTCCGAGAATGTGTGGGGGTGATTCGCCATAGCGGGGTCTACTTTACCCGTTTGGTTGAAAAATACAACCCCTCCGGTTGTTGCAGTGCGGCAAGACGGTAAGGCTATTGCCTCAACCAGCCTGCGCCTCAGCCGGATTCCCCGAATTGCTGCATCTGGTTTGCTGATAGTAGACGAGTCCGAGTGCTGCCGCATGAAACAAGCCATTCCACCGGCTTTCACTCATCCAAGCCTTGCGGGGCTTCGGTACCCGAATGACGAACGCGGGAATCTGGGTCGCCACTGCTTGGGCTATGTCATGTCTCGTCGCGGTTCCAGCAAACCCGAGGCGCGAACGGACGTCCTTCCATGAGTAGCGGTGGATGTCGATGAATTCCTCAGCCGCCAACCGGACAAGCATGCGATAGAGCTTCCGGATGCGCGACGTGCGGCCCGGCTTTTCGCCGTCTGACGTGGCCTCGATGACCAGTGCTTCGGGTCGGTACTCGTCATTCAGCTTCCTGATCTCAGCAAAGGCTTTCGCGTTTTTGTGTTTCTCCTTGATGTCCTTCACGCCCCAGTCGAATAGGGCGCCGTTCCGTTCAAAGAGGACGAATGCGAAGCCCCGGCTCGTGGGGTAGAGCGAGAGGACGAAGGAATGATGAATTTCATGGGTCATACTCCTTCGAAGCGCTTGGGTTTGGTAACAGCCCGCCTCAGGGCGGCCTCAAAGAGCTCCCTCTTGCGCAGCGCAGGAATACTGCTAGATTGGAGGAGCCCCTCATAGGAGCGGTAGATGCGGGCCATCGCCCGCTCCTCGATATCCTGGTACACGTGAGGGAACATCGCGTCTGGGGGCACACCGAATAGGACTTGGCAGGCAAACGCAATCTCTAGTGAGGGGACGCATTTGCCGGCCTCGATTCGGCTCACCGCAGTTCTGCTTTGGTAGCCCAAGAGGGCTGCCAAGTGCTTCTGCGCGAGCCCCCAGACGCGACGGTGGGTGCGCAGATAGCAATACGCTTTTTGTTTTTTCATAGACCTGGCTCTCGTATCCATTAGCAGATAGAGAGTCACTCTCTATTCTTGCGCCGATTCAGAAATCGGCATAGTGGTGAAAAAGTGCCGGAACGGATACCTCCGGCAGAGGTAGATGTGGGGACGTGGGGACGTTGATACATGTGTACGGAGCCCGTCGTCCACGGAAGAACAGCGCCAGAACAGCGAAGGACGCCACCCTTTGGTCACTCGCTTCGCTCGTCCCCACGTCCCCACGTCTACCCGATGTCCGGGTCGGCCTCGCTCACCCCATACTTTTTGCACAGGATATTCACCTGCTCCCTCATGGCCGCAGGGATGACATAGACGCCGTGGCGCTTGTAGGTCGTCAGATGCAGTCGCTTACGAAGGATGTTTCCAATGTACCGGTGCGTGAGCGGCCGGTCGTATTCGCCGCCGTAGTGCTCGATCATTGAGGCAGTGACCTCGGCAACAGGAACGTGTGACCGATCGCTTTCCGCAAAGAGCGAGAATAGGACTTCGAGAACCTGGGCCTCGCTGCTCGACGACCGCACACTGCTCTGGGCATCCTCCAGGAATCTGGCTACTGCGCGAACCTCATCGCGCAGTTCCTCGTCGTCCACGATGGAAAGTAGAGGAACGAGTATCTGATTCGACCGCGGAGACAGGGTGGGGTCGACCAGGGAATCGTCCACCTTGATCTTCGGGAGGAGCGCGAATCGATAGCTGAGGAGCTTGTTCCTGAGCGCGAGGGCTTCCTCCTTCTGCCTGTCCGGGAGATTGATCGGAATGTCGTCCCGAAGGCTTCGCAGGCCCATTTCTTCCGTCAGAAACCGGCTCTCGAGCGCCGGGTCTTCAAACGACTGGCGCATGGCGACGATCTTGGGCCCGAAGACGCTGAAGGCCCGGGGGTCGAATTCCCGCTTTGCAGTGACAGCCGTCCGTAGAACCGGAAAACCCTTGGTGTTGCCGTTGTTCAGGATCTTCACAAGCTCGGATTTCTCATCGCTGAAGCGGAAATCGGCTTCGTCCAAAATCAGGGTTCCCTGGAAGGTGTCGAGCGTGTGGAATATCGGGGAGACCGTCGATGCACCACTCGCGAAGAAGGCCTTGTAGCAGAGGGAACCGATGACCGACAGGGCCCGGGTTTTCCCCGAGCCGAAGTCACCACGGAGCCGCAGGTACGGCAACTCGTTGAAGGCGTCGTGGACCCAGGAGAGGAGCACGTAGTAGCTCGCGATTCGGCGAAACTGGTCCGAGAGATCCACATACCGGAAGATATAATCGTCGATGGCCTGGACGAGCTCGACCGCTGAGCCAAAGGGTTCAGGCTTCTCGGCGAGAAAAAGTGCCCTGTGCCTGATCAGGTTGTTGCTTCCTGGCACCGGTACCAGGCGCTCGCCGAAAGAAGTCGTGAATGAATCCCACACGGATATGACGCCAGCGCTGCAGACCGCAAGCGACGTTCGCTTCGTGCCCGGGGAATAGACAAGGTCAATAACCGTACCGTCGTCGAGTCGGCGGGATACGGTGGGGACGGTCTTTTCGACTTTCGCTTTGTCCTTCTCCAGCATCCACACACGGTAAGTGGATTTCTCGGCCTGCGACAGACGTGAAAGGGTGCGTGTCCCGCAACTTATCGCCCCTGTCCGATTTCCCGGGCAATGGGCATGCTTGGCGAATGACTCACGACCGAAAACCTGCCATTTCCAGGCTCATCGCTTCGCTCATGCCCGATGCCTCCGTCGAGGAGCAGCTTGAAGCCGAGTACGCTTTCAACGAGTTTCTGCTCGTGGCCTACCGCATGTATCTCAGGCTGGAGGCCGAAGGAAAGCTCGGCTGTCCACGTGACAAATCCGGAGAAGGTGCTACGGTAAACGGGAAGCAACAACCAAGCACATGAAGAATTACTTTGCCTACATCCGTGTATCAACGGTCAAGCAGGGGGAACGGGGATCCTCGCTTCAGGAGCAGCGGGGTGCCATCGAGGCTTATGCCAGGAAGAACAGCCTGACCGTTGCCCAGTGGTTCGAGGAGAAGGAAACCGCCGCCAAGAGGGGTAGGCGCGTCTTCAACCAGATGCTCCGCCTCCTGGAGAAGAAGCGCGCCGTCGGCGTCATCATCCACAAGATCGACCGAAGCGCCCGAAACCTGAAGGACTGGTCCGATCTGGGCGAGATGATCGACCAGGGCATCGAGGTGCACTTTGCCCACGAAAGCCTTGACCTCCACTCACGAGGCGGACGCCTCTCGGCAGACATACAGGCAGTCGTCGCGGCCGACTACATCAGGAATCTCCGGGACGAGGTGAGAAAGGGCATCATGGGCCGGCTCAAACAGGGTATCTATCCCCTCCCGGCGCCGATCGGCTACATGGATCAGGGTGGAGGACGCCCTAAGGCTCCGGATCCGGCTACTGCGCCCCTGGTCCGCTGGGCATTTGAGACTTACGCGACCGGCAAATCGAACCTGCACAGTCTCCAGGCGGATCTCTACGCGACGGGTTTGCGCAATCGGCGGGGCCGAAAGGTTTCGATCAGCGGCCTCTCTTGCCTACTCAATAACCCGTTCTATATCGGCCTCATCCGCATCAAGCGAACCGGCGAACTCTTTCAGGGAATCCATGAGCCTCTCATATCGAAGCAGCTTTTCGACCGAGTGCAGGCTATCCTCAACGGCCGTACGAAGAATCAGGGACTAAAGAACGATTTTCTTTACCGTCGCTTTCTCCGCTGCGCAGGCTGCGGCTACCTCCTGACCGGCAGCAGACACAAGGGCCACGTCTACTACCGATGCCAGACGAGAACGTGCCCCACGACGTGTCTGCGCGAAGAACGGATATCCGAGTTGCTGAATCTTGCGCTAGCCGAACTCAAACTTGGCACTCTCGACCTCGACCTCTTGGGGGAGAAATGCAGGGAACTCTTCAAGGACTTTGCATCGAAGCGGGAAGACGAGGCAAAGGCTTTCCAGCTCAATCTCGCGCAGGTCGAGGAGCGGATCGCTCGCCTGACTGACGCTTATATCGACCGCGCTATCGACAAGGAGCTGTTCGAAGCGCGCAAGGCGGCCCTCTATTCGGAACGCCTCGGCATCAAGGAAAGGATTGCCGAATTCTCGCAGGGCAGCTCGTACCTCGAGGCAAGGCTCACTGATTTTCTCGAACTCATCCGGTCGTTGAGCGACAAGGGTAATTCGGGAAATGGCGAGGAAAAGCGCGATTTCGTGAAAACCGCTTCCTCGAACTTAGAGGTTGACCAAAAAAGCCTTGTCTACTCTTGGCGAAATCCATTCAGGGTACTTGTGGCACGCCAGGAATCTTCATATGGTGCACCGCATCGAGGCACATCTCGAACTTGTCACCATCAAAGCACGCGGTGTAGGAAATCACAAGGCGCGAAAAGTTGCCGACGCTGCACTTCTTACCGGCGGCTCGCCAAGAAGATAATGGACGGGCTTGACGCTGGGCACAACAAAGACGCCCCTCCTAATACTGACGGGCCTGTTCTCGGGCCGTGACCATACTAATTCTTGTCCTCCCGTTCCTCTCGTCTCCTCCTCAGATCACCGAGTTTTCCCTCGGCCTCCAAGCGTAGGTACATCCGGTAGGCCACGGAGAGAAACTCGTTGAGGTTCTGCTCTGCCTCAAGCTGCTCCTCAAGGGAGGCCTCGGGCATGAGCGAGACGATAAGCCGAGACACGGTTGGTCTCTGATCGTGCGTCTCCATCTCTCACATGCAAACATACTTTTGACTATATGACACAATGTTCTACGATAGAGTGATGGAAAGGCCAGAGATTGTAATAACTGACGAAGCGTATAAGTGGGAGTCTGGTCCTGTGTTGCTCTTGGCAGGCCCTGGGACCGGAAAGACCTATCAGTTGGCCAAGCGCATTCAGTATCTGACCAGCAACGGAGTATCTCCGGACGAAATCACTGCTATCACTTTCACCCAAGAAGCCGCAAAGAGCATGCGCGCTAAGCTCAGCAAGAAAGGGTCACAAGAATACGTTGACTACGACAAGCGGCCAGGACGTATTTCAACAATGCATAGCCTTGGCCACTTTCTAATCGAGGAAAACGCTCTGCTTGTTGGCCTAAAGAAAGGCTTTAGCGTAGTTGAGTCGCAAGAGATCAGAAAACTGTTGATCCGAGATGCAGCACTCCTTCTTGAGCTCACTGAGAAGGATGCTGAAGTGGCTTACCAAGACAGAACGAAGGCGAACCGCAAACCCCACGAAACCTCAAAGGCCATCGTGGACAAGTACGAGGAAATACTCAGGGCCTGCAACGCAGTCGACTACGATGATCAGATCGCGCTCGCTTGTAAGATCCTGAGAGAGAATAGCCACCTGAAGAAGAAGTATTCGCTAAACACCAAGCATCTACTTGTAGACGAATACCAGGACATCAACCCGGATCAGTTCGAACTTATCCGTCTGTTGAGCGAAGACCATACGAAAGGCCTATTCGTTGTCGGAGATGACGACCAAAGCATCTACAGTTTTCGGGGTGGTTCACCGGCTTATATTCGCAATTTTCACAAACATTTCGGTAAGGCTTGCAGTGTGCTTCAGATGCAGACTTCGCGCCGGTGCCGGCAGAAGATTCTCGATAGCGCAGTCTCCGTTGTCGTCAAACACGATTTGGAAAGACTGGACAAGGGCAGCTACAAATACACGCAAAGCGACCCGGGGACGGTGACGGTGCACAATTGTCCGTCTGACGATAGAGAAGCCGATATCCTCTACGCGATTCTCAAAGACGATATAGACCGCTTCGTTGAGCGCGGGGGCGAGGCGGGGGCCCGCACAGCATTCATCCTGGTACCTACTCGACTCTACTCTCAAAAGATTTACTCAAAACTGCGCAAGCTCGGCACCAAGATTAGCGTCCAAGGACCTGATGATGGTGCGGGATGGGCAAGTTTCTTAGCGGTACGACGATGGGCGGAGCAAGAAGAGAGGCAGAGCCTTGAGGCTCGCCGATGTATCGAAGTTCTCATAGAGGGAGGAACGACGACAATACCAACGTCACGCGCAAGGAAAGACACAGTGAAAAGAGCTGCTGGGATGAAGAAGATTGCCAATCTTTGGCTCTCCGTCCTGACAAATGGCAAAGACCTGGAGACTGTCCTGATTGAGGCCGGCAAGGAAGACCTAGAGTGCAAAGAGATAGCGGACAAGCTTGAAGAACTGCGAATTTCCTACAAGAGCACTAAGGTTCACGACTTCTTCGAAAAGGTAACCGGGTTGACCAAGACTTGGTCCTCTACCGACAAGTTCTTTGAAGACCTGGACAGGTCTATGCAGCGTGGCCAGGCGAGTCCAGCGACAAGCGTCGATAACTATGAGATTCGTATTCTCACAATGCAAAGTTCCAAGGGTTTGGAAGCCGAGCTTGTATTTGTGGTGGGCGTCGAGGAGGGCGCAATTCCTCGGGAGGCTGAAGACGGTGATGTTGCCGAAGAAGCGCGACTGTTCTTTGTTGCAATGACACGTGCAAAGGAGCATCTACATCTGATGAGTTGTCGCAAGAGAACTGGAGCAACCACGTTCCGACCTATTCCTCACGGCCTCAAGAAATCAAGGTTCCTCGATACTCTCCCGAAAGAGACGTTTCATCCACCAAAGAAATAAGGTTCGATTCCTGTCCCGGTGAAGGAGATTCGGTCTTCCCACGCGTCGGCTATCTACGCATCTCCGAAACGAAAAGCGCCACGATCTAAGGCGTTTTTCGTCGCAAGGCGCGAAAAGTTGCCGGCGCTGCACTTCTTACCGCCGGCTCGCAATGAAGATCATGGAAGGCTTGGGTGAGGGGCGCTGCAAAGACGCCTATCGTGAGGATGATAGGCTTACTACTGGACCGTGAACTGCCGATGGTCCTAATTCTCCCATTCTTTGTTCCGGTTCCCTAGCTGTCATTGCCTCATGTGGAACGTGTATCCGTAGGGTCACCGACAAGAACTCACGCAGGTTGGTCGCGGCCTCTAGGAGTTCGTCCTTGCTCTCGCCCACGGACAAACGGCGCTTCGCCAACGAAGCGGTTTCGTCACGCCGCAGATCAGTGGTCGCGTCAGGACTTGATTTGACAAGCCGAAATATCTGTGCCTAACTAGCTGGCCTAGGCGGGGATTGGACCATTCCAATGTCTGACGATCCTGATATTCTGAAGTGGATCATACGAGGCGTTATCGGCCTCGTATTTTGGTACATCGGTAGTCTTCTTATCGGACACTCTCCCCCGGTGGTCAAGATCGATGGCGGTGTCACTATTTTCGGCTCTGGCAGTTCAAATCAAGATTCGAGAGCGTCAAATAGAAATCCTGAAGCTGACAAAGGGCGGCGACAACAGGAGGCCGCAGCAAGAGCGAAGGCCGAAACGGAAAGATCGAGACTGACCGCGATTGGGGAAGAAAAGCGCGTTCAGCAGGAGAACGCCGAACGAACGCGAGCTCGTGCGGAAGCTGAAACTCAGCAACAGCGCCAGCTTGATGCTATGCGCGCGGCGGAGGAGACCCAAGCAATTCAGCGTCGTATGAGAGAAGCCGCGGAAGCGGGAATGTCCTGATTTTTGTGTGTGAGGCTTGGGAGAGACTTTTCCACGGCGGCGGGCGTCGCATGCGACGAACGACCGACGCGGTGGGAAAGTCGGTGACGAAACATCTTACGCCTGCGGCCGCAT
>Ga0209514_10005500_pt1 | contig 16155 bp, 10 predicted proteins | sample Subgrocontami58m_FD_187452 | JGI IMG/M metagenome (GOLD analysis project Ga0209514, IMG submission 187452) | Subsurface groundwater microbial communities from S. Glens Falls, New York, USA - GMW37 contaminated, 5.8 m (SPAdes) (version 3) | ecosystem: Environmental > Aquatic > Deep subsurface >...
TAAATTGCCGATCTCGGCCTCATCCAACCAGCGACCTTGGATGCACCGTTTGGTTTCCACAAACCCAGTTCATCACATCGGTCCGCGGTAGTCCAGCACTTTTTCCAACAACTCGGAGATGCACCGCAATTCGAGCTCGGCAAAACTCTCTTCTCGACGAGTTGCGCGGCGTGCCACCAACCTCATGGGCTCGGGCAGGAAGGACTCGCTCCGCCTTTGGCCGAATCCGAATGGGTGCTTGGATCGCCGGACCGACTCATTCGCATCGTGCTGCACGGCGTCACCGGACCGATTCGCGTTAACGGCCGGACCTATTCATTCGATATGCCCAGCTGGATGATTTTCGACGACGAGCAAATCGCCGCCATTTTGACTTACGTCCGCCGGGAATGGGGCAACACCGGTTCGCCAATTGATCCCGCACTGGTCACTGAAATCCGCCAAGCAACTTCAGGACGAGACGACGCCTGGACAGCCGCTGAGTTGGAAAGGCTCCGCTGAACGGAATGACAGCGAGCGGCTCCTAAGAATGTTCCGCCGTTGGACAATTTCGCGCTTTCGCCTCCTTGATCTTCGCTCGAACCAGTGCATTGTTTTTGGCCTGCATGAGCGCAGTCGAATTAACCGAAGCTTTCCTCGCCAAGGTGGCGGGTTGGGAAGCGATGAAACAAGCTCGCCATCTGGTGGAAGGCGACCATGTCTTGAGCTCGAGCTGGGCTCCCCCTTTGCTCAAAGGCATCGTCCAAGAAGGCGGCACGTCCTATCGAGCTGGGCTGGTTCTCGAAGACAGCATCGATCTGGAAAATATTTGCAGCTGCCGGGCTTCCCGCCAATGGGGCACGATCTGCGCTCACTCGGTCGCCATCGGTCTGCACGTGCTCCGTGCCAGCAGTCCGGCCACATCGCCGCACCAGCAAAAAACAGATTCGGTTGCGCCGAAAAAAGCAATCGAGGCTGTCCCAGAACCAAAAGCGTCTCGCCATTTGCTCAGGAGCACACATTCAGGTGACTCGCTCCTGGTGCACGTTATTTTTCCACCCCAGTTCCTCCAAGCGCTGAGTAAGGGTAGATTGATGATTTGTTTCGAGGCCCAGTGGAACAAAGGCCGAACGCCCTTGAGCTCGGTTCCTTTCGATAAACCGTTCCAGGTTTCCGAGCAGGATGATCGCGTGTTGGATTTCATCGAAAACATCGCAGGCGAACCGGCCGCCATGCTGATGCTCAGAACGGATGATTTCGTCCAACTGCTCACCAAGCTGGGTGGTCATTCACGGATCACACTCGGGAAAAACCAAGCTATCGAAATCTCGACTGAACCGTGGCTGCCGTCGCTGCGCGCTCACCTGAATGAATCCGGCACAATCCAACTCGAACTCGCTCCCAATCCGCGCCCGCCCGATGGCGTGATCGCAGGCCCAACCCCGTGGATTTACCGAGCAAACCGTCTCTGCCCAGTGGGCCTGCCGGAAATCTTTGTTCAATTGAGCAGCGGCGCGACTGAACTACCGCGTGAGCGCGTTCCGGAGTTCTTGAATCGAGATTGGCCAGCACTCTTCAGCTCCGGCCAGGTCGAATCGAATTTTCAATTGAACGACTTTGAGTTCGAACCGCAGGAGCCGGTGTTCACGCTGCAATTGCGTGGAGGGTTGGCGCAATTGGAAGCCGAGCTGAATTGCCATTACGGATCACGCCAGTTTCTTGCGGGGAAATTCTCGGCAGGGGCTACGCTCTGGCTGCCGGATTCCCAGAATCCGAAACGCTATGGAGCTCGGGATATTTCGGCCGAACAAGCCGCATTGGCGCGTCTCATCCGCTCCGGTTTTACCGGACCTGACGCTGCGGGACGGCATCAATTGAAGGGTCAAGAGCCGGTGCTGAATTTTTTCGCTCGGGAATTCCACAAGCTCCAGCACGAATGGAAGGTCACCCTGGAAGAACGACTGCAATGGACCACGCAAAAAAATCTCGAACGCATCGAGCCGAAATTTCAAATCACTCCGTCGGGCGAGCAATGGTTCGATCTCAGCGTGACATATTCCTCGTCCGGCGGCGAGTCTCTGACGGCAGCGGAGATCCAGCAACTCCTGCTCTCGGGCCGCAGCTCTAAGAAATTAAACAACGGCAAAATCGCACTCCTCGACACGGGAGCCGTGGAAGAATTCCAGGAGGCGCTGCTCGACATTGGGCCACAGCAAAACGCCAGCGGGTACCGTATCGCTGGGAATCAAGCGGGATTTTTAAAGGCGACTTTAGAGGAGCAACCCGGGTGGCGGTGCGAAGCTCCGAAGACTTGGAAGGAGCGGGCGGCCCTGCAAGCCGGAGAATTGACACGGCCTTGCCCGCCTCTAGGCCCACTGGAAAATATTCTGCGGTCGTATCAGAAGGACGGGGTGTCGTGGCTCCATTTTCTCCGCCAGAATCATTTCGGAGGGATCTTGGCCGACGAGATGGGATTGGGCAAAACCGTGCAAGCATTAGCGCTATTACAGAGTGGGAAGTCTCCGCAACGGTCCAGCCCAGGCCCATCGATCGTCATTTGCCCCACGAGTTTGGTTTTTAACTGGGTGGCAGAAACGCGCCGATTCCTTCCTGAGTTCAAGGTTCTGGCGCTGCACGGAGCGCAACGGCAGGCGCAGTTTTCAAGAATTGGGGAATCCGACCTGGTTGTGACCAGTTACGCGCTCATTCGTCGGGACCTCGAACTTTATCGCGGCCTAGAGTTTGACACACTCATCCTGGATGAAGCCCAGCACATCAAAAACCGGCAGACCCAAAATGCCCAGGCCGTCAAAGCCATTCGGTCCCGCCACCGGCTCGTGCTGACTGGAACTCCTTTGGAGAATTCTGTGTTGGATCTTTGGTCCATTTTCGATTTTCTAATGCCCGGCTATCTCGGAGCAGCCAACGACTTCCGCGAACGCTACGAACTCCCGATCACACGCGACCGCGACAGCGCCGCACAAAACCGGCTGGCGCGGCGTGTCCGACCGTTCCTCCTGCGCCGGCTCAAGAAGGATGTCGCCAAAGAACTGCCTGAGAAGATTGACCAACTGAGCTTTTGCGAAATGACCGACCCTCAGCGGTCGATTTATGCTCAACTGCTCGAGGCAGGACGGCGAGAAGTGCTGGAATCAGTCGGAGCACAAGGCTTGGCGAAAAGCCGAATCGTCATCTTTAATACGCTCCTTCGGCTGCGCCAGACTTGCTGCGACCTCCGCCTTCTCCCGCTGGAAAAAACGGCGAAAGGCTCCGGCAAATTCGATCTCTTCCAGGAACTGATCGAGGAGATCCTCGATGGCGGGCACCGCGTTCTCGTCTTCAGTCAGTTCGTCAAGATGCTCCACTTGATCCGGGATGAATTGGAGGCGCGGCAGATTGACTTCTGTTATTTGGATGGCTCGACGAACGACCGCGGCGCGGTGGTCGACCGATTTCAAAAGAGCGATCGCATTCCAGTTTTTCTGATCAGCTTGAAAGCCGGAGGTGTCGGTTTAAACCTGACCGCCGCTGACACTGTCATTCATTTCGATCCGTGGTGGAATCCGGCCATCGAAGATCAAGCCACCGGTCGCGCCCATCGAATCGGCCAAAACCGCGTGGTCACGAGCTACAAGCTGATCACACGCGGAACGATCGAGGAAAAAATTGTTAACTTGCAGAATCGAAAGCGGGCTCTGTTTGCCGGCATGCTCGGCAGCGACGAGGAATTGGCCAGCGCGCTGAGTTGGGACGAAGTTCAGGAACTCTTAGCCGAGTGAACCCGCACTGATAAAAGAAGAAGGCGGGTTCGACGAAAGCCTTTCCGTCAAACCCGCCCCTGTTCTCAATCAGGTGCGCGGTATCTGCGCTTTAGGACTTACGGTTCCCGTTCCCGAGGATAAGGCGGAACGTATGGCTTCGTAATGTTGTGAACCTTGTCAGGCGAGAACGCCGCGTCCGCACCATGACAGACTTCGCAGGATTCCTGCGCCTTCGGTCCGTACGGATCGCTCGGATCCGCGATGTAAGTCATTAACCGACCATGTGCCTTGGCCGCATCGCTGTCGTGGCAAGCCAGGCAAGCCATGCGTGATGGATTTTGTTTCCATGTATCTTTCTCCGCATGACATTTCGTGCAGTTCCGAATGTCCTGCGGGAAGATGATGTGACCAAACGTGTCTTTGGTCGCATTTGCATAGATCTCTTCCGGGTGATCTAGGTAAGCGCCACGGTGCACGCCGTGAACTCGGCGGACGATAGGCATGGCGCCGAAACCGCTCCAACCATTCAGCGAGGTCCCGCCCTGATTTTTGAACATGTCACCCGTGCTCGGATGGCTGTAATCGTGACACGCATTGCAATAATCGGTGTCGAACGGCTCCGCATGGATCGGCCCTTCGGCGAAATGCCAGATGGTGTCGCCATGGCAATCCTTGCAGTTCGTCGCAACCTTTTTTTCCTCTGTTTTTGTTCCTACCTGGAACATGTAGTGGCCAATGCCAGTGGGATTCGCGAGACCGGCAACCTTGCCGGCTTTCGGCAACTGATAGACATAGACGTTATAAGTGCCGGGCGCTAGGCCAGCCACGTCGTCGAGTTGATAGGTGATGTTTGCTGTGGTCCGAGTCACCATCGGATCGCTATAATCGAGCGGATCCGAAAGGACGCGCAGATCGTTACTAGGGAGAGAACCCGCCGCCACTGTGACATCAGGTTCCAACACAGTATTCGGCGCCCTCTTCCAACCCATCGCCGTGGTCACATCGCCGTTATAGATTTCAATCCGGGCGTCTGCACCTTGAATGGTCGTCTTAATATTGACGTTCGAACCGGAGACAGACGCTTTCGCGCCACCGTTCAAGTTTGTAATAACGGCGTTCAGAGCTGAAACGACTTCAGCTGCGGTCACGAGGTCCGCGGCGCCGGTGATGGTGATGTTTTGAGGGGCGCTGCCGTTGATCGAGATCTTGAAGATCTTGTCCTTGATCGGCCATGGGCCCGCTTTGCTGCTCGTCACCGAGGCGCGCAGCTTCGAATTCACGTTCTTCGCGCTGCTCGTGAGCACCGGGATAGCCCGGGCGCGAGGACCATAAACAAACAAGCTGGCGGTTGAGAAGTTTGCGTCGGTCACTTTGGTATGGTCGATCGGCTTTCCGGTATCATCCTTGATCACGAGCGTGAGCACCGGTTTTTCACCCGCAACATAATATTGGCCGTTGGCGGGCGGCGTCATTGCGACATCAATTGCGTCGATCGCTGGGGGATCAATCTTGTGCGAGACATCGACCCCATCCGCGATGCCATTGGCGTCGTGGCAAAGTGCGCAGCGGCTGTCATCCGCTGTCGTCCCGCCCGGGTGCATCGTCATGTTCGGGGGCACGGCAGTTTTTGAGCCGAACCACACATTGTCGTGGCATGAACCGCAAGCCAGGCGCGAAGGGGTCGTCTTCCAACGATCGTCCACGTGACATTTCGTGCAGTTTCGGACGTCAGCCGGGAACTCAACATGAGTGTAATTCCTGAAGTCACCCGTGACAGAGTTCGTGTTGAAGTCGAGCTTCAAGTCCGCGCCGTTGTGAACGCCGTGAACGCGACGCACGATCGGATCAACCATATACGCGCCGGTGGCGTCTTTAATCGCCGCATATCCTTCGTTGTTATGGCAACTCTTGCACGAGGTGACCGGCTGAAAGTCAAGCGACCAATTTCCGGTTGGGGAAAAGCCCGGGTCAATGTGATGCATGTACATCTTGCCGTTGATCGCCCCTTCATGGCACGAGGCGCACTGGGTCTTTGTGACGAGGGGACCCTCTACCGTGGCGGTCCCAATCTGAACGTCCGCGAACTTCATGACCTGCTGGATGGCATCCGAACCGAGCGTGCAGTAAATACTCACGCGATACGTTCCGGGGGCTTCATCCGTCACTGGTTTCAACGTATAAGTGAGGATGTTGTTTTTCACTTGGACATCCGCATTTGTTTTCAGATCGATGTAATGGTGCGGGCGCTTCGTGCGGTCGGTCGACGCGTTGAGCAGTTTGACGGCTGTCACTGTTTGCAACGGATCCTGCGGACCGTACATGTAGAGGTTAAGAGTGGAAAAGCTCTCCCGGCCCAGACCTTGCAGCAGCGTATCGAGAATCGTCACGGTAACGACGGGACTCTCGCCCGCAACAAAGAACTGCCGGTTGGCCGGCGTGGACACTTGGACGAGCAGAGTCCATCCTTTCAGTTCGGTGATCGTTTCGGTCTCGCTGACGATTCGGTAGAATGCCATGTTTTCCAGGCCTTTTGGGGCAATGGCCATATAGACCCCGGGCTGCACCTCCGTGATCATGGCTTCCGCATCGTCCAGCCATGGCGCGTTGGCATCCATCGTCATCCGTTTCTGCAGCCGAAACGGTCCGGGTGATTTCGACCGGAACATGATTTGCATGGACCCGCCTTCCGGCACGGAAAGGCTGGCAATGCTCGGGGGCGGGTCACCTCCGAGGGCCGTGAATGGAAAAGCACCGGATATGAGAAGCACCAGTGCTATCGATATCATTTGGGTTATTTTCATAAGTTGCTTGAACTGGGGAACCGCTATTACTCGCTTACTGAATGAATTCTCCCGAGCCACACTTGATTGTCGGCAGCGGGCCAATTGCTGCTTGATGGAAAAGGAAAGGGAAGAACCTCACTACCCACTTTCTGCCCATCTGGCGTCTCTTCTTGTTTCCGGGGCCACACCAAATTTGGCAGCGCTACCGCAATTAATGTCTGACTCTTGCGCGACCTAATTTTCCATCCAATTCGAGAGCCTGACTGAAAACTTTAGGGTGGAAGGTTATGGAGTTGCCTCGCGCCAGGCCGTCGCGGGAATCGGCTTAAGCCTGGCCAGTCGATTTGCGACTGGCTAGGCGAAAGGAGAGCGCTCCTGTCGGACAATTCTCGACGCATTCAGCCGCGGCCTTTTGCAGTCCGGCAGAGATGGCGAGATTGAAAGGGGCGCCCACGCGGACGTTAAAACCGCGCCCAATAAAGGCGAGGCCGAGTGGCTCGCGCGCTTGTTCAGCCAACTGCAGGCAAATCCCACAGAGGATGCATTTGCCCGGTTCAAAAATGACGCCAGCCGGGTGCGCATGCTGGACAAACGAGCGGCGCTGCTGGCGAAAACGATTCGGTTCGGCCCCGTAAATTTGAGCGTAGTGCTGGAGCTTGCAATTTCCGGCCGCCCGGCAATCACAATGCAAACAACGGGCCGCTTCGGCCTGAGCTTCCTCCAGACCGAAGCCAGCCGCAGGACCTGCCGACGGAATCACTCGCGCGGCACGGCTGCAGCCGTTCAAAAATAGTTCGACCTCGCTTGATTCCACGCGGCCCATCATGCTCGAGAAAGCTTTCTCACGCGGCCGAATTTTATTTTCGTTGAGGAACTGACCGATGCTTTCGGCGACGGCTTTCCCCTCGGCCAAAGCGCGCACAAGCGATTTGATCGGCTTAACGGCGCTGCCCGCGGCGAAGACACGCGGGTCTGATGTTTGGAAGGTGGACGATTCGATTTTGATCCCCGATCCAACGACGGGAACGCCGAGCGCATCGATTTTTTCCTTTTCGACTTCGCCGGTTGCAATCAGGACCGCGTCGAAACCTTGCCGCAATTCCGAAAGTAAAAGCGTCTCCCCGAGACAGATGCCCGGCCGGAATTGGACGCCTGCCTTTCGAAGGAGCTCCAGCTCGGAATCCAAAATCTCCGGCGGCATCAGAGCCGCATCCACCGTTCGCAACGTGCCGCCAAATTTTTCCCCGCGGTCAAAGACAACAGGCGAGTGGCCTTTCATCCGCAAGAAATAACTCGCGGCCAGGCCTGCGGGGCCCGCGCCCACAATCGCGACTCTTTTTTCGGTGGGCGCACTGCCAGAAAAGCAGCTGGGCTGGGTGAGTGCGAGGGACGCATCGGCCGCGTAACGTTCCAACTCGCGAATCGCCGCGGGTTCATCCGCTGTTCCGCGCCGGCACCCATTCTCGCACGGCTTATTGCAAAGCCGCGCCAGCACTGAGGCCAATGGCAGCGTCTGGCGCACTTGCTTCATCGCCTCGTTCATCTGGCCGTTCTCGATCTGGCGGAGCATGACCGGAATGTTCAATTGCAGCGGACAAATTCGGTGACAGGGCGAAAGACAGTCGCCCACGTGATCACTCAGGAGCAATTCGAGAGCGGTGCGGCGAGCTTCGTGAACTTCGGCTGTTTCGCTTTCCAAAACCATTCCAGGTTGTGCTTTCGTGGCGCAGCTTGGGACGAACCGGGCTTGGCTGTTGATCTTTACCTTGACGAGGCAAGCCAAACAGGAAGTGGCGGGCGAACACTTCTCCAAAAAGCACAATGTAGGAATATCAATGCCCAGCTGGCGGGCTGCATCGAGAATCGTCTGCCCGGGCTCGACTGCGACTTCGCGGCCATCGATCGTGAGCGTGATTGCGTTCATTGGACCTCCACAGCTTCGTACGGGCAAACCACGCGGCAGGTATCGCAGCGAGTGCAGCGGGCATGATCGACCGCGTGGCGTTGGTACGGCGCGAAGGCGATCGCGCCAACCGGACAACGCTGCGCGCAAATGGTGCAGCCGACGCATCGTTCCGTGATCTGATATTTGATTAAGTCCTTGCAGCGTCCCGCGGGACAGTGCCCCTGCAGATGCGCTTCATACTCGTCGCGAAAATATCGGAATGTCGTCAGAACTGGATTCGGCGCAGTTTTTCCAAGGCCGCAGAGGCTGCCTTGGCTCACCCACACGGAGAGCTTTTCCAATTCATCCAATTCCTGGCGCTGCGCTTTCCCCGAACAGAGCCGATCGAGGATATCCAACATGCGACGGGTGCCTATCCTGCAGAAGGTGCACTTGCCGCACGACTGGTCTTGTGTGAACCGAAGGAAATAACGCGCAATGTCGACCATGCAATCGGCGTCATCGAGCACGACCAATCCACCCGATCCCATGATTGCGCCGATCTCTCGCAAGGATTCATAATCCACCGGGGTGTCCGCCAATCGGGCCGGCACGCAACCACCCGACGGCCCGCCGATTTGGACAGCCTTGAATTTCCTCCCGTCGAACGCGCCGCCGCCGATTTCCTCGACAATCTCGCGAATCGTCGTGCCCATCGGCACCTCGATCAACCCGCCGCGTCGGATTTTTCCGGCCAAGGCAAACACCTTCGTGCCTTTGCTCGTTTTCGTGCCGTAACGTGAGAACATTTCCGCTCCGTGGCGCAGAATCCACGGCACGAGCGCGAGGGTTTCGACGTTATTGATTAGCGTCGGTTTATTCCACAAACCGGATTCGGCAGGAAAGGGCGGACGCAACCTCGGCATGCCGCGGCGCCCTTCGACCGAAGCGATGAGCGCAGTTTCTTCGCCGCAAACGAAAGCCCCTGCTCCCTCTTTGATCGACAAGCGCAGAGCGAAATCCTGCCCGAGCAGTTTTTCTCCCAACCAACCGCGCGCTTCGAGCAGATCGATTGCCGCCTGCACGCGTTTTACCGCCAGAGGATATTCGTGCCGCACATAAAAAATTCCTTCGTGCGCACCCACCGCGACGGCGGCGATGGCCAGGCCTTCAATGACGCGAAATGGAAACGATTCGAGCAGCATCCGATCCATGAACGCGCCGGGATCTCCTTCGTCGCCGTTGCAGATCGCGTACTTGACCTCGCCAGGTTGTTTGCGGACGACGCGCCACTTGGGACCCGTCGGAAAACCGGCTCCGCCTCGGCCGCGCAGGCCAGACTGTTCGATGATTTCGATGATCTTTTCCGGCGATTGCTCGGCCAGACACCGGGTCAACGCCGCGAACCCTTCGTGAGCCAAATATTCGTCGAGATCGAGCGGATCAAGCCGCCCGAAGTGTTCGGTCGCAATGTGGACCTGCTTCCCCAAAAAAGCTCGGACCGCCGGATCCCGCAGCGTCATCGAATGACGCTCGATCGGTTTTCCATTTTGCTGCGGAAAGAGCAAACTATCGATCGCACGCGCCCAGCCGCCGAAAACTTTTCGCGCGATATTGCGCTGGCCGAAGTTTCGGCGGACCAATTCCCCGGCTTCACCCGGCGTCAGATCTGCGTAAAACTGGCTGGGCTTGTTCTGGCCGGTGATTTCGATCATCGGCGTGCGATGACACATGCCGACGCAGCCCACGCGTTTGACTTCGACGTTCGTCCCGCATTGAGCAGCGGTTTTCTGCAGAGCGCTAAAGAGGCGATCGCTTCCCTTGGCCATGCAACAAGATCCCAACCCGACGTGAATCCGAATCCCAGGATGGCTCGCGTTTGGAGAGGGCCGCAATTCTTCGTGGGTTAATTCATCGCCGTTTTGCCTGGAGAGAAAATCCCGGATTAATTCCGGCACTCTTTCCGCGCTGGCATGACCGAAAGTGACACTGTCGATTCGCACCACCGGCGCCAAGGTGCAACAGCCCAGGCACGCCACCGGCTCGATCGTGAATTGGCGGCCCGGGTCGGTATCGTCGCCAGATGGAATGTGCAACTGGCGCCGCAAGGCATCTTCGACTCGTTCGGCGCCGATGACATGGCAAGCTGTCCCGCGGCAGACCCGCACAATGGATTTGCCGACCGGCCGATGCCGGAACATGTCATAAAATGTCGAAACTCCAGCCACCGCCGCGGGTGTAATTTGGGTTCGCTCGCAGATCCGCCGGAGGACTGGTTCGGGCAAATAGCCGTAGTGTTCCTGGATCGCTTGCAAAATCGGGATCAGAGCGTCCGGCGCGCCCCCGCAGCGTGCGATGGCCCGGTCCGCGAATTCAAAGTTGATTTCGGACATACTCACAAGTGGTGGGGTGGAGCAACGGCTGAATTTCCAAGGCAAAATAATTGTTTGTCAGTCCGCACGAAAATCCGGCCGTTCCAAAAGGCGGGGCTGGCCGCGATGTTTTCCGCCAGATCTGTCAGCGAGAGCTGCTTGAAATTTCGGGCCGCGGCAGCCCAGAGGACTTTTCCTTCCTTGCCAAGAACCAGGAGATTCGTGCCCACCAGGCTGGGTGACGCCTGCACATCAAATTTCAAATCCTCCTCCCAAGCTTTTTTCCCATCGCGAAGCTCGAAGCACGTCAACTGGCCGGCTGAGGTCACGGTAAAAACCAAATCGCCATTGCTAATCGGACTCGCGATGTCAGGAATGTTCTCCTCTGCCGTCCAGACCGCGCCACTTTTCGTCACGTCTCCCTGTCCATCCGCTCGAATCGCCGCCAGCTTTGCCGACGGACTGACTGCGAGCACCAGTCCACCCGCGAACACGGGGGAAGGAGTTATCTCGCCTTCGAGAAGTTCTGCCCGCCATAATTCCAAACCATCCGCCGCTGAATAGCCAATCATGTGCGGGATCCCGAGCGTGACGATCTGGTCGCGCTCGCCAATGCGCGCGACAATGGGCGTCGACCACGTGCTCGAGCTTTGGCGGTTCTTTTCCCACACGACTTCGCCGCTTCCACCATCGATTGCGCAAAGCTTTGAATTCTGTGGACGGGAATCGCCCTGATCTATTTGGACGATCAGCTTGCCTTGAAAAAGCGCGAGCGACGAAGCGTGACCGTAAGTGTTCTTCAAGGGCCCAAAATGGCGCGACCAAACCGCTGCTCCGTCCAAGGTAAAAGCTGCCAGATCGCCAGTCGCGAACATCGCATACACGCGCCGCCCGTCCGTGGCGCAGGTTGAAGCGGCGTAACCCGTTTGCGCCGGAATGGCAGGCACAGCAGCGTCCGCGGTTGAATCGATAGTCCGCTGCCAGAGCAAAACGCCATTCGTGGCGCTCAAGCAAAATAGTTCCCGTTTCGCGGCATCACCACCCGTCACGAACACACGTCCATCCCAGACCACGGGAGAGTTGAATCCCGGCGCCGAAAGTTCGGTCTTCCACAACAGAGTGATTGCAGCCGGATCGAAACCAGCAAACGAATTCGTGTCGCGAACTATGCCATCGCCGGTCGGCCCGCGGAACCGCGGCCAATTCAGAAACATCTCTGCTTCGGTGGCGAAGTCCGGCGCCGCTGCTTTTCCAGATTTGCCCGACGACAATTGTGCGGATGCTGCGTCGCTTTCCGGCACCGAGGTGCCCACCGAAAATTTTACGATCAGCACGAGCAGACCGAGCGCAGCGCCAATGCTGGACAGAGCCCAACGCGATTGCACGGCCTGACGCGATTCAGCCGGTTGTGGCGAGCCGATCATCGCGGGCAATCTCACCGGAGCAACCAGGGACCGTTTCCATGAAAAAAGAAACAACCCAAGACTGATGAACAATAGCCAAGCTCCAGTCCGGCTGACGCGAACGTGCTGAAAATACTCGCGACGGAGGCGCAGATCGTGCTCACGAATCCGAACCTTCAACGATTCATCCTCGGGGGCTGTTTGCAGCTTCGTCTTTAAAGTGGAAAGGGCAGCGGAATTTACCGGATCATTTGTTTTGAATCGGAGCTGATGAAGGACCAGTCCGAGGCAAACGAGCAACGAGAAGACGCCTGAAACCAGCGCGGCTGTTCGCCAGAGATTACTGCCCGCAACGGCCGCGCGGTGCTCCGGAGTGGAAAGGGGGGCATCCATTTTATTTCTTCTCCGCGATTTGCGGCGGTGCGGACGAAACGTTGCCTGTGAAAAAGCCGCGTCGGACAAGCTCGTTCGGGCACGATTCGAAACAACGGGCGCAAGCGAAACAGGCGCCGCCATCGGGCTCGAATTCGGTCCGCCTAGACCGCAGCGAAACGCCGATCAAAGCGCAACCGAGGACTCCGCCAGTCCACCCGCCAAACACTAAACCGGCGCGTTTGAACTTGGATCGGACCGCCAACGCATCCGTCGTCACCCGAACGGAATTTTCCTGAGCTCGTTGCAGCGCCAAAGCAGCCGCGGTTTGCCGGCCGTAAACCACGGGAGATTTTTTCTGCGCGAAAAACTTCTCCGCCAATTGGACCGTCGGGTGCAAACGCGAAGCTGGAACACTCAGCAAATAACCGGCCGCAGCGCTCACGATGATGAGGAGCGGCACGAGTGCGAAAAGCCATCCCAGCCCTGCTCGCTCCTGCCGGAGTTGTTTCGGCGTCAATGTTTCGGCCGCCGGAGTCCGGATGACTCCGAACGGGCAGGCGTTTTCACACAAGCGACATTGCGTGCATTCGTTCGGGGTGATTCGGACCTGCCATTTGGAGACCTTGCCCGCCACTTTTAATAATGCGCCATACGGGCAAAGAAACCGGCAATACGGCCGGCCAACAAACATTCCGACGATGAGAAAAATCGCGCCCAGCCCAAGTAAAAAAGGGGTTCCCGAAAAACGGAACAACGGCACGAACGGGTCATAGACGCAAATCAGAAACGTGCTGCCAGTGGCCGCGAGAACCACTGCGGCGCCTAAATAAACAAACGGCACGACCCCGAGCGCGCGCTCCAACCAGAGCGGCACCGGGATCGGCTTGAGCAACACCAAATCCTGCAACGCGCCATGAGGACAAACGCCGGAACAAAACGCCCGGCCGGCCACGAGCGCTGTGACCAAGGGCGCGAGAAAAAACAAAAGCGCGGCGAGCGGAATGGCGTAGCTGGAATCAAATAGAGCCAGCGCTACGTTTTGAATCGAGCCGATCGAACAGATGCAGCCTTCGCGATAAAAGCCAAAATATCCCAGGGAAAACAGTGACAAGAACACGACACCCGAACGCGATCGCTTTCGATAAACGAAATACAGCGCAAATCCGAGAGCGGCCAACAAGACGAAGACATCCACGTACTGAAGCAGCAGAGCGCGCGGCAACGGCTTTTGGGCAACGGGAATGACGTAGCCACTCTCGAATTCGGGCGGTGGAAACCGTTGCTCGGCGCCGAATGAGGTTTGGGCAAAACAATAAATCCCGACAATCAGGCAGAGCCACCCAGTGCGACGCGCGAATCGCTCCCAGCCGAGTTGGAGAAACCCGCGTTCGTGTGCGGAATGAAAGTCGGGTTTCATTATTCAATGCCCGCCAGTTTTAAAAATGTATGGGTCCTGCACGGGAACTCGCTGGAATGCGCCTCCAGGACAGACCCGCGCAATCGAACAATCGTTGCAGTTCAAACAGCGGTCGTGCCGGATTTGCAGGAAGAGTGAACCGTTTCCAAAGCGGTTGCAGCCATCCACACACTTCGCGCAACCGATGCAGAGCGGCTCGTCGATCGTGTATTGAAAGTAGGGGTCCTCGACAAACTTGCGCTGGATGGCCGCGGTGGGACAGATTTGGTTCTCCGCGCCTGTCGTCAGCTCTTGCGCATCCGGAATGAAATAGGCGGTGCAGAGCTGGCAATATCCGCAGCGAGCGAATCCATGCACGCATTTCACCGCAGACTGCTTAAGGACACAGGCGGTCGCGCATTGATCGCAATGAAGACATTTGGCCGGATCGATTTGCCACACGTGCGTCTGTGCGCTGGCGCGCCGGGCCAACAACCCAACGAGCGTTCCAAGGCCTGTCATAGCCGCAACGCGGGCGCCACCGCGAAGGAAATTGCGGCGGTTGATTGGATTCGAAGCTGGTCCGTTTGTCTGCATCAGTCAGCTGTTTTTTTTCTCGAACAACGCGACGGTATTGGCCACCAAATCCAAAACGAAGATTCGCCCGGTGCGATCGACAACGGCATCGAGTCCACCCACGCTGTCATCCCGGTGCGACGCGGTGCTGTTCTCGAGAAAGGATTCTGGCCCCGCCACAACGGATTCGAGCTGGCCAGCCGCTTGATAGACTTTCACTCGAGGCACGCCTTTTTCACACGTGACAACCCGGCCGTCAGAAAACAGAGCAATGTTGATCGGGTTGCAGCAGCCGCAAAACGCGTCAATCGCTGCCGAGGCTCGCCCCCACGCCTGCTCGAGTTCACCATCCACGGTGTAGGTTTCGATTTGATGGCGCCCCGGATTCGTGACGCGCAGCAACCCATCCTGGTGGAGTTCGACATCGAAGTACGGACTGGGCACCACAAAACCCGGCCGATGCCTGCTTGGATCTTTTTCACCGATTTTTCCGACAAACTTTCCCGTTCGGTCGAATCGAAGAACGACTCGCTCGCCCGCGTCCGCCACAAATAAATCGTTATCGCCGGCCGCCAACCCGGTAAACCAACTCCGCTTTCCGGGAGAAACCCACGAACTTCTGCGGCCATTTTCAGCGAAGACCTCGATGCGGTCGCGCAAACCGACGAACAACGTTCCGTCCGCCGCGGAGGCGACACATCGCACGGTTTCAGGGAGCGCCAACTCGCGCAATAACACGCCAGACACGTCCAGAGTGCTGACGTAATTGCCCGCGGCCAGCAGCAGGCTTCCGTTTCCAGATAACCCAATGCGGCGGGTCTCGGGCCGAGCCGGCTTGAACTTGGCGGTCTGATCGTATTGCAGCAGCTTCGGATCGAGTTTTGAAAAGGTGGTTAAGTCATTGGCGAACGCGTTTTCAGCCGGCGTTCGTTTCCTGAATCGCGCCAGGACCGCCGCTAAACCAACCCCTCCCGCGGCGCAACCGCTCAACAGAAAACCGCGCCGGCTGGCGAAACGAAGGCTAGAGAACTTGCTCATGATCGGCCTCCTCTCTGGAAGAAAACTGCTTCGATTTAAGGGCGGGCGGGAGTTCGCAAGCCGAAAACACGGGGCACGCGCCACAAATCCCGACGTTGACGCAGCGGTTGCCGAGAAACACACGGCGGCGGATTAACACGGCTGAGATAGCCGCGAGGCACAGCAGAAGAACAAAACGAACGGCGTCGATAAACCAACGCCGCCGCTGCACCGGGTTTTGCCAGATCATCCGTTTCATAGATTATTTCTCGGCGACATCCAGACAGACCATTCGGGTGAAGTCCCGCGCGAGCAATCGGCCCCCTGCCAAAGCGAGCGGGCCCCACGACTCGTGGCCATGCAAGACTTGCGCCTGACTTACGATCGCGATCTTCCCGGAACCGATTTCGACCAGGCTCAACTTGCCGTTGTCGTTCATCGCGAAAGCCACGCCATCCGTAACGACCAAGAAATTACCCAGCCCAAACCCGGAGCCGGCCCCGGACGTGGCGGTGACCTTTCCGCTCAAATCGAGCGCCACGAATTGCCCGTCAGGACGGACCCCCAGGATCGAATTGTTCTGAAGAATTGGCGTGTGTTGCGTGGCG
>Ga0209514_10005508_pt1 | contig 16139 bp, 12 predicted proteins | sample Subgrocontami58m_FD_187452 | JGI IMG/M metagenome (GOLD analysis project Ga0209514, IMG submission 187452) | Subsurface groundwater microbial communities from S. Glens Falls, New York, USA - GMW37 contaminated, 5.8 m (SPAdes) (version 3) | ecosystem: Environmental > Aquatic > Deep subsurface >...
AGCGACGGTTCCACTGCCTGCCAGTCGTTCCGGAACAGGGGCACGGAGGTTCATGCTCGTGGCGACGCTCGCCCCCGAGGTCGTTGACGCTATCGTGAAGGGAACGCACGGCGATCCCTTCGGGATTCTCGGCCCCCAGGCCCTCCCGCAGGGAGAGGGCGCCGGCGTGGTCATCCGCGCATTCCTTCCCGGGGCAGAGAAGATCACCGTCCTTCCCCTGGGGACCAACCTGCCTGCCCAGCCGATGACTCGGATGCACCCCGACGGCCTATTCGAGGCGGTCTTCCCCGGCCGCCGCGAGGTGTTCCCGTACCGCCTCCGTTGGACGGGAGCCGCCGGTACAGAGACGGAAATCGAGGACCCCTACCGCTTCCCCCCCACGCTCAGCGACTACGACCTGTACCTGCTGGGGGAAGGCGCCCACTACCGCGTGTACGAGAAGCTGGGGGCGCACGTTCTGACCCTGGAAGGGGTCCCCGGCGTCCGGTTCAGCGTCTGGGCCCCCAGCGCCCGCCGCGTCAGCCTGGTCGGCGACTTCAACGGATGGGACGGTCGGGTGCACCCGATGCGGCTGCATCCCGGCAACGGGATCTGGGAGATCTTCCTCCCGGGCCTCGGCGTCGGGACCCTGTACAAGTTCGAGGTGTTGTCCAGAACGGGCGGGCCGATCACGCTGAAGGCGGATCCGTACGCCTTCGCCTTCGAGCATGGTCCCGCCCCGGCCTCGGCCGTGACTGACCTGACCTCCCAGTGGGGCGACGCCGCGTGGATGGCGGACCGGGGGAAGCGGCACGCGCCCGATGCGCCCCTCGCCATCTACGAGGTCCACCTGGGGTCCTGGCGACGGGCGCCCGAGGAAGGGGACCGGTTCCTGACCTACCGGGAACTGGCCCAGGAGCTGGCCGTGTACGTGAAGGCCATGGGGTACACCCATGTGGAGCTGCTCCCCATCACGGAACATCCCTATTACCCCTCCTGGGGGTACCAGACCCTCGGGTACTTCGCCCCGACGTGCCGGTACGGCAGCCCCCAGGACTTCATGGCCTTCGTGGACACGTTGCACCAGCACGGGATCGGCGTCATCCTGGACTGGGTGCCGGCCCACTTCCCCCAGGATCCCCACGGCCTGATCTACTTCGACGGGACCCATCTGTACGAGCACGAGGATCCCCGCCTGCGGGAGCACCCGGACTGGGGAACGCGGATCTTCAACTACGGCCGCAACGAGGTGGCGAACTTCCTCCTCGGCAGCGCCCTCTTCTGGCTGGACACGTACCACATTGATGGCCTGCGCCTGGACGCCGTGGCCTCCATGCTCTATCGGGATTACTCCCGGGAGCCGGGGCAGTGGATCCCCAACCGGTACGGCGGGAACGAGAACCTGGAGGCCATCGCCTTCCTCAAGCGGTTCAACGAGGTGGTGTACCGGCAACACCCGGACGTGATGAACATCGCGGAGGAATCCACGGCCTGGCCGATGGTCTCCCGGCCAACCTACGTCGGCGGGTTGGGCTTCGGCTTCAAGTGGAACATGGGCTGGATGCACGACCTGCTCACCTACATGAGCAAGGACCCGGTCCACCGGAAGTACCATCACAGCAACCTGACCTTCGGACTGCTGTACGCCTGGCACGAGAACTTCATCCTGCCGCTGTCGCATGACGAGGTGGTGCACGGCAAGGGCTCGCTGCACGGCAAGATGCCGGGGGACGACTGGCAGAAGTTCGCCAACCTCCGGGCCTTTTTCGCGTTCATGTACGGGCACCCCGGGAAGAAGCTCCTCTTCATGGGGGACGAGTTCGGCCAGACCCGCGAGTGGGACCACGACGCCAGCCTGGACTGGCATCTTCTGGAGATGGGGCCCTACCACCGGGGCCTGCAGCGGCTGGTCCGGGACCTCAACGCCGTGTATCGGGCGCAGCCGGCCCTGCACGAGGTGGACTTCGAGCCCGCGGGCTTCCAGTGGATCGACTGCAACGACTGGGAGGGGAGCGTGATCTCCTTTCTGCGTCGAGCCCGGGACCCGGAGAACTTCCTGGTGGTGGTGTGCAACTTCACGCCGGTGGTCCGGCAGGGCTACCGGATCGGGGTGCCCCGCGCCGGGTTCTACCGGGAGGTTCTCAATACGGACTTGGAAATCTACGGGGGGAGCAACGTGGGTAACGCCGAAGGCGTCCTGGCCGAGGCGGTTCCCCAACACGGATTCCCGTACTCCGTGTCGCTGACGCTGCCGCCCCTGGCCGAGCTGGTGCTTCGGCCGGAAGGGTGAGGGCGAGGGGAAGGCCTGACGGTTCTTCTCTCTTCCGTGTCACCCAGGACGCTGCTGGATCGGCCGCGCCGTTGACGCGCGGAGCGGCGCGAGGCGCGCGGGCAGCGGATGCTGCCGCTGGATAGAAAGCGCAACCCTTTGCGGCATATCTCTTGACAGACGAGAGGGGTATTGCGTAGCCTCAAAAAGAGGCCTCCTCACGTGTTTTGGCGTTCTGAGGGACGTCAGGCCCACACCTCCACCACACTACCCAACGGGCCACCGCGGCCCTTTTGTTCCCTGCCTCTCTGGTTGCGCTCCGGGGGCACTCCCTAGCCCCTGGATCTCATACGCACATCGGCCACCTCTCTGCCCACAGTCAGTAGGAAATGTTATGAGGATTATCCCGCTTCTCTGGGTGACCCTCTCGATTATTCCGGCCTTGATTGCCTCCAGGCGCGGCTGGACTGGCCCCGTCTGGTTCTTTGTCTCACTCCTAATTTCCCCCCTACTGGCAGGAATACTAGTGGCGCTCCTCCCCAACCGAAGAGACCCTGAGATGTACTGTCCAGCCTGCGGGACAGTTGGTAGGCCGAAGACACTAACCAGGGGCTCGTTTGCTATCCAGGACTCGTCTACTCCACATGGCGCCTTACGTCGCGTTACAAGGCCTGTCCCGCTTGTCTGCAACCAGGTGTCATCCCTGCCACCTCGCCGAGCGCCATCGCGGCTCAAAGGCAGATACGCAATACCTCGCAATGATCGGTTACGGTGCCCATTTTTGGAGATAACGCAAGCGCGGATGCGGCTGATGCAGTAGACGTCCTGTACTCTCGCCACAAGAACGAAGCTTTACTGGTCGTTATCCGGTCCCGCTTGCCCGACTTGTCGCTACTCATGTAGGTTTCGACGACCCTGACCGTTCCCGAGGAGTGGTGTGGTCCCTGGCATATCGGGACTTGTGCACCTTGGGCTTGCAGGTCCACGCCCTCCGAGAACCGCCTGGCGCGAGCGCCTCTTGCCAGCCGAACGAGTCTACGCCCCATTCCCATTTTTCCCTTGACACTGCTTCTCAGGTGGAGATAATAGTTTGTCTACGTATGTAGACATCTACTTGTTTACATGCCTAAACCACCTTGGACGGAAACCCTGATGCCACGTCATCTTCATTACGACCCTCATGTTCCGATCTACTTCCAGATAGAGAACCTGCTCCGAAAGCGCATCCAGGTAGAGGGTAAGCCGGGGATGGCTCTTCCGTCAGAGCATGATCTGGCTCGGGAGTTTCGGGTCACCCGGTCTACCATTCGGCGGGCGCTAGCAGCTCTGGAAGAGCAGAAAGTCATCGTACGACGGAAGGGAAGTGGAACCTATGTCTCCGATGAGCCGCTTGAGGTGCACGTTAAGAAGCTGACTGGTTTCATCGATGACCTGATGTCACATGGCCTCAAGACCCACGCCAAGGTCATTGAGCGTCGGGCGACCTTGGCAACGCCGGCAGTCGCGGAGCGCCTCGGGCTCGAAGTAGGAGATCCCGTCCTCTACGTCTCCCGTGTCCGGTACGTGGGTGCTATCCCCCTCGTCCTAACTAGAGGCCATCTGACCTGGGACGTAGGTGCTAGGGTGTTGGCTGAGAACTTGGATGTTATCCCTATCGTCCACCTTCTCACCAAGAAGTACCGAATCCCCATACCGGAGGCGGAACAGACGGTGGAAGCTGGCCTCGCTGAGCCGGAGGTCGCCAACCTTCTCGAGGTGCCAGTGGGTTCGCCGATCCTAGAGGTGGAGCGCGTGTACTACGCCCGTCGGCGACGGCCGAAGTATTACGTTAGGTCGTTCTATCGGGCCGACCGATACAAGTTCACGGTAACGCTGCGGCGGAGGCCATCGTAGCGAGGCTGGGCACAATCACCCGCTGAGCATAGGGCCAATCCAGGAGAAGCCATCACGGACAACGCATTCGGTTTCATTGAGGTGCTGCGCCGTGAGGAAAAGCCCAGAAGGCAAGGGATCACGTTTGTGATCGACCACGCCTTCCACCTCCTGGGTCCGCACAACCTGGAGGATCTGCTGGACGTCTCAGGGGATCATATCGATTATATCAAGCTGGCCGTGGCTACCGCGCCCTTCCAGCCCCGTGAGGTATTGCTGTCGCGTTTGGCCGTGATGCACACCCACGAGGTCGAGGCGTTCATCAGAAGCAACCTCTTTGAGCTAACCATCCAGCGATGTGAGGTAAGGGGGTTCCTAGACGAGCTGGTGCAGTTGGGCATCTCTACCCTGGAACTGTCCTCGCAGGTGATCCCCCTGTGCCCGCGTCAGCAGGCACAGTTGGTAGACAGGCGCTGCAGCGGGGGTTCACCGTATTTGAGGAGGTCGGGCGCAAGGAACCGGATGCCCCCCTCGTTCCCTCGGTCACGATCCAGCAGGTGCGCGGGTTTTGGATGCGGGTGCTTCTTAAAGCTTATACTCGAGAGCTATAAGGTAGAGAAGGCACTGGCGGGCGAGCGAGTGGCGGCGGATGAGGCCCGGAGTCTTTAGCGATCCTTACCGAGGTGGGACTGGAGAGGATCCCCCTGGAGGCCCCGTGTAGCGCTGATCCCCGGGTGGCGCGGGAGTTCCATTGGTTGTGTACCCGGCTATGCGGTTCGGGGGTTAACCTCGGCAATGTCGCCCGCCAGCCCATTGCCCTGCTCGAGCAGATGCAGCGAGGGCTCTACTGGTGAAACTCGAACCAGGTGGTTGAAGTCGATTTATGGCCTATCAGGCCAGGCGCCATGAAGCCGAGCGAGAGGAGAATCCGATGGCCAGCGGCGCGGAAGACGAGAGCAAGCGAGAGCCAAGCGGTCTCGATTCTACCACGGCTCAGGAACTGAAGAAGCACGCGGCCGCCCACCTTTGGCCCCATTGGGCCCGCGAGCGGACGGATGGCCGCGGCGACCTGCGGATCATCACCCGCGGGGAAGGATGTTGGGTCTTCGATGAGGCGGGCCGGAAGTACCTCGATGTGCGGGCGGGCGGGGTCTGCGCGGTGCATTGCGGCCACGGACGACAGGAGATCGCCCAGGCCGTTTACGACCAAATCATGCGTCTGGCCTTCTTTAAGGAGGACGGCTTTGCCCACGCGCCTGCGATCCAGCTGGCCCACGCTATCGCCCAAATCGCTCCGCCGGGTCTCAGCCGGGTGTTTCTCACGAGCACAGGGACGGAGGCGGTGGAAACGACGCTCAAGCTTGCCCGACAATATTGGCGCATCCGTCTCGGCCACGGCCGCAAGATGAAAATCCTCGCCCGGGAGGGAGCTTATCACGGCGCCACGTACGGGGCCATGAGTGCCACTGGAATGCAGTGGCGTCGGGAACTTTTTGAACCTCTCGTCCCGGGTTTCGTTCACATCAAGAAGCCCGCTTGCCACTCCTGCCAATGCGATAAGAGCACTCGGGTCGGAATGGCCTGCATTCGAGACTTCGAGCAGGCCGTGGAGGCCGAAGATCACGAGACGGTGGCCGCGATCATCTGCGACCCGATCATGGTCGCAGGGGGGGTAATCATTCCACCGGCGCCATACTACCGGGCCTTGCGCGACCTGTGTGACGAAAAGGAAATCCTCCTGATTTTTGACGAAGTCATCTCTGGCTTTGGTCGAACCGGCGAGTGGTTCGCGGGCAGCCACTGGGGGGTCGTGCCGGACATGATCGCCTGCGCCAAGGGTGTCAGTAGCGGTTACATCCCTCTGGGAGCTGCGATCGTGCAGGAAAGGCTGTACGCTGCCTTTGCGGACGACCGGAACCCACTTGGCGGGTTTCGGCACGGTTACACCTACGGCGGACACCCCGTCGCTTGCGCGGCTGGCCTGGCGAACCTGGAAATCCTGCGGCGGGAGCGCCTGGTTGAGCGGGCGAAGGCAATGGGTTCGATGTTGCTCCAGGGTCTGGAGAGCCTGAGGGACATCCCGCTGGTCCGGGATATCCGGGGTGTTGGCCTCCTGGTCGGAGTGGAGGTGGGGGAGTCACCGACCGGGGGAGCGGGAGGTACGAAACAGACAGCGGCTCTGGGGCAGCGAATTAGCGAGGCACTGCTCCGCCGTGGCGTCATCTGCCGAGTCCCTAGCAATGTCCTCGCCATCTGTCCGCCCCTCATCATCACGGAAGAGGAGGTTACCTTCGCAATCGGAGCCGTGCGGGAGGCGCTGATTGAGGTTGGGACCGGTAACTAGGGAGGGGGGCGAGTTTCCCCGGGCAGTGCATGGAGCGGTCATGGGCGGGACAGACTTTCGGTTGGCGGCTAGCTTGAGCCTCGTGCACCTCACCAAGCGTTACGGCAGTCTCAGCGCGGTGGAGGATTTCTCGCTGGAGGTGAAGCCGGGGGAATTCGTCACGCTCCTCGGGCCGAGCGGCTCGGGCAAGACCACCACGCTGATGATGCTGGCCGGATTCGTGGATCCGACGAGCGGGGACATCTTGATCGGCGGGGAGCGGATAAACGACCGACCCCCGTTCGTCAGAAACCTGGGCATCGTCTTCCAGAACTACGCGTTGTTCCCCCATCTGTCGGTCGGGGAGAACGTGGCGTTTCCTCTCCGCATGCGGAGGCTGCCCAGATCGGTGGTCGCCCAGAAGGTGGAGGAGGCCTTATGTCTTGTCCATCTGGAGGGGTTTGAATCGCGGCGACCGCGGCAACTAAGCGGTGGCCAACAGCAGCGGGTCGCCTTGGCGCGGGCCATCGTCTTCGACCCAGCGGTCCTGCTGATGGACGAGCCGCTGGGCGCTCTAGACCGACTGCTCCGCGACCAGATGCAGACGGAGATCAAGCGCCTGCATCGCGAGCTGGCGAAGACAGTCGTTTACGTGACCCACGATCAGGAGGAAGCGCTGGCCCTGTCCGACCGGATCGTGGTGATGAACCGGGGACGGATCGAGCAGATCGGGGCTCCTCACGAGATTTACGAGGAGCCACGCAGCGAGTTTGTTGCCACCTTTCTTGGGGAGTCTAACATCTTGGAGGGGGAGGTCGTCGGGCCGGCTGATGAACACGGGTACCCGGTAAGTGTTGGGGGCCGGGTGGTCCGCGTCGGACAGAGCAACGATTTCAGCGTCGGAGCCAAGGTCCGGATCATCCTGCGGCCCGAGCGGCTGGTGGTCCTGCGCCCGGGAATTCCTGGAAGCTCCAAAGAGACCCATCGGGGGATCGTGGAAGAAGTTGTCTATCAAGGAAAGCTGCGGAAACTGGTCCTTTCCGTGGAAGGCCTTGGGACCCTGGTAGCCACAGAGCTGGTAACTGCTGACGACGTACGGACAGGTGAACGACTCGACGTCAGTTGGAAACCGGCCGATGCACGCGTTGTGGAGGTGACTTGATGGGCCTCGGCGGCGGGATCACGGCTGAGGAGGCTGGTCTGCGGGCCACACTGGCACCGTCTCTGAACCGACATCCGGAATTTACGGAGGCAGAGATCCGTCAGCGTTGGGAGAGGGCACGGCATCTGATGCGTCGGGAGGGCATCAATGCCCTCCTAATCACGGGTGAGTTCAACTACCGGTACCTCACCGGCCACTGGAGTGGGCGCGCCTCGTTTCGATCCCGACCAATGTTCCTGCTGCTCCCACGCAACGGAGAGCCCTGCCTGGTGATCACGAGCGTGGAGGTGGACCAGGCGCGGACCACGGCGTGGGTCCCAGACATCCGATACATCGTGGCGCCACGCGGGAGCAACGACTATATGGGCCCGGCGGTCGATCTCGTTATCCGCGCACTGGGGGAGCAAGGCCTGGACCGCGGCCGCATCGGGTGCGAGTTGGGGGTGCAGCAGCGGATCGGCATGCCCGTGGAGGAGTTCCAGCGGCTAATGGCCACGCTGGGTAAGGCCTCGTTTGTCGATGCGTCAGCGCTGCTCTGGGAACTACGAACGGTCAAGTCGGACGCGGAAATCGGGTACGTACGTCGGTCCGCCGCGGTCACCAGTGGGGCATACCGTCGGTGCCTCCGTGCCGTCCGGCCTGGCATGACCGAGCGGGATCTTTTCAGGTCGCTGGCTATTGCCATGCTCGAACAGGGTGCCGATTCTCCGGGGTACATCCCAGTGAACGCGGACATACGCCTGCCAGTTCCGGCGGGCGCCACGGACCGCCGGATCTCGGCAGGGGCTGTCGTGCACGTGGACGCGGGCTGCATCATCCGTGGGTATTGGTCTGACTTCAGCCGGGCAGTCGCCGTTGGGGAGGTTCCCACGCTCTATCGGCGGGGCTATGCGATCCTGCGTACCGTCATGCACGACTGCATCGCTACTCTCCGACCAGGCATTCCGCTCCGCAGCATTCCGGCCTACTTCCAGACGGCCCTGGAGAAGGAGGGTTACTGGGAGCGGGGGGTTGGGCGGATGGGCCACGGCATCGGGCTGGAGCAACCCGAGCCGCCGTCTCTCGATTTCGCCAATGATGGCACGACGACCTGCGGCATGGTTCTTTGCATCGAGCCGCGGCTGGTCTTCGAGGACGGGAGCAGACTAGTCCTCGAAGAGGAAGTACTCATAACGGATGGAGGATATGCGCTTCTTTCGGAGCCCTGTGCCCCCGAGCTTCCCGTCGCCGGAGACTGACGCGGCCGCCGCCCTGCGGGTGGGCGGCTTGATGGTCGCATGGCGCTGGTTCAGTCTGTCGACCCCGGACCTATTCCGGTGGCCGCTCCTGCTCCCGTTGCTCAGCTTCCTCGCTGTGTTCTTTATCTATCCGGTACTGCGCCTTCTCCCTCTGAGCATCGGTTACACCTCTCTGGACCTGTCCCACTACCGGCATCTCTTCGAGGAGCCGCTGTACTTGCAGGTGATGCTACGCACGTTCCGGGTCTGTGCGGAAGTCACCGGTATTGCCTTGGGATTGGGCTACCTCCTCGCCCTTGAGCTTAGCCGGGTCCGGGGTCGCTTGAAGACGTTCCTCTTCGGCATCGTCCTCCTCCCGTTCTGCACGAGCGTGCTCGTGCGGACCTACGCCTGGATCGTGCTTCTGCAGTATCGGGGTGTGCTCAACCATGCACTGGTGGCGCTGGGGCTGATCAAGCGCCCCCTCCCGATGATGTACAACGAACTCGGAGTGATCATCGGCATGGTTCATGTCGTCCTTCCCTTCATCGTGTTTCCGGTCTACGCCTCGCTGCAGGCGATCCCGCCGAGCCTTTACCACGCAGCAGAAAGCCTGGGCGCCAGCCCGATCCGGACTTTCTGGCGGGTGACATTCCCCCTGAGTCTACCCGGCGTATGCGCGGCGAGTATGATTGGGTTCATCTTCACCTTGGGATTTTTCATCACACCAGCCGTGCTGGGGGGAGGCAAGGTCATGATGGTGGCCATGTTGATTGACGAGCAGGTCACTCAGTTCCTGAATTGGCCCTTGGCCGCGAGCTTGTCGGTGTGCCTGGTGGTGCTCACGATAGGCTGCTTGCTCCTGTACAGCAAATGGTTTGGTGAACGATGGCTCGTCGCACGGTAGGCGGTCCGGTGGTCAGGGCCCTGGCGGCTTGGCGGCGCACCTTGTTTGGGCTGCTCCTTGTCTACCTGCTGCTCCCCGTGGTGATCGTGCTGCCGATGTCTTTCAATTCGTCCGCATACCTCAGCTTTCCGCCAAGTACCTTGTCGACTAGGTGGTATGCCCGGTACCTGACAGATGGCCGGTGGGTGGAAGCTACCGTGTTGAGCCTGAAGATCGGTGTGGCCACGGCGCTGCTCGCGACCATTCTGGGCACCCCTGCGGCCATCGCGCTGGGGATCGGACGCTCGGCGATAGCGCGGGTCTTCGAGATGGTCTGCTTGACCCCCCTGGTGTTTCCGACGATCGTTTTTGCGATCGCCAGCTATGTGGTTCTTACTCAGTGGGGACTGAGCGGCTCGGCCTGGGGGATATGGCTGGCCCACACCGTTTTGGCGATCCCATTCGTGGTGGCGAATGTCACAGCTAGCGTGCGCGTTCTGGACGTGGACATCTGCCGGGCGGCCGAGAGCCTTGGGGCGAATCCGTGGCGGACACTGAGGGACGTGGTTGTGCCAAACATCAAGTACGGGATGTTGGCCGGATGCCTGATGGCCTTCGTCACATCCTTTGATGAGGTCGTTGTGGCCCTGTACCTGAGCAGCACAACTACGGTAACCCTCCCCAAGCTCATGTTCGATGGCATCATGTTCGAAATCAATCCCGTGGTCGCTGCGGTCTCGTCGGTCTTCATTTCTCTCAACATTCTGGTCTTCGCCGCCGTCGCGATGCTGAAACAGAAAGAGCGGGGGGTAAGCAGTCCTTTGACGGCGAGCAGTGAGATGGCCGCTGGGCGGGGAGCTCCCCGTTGATCGCGTGCAAGAATGACGGGCTCAAAAGGAGTCTGACATGCCGAAGATCGGTTTGATTCAGATGCGGTGTGATGATGATGTGGAGAAAAATGTGGCTAAGGGCGAGAAACTCGTGCGAGAAGCTGCGGCGAAGGGAGCCAGCATCATTTGCCTGCAGGAGCTGTTTCATGCCTTCTTCTTTCCACAATATATCGACCGGAAGTACTTCAATTTGGCACTGGAAGCTATGGGACCAATTCCGGAGCGGTTTTCCAGGTTGGCGTGCGAACTAGGAGCGGTAATCGTGCTACCAATCTTCGAGCGGGCTGGCCGGGGTGTTTACCACAACTCCGCGATCATCTTGGATGCTGATGGATCCGTCCTGGGGAAGTACCGAAAGACCCACATTCCATTTGGAGTTCTGAAGGAGAAGTTTTACTTCACCCCAGGCAACACGGGCTTTCCCGTTTTCCGGACCCGTCATGGAACGCTGGGCGTTTTGATCTGTTATGACCGACACTTCCCCGAAGGTGCTCGACTCTTGGCGCTGGCCGGGGCGGAGGTAATACTCATCCCAAATGCCAGTCCACGGACAACGTACGCTTACAAGACGTGGGATGCCGAAACCCGGGCTCTGGCGATAACGAATGGTCTTTTTGTCGGGATAGCCAATCGCGTGGGTAACGAGGGCGACTGCGACTATTTTGGCCGCAGCATGCTTTGCAGCCCGCAGGGTGACATTCTTGCTGAGGGTTCCGAGGACAAAGACGAAGCAATAGTGGCGCTTGCGGACTATGAGCTGATTGATGAAACGCGGCGCTGGTGGCCCTTCTTCCGCGATCGACGCCCAGAGGTCTATGAAGGCTTGGTGAAGCAGCATCTTTAGGCCCGGCGAAGAAAAGCGAAATGAATCATCAGCGTCGGCGGATGTGTTTACGATTCGGATAGCCCAACACGCCGCTGAGGGGATCCCAGGAAAGTGCACTTTCCTGGTCAGGGCTTCGCAACACTTCGTGGAGCAGCATACTGAGGCCCCACTCGCCGAGCCGGGAGGTGTCCTGGGGATCTCGTAGAGATGGTGAATCTGGCGGCGCAGGTGCCGCACATACGGCGAGGAGCGCGGAGGTCGTCGCTGTAAGCTCGTCAGAGTACGATCAGCGTTTCGTACCCGGTTCGATCAGGTACCAAATGCGCCCTTGGCACGGTGCAGAAACAGGAGGTGGCTCATGAGAGCAATGAACAGGCGGCAATTTCTTCGGCTGGCCGGAACAGGGGTGGTTTCTTCCGCGGGCCTGTTGGTGAGCAAACAGCCCACCTGGGCCCAGAAGGAGGACGTCGTAGTAATCAGTTCCTGGGGTGGGGCGTGGCAGGACGGCTTGCGCAAGGCATACTTTGAGCCCTTTACGAAGGAGACAGGGATCAAGGTCATCGAAAACAATTATGGCTTTCAGGGGCTGGCGCGGCTCAAGGCCCAAGTGGAGGCGGGACGAGTCGAAGTAGATCTCTTCGATGGTCCGCCCCAATGGCCTGTTATCGGAAGGAGGCAAGGGATACTCGAACGGATCGACACACGGTATTTCGATACGGCGAACCTTGTCCGGGGGGCGATCCAGGAGTACGGATTCGGATTCTCGTCAGTCTCCTGGGGCATCACGTATAACACCAAGACCTTTGCCAGGCTTGCCCCACGAACCTGGGCGGATTTTTGGGATGTTAAGACCTTCTCCGGCCGGCGTGCGATGTTCGGTGCCAGCATCTTCCGTCACATCGAGTACGCCCTTATGGCGGATGGGGTTCCGCCGGAACAGGTTAACCCCCTCAGCACGGAGAAGGTCGAGCGTGCCTTCAGGAAGCTAGACCAGATCAAGCCCCATATTTCCGTCTGGTACCCGGGTCCGGCACAGGCCCAACAGCTCCTGGCCGATGGAGAGGTGGTTTTGGCGGAGTACACCCATGGACGAACCGCCGTGCTCGCCAGGCAGGGCCTGCCCCTGGCCTTCGAATTCAACCAGGGCGTCTTTAACTATGCAACCTGGGTTCTGGCCAAGGGGGCACCGAACAAGGAGAACGCCCAAAAGCTCCTTGGCTTCATTAGCCAGCCAAATCCGCAGGCAGACATGATGCGGGCCTCCGACTATGGACCGGTGAACACAAAGGCGTTTGACCTCATCAAAGATGAGGCGTTCTTGAGGCTCGCCCCGACATTCCCTGACAACCTGAAGAGGCAGGTCCTGCTTGACGCGGAGTGGTGGGGAGAGAACGAGGAAAAGCTGGCAGAGCGCTGGCGGAAGTGGGTCGCAGCTAAGTGACTGGCGTGCAAAGGGGAGCCACTGAGGTGACCTGAGCCAGAACTCAGGATAGAAAACTGGGAGTCCCGATGGTCCCTGGAATTAGCCGCGAGGTATTCCAGCGGGGCCTTGCGCATGCCTTCGTGGCACGATACGGAATCGAGGTGGAGATGCCGCATCGCCCGGAGGCTTTGCTTCCCTTGGCCGTCAGAAAGTCTGGACTGGCGAAATCGCACACGACGTGGTGGAGTGGAGCCAGCCAGATTTCGGGCTGGTCAAACGGTAGAAGCTCTGCGAAAAGCTGCGACTGGCCACTCTGCGGAACCTCTCTCAGTTCTGTGATCAGCAGTTCATCGACCCCGATGGGTATGGCATCGGGGCCTTCCTCTGGGAGATGGTGCTTGTCTTCGACCCGACCAACGTGTCCCGGCACCTTAAGTCGTGGGCCGACCCGTGGAATCCCGAAGGAAGGAGTTTTGTGTCTGTCCGGAACTAGCGAACCACGAGCTACTTCATGGCCATCGTGTGCCGAGTCCTGGGGATGGAGGAAACGGTGTTGAGGACCCCCCGCGGATGGGGCCGTGTGGAAAAAGCTTGAGGAGTTACGCGGTCAGGTCAAAGTCTGGTGGGAGTCAGAAGCTCACATGCGGGCGGTGTTGGGCCACGGGGAGATCTGGGTTGGACAGCAGCATGATAGCACCGCTCATGTTCAAGTTGCGGCGCAAACATCGGCACCGGACGTGGGGGTACCGGGCGTTTCCGGACGCGCATCTGTACGGGATGCTCGGTGTCTACCGCTCGCCGACTGGTGCGCCGTGGACGGCTCGGGCGTCTACCTCGCGGTGAAAGGGATCGGAGAGCCGGATGCCGGAAAATTGCACGTCCTGTTCGATGAGGGAGTACTGGTCCCGTGGCATGCGGGGGCTCGTGAGCCACTGCCGACCGAAAGGGGCGGGAACAGATGGGGCCGGCGCTACTCCACTCGCACTGGCGCTCTACTCTACCTCTCATACCGGAGCGACGGCGTTCTCCTCGGGATCATCACCTTGGGCATCCTTGGGATGACCGCGCATAAGCTCATGAGCTTTGTCACCCGAAATTCCTTCCTCCGCTGCCTCAGGTACTAAACGGTTTCCATCTGATCGGATGAGGTCGAGAGATCTTCCGGGGAGGGATCGCATGGACGAGGTCAAGGGAGCTCAACTGCTGGTGGAGGCCCTCCAGGCCGAGGGCGTGGATACCGTGTTCGGCCTCATCGGGTCGCATGTGACGGAAATCTATAATGCCCTGCTGGAGGCACCCCAGATCCGGCACATCGCCGTGCGCCACGAGCAGGCGGCCGCCTACATGGCCGACGGCTATGCCCGTGCGACTGGCCGGCCGGGAGTGTGCGTGGTGACGGCCGGACCCGGAGCGACCAATACTCTGACAGCCACGGCAACGGCCTTTGCCGATTCCTCGCCGATCCTCATCATCACCGGGCAGGTTCCGTCGTACGCCCTCGGCCTGGGCAAGGGAGTCTTTCACGAGTGCCCTAATCAACTCGTGATCTTTCAGCCTGTCACGGGGTGGACCGGGCGACCCAGAACGGCCGGCGAGATCCCGCGGCTCGTCCATGCCGCCTTTAGGGCCTTGCGAGGCAGGCGTCCCCGGCCTGCCTATCTCGAGATCCCCTGCGATCTCTTGGAGGGGACAACCAAGCGAGAGCCGTGGATGCCCCGGGCGGTCAGGTTACCTCGGGCCCCCGAGGCCGAGGTCCGGAAGGCCGCGGCGTGCCTCCGGGAGAGTGCAGCCCCCGCGCTCTGGGCGGGGGGTGGGGTCATTCGCTCAGGGGCCAGTGAGGAGCTTCGTGCCTTGGCCGAAACCCTTGGGGCGCCGGTGTTCACCACCTGCAACGGAAAGGGGGCAATTCCCGCGGACCATGACCTGGCGCTGGACTACTGGCTCCCGGCCGCCGATCATGGAGCGCCTCCTCGACAACGTCGGCGCCGCCATGATTTAGCACTGGACTGCCGGCTCCCGGCAGGACCGGCGGTGGATCTGCTGAACATGGCAGACCTCGTGCTGGCCGTGGGGACGCGCTTTACCGCCATGGCTACGGGTGGGTGGCGCATCGCCCTCCCACGCCTCTTGCAGGTTGACATCGACCCCAGCGAGATCGGCAAGAACTATCCGGTCGAGGTGGGGTTGGTGGGGGATGCCAAGATCGTCCTCCGGCAGATCCGCGAGGCGTTGGCGAAGGGAGGATTTGGCGAACGTCCGTCCCGCGCGGCCGACGTCGCTCGCGTCCGGGGTTTGGTGCACGCCGAGGCGGAGCATCGGTTTCCCGAGGCCCTGCGACTTCTGCAGGACGTCCGGGCGACCCTGGACCGGGATGCCATCGTGGTCTGCGACCTTACAACCTTGGCGACGCTGGGTCGGCGCTACTTTCCCGTGTACGAGCCGATGACCTTCCTTTGCCCCCTGGGGTTCGGGACGCTCGGCTACGCCTTCCCTGCGGCTCTGGGTGCCAAGGTCGGGCAACCCGAGCGTCAGGTGGTGGCGGTGTGTGGGGACGGGGGCTTCCTCTTCAACACCCAAGAGTTGGCGACAGCAGTCCAAGACCGGCTCAGCGTGGTGGTGCTTCTGATCAACGATGGAGGGTACGGGGCCTTCCGCGAATGGCAACGAAAGCACGGCAGCGGACGCGTCAAGGCCGTGGACCTCTTAACGCCGGACTTTATGCTCCTGGCACAGGCCTTTGGGGCAGTTGGAATGCGGGCCAAAGGGCTTGAGGATGTGGGACCCCTCTTGAAGGCCGCCTGCAAGGAGACCAGGCCAGTGATCCTCGAGGTTCCAGTCGCCCTGCAACATCCCGGATTCGGTTAGAGGCTTGGCGACGCAATTCAACGAGAAAGCGAGTGGCCTCCCTGCCTTCCAACGTTAGGAGATGGGGGAACTAGCGCCCGGGCCTTCATCTATGAGGGCAAGCTGGGGCTGGTGGCCTGAGGCGCGGCAATCGGGCAACTGGGCGATTCGGCGATCAGGTACGGATTGCCGGGTCGCCGGATTGCGGGGTTCCCTGAGAGGGGGGACCGAGGAGGAGGGAGTCCGATGGAGCTGCTGGCCAAGACCAAAGGGGAGGAGTTCCAGGACGCGGCCCTGCGACTCTTCCATATCGCGGCGGAGCATCTGAACCTGGATTCGGGTATCCGCGAGAAGCTCAAGTGGCCCAAGCGGGAACTGACCGTGCACTTCCCGGTGAAGATGGACGATGGGACCATCCAGGTCTTCGTCGGCTACCGGGTTCAGCACA
>Ga0209514_10005515_pt1 | contig 16122 bp, 16 predicted proteins | sample Subgrocontami58m_FD_187452 | JGI IMG/M metagenome (GOLD analysis project Ga0209514, IMG submission 187452) | Subsurface groundwater microbial communities from S. Glens Falls, New York, USA - GMW37 contaminated, 5.8 m (SPAdes) (version 3) | ecosystem: Environmental > Aquatic > Deep subsurface >...
GCTGATCCTGTTCGGCTTCGCCATCAACTCCGATCCCAAGCGCCTGCCCACCGCGGTGCTCGATGCGGACCGCAGCCTGTACGGCAGGACGCTGGTGCAGGGGCTGAAGAACAGCGGCTACTTCCGCATCGACCGGGAGGTGCGCACCGAGCGGGAGGTGGAGGATCTGATCGCCAGCGGCGAAGTGCAGTTCGTCGTCACGGTGCCAGAGAACTTCGGCAGAAAGCTCGTGCGCGGCGAAACGCCGACGCTCCTGATCGAGGCCGACGCGACCGATCCGAGCGCGACCGGAAACGCGATCGCCGCCGTCGCCGGCGTCACGCGCACCGCGCTCGCCCGCGACCTGCAGGGGTCGCTGGGCCGCCTCGCGCCCGCGCCGGACCCCGTGGACGTCCGCGTGCACCGGCGCTACAACCCGGAGGGCATCACCGCCTACAACATCGTCCCGGGACTGCTCGGCACGATACTCACCATGACGATGATCCTGATGACAGGACTCGCGATGACGCGCGAACGCGAGCGCGGCACATTCGAAAACCTGCTCGCGACGCCGGCCCTTCCGATCGAGGTGATGACGGGAAAGATCGTCCCCTACATCCTGATCGGCCTCGTGCAGGTGACGATCCTGCTGGTCGCCGCGTGGGTCATCTTCGGGGTGCCGATGCAGGGGAGCCTGTGGCTGTTGTACGCTTCGGTGTTCATCTTCATCGCGGCGAACCTGAGCCTGGGGATCACGTTTTCCTCGATCGCGCGCAACCAGCTCCAGGCGATGCAGATGACGTTCTTCTTCTTCCTTCCCTCGATCCTGCTGTCGGGTTTCATGTTCCCGTTCCGCGGCATGCCCGACTGGGCGCAATGGCTGGGCTACATCCTGCCGCTCACCCACTTCCTGCAACTGGTGCGCGGGATCATGCTCAAGGGAAACGATTTCGCCGAGCTGTGGCCGAACGTATGGCCGATACTCGCATTCACCGTCGCCGTCATCGGACTGGGACTGGGCGTCTACCGCAAGACGCTCGACTAGGACCGCCTGTCAACCGTGGCACGCCGCCGCGCAAATTGTAGCGCAGCGTAACAGCCCGCAGCCGCGCTACGCCAGCGTACAAAAAGCGTACCGCCGCATTACATGGGCGCTGTGTAATGGGAACCGATGCGGCGCGACGGCCCGTTGCGGGCCCCGCAGATTTCCGAAGTTCATCAACTGGAGAATCGATCATGAAACGCACGTTAGCCGCCGCCGTCGGCGTGGCGTTGTCCCTCGGTCTGGCAGCCGCCGTCGTCAATGCGCAGCCCTACGGCTACGGGATGGGGGGCGGCGGACCCGGTTATGGGATGCACGGATATGGAATGGGTTACGGCATGGGACCGGGCTACGGCATGGGTCAGGGAATGGGTCCCGGCTACGGGATGGGATACGGTAACGGGTCGGGCTACGGCGCCGGGCCGCAGGGCAGATTCGGCGGTTACGCCGGAACCCGGGACCTGACCGAGCTGAGGGCGGAGCTGGGGATCACCGACAAACAGGAGCCTGCGTGGAAGGCATTCGTCAACAGCACGAAGCGCGAAGATGAAGACCGGCAAGCTTGGTTCGAGCAGATGCGCGAGGCGCGAGCTGCGGGTTCGTTGCCGGAACTGCTCGCGAAGCAGAACGCGATAGCGAAGCAGCATCAGGCCGACAGGGAAGCCACCACGGCGGCGCTGAAGGGCCTCTATGCAGCGCTTACGCCCGAACAGAAGGCGGTGGCGGATGAGCGACTCGGCGGATTCGCACCCGGCTACAGTGCACGGGGTTCGCGCGGCGGACCAGGCGGAAGATTCCGGTAGCACGCGCAGCGTTCGCTGACAGGAGACAGAGATGATGTGGGGTTACAGCGGTTTCGGAGGTGGCGGAATGGGTATCGGCATGCTGCTGTTCTGGGGTTTGATCATCGCCGGCATCGTCGTGCTCGTGCGAGGCTTCGGCGGCGGCTCGGGGGCGGGCGAGCCCCGGCTGCGCGAGCGGACTCCGCTCGAGATTCTCGGCCAGCGCTACGCGAAGGGCGAGATCGACAAGGGCGAGTTTGACCAGAAGCGACGCGATCTCGGCGCCACGTAGGCCGGCGGTCGTGAACAACCGTCGCAGGAATTTTCTCAAGACCGCCGGGGCGGCGGCGGTTTCCGGTGCGCTCGCTTTCCCGACCTTGACGCGGAACGCGACGGCCGCGGCAGCGAGCAGCTTCACCCCGGACATCGAGATCGAACTGGTTGCGCAGCCCGACGAGATCCAGGTGCTGCCGGGCCCGCCCACCGCGGTATGGCGCTACGTTGGCCGCGTGCTGCGCGGTCCCGCCGAGGCTCTCGAGCCGATTGCGGGGAGCTATGCCGGGCCGATCCTGCGCTTCAGGACCGGCCAGAAGGTGCGGATCCGTTATCTCAACCGGATTCCCCAGCCCAGCATCGTGCACTGGCACGGCCTGATCGTTCCCGACCGCATGGACGGGCATCCGCGCGATGCGGTCGCCCCGGGCGGGGAGTATCTCTACGAGTTCGAGGTCCGCAATCGCGCCGGCACCTACTGGTTCCATCCGCATCCTGACGGGCTCACCGGAACGCAGGTCTACGGCGGGCTCGCCGGGCTCATCCTGGTGAGCGACGAGGAGGAGCGGGCGGCGAAGCTTCCCGACGCCGGGCGCGAAATTCCCATCGTGCTCGCGGACCGCACATTCGATACCTCGAACCAGCTCGTCTACGAGGGTGCGATGGGTCCGGGAATGATGGGCGCGATGACGGGCTTCTTCGGCGATCGCATCCTCGCCAACGGCCGCTCTTCGCTCGCGTTTCCGGACGCAGGAGGTGCGTACCGCGTGCGGCTGTTGAACGGCTCGAACTCGCGCATCTACCGCATCGCGCGATCGGACCGCAAGCCGCTGGTGGCGATCGGCTCCGACGGCGGCCTGCTGGCCGCGCCCGAGACCCGACCGTTCGTCGTGCTCGGCCCGGCCGAACGGGCGGAGCTGTGGCTCGACTTTCACGATGCGTCCGTCGGGACCCGCGTCGCTCTCGTCGCGGAGCCGCTCGACTTCGGCGGTCCCGGAATGGGCATGATGGGCGGCATGATGGGACGCGTAATGCCCGGGAGGCCCGTGCAGCGGGCGGCAACTCAAGCGTTCGCCGTGTTCACGGTCGGGCGCGGCGCGGCAAAGCAGCTGTTGCCGGCACGGCTTGCCGAGCTACCACCTGCCGCTGTGCCGCGGGATTCGGACCTGCGCGAGTTCGCGATCACCCTCAACGGCATGCGCTGGGGCATCAATGGCCGGACGTTCGAAATGAACGGGGTGGCGCCGTTCGAGAGGGTCCGCTTCGGCACCACGGAGGTTTGGGAATTCAACAATCGCACGCCGATGATGGCCATACCGCATCCGATGCACGTGCACTCCGCGCAGTTCCGCGTGATCGAGCGCTCGGGCACGCCACCCGGCCTGCAGGGGCTGCGTGAAGGGTTCCTGGACGGCGGGTTGAAGGATACCGTGCTGGTCCTGCCCGGGGAGCGCGTGCGCGTGCTCGCAAGCTTCAACGCGTTTCGCGGGCTATTTGTCTACCACTGCCACAACCTCGTTCACGAGGATATGGGGATGATGCGCAACTTCCTTGTCGTCTGAACGGAACGATTCGTGGGCTAATTAGGCAAGCCGCGCGCCGCACTTCGAACAGAAGCGGTCCTGCGATCCCGACGGGGATCCGCACTTTGGGCAGAATCGGGCGCGGCCCGATGGAGCACCGGGAAATTCCCTGCGCTTTCGCCACCACAGCACGATGGCGGCCGCGCCCAGGGCAACGGCTGCGGCGGCCCCGAAGAGCCCGAGATACAGATCCGTATTCGAATCCAGGGAGGCTACGGGCGCGGACGGGGCGCTTCTCGACTTGAGCATTTCGGTCGAGGTTCGCGAGTCCGCTTTCGTATAGCGCAGCTTGATGGGCAGTTCTTCCTTCGCCTCGAAGGCCCCCATGTCGGCCGAGCGGTATTGCAGCCCGTCCTGGCCGCGCGCGGAGTTATCGAGCTTCGGTACGACCGAAAAGTCGCTCGCGGCGAAGGGCTCCTGGACGATGACGCTCAGCCGGTCGGTGGCCAGATCGCCCCGCCAGAGGTAGGCGAAGTTTCGCTCAGGCGTGCGGGTGTCGATCGGTTCGTACAATTCCACGTGGAAGAATCGGTGGGGCGTCTCGAACTTGAGCGTGATGAAGTCCTTGGCGTCGTCGCGCTTGTATTTCAGGGTGAGGAGATTGCCACCCTCTTCGGCCGATGAGGCCACGGCGGAAGGGCCGCCTGACGATGCAGGGATGCGAACGGATAGGGCGGCCGGCAGCGCGGTCTCCGCCGGGATTTCGCCCCTGAGGATCACGAGAGCCGCCGGGCGGTCGTATTCCGGCCAGATCTCGATCTGCAGGTTGGCGAGGCGCGGGATTCCCTCGGGCGCGCTGCGGCCCGAGGGGCCGGCTGCGAACGACGGCAACAAGGTAAAGGCGAGCGCCGCCGCCAGCATGTTCGCCACGAGGACCGCTCGCAGGCCAACGGGTCGCCCGGCATTGCGGGCGTACGTGTCATTCATGTCCGCCACTCCTTTCCGCGTATGAACACTTCCCTGCGCCCGTCAAATTCTCAGACGCTGCAGGCCGGCGAATCGTGAGGGTGGAGCAGCCCGCGCGCCCGCAGCGCTTCGACCACGCCAGACCGGTACCCGCTCGCGCTGGAAATTTCCGCGCTCATCGCCAGGCGCGGGTCGACGTCCTTCCATCCGATGCCGCGCAGCTCCCGGAAGTAGATTCCGACATTCGCGTACTCGTGCGGAAACCAGAACGAATTGAAAGCGAGCGCTTCCCGATAGAGCTCGTCTTCGCCCAGCCCCTGCGAGGCGCCGAGCACAAGCAGGCCGAGCAGCGCCGAACCGTGGTTGCAGTCCTGGAAGAACGTCGAATTGTTGCAGCAGGGACGAAAGCTGTGGTGTGCAACCTTGGCGACGAGCGCTTCCTGCCGCGCGCTGAGCGTTACAATCGGGAATTTGTTGAAATACGCTCCGCCATTGGCCTCCATGCCGAGCGTCCACCCGCCCGTGGAGGCGTATCCAAACCTTGCGGATCCGTTCAGCGGACTCGCGTCGTTGATGGCCATCCGGTTTGCGAGCCCAAGCGGCCACAACGCATTGACGTAAAGGGCGGCATTCTCGCGCGTGATCAGTATCGGCGCGAAGGAATGGTGCCGCAGAAGCTCATCGACCTCTTGCGACGCTGCACCGCCGCGAGCGTGAGCCGCCGCGAATTTTCCCGGGTGGATGACACCCGCCTGTACAAGCTTGACGACGCTGTCCGCGAGGCTCATTCGGCTCGTGTAGCCGCTGGCCCGAGCCGCTTCTGCAGCAGCGCCGGGAGCCGGCGACACGGTTTCCGGGGCGGGTCCCGCACCCGCGAGCCGGGGACTCAGTAGAAGAACGGCCAAGCAAGACGCGACGATGACTGCGGTCCTGATCCGGGCAACAGACATGCTCGAGCACCTCCGCAGTAGAATGATCACTATACCCTAGAGGGGTAGTTGACACATACCCCTTGAGGGTATATCGTTCGAATATTACACGACTTGAGGCCAAAAGGGAATTTCGTGAACTCGCCGTCCGCACTGCGCCTTGATCTTCCGATCGAGGGCATGACCTGCGCGGCCTGCGCGGCCCGCGTCGAACGCAGCCTCAACAAGCTGCCAGGCGTCGCGGCGAGCGTTAACTTCGCCGCCGAATCGGCGCTCGTGACCGTGCAGCCGGACGCAACGCGGCCTGCGGCGGTGCTGGAGGCGATTCGGCAGACCGGGTATTCGGTTCCCACGCAGGTCGCCGAATTCCAGGTGTACGGCATGACCTGCGCCGCCTGCGCCGCGCGCATCGAGAAGGCACTGAACAAGCTGGAAGGCGTCAGCGCCGCCGTCAACTTCGCCAGCGAGACTGCCCGGGTCCGGTACGTCCCGGGGCTGGCCACGCCCGAGCAACTGGCGAACGCGATCCGCAAGGCGGGTTACGAGGCAAGCGAGCGCGCCGAGGCGAGCGCCGAGGAGGACAAGTCGCGCCGGGCCGCGGCCTATCGAGCCGAGCTGAAACTGTTGTGGATCTCCGTCGCGCTCAGCCTTCCGCTGTTCGCGCAGATGTTCCTGACCTACGGCGGGTCGAGCCACGAACTGCTGCCGCGGTGGTTCCAGCTGGCGCTGGCGACTCCTGTGCAATTCTGGATCGGCCGCAGGTTCTACGTGGGCGGCTGGAACGCGCTGCGGGGCGGCGGGGCCAACATGGACGTGCTGATCGCGCTGGGCACGACCATGGCCTACGGACTGAGCGCGGTCGTGACGGTATTCGGGCTCGAGCACCAGCACGTCTACTTCGAGGCGAGCACGGCCATCGTCACGCTCATTCTCATGGGCAAGCTGCTCGAGGCGCGCGCGAAGATGAAGACCTCGGCCGCGATCGAGGCGCTCATCCGCCTGCAGCCCAAGACGGCCCGCATCGAGCGCGACGGCGGGGTCGTCGAAGTGCCGGTGGAGAGCATTCGCATCGGCGACATCTTCGTCGTGCGGCCGGGGGAGAGCATTCCCGTCGACGGCGTGGTATCGAGCGGGGAATCCGGAGTCGACGAAAGCATGCTCACCGGCGAGAGCATTCCGGTGGACAAGCACGCAGGCGACAGGGTGTTCGCCGGCACGCTCAACCAGCAGGGGCTGCTGAGGTGCAGGGCGGAGGGCGTGGGCGCGGCAACCAGGCTGGCCGGGATCATTCGCATGGTGCGCGACGCGCAGGGCACTAAGGCGCCCATCCAGCGCCTCGCCGACCAGGTGTCGGGGATATTCGTACCGGTTGTCGTCGCCATCAGCGCGGTGACGTTCGCGCTGTGGTGGGGATTCGGCGGAGAGCTCGCTCCCGCGCTGGTGAACGCGGTCGCGGTGCTGGTCATCGCCTGTCCTTGCGCGCTCGGCCTGGCGACGCCGACGGCGATCATGGTGGGCACCGGCCGCGGCGCGCAGGTGGGCGTACTGGTGAAGAACGCGGTGGCACTGGAGCGGGCCGAGAAGATCCGTACGCTCATCCTCGACAAGACCGGCACGCTTACCGAGGGAAAGCCCGTGGTGACCGACGTTCTTCCGGCCGACGGGTTGACGGAGCACGAACTGGTGGCGCTGGCCGCGAGCCTCGAATCCGGCTCGGCCCATCCGCTCGCTCGAGCCATCCTCGGGCACGCGAAGGAACTGGGCGCGGGGACTCTGCCCATGCGCGACTTCCGCTCGGTGACCGGGAAGGGCATCCAGGCAGTAGTGGACTTGCCCGAGCTCGGCGGAGAGCAGACGGTCATGCTGGGTGCGCCGGCCTTTCTGGCGGAATCCGGTCTCGACATCGACGCCGCGCGCATCGCGCCGTACGTCGAGCAGGGCAAGACCGTCGTCGCCATCGGCACCGCGGGACGCGTCCTGGGCTATCTTGCCATCGCCGACCGGCTGCGCGCCACTTCCCGGGAAGCGGTCGCCCGACTGCAGCGCATGGGAATCGAGGTCGTGATGCTGACCGGCGACAACGCGGCCACGGCGAAGGCGATCGCGGAATCCGGCGGCATCGGGCGTTACCGCTCCCAGGTGCTGCCCGGCGACAAGGCGGCCGCGGTCGCGGAGTTCAGGACCGAGGGGCGCGTCGTCGGCATGGTCGGCGACGGCGTCAACGACGCGCCGGCGCTTGCCGCGGCCGACGTGAGCTTTGCCATCGGCGCGGGGTCGGACGTCGCCATCGAGGCGGCCGACATCGCGCTGATGCGCAGCGACCTGCTCTCGGTCGTCGACGCCATCGGCCTCTCGCGCGCCACCCTCAGGAAGATCCGGCAGAACCTGTTCTTCGCCTTCTTCTACAACGTGCTCGGCATACCGCTCGCGGCGGTCGGGATGCTCAACCCCGTGATCGCGGGGGCCGCGATGGCAATGTCCTCGGTATCGGTGGTCAGCAACTCCTTGCTGCTGCGCCGGTGGCGGCGGGGATGAAGTCGGCGCAATCCATTCGATCGGTGATGAAAGGAGCAATGATGCAAACGGCGACCCTGAATATTTCCGGAATGACCTGCGGTGGCTGCGTGCGCAGCGTCACCAAGGTGATCGACGCGTTGGACGGCGTCGTGAAATCCCAAGTGTCCCTGGAGAAAAAACGCGCGGTGGTGGAGTTCGACCCGGGAAAGCTGGGCGTCGAGCAACTGAAGCGCGCCATCGAAGAGGCGGGGTATGAAGTCAACCAATGACGCGCCGGAGTGCGAACACCATTCGCACGACGCGGCGCACCACGCGGTCGTACAGCCGAACAAGTCGGCGCTGCTCAAGCGGTTGAACCGCATCGAGGGGCAGGTGAGGGGCGTCGCGAAAATGGTCGAGGAGGACCGCTACTGCATCGACGTGCTGACGCAGATCTCGGCGATCCGGTCCGCGCTCGGGGCGCTCGCGATGCAGCTGCTCGAGAACCACACCAAGGGCTGCGTTCGCTCCGCGATCCGCTCCGGCGACGGTGAGGCCGCGGTCGACGAATTGATGACCGTCGTCAAGCGGTTCGGAAGCTAGGGGGCCCGGCTCATTCGGCGCGACGCGGCGCGCCCGGCAGCACGGGCGCGGGCCGGCGCCCCGCGAGGACGTGGTACAGGCTGAGGATCGGGTGGCGAAGCGTCATGCGCGGCCCGGCCCATTTCATTACGACGCGCACCTGCTCGCGCATCTCCGCGCTGTAGCAGTGGACGAGGCAGTTCGCGCAGGTCGGTTTTGCGTCGCCGAATACGCAGCGCTCGAGGCGGCGCGTCGCATATTCGAGCAACGCATCGCACTCGGCGCAGAGTGCCTTGCCATCCGCATGGGCGTGCCCGCGGCAGTACATGCGCACCATCGCTTCGATGGTTTTCAGCTCGCGTACACGGCGCACGAAGCGCTTGTCGGTGGTGAATTCTACGACCGGATGGGGCATGGTTTGCGTTCGGCTCGCGTTCAAGACGCAGCATCGAAGATACCGTATTCCGCCACCATCGCCGCTATGATGCGCATCAAGAACATGCGGGATTCCCACATGGCATTCAGGATCAGCCTCTACGTCACCGCCGCCCTGCTGCTGGGCGCGCACTTTCTGCGCTCGGGGGGGATCGCGGTGGCGGCCCTGTGCCTCGCCGCACCGCTTCTGTTTCTGAACCGGAGGCGATGGAGCCTGATCCTGCTGCAGTTCCTGGCCTATGGCGCGGCCGGGAGGTGGTTGATCATCGCCGTCCTCCTGGTACGGGATCGCCAGCATTCGGGACAGCCTTGGAGCCTTACCGCGCTCATTCTCGTTGCGGTTGCGCTGCTGTCGCTGGCTGCCGGGCTGTCGCTGCACTCCCGCCAGGTCAAGGAACGCTATCCTGAATAGGGCGTACGCGCCGCTTCGCTTGGCCCGGATCACGCCCGTGCAGCCGACAGTGTGGTAGCGTTCGCCAATTGCCTGATATCGCGACGTTCCATGTTGCATTGCGAAAAAGTGCTTGACGGAATATCCCGCGCATCAGATAATGATAACCATTCTCGTTATGTCCTGCTTCGAGGCCCTTGACCGATGAATTCGCGGCCCGCGCCCACTCTCGATACCCTGCATCCCGGGGAATCCGGGACCATTCTTGCGCTGCACGCCGAGGAGGAGCTGTACCATCGCCTCGCCGCTTTGGGCGTACGCGTCGGCAAGCGCGTGCAATTGCTGCGCAGGGCGCAATTCGCCGGGCCCCTGCACATACGCGTGGGTACCACCGACCTGATGCTGCGCGTCTCGGAAGCTTGCCGGATCCAGGTCCAGCCCGCGCAGATCTAAAACCCGCCTCGACCTGGCGATGAAGCGTATCGCGCTCATCGGAATGCCCAATACGGGCAAGTCGACCCTCTTCAACCGCCTGACCGGCGCGCATGCGAGAGTCGGAAACTGGCCCGGCATCACGGTCGATCTGCTGAGTGCGAAGGTCCTGCTAGGCGGCGAGATGGTGCACCTCGTGGACCTGCCGGGAATCTACGATTTGCGCGCCCATTCGAGCGACGAGGCCGTCGCTACGGCATTTCTTGCGCAGAACATCGTCGATCTTGCGCTCATCGTGCTCAATACCTCGCAGATCGAGCGCCAGATCGGTCTGCTTGCGCAGATCGCGCGCCCGGGCCTTCCCGTCATCCTCGTGCTCAACATGGCCGACGAGGCGGCGGCCATGGGGATCGGCGTCGACCGCGAGCAGCTTGCGGCGAAGATCGGCGTGCCGGTCTGCCTGGTGTCGGCCAAGTACGGCCAGGGCGTCGAGCAACTCCAGGCGCTGATTGCCGCCGCGTTGCGCGGCAAAGGTGCGTCCGGCCCACCTTCGCCGGCCGCGTTCGAAGTCGAGGCGCTGGAGGCTGCCGTCAGGCAGACCGTATCGATTCCGGCGCAGGCTTCGCACGCGCTGACCGAGAGGATCGACCGCGTTCTGCTCGATCCGTGGTTCGGCCTGCCGATCTTCTTCGGCATCATGTTTCTGCTGTTCGAGGCGGTGTTCATTCTCGGCAAGCCGATCCAGGACGCCATGGCCTGGGGTCTCTCCGCCTTCCGCTCGGCCGTGCTCGATCCCGGCCTCGCGGGCCTGCCGTCGATCGTGAGCGGACTGCTGCTCGACGGCATCTACAACGGGCTGGGCACGGTGGCGAGCTTCGTTCCACTCATCATCCTGTTCTTCTTGTGCATGGCGATCGTCGAAGACACGGGCTACCTGTCCCGCGCGGCGTTCCTGATGGACGCGCTGATGTCGAAGTTCGGCATGGATGGGCGCAGTTTCGTCATGATCCTGATGGGATTCGGCTGCAACGTGCCGGCGCTGATGGGAACCCGCGTAATGCGCTCGCGCGGCCTGCGGCTCCTGACCATGCTGGTGATTCCCCTGTCGCTGTGTTCGGCGCGGCTGCAGGTGTTCCTGTTCTTCATCGCCGCGCTGTTTCCAGCGCGCACCGGGCCGGTCGTGCTGTTCTCGCTGTACATGATCAGCATTGCCACGGCCATGGTGACCTCGCAGCTGTTCAAGCGGCGCTTCGTCAACGACGACCCCTTCGTCCTGGAAATCCCGCCCTACCGATTTCCGACCCTGCGTCAGATGATCCTGCGCGGCTGGCACGAGGTCGCGCACTTCCTCAGGCGGGCGACGCGGTTCATCGTGGCCGGCGTGGTCCTGGTCTGGCTCCTGACCAACTTTCCGGCGGGCGCGGCGCCGGGCAGCGCGGACACCCTGGCCGGACAGATCGGGGGTTTCCTCAACCCGGTGCTGAGCCCGCTCGGCATCGATCCGAAACTGACCATCGCCCTGATCTTCGGATTCGTGGCGAAGGAGGTCGTGATCGGATCGCTCGCGGTGATCTACGCCCAGGAGGGCGGCGCGCTCATGACGGCCATTGCGCACCAGATCGATTGGGTCCAGGCCTACAGCTTCATGCTGTTCACGCTCATCTACACGCCCTGTCTTTCGACGATCGCAACGATCCGCAACGAGGCGAAGAGCCCGGCGTTCACCGTGCTCGCCGTAGCGTGGCCGCTCGTGCTCGCCTGGGTGACGAGCTTCGCCTTCTACCAGATCGCCCGGCTGGTCTGATGCGCGGGCCGCCGCGCGCGCCGCGTCATCTGGGTTTGCCCCTTCTCGAGGACGGCATGGCGATCAGGCAGCGCTGCGCGCCCGCGAAGCGGAATCCACCACGGCCGAGAGCGTCAGGCCCTGCACCTGAGCTGCGGCGGCCCGATCCATTCCATCCATGACGGATTCGAGCTCCGCCGGAACGGGGACCGCGTCGGGCCCCAGGTAGTCTTCCTCGCCCGCCGTGCGCACCGCCGTGAACAGCTTCTCCAGCGTGATGGTCTCCATGTCGCGCGAGGGCAGATAGCACGGCGGATCGTCTCCGGTCAGCACGACGAGCCCGCCTCTTTCCCGCGCGGAAAGGACGGCCTGCAATGCGTCCATGGGCACCCTGAGCTGCCGCGTCAGGTCCGCGAACGTCCATGCCGGACCCCCTTCGCGATAGGCTGCGCCGATGAGATACATCGCCATCAGCGCGACGCGCTCCCGCATCCGGTTGCTGAGCTGCGGTTCGCCTTGCCGGGGAAGCACGTACTCGGGATGCTGGCGGTAGAACGCGATGCTGGCGCCCAGCAGCAGGATCAGCCAGTTGAGGTACAGCCAGATCAGGAACAGCACCATGATCGCGAAGCTCGAGTAGATCGCCTCGAGCTGGGCCGACTTGGCGACGAAGGCGGCGAACATCCAGTTGGCGGTCTGCCACAGCGTTCCGGCCACGGCGCCGCCGGTCAGTGCGGCGCGCGGCCGCACCCGCGTATTGGGGACGATGATATAGGCGAACGAGAACGCTCCGATGACGACGAGCAGGGGTATCGCCTGGCCCAGCGCGTAGACCACCGCGCTCAGCGGCTCCGTCGCGAGCAGCCTTCGCATCATGGACGCGCGCATGATCCCCGAACTCGCGCCCAGCACCGAGAACACGAGCACCGGCCCGATCAGGAGCACGCTCAGGTAGCCGCTGAAACGCCGCGCATAGCTGCGCAGATGCGCGACATGCCAGATGAAATTGAACGACTCCTCGATCTTCTGCATGAGCGACAGGGCCGTGTAGATCAGCAGCGCCAAGCCGATCGATCCGAGCACACCGACGTTGAGACTCTCGATGAAGCCGATGATCCACTTGCTCACCACTGCGCTGCTGTCGCCCAGCGGCGCGAGGAAATTCAGCAGCAGCGGCTGGATCTGGTTGTAGACGCCGAACGCCTTGAGCACCGAGAAACTGAGCGCGAGCAGCGGGACCAGCGACAGGAGCGTTGTATACACGAGCCCGGTCGCGCGCAGCGTGAGCTGTCCCTCGGAAATGTCGCGCACGAGCACGAAGACGACGCGTGCCGGACCGGCGATCGCCGCCTTCCAGCCGGGCATCGCCTCGAGTGGGACGCTCCAGACGGCGGCGGCCAGTCGGGAGGGGAGCCGGGTGCGCTTTTCAGTCACTTTGTCCTCTTCGTCTTGGGCTGTGGCAGTCCCGCCCGCCGACCCGCCGAAGTCCGGATGCCGGGCCTCGACGCGGACGGACTACATGTCAGAGAGGGGAATGGCTTCTCCCCGTGTGTCCTTGACCTTCATCGCGCCGATCAACTCGGCCAGGAGGTGGTGCAGGGTTTCCAGGCTCGGGCCGGGCAGGTCGGAAAGCGCCTGCTGCAAGACCCCGATGATCGGCCGGGGCGCATGCTTCAGCGCGTCACTCCCTTTCGCGGTCAGGTGGAGCTGGACCGTGCGCTGGTCCTTTCCCATGCGCCCGCGCACCACCAGGTCGAGTGATTCCAGGCGTCCGACCAGATTGCTCGCGGTGGACGGATGAATCGCGAGCGCCCGGGCGAGCTCGCCGACCTTGGTTCCGGGGTGATCCGCAACATGCGCCAGCGCCCAGAGCTGCGCGCCGCTGACGCCGGACAGGCGCTCCACCTGCTCATAGTGCCGCCTGACGGACTTGACTACGATCCGGAATTGCCGGAGCACTTCCAGCATGCGCTGATGCCTGGCAGAAGAATCGTCCGCGGCGCGGCCGGGGTGTGATCGCGACCGGCCTGGGCTCTTTCCCGAGACCATTTCCAGTTCTCCGAGGGGGATAGTGATGCGTTCTACCGGGCGACGTTGCGGTCGGCGCAGCGCCGGATCCCGGGCCCGCTACGCAGATTCGCCGTCACCCGGGCGAGGATCCGAATGAACCGCAGTCATGGGCGTAGGCCGGGCCGTACGGTGGATGTGTATTGGCATAAAGCTATTTTGTACGATATTATTTTTTCGGGCAATGACATGGGCGTCACTTGGCTCGCGCATCACGTGCGCATCGATCAAAGGGTATCAGTCATGAAAGCAGGGGAGCGCATGGCCCGCGCGGTTCCGGCCGCGGCGCACGCCAGGATCCGGGCGCGCCTCGAACGGCGCTGACGGGATCATCCTCTCAGGTGCGCGCCTTCCGCTCGCGCCGTTGTTCGCCCGCGATCGTCTTCGCCAGGCCGATGAGTTCTTCGGCGAGCACTTCGAGCAGGTCGTCCAGCGATACGATGCCGATCAGTTGGTTGGCGTCGTCCGTCACCACCACGCGCCTCACGCCCTTGCCCTGCATCAGGCCGATGGTCTCGAACACGCCGTCCTGCGCGCCGACGTTGACGATATCGACGCTCATGATGTCGCCCACCGTGAGCTTGTCGGGGGCGACGTCTTCCGCCAGTACCTCGACGACCATGTCCCGGTCAGTGACGATCCCGACCGGACGCGCGCCGTCCGCCTGGTCGACGATGACCAGCGCGCCGACGTGGTGCTGGCGCATCAGGCGTGCGGCATCCGATACCGGTGTCTCGCGCTGGGCAACCAGGACGACGCGGCTGCAGATTTCACCGATGTTCATGGGGTGGCCTCGTGTCGGTAGCGGATTGTGCGGCAGGACGCATGCGTTCAATTTGATACGTCCCGGCCGGGACCCATTGATCCACGTCAAGGGACGCGACGGTGCGCGCAGCTCGTGCGATGGGGTTCGCGTCGGGGGGTATCGGCGCATGCATGATGGGTACAATACGGCCGGCGAGCTTGGCTATACTGGACAATTGAGCGGGCCCTCGGGAGGGCGGCCGGCTTTCGAGGAGTGAGAAGCGATGGGATCGGTCATCGAGGCGGCTGCGGCCGTGAAGGAACTGACGCACTTCGTGGGCGGGGCGGCGGTCAAGGGCCGCGGCGCGCGCTGGGGTGAGGTCTTCAATCCGGCCACCGGCGTCGTCGCGGCGCGCGTTCCGCTCGCGACCCGCGAGGAGGTCGAGCGCGCCGTCGCCGCCGCCGCGGCGGCCTTTCCGAAATGGGCCGATACCACGCCGCTGCGCCGCGCGCGCGTCCTGTTCAAGTTCAAGGAACTGGTCGAGCGCAATGCGGTCGAGCTCGCCGCACTGATCACCCGCGAGCACGGCAAGGTTCTCTCCGATGCGATGGGCGAGGTGACCCGCGGCCTCGAGGTGGTCGAATTCGCCTGCGGCATCCCGCAGCTGCTCAAGGGCGAGTATACCGAGCAGATCGGCGGCGGCATCGACAGCTGGTCGATGCGCCAGCCCCTCGGCGTCTGCGCCGGGATCACGCCGTTCAATTTTCCGATCATGGTCCCGATGTGGATGTTTCCGGTCGCGCTCGCCTGCGGCAACAGCTTCGTCCTGAAACCCTCGGAGCGCGATCCCTCGGCGAGCCTTCGACTCGCCGAGCTGCTGCGGGAGGCGGGACTGCCGGACGGCGTATTCAACGTCGTCAACGGCGACAAGGAAGCCGTGGATGCGCTGCTCGACGACCCGCGCGTGGCGGCGGTGAGTTTCGTCGGTTCGACGCCGATCGCGGAATACATCTACACGACCGGCGCCGCGCGCGGCAAACGCGTGCAGGCGCTCGGGGGCGCGAAGAACCACATGGTCGTGCTGCCGGACGCGGATCTGGACCAGGCAGTGGACAGCCTGGTAGGGGCGGCCTACGGCTCGGCCGGGGAGCGGTGCATGGCGATTTCGGTCGCCGTGGCGGTGGGCGAGGTCGGCGACGTGCTGGTGCAGCGCCTTGCCGAACGCGCGCGAACGCTGAAGATCGGCCCCGGCACCCGGCCCGAGGCGGAAATGGGACCGCTTGTCACCCGCCAGCACTGCGAGAAGGTGCGCGGCTACGTCGATCTGGGCGTCGCGGAGGGGGCCGAACTGGTGGTCGACGGGCGTGACTTCAAGGTGCCGGAATACGAGAACGGCTTCTATCTCGGCGGCTGCCTGTTCGATCGCGTGCAGCCGACGATGCGCATCTACAAGGATGAGATCTTCGGCCCGGTACTGTGCGTCGTGCGGGCGGATGACCTCGACGCCGCAATCGCGCTCGTCAACGCGCACGAATTCGGCAACGGCACGGCCATATTCACGCGCAACGGCAACGCGGCGCGCGAATTCGCGCGCCGCATCCAGGTCGGAATGGTGGGCATCAACGTGCCCATACCGGTGCCGATGGCCTTCCACAGCTTCGGCGGCTGGAAGCGCTCGCTGTTCGGCGATCATGCGA
>Ga0209514_10005519_pt1 | contig 16104 bp, 16 predicted proteins | sample Subgrocontami58m_FD_187452 | JGI IMG/M metagenome (GOLD analysis project Ga0209514, IMG submission 187452) | Subsurface groundwater microbial communities from S. Glens Falls, New York, USA - GMW37 contaminated, 5.8 m (SPAdes) (version 3) | ecosystem: Environmental > Aquatic > Deep subsurface >...
TTTATGTCGAGGTTACGGCGAAAGAGGTGAGTGCAGATAAAGAGGCCTATCCAAGTTTTGGTTTGATCTGCAATTTTAAAGACAGCAGCAATTTTGTTTTTGCCAGTATCACCAAGAGCGGGTACTACATCATCGCCCAAAAATCGAACGGCGAATTCAAGATATTAAGCGATCTGAATAACAAATGGATCTTATCTAAAGACATCGGCATCAATTCGTCATCGTATCGTCTGGGTGCGGACTGCACGCCTAATGCCATCACGTTTTATGTGGATAGCAAAAGAATCCACACGGTAAGCGGCACAACGTTTACAGGCGGCAGCGTGGGCATCTTTGTAGAAAATTACGAGAAGACGAATGTTGAAGTTCGGTTTGATGATTTTGCGATTACGCAGTTGAGGTGATATGCCTTCTCCCCTCCCCTCCACCATTCACGCCATTGGCAACACGCCTTTGGTTGAGCTTTCCAGAATCACTAAAAACATTAACGGAAAAATTTTAGCGAAGCTCGATTACCTCAATCCGGGGTTCTCTAAAAAAGATCGCATCGCCAAACAGATCATCGAAGACGCCGAAGCCGAAGGGAAATTAAGAGCGGGTCAAACGGTGGTCGAATTAACAAGCGGCAACACCGGAACCGGTTTAGCAATTGTGTGCGGCGTGAAAGGTTACAAGTTCGTCGCCGTGATGTCGAAGGGCAACTCAATGGAACGGGCGCGGATGATGCGAGCCTTAGGCGCAGAAGTTGTGTTGGTCGATCAACTTCCCGATTCAAAACCGGGGCAAGTGTCGGGTGGCGATCTGGAATTGGTGGAGAAAGAGGCGCAACGAATCACTAAAGAGCGTAACGCTTTTCGCGCCGATCAATTTAATTTGGTCAGCAACACGCGCGCTCATTATTTGCATACGGGTCCCGAGTTCATTCAACAATCGGATGGCGCGATCCACGCCTTTTGCGATTTCGCCGGTACAGGCGGATCGTTTGCCGGATGCGCGATGGCGTTCAAAGAATTTAATTCGGCGATCCAATGTTACGTGGTCGAACCCGATGGCGCGGCGATCCTCTCAGGGGATGCCGTCACGAATCCCAACCATCGCATTCAGGGCGGCGGATACGCCATGCGGCTGCCGCTTTTGAATCTGAAGCATGTGGATGGCTACATCAAAGTGAAAGATGAAGAAGCGATTCACTATGCGCGCAAGTTGGCACGCGAAGAGGGAATCTTTGCGGGCTTTTCATCCGGTGCAAACGTGGCGGCGGCAATGAAGTTATTGAACACGACACACAAGGGGGAAACGGTGGCGGTGATTATGTGTGACTCGGGGTTGAAGTATTTGAGTACGGATCTTTGGGAATGATCAGGTTGTTGGGTTGTTAGGTTGTTAGGTGGTTAGGTGGTTAGGTGGTTAGAGATTGAAGATTGGAGATTTGTTGATTGAGGATTTTGGAATGCGGATTGCGGAAAGTATTTTGAAGTTTGGAGTTTGGAGTTTGGAGTTTGGGGTTTTGAGATTTGGGATTTTCAATTTATTTCTTCCACCAATTCGTAAACGGCGCAATGCGTGGCACATTGCGTTGATGCTGTTTGTATTCCTCACCGAACTCGGCGACGAGCTTGCGCTCCTCAAAGATCGAACCGACCCAAAAGTAGATCGTAAAACAAACGAATAAGGTGAACGTGTTGAGGCTCATCACGGGCGTCAGCCACAGCGCCACAAGCGAGAAGAAGTAGATCGGGTGACGCATGAAAGCGTACAAGCCAGAGCGAATCAGCCGCGCAGGTGAGTCGGGGTTGTTTGCGCTCTCCAGCCAGCGCAGCAGTTGGCGGAGTCCCACGAAGCTCCACAGATCAACTTGGATCACCGCTAATAAAACGGCGATCCCGCAAATCACCTGAATCAAAATCGTGAACGGGATCATCCAATCCGGGAAACGATACAACGGTTGATCGGGCAATATCGCCGCCACTGCCATCAACGGCACAAAGGTGACGACAGAAAAAATGTTATACAGCAGGCGATAGAGTCCATCGGCGTGACGAGCACCAAGATATTTTCGGGCAAACGCTTTCGCCGCGTGTGACGCCGTCACCGAGTGAACCACGCTCCAGATGAGGGAAGAGGCAATGATGATGAGGATATTGGACATGAGGAAAGTATACAGGTAGAAAGGTAGACACGTAGAAACGTAAACAGGTAGGCATGATGAAGATTGTCATAGTACGGTATGACACTCAACACTGTAGCTAGTTAACGAAGTGAACTATCCTTTCGTTGTAACTTCTCCACACAAATTCCCCAATGGAGGTCGTAATGGCAAAAGGTCGAATCGTCGTTGACGAGTCTCATTGTAAAGGTTGCGCGCTCTGCACGACGGCATGCCCACAACATATTCTATTAATGGCGGCAGAACGATTAAACGCGCGCGGCTACCACCCTGTTGAATTAATTGATCGTCAAAGCAAATGCACCGGCTGCGCCTTGTGCGCCATGATGTGTCCCGATGCGGCGATCACTGTGTATCGTGTAAAGGCAACCCCCCGCCCAAAAGTATTCACCGTTAGTTACGCAATTTAATGTGGATGATGAATTGTGAAAGACATGAAACCATTTGACTTGTCGGAAATAATTTCATGATCCACGAAGAACACTAAGGAACACGAATAGCATCTTTTTCTTCGTGATCTTCGTGACCTTCGTGGATCAGAATCTTTATCCCCGATATAGCCAATTGTTCATTCTCTCATTGTTCATTGTTCATTGATCAGATGAAACAACTTCTCAAAGGCAACGAAGCCATCGCCGAAGCCGCCGTGCGCGCCGGATGCGAGGCATATTTTGGCTACCCCATCACGCCGCAAACTGAATTGCTAGAATATATGTCGAAGCGCATGCCCGATCTCAAACGCGCATTTTTGCAAGCCGAGAGCGAAGTGGCGGCGATCAACATGGTCTATGGCGCAGCCTGCACCGGCACGCGCGTGATGACATCGAGTTCCAGCCCCGGCATCAGTTTGATGATGGAAGGCATCTCGTATATTTTTGCCTCCGAAGTGCCGATGGTTTTAGTAGATGTGATGCGCGGCGGGCCCGGACTCGGCAACATCGCCCCATCGCAGGCAGATTATTTTCAAGTGGTCAAAGGCGGCGGACACGGCGATTATCATCCGCTCGTTCTCGCACCCGCCACCGTGCAAGAAGCAATTGATCTCACTTACGAATCATTTGATCTCGCCGAAAAATATCGCACGATCGTGGTGATCTTATTGGATGGATGCATCGGACAAATGATGGAACCGGCAGAGCTGCCGCCGATGCGCGCGATGGCAAATCGCCCCGCCCCCAGCTGGTCACTGCGTGGCAAAGGTGATCGCGACAGAAAAAATATCATCACCTCAATTTATCTCGTCCCCGAAGTGGAAGAGGAATACAACCGCAAACTGCAACGCAAGTTAGCCGACATCCGACTCAACGAAGTGCGTTACCGCGAATACTTCACCGACGATGCCGAGTATCTCGTAGTTGGTTTCGGCACATCGGGTCGTGTGGCACTGACGGCGGTGAAGCAAGCCCGCGCGTGTGGGATGAAAGTAGGTTTGCTGCGCCCGATCAGTTTGTATCCCTTCCCGACTCAACGTCTTGAAGAATTGGCGCATCAAGTGAAGAGCATGTTAGTCGTAGAGATGAACGCCGGACAAATGGTGGAAGATGTGCGACTCTCCGTGAATGGTCGCGTGCCGGTTCGTTTTTATGGGCGCATGGGCGGCATGGTGCCGCTACCCGACGAAGTGTTGAAGGAGATTCGTGAGATGGTGAGCGTGGGCGAAGAGACGAAACACATTCATCTTGATTTGCAAAACGAGTTGGGCGAGTGGAACGCGATGGACGATCTTGAAGTTGAGGAGGAGTGGCGATGATGGATACGACAATCTCTCTCGAAGAAGAAGAATTAGTTTACGCCCGCCCCGAATCGTTGTCATGCGACGAGACTCATTATTGTCCGGGATGCACGCACGGTATAGCGCATCGGCTCATCGCTGAAGTGGTGGATGAATTAGGCATCGCGCCGCGCACGATAGGCGTTGCCCCCGTGGGGTGCGCCGTCTTCGCCTACAATTATTTCGATCTCGATTTCGCCGAAGCCGCGCACGGGCGCGCCTCGGCAATGGCAACCGGGATCAAACGCGCACTGCCAGATCGAATCGTCTTCACCTATCAAGGGGATGGCGATCTGGCTTCGATTGGCATCGCCGAAGTGATTCACGCCGCCGCGCGCGGCGAGAACATCACCGTGATCTTCGTCAACAACGCCATCTACGGCATGACCGGTGGACAGATGGCGCCGACGACTCTCATCGGACAGAAAACTTCGTCGTCACCGTACGGGCGTGACGTGGAGACGATGGGCATGCCGATCAAAATGGCGGAGATGTTGGCAGGCATGGCAGGCGCGTCTTACGTAGTGCGAAGAAGTTTGCACAACGTGAAAGAGATCAACCGCGCCAAGAAAGCGATCAAGATCGCCTTTGAGACTCAAATGAACGGCATGGGCTTCTCGATGGTTGAACTACTTTCAAGTTGCCCGACGAACTGGGGCATCCCGCCCGAAGAGTCGTTGAAGTGGATCGAAGAGCATATGATCCCGTATTACCCGGTGGGAGACTACAAAGTTCGGGCAGAGATCAATGTGTCAAGATCGTAAAGTAATCCGTGATGCGTGATACGTGAAATTAATCGTCACGTATCGTAACTGCTCAGCCGATTCGTCATTGCGAGCGCACTTCGCGAAGCAATGACGGTCGCGTTATGAGATTGCTTCGTCGCGAAGAACGCTCCTCGCAATGACGCTGAGCAGTCACCACGAATCACGAATCACGAATCACGTAAAGTCAATCTATGCAAACTGAAATCTTAATTTCCGGCTTCGGCGGTCAAGGCGTTTTGTTCGCGGGACAAGTTCTGGCATACGCGGCGATGGACAACGGTCATCACGTAACATGGATACCATCTTATGGTCCCGAAATGCGCGGCGGCACAGCGCACTGCACGGTGATCATCTCCGACGATGAAATTGGATCGCCGCTGGTGCGTAATCCATTGGGCGTGATCGCCATGAACATGCCATCACTCGATAAATATGAATCGCTCGTGGCGAGCGGCGGCGTGTTCGTCGTCAACTCATCGCTGATGACACGCCACGCGACTCGCACCGACATCCGCATCATCGAAGTACCCGCCAACGCTATCGCCGAAGAATTTGGCAATAACAAAATGGCGAACATTGTTTTGCTCGGCGCGCTCATCACCGCAACAGGCGCGATGCCTTTGAAAGAAATTGAAGACGCGCTCAAGAATCATTTGCCAGAACGCCATCGCAAACTGCTTGAGGCGAACATTCAAGCGTTGAGGAAAGGGGCGGAGATGGTTGAGATGGTGAAGGTGTAATGTTGTAGACCTTCAGGGATTTCAAACCTTGAAGGTCTTTTTATTTATAGATTATTCGCTGTCGGCGCGAAGCGATTGAGGTTTATACTAATACGCAGCGGAGGCGACTTCGTGGACGCGATCATCGCAATTCTCAATTTTCTGTACGCCTTTTCTATTGTCGGCTTATCCATTTATGGCTTGCAATCTATCGTCCTGACGATTCTTTTCCTGTCGAGACGTCAGCCGCCCTTCTATCCGCCTGCGACAACAAAATTCTTGCCCACTATCACCGTGCAGATTCCTCTTTTCAATGAGCGCTATGTAGCCGAGCGTATTATTGATAGCGTTTGCGCTCTAGACTACCCCGCCGACAAATTACACATCCAAGTTCTCGATGATTCAGACGATGCCACTCAAATTCAAGTGCAAACACTTGTAGCATTTCACCGCAAACGCGGTGTGGATATTGAACACATACACCGCACGGATCGAAGCGGTTATAAAGCAGGCGCACTCGCCGCCGCTCTGCCCCGGGCAAAAGGAGAGTTCATCGCTATCTTCGATGCCGACTTCATCCCTGCCCCTGGCTTTCTACGCAAGATGGTGCCGTATTTTCACAACCCGCGTTTGGGTATGGCGCAAGCACGATGGGGGCATCTCAATGCAGGTTACAACTGGATCACCGGCACTCAAGCCTTGATGCTGGACGGTCACGTCATTATCGAACAAACCGCGCGCTGCTATTTCAATTTACCTTTTGGCTTCAATGGCACCGCCGGCATTTGGCGGCGAGCCTGTATTGAAGATTGCGGCGGCTGGCAAAGCCACACCCTCTCCGAAGATCTCGATCTCTCTTATCGCGTTTTTATGAAAGGTTGGCAAATGATCTATGTGCCAGAAGTCATGGCACAGGCAGAAGTGCCACCGCAAATTTTAGCGTTCAAGCAACAACAATTTCGCTGGGCGCGTGGTTCTATTCAAGTCTTGTTAAAACTCTTCGTCCCATTATGGCGCACGCGGCTCTCACTCGCGCAGAAAATTTCCGGCACGGTTCATCTCGCCTCCTATCTAATGTATCCAGTGATGATTTTGCTTTTGCTCATCAGCTTACCCTTAGCCCTAACCCACTATCTCCCCTCCCCGGCGTTAACGCTCATGGCCTCTATTGCCGGTTTCGGTCCGCCATTGATCTACTGTGTCGCACAAGTGGCAGGGTATCGCGATTGGCACAAACGGATCGCTTTCTTTCCGTTGTTGCTTCTCATGGCGATGGGTACCGCTTTTAACAACACGATAGCCATCTTAGGAACGCCTTATAGCAAAAACGTTTTCAGCCGTACACCCAAGTTCATGCTAGACACGCGCCCGGATCAATTACAACAGAGCGACTATAGGCTGTCAATTGACTGGAAAATTTTTGGAGAAATGTCATTGGCTTTGTACAGCGCATTCGCGCTGTATATAGCAATCATCAATGCGCCTAGCATGATCCCTTTTCTCGTGCTTGGCACATTAGGTTTTACAATCGTCAGCTTGCAAAGCATCTGGGAAAGCCTCATCACGAGCCGCAGGCGACATATCGCGGAAGCGGAAAATTAAACAACGCGATCTATTACCTTTATGCTTATCGTCGCCCAAGAGCTCACAAAAATTTACCGTCGCGGCAATGAGGAAATAGTTGCTCTGCGGAATATCTCTTTGCAAATTCCTGCTGGAGATTTTGTTTTCTTGGTTGGTCCAAGCGGAGGTGGTAAATCCACCTTGTTGCACCTGTTGGGGGGGATGGATCACCCAAGCAAAGGACAACTTTCTGTCAACGGCTTCGCACTGGAAAAGGCTAGCGAGGAACAGCTCACTCAGTTTCGGCGTGAAAACATTGGCTTTGTATTTCAGTTTTATAACCTGCTGGCGTCTCTCGACGCACTTGAAAATGTGACTCTCCCTCTACTTGCCCGACAAGAGCAATTTAAGCACGCACGCCTGATGGCATCGGAACTTCTTGATCGGATGGGATTGGCATCACGCAAGCGACATAAACCCGCTGAGCTATCAGGCGGGGAGCAGCAGCGCGTAGCTATTGCCCGGGCGATTATTGGTAAGCCAGCTCTGATCATTGCCGATGAACCCACCGGAGATCTCGATACAGCCAACGCCGAAGCAGTGATGCAGTTGATGCACACCCTTAACAAAAATTTGGGTGTCACTTTCGTAGTTGCCACGCATAATGAGGCTCTAATTGGTCAAGGGGATCATGTGTTTGAACTGCATCATGGGGAATTGAGGAAGCGTTAAATGCTACTGGCTCTACGTCTAGCGGCGGAAGATTTGCTGCGTGATCGCAGTCGCACACTACTAAGCCTGATCGGTCTGTCGGTCGTGATCTTCGGTTATTTTGCACTTTCGGCTTTAGCCGCAGCCCTTGCCGATCATCTGAGTAACACAACCATCAGCCGCAACTTAATCGTCATTCAAAAGGATGTGCTTGTGGCTTCCGAAGCCTTCATAGAGCCGCAAGTTATCGAGGCCGCCCGAGATTTGATCCCACGCGCCGCCAGCCGGATATCTCCAAGCAACTTTCACCATACTCAGATGGGTGGGCATATAGTGCAAGTGCGCGCCTCGGACCCACAAGATTGGGAACCGGTCTACCATCTTGTCCTGATCAAGGGAACCTGGCCAAGCGAGGATCAGGAAATCGCTGCCGGTGAAGGCATTGCCTTGACCAACAACTGGCGAGTTGGTTCTGAAGTACAAATTTTTGGCACGCCCTTTAAAATCTCTGGCATCTTTCGCGCCCCGGGTTCTGCCTTCGCAGCAGTTTGGATGCCGTCCAAAACCTTTATGAATCTATTTGATATACAGCGCGGCTACCAATCGCTACTTGTGCAAGTCGCTGTGGGTGCAGATCCCGAGATGGTGCGGACACAACTGGAAAATGATCCGCGTCTAGGAGGCGCTTATGCCGTGTACTTTGAAGACGTGTACACACGGCGCAGTCTTCAGTTTCTCAAAGACTTGAACGGCTTGACCACAATTTCAAGTTGGGTGGCGTTACTTGGCATTACCTTTGGGATCGTCAATGCTGTTAACCTTAGCCTAGCCGAACATAGTTATGAGATTGGAGTCTTGTTGGGAATTGGTTTTCCCCAGCGCAGTGTCCGCAGTTTTTTATTGGTTCGCTTCACCCTGCTGGGATTGTTGGCTTATGCCGTTGGATTGACTATAGCGGTTCTATATACCACCAGCCAACAAACCTTCGCCCCGTTGTTCGTTTTAGGCTTTCCGTTAGTGTTGAAAATTACACCCCAAATGGCGCTTTCCGGATTTTGCTTAGTGTTGACTCTTGCTTTGCTGAGCGCCTGGTTTTCCATGCGTAGGTTATTCGACCTGCGGGTTGTGGATTTACTGCGAGAGCAATGATGATCTTGCGCTTGGCATTAAGCGAATTGCGGCATCATTTGCGTTTAGTATTCGTGATGGTGCTGGCGGTGAGCATCCCTCTGCTGAGTTTTTTTACGCTTGAAGCGTATCATGCTGGGTTGATTGCCCGCTACTCTGGCGATGATAAAGATTTTCTGATGGTTCAGTTGAGTGGTAGCTTCGGCGAAATTGTTGGCAGTCGTTTGTCAGCTCAGGTAAGCGATGACCTCCGCTCGGCTGGCGCTAGTGTGGTCATTCCTGAAATCCACGCCATCGTTGGCACGTCGTCTGAGAACGCTATCATGCTGCGCGGCATCCCCTGGGAATATTATTCTCAAGTGGAAGACTACAAGCTGGTTGCCGGACGCCCACTGCTAAAAGGTGATCCACCACGCCTGGCAATGATTGGCTCGCGCCTGGCAGGTTTGCGCGATCTGCTTGCCGGTGACACCCTCCAAATCCGAGGCAGAGATTTCAAGATAGTTGGAATCTTCGAGGCAGGCACCTATGCAGGCAATGAGGCTTGGATATCATTGCAAGATGCTCAATCGTTGTTAGGTTGGGGCACAGATGTCTCTACCTATTTGATTCCAAATGGCGAAACATTCAAAGAAGGGGACACTCTGCCGGGCGGAATCTCGATCATCAAAAAAGGGGCAAGCAGCACAGCGTTACTTGCCGAATGGCAACCCGTTTTTAGCTTGTTGATGGTGGTTACAAGTACGCTGGGAGTGGCGGCTACCGTTGGGTTGGCGAGCATCTTGTGGCAGCTGGCTTGGCTACAAAGGCGTGAGATGGCAATCTTACGAAGTATTGGCTTTGGAAAATTTAGCATCGCTCTTTACCTATTTGCCCAAGGCGGCGTCATCTCGCTACTGGGTTTTCTCGTAGGAGGCTTGGGTTCTCTCGCCATAGGATTACTAACCGAGCTTAATGCATCTGGGGTCTCGATCAATGCTGTGATGAATGTCCCTGTTATTTTGTCGAGTGTGACCTTTGCTGCCTGCATCACCTTAGGCGGCTCATTTGTACCAACGTGGTGGCTCAATCAGTTCAATCTGACAGAACTCTTGAAATCCAAATAAACAAATATTGCTCCGGAGGTAATTATGTTACACAAAAAAAGGTTCCTAATTGCATTGACCATCTTGGTTATGGCTGTACTGGCCTGCTCCCTGCCTCAACTTGCAGATTCCAAATCTACTCCCTCGCAAACTCAGGCAGGCATCCCTGCGACTCCGTCCGTCCCATCCAAGCCAATCGGTTTGCGTCAAGGCTTAGCCAGCCTGAACAGCTATCGCCTGACGATCAATCTGATAAACAATGGACCAACCAGTCAGGACAAAAGTCAGGTGACCATCAAGGAAGAAGCTGGAACGGATGGAAAAAGCTCACACCTCAATTTTAAATCCGTTACAAGCTCGGCGAAAAGCCCTAAGGCTGAGAGCAGCACCACTGACCAGTATATGTTTGGAAATTCTCAGTGCCTCTTCTCCGACGGTGACAGTGATGCTGAAAAATCCAACATGGATCCGATGTCGAAGGAGATATTGAATACCTGGTACACATTGATTGATCTGGTTCCAATGGTGAATGATCCTGTCTTCATTGGTAAAGAAGATGTCAACGGCGTCAAGACGAACCATTTCAAATTCAAGGTTAAAGGGCTAGGCGTTTCATCGGGCGCTGAAGTAGTCTCATCGGATGGAGAATACTGGCTGGCGCAGGACGGTCAATACGTTGTCAAATATTCTGTTGTGATCGAGACTCGCGACGGTCCGGCAGGCAATGCCAAAACGAAAACGATACACTCAGAATTTCGCATCGAAGTGACTGACATCAATCAGAATATCATTATCACCCTCCCAAGCAACTGCCAATAAGCCTGAACGCTATCGCAAACTTCTCGAGGCTTTTCTAATCCGCCCGCGAACTATCTTCAACTCTTGTCGCCCGCTTCTGCTGCGAAAGCTTTCGCTGGTGAATCAAGTGGAAGTGAGGAACAAGGTGATCAGCGGATTAGACTTTCAATTAAAAAATTTTCCACTCGGTAAAAGGAGACCTCGCGGGTTTATGAGACCCACGAGGTCCTTTCTTTTTATTAACTCTTGACTCGAAGGCGTTGAGGCTTATACTGTTTGCAGATAAGGAGATAACCCATGATTGCCGCATTACTCGCCGCCACTTTTGTCATTGCCTTCGTCGTCGCATCCATCGTCGTTTTAATTTTCAGCAAGCCGATTGACAGCATCTTGAAACAAGTGGTGCCGCCTGACTTGAGCTACGCTTGGGCGCGCTATTTGCGGTTTGCGATCTACGTCGTCGGCATTGGCGGCGGCGTACAAGTTTGGAGTTTTGACAAATATCTAAATCAACAAGAGACGGCGAAAGGATTAGGACCGATTGAGCTGACAGCAGATCGCTGGATGTTAGAGATATACAACACGGTGATCGGGACTCTGCAAAGCACGGCGATGATCCTTTTAGTCTTCTTCGTCTTTGCGCTGATCGCCGTGGTGCTGGTTCGGATATTTGAGAATCGTGGAAGCAAAACGGGAAGCCCGAAATGATTTGATGTCGTGTAAAGAGACCTCGCGGGTTTGCGAAACCCGCGAGGTCTTTGTGTTTTGGATACGCCCGACTCAACGAACAAAGCCCCGCAAGGGCTTCGTTAGCTGAGCGCGATGGTTCACCGTCGCACGTTTTATAGACAATGCAGACTTGACGCAAAGATGTTGGGGTTTATACTTGAGTTCAAGATATAGTCATATTGGTCAGTTTTTCGAGGATGACTGAAGCCGTTCCACAAAGCTATGCCTATGAGATTTAGCGAGCGTAAAGGATATAAGAAAGTCTCGGACATCATTCAACTCACAGAGATGAGCGACGAACTTTGCGCATCACTATGGAATGTGTTGTACCTAGTCAAATGGCGTATAGAGACACAAAATAGTTATGACCTATCGCAGACATACACGGATATTGATGTTTACAGCGCAACTCTGTGGTTTGCATATTTCAAGCAACCCGCTGACGAGCGCCCTCGAAACCCACATGATAGGCTGCAGAAAATACGGGATTACTTCTTTGAGTGTCAGTGGTATGAGGCTTATGATTTCATCGAGTTTACATTGAATTACTACAACGACGATGCTTTGACCACGGACATCAATAACGTTCTAGAACGCGAGCTCTCTGGGTTTCGTTTTATAGGAGGTGTATTTTCGGACATCACCGATCATGAGGAAGTTACCATGTTGCAATCGGCGCTCAGCGATAACGACTTCCCGGCAGTCAAAGCACATCTCAAGCGGGCGTTAGAGTTGCTTAGTAACAGGGAGCAACCAGATTATCGAAACTCCATCAAGGAATCGATTTCCGCAGTGGAAAGTTTGGCTAGAATCATTTCCGGAGATTCTAAAGCAACTCTAGGCGACGCGTTGAAGTCCATTGAGAAGAAAGGTAAAGTCCATCCAGCGTTGAAGGAAGCTTTTCTAAAGCTTTATGGGTATACAAGCGACGAGGGCGGAATCAGACATGCTATGCTCGATGAACCTGAATTGTCGGGTACAGATGCGAAGTTCTTCCTCCTCTCATGCACATCATTCATCAATTATTTGAAGGCAAAAGTGTAATAGGCACAACAGCGGCATTCATCTGTTGTCCTTAAAAACCCAATAGCCATTACTATGCCCACCCCAGACATCTACAACTATCGCAAAGTGAACGATCATCTCATCACTGGCGGACAACCGAAGGAAGAACAACTAAAAGCTGCCGCCGAGGAAGGAATTAAAACGGTCATCAACTTGGCGACCATTGACCCGCGCTACTCGTTGGAAGATGAGGCGGGCTTAGTTCATTCGCTTGGCATGGCTTATCACCACATTCCGGTGGATTGGGAGAATCCGCTGGAGAGCGATTTTGAATCTTTCGAGAAAATCTTCAAGCAAGTTTCCGTAGAGAAAACGCTCGTTCACTGCGCCGCCAACTTCCGCGTCACGGCTTTTTATTCGTTATACGCGCTGAAAAATTTGGGCTGGACTGAAGCGCAAGCCGACGAGTTTCGAGATTCGATCTGGAAAGGCAGTGATTATCCGCCGTGGGAAAAGTTTGTTGGTGAGATGAAGAAGAAAATCGTTAGCAGATAAATCTGCACCAACAAAAACACAAAGCCGCCCTTCGGCGGCTACGATTAATAAAAATTATTTGTGACACCAACGAAACCCGCGTAGGCGGGTTTTGCTTTTTGTTGCTGCGAATTCATTCGCCGAAAACTGATCTATACTCCCCCTCATGCCCCTCACCCCTCTCTACACCTACGTTGACCAAAACCGCGAAACATTTATCAACCGCCTGATAGATTATGTGCGCCGCCCCAGCATCAGCGCGTATGGTGAAGGCATGGGCGAAGTGGCAGATTATTTGGTGACGTGGTTGAACGAGATGAAGTTCAACGCGCGCCTTGTGCCGACCAAAGGCTGGCCCATGGTGTTAGGTCGCCGTAGTGATGCGCCAAACGCGCCAACAGTTTTGCTGTACGGTCATTACGATGTGCAGCCGCCCGACCCGCTCGATAAATGGATCACGCCGCCGTTTGAACCGACGATCCGCGAGGGGCGACTTTATGCGCGCGGCGTGGGCGACAACAAAGGGCAGCACTTCGCGCAACTGCTCGCCGTCGAATCGCTTCTCAAACTTAACAACACCCTGCCCTGTAATGTCATTGTCTTGCTCGAAGGCGAAGAGGAGATCGGTTCGCCACGCATCGCCGACTTTGTGCGCGACTACAAAGATGAACTCCAAGCCGATCTGGTCATCATCTCCGATGGTCCCGTTGATACGAGTGGGCGATCTCGTTTGGAGTTTGGCGTGCGCGGAATCGTCACGTTTGAGTTAAAAGCTCGCGGGGCGAATCAAGATTTACATTCGGGCAATTGGGGCGGCGTTGCGCCCAACCCAATATGGACTCTGGTGCATTTGCTGGCGACGATGAAGAACGGGGAAGGCGAGATTACGATTGACGGTTTCTATGAAAACGTCGGCGTCCCTACCGAGTTGGAAAAAGCTGCGCTGAAGAATCTGCCGGTGGATGTGGAATCGATCAAACGCGATCTCGATCTGAAAGAATTCGATCAACCACTCACGCGCGGATTCTTTGATCGACTCTCGCTGCAACCGACTCTGACTATCAACGGTTTTCACGGCGGATACGGTGGTCCCGGTTCCAAAACCGTCTTACCACATGAAGCGTTTGTCAAATGTGATATTCGACTCGTGGGCGAGCAAACGGTGGAAGAAATTTTTGGCAAGGTGGAAGCGCATGTGAAGAAACACGCGCCGAATGTGGAATTCATTCGCGGCGGCGGCATGGATCCCTCTCGGACGCCGCTCGATTCAAAATACACCGACCCGCTGTTCAAAGCCATCACCCACGCCCAAGGCGAAGAGCCGCTCATCTTTCCGGCGATGGGCGGCAGTCTGCCGAATTATGTTTTCACCAAAACGTTAGGCTTGCACACCTTTGTGGTGCCGTATGCCAATCACGACGAATCGAATCACGCCCCGAATGAAAATATGGAATTGGATCGATTCATCAAAGGAATCAAAACCGGCGCGGCGATGCTGACTTATGTTGGGGAGATGAAGAAATAAAAAAGACCCTTCGGGTTTTGCGGAGCACTGCTACGCATAGCGAAGCGGAGCGGAGCGGGCGAAACCCGAAGGGTCTATCTAACTTCCAACATCCAACTTTTAGCTCTTCTCCGCCCTCACAATCAACATCGAGCGCTTCGCCCCGCGCAAAACTTTCTCAGTCACACTGCCATACACCCAGCGCAAGAGTCCGCTGCGCCCGTGAGTCGCCATCACCAACAGATCAACATCATGAGTCTCGGCATATTCCAAGATGCTCGTCGCCGCCGGTTCAATCGTGGTCGCCGTCATCAATGCCACATCATCACGGTGATAGCGCTTCGCCACCCGCCATAAATACTCTTCCACATCTTTGATCATGTCATCGTGCAGACGTTGCGCCATGCCACGTTCAATCGTTTCCATCTCTTTAAGCAGGCTCACGTTGACCTGCCGCACCGCACCCATTAAAGTCACCGTTGCCCCAAACATCGCCGCCGCTTCCAAGCCCGTTTCCAATGCCCGTTCGGCAAATTCCGAGCCGTCTAAAGTGATCATGACGTGACGCGGCAATTCGGGATTGCGAACCACATACACCGGACACGAGGCGTCGCCCAATACGCGCTCGGTCACGCTACCCATCACCCAGCGCGTTACGCCGGAGTAACCGTGCGTGGACATCACGATCACCTCTACGTTTTCTTCTTTGGCAACATCCACAATCGCGCTTGCTACATCGCCATCCACAATCAGCGAGCGGCACGTCACGTCAGGCGCGACGATATTTTTTTGCGTTGACTTCAAGTACTCGCGCGCTTCGGCGCGTGAGTGTTCCAACGACTGTTCGGGATACAACACGCCGTAGCCGCCAAACGCCGGCATCACGGCGGTTTCAAACACCGGCACACGCAACAGAAGTATCTCGCCGTGACTCTGACGGGCTAATGCCAGAGCAGCAGGCAGCGCCTGCTCTGCCAATTCCGAACCATCGAGCGGGATTAAAATTTTCTTGAACATAGTGCGACCTCCTAACTTCATTGTTTCATTGTTCATTGTTCATTGTTCATTTGCGGTGTAACCGCGCTATGTTCATTATGATCGTTCTGCGATTCTTGACGAAGTGCCATAAGTAATTTAATCAAAGTGAACTCTATCGCCGCCGCAAATTGCTAAATCTGACAAGATGACTATAATCGCACCGACACCATGAGATTGATCACAGACCAGCCCTGCCATAAGCGAAACCTGTCAAAGGGCAGCATGAACCAAGAAGCAACTAATCCGTGCCGGCGCATCCGACTCCCCGCATGACGAGACCTATTCAATGAGTGGCGAACTTATTTTGATCGTTGAAGACGACGCGATGTTATCGCAAGGTTTACAAGACTGGCTGCAGTTCGTCGGCTATCGCGTGCAGTTGGCGAGCAACGGGCGTGAAGCGTTAGAACGTCTTGAAAATGTTCACCCGAACATCATCCTCGCCGACATCATCATGCCAGAGATGGATGGCTATCAGCTGTTTGAAGCCGTCCGCTCACGCCCCGAATTGAATACTATTCCGTTTCTCTTCCTCACCGGGCGCGCTCAAAAAAGCGATGTGTTGATCGGCAAGGGGTTGGGCGC
>Ga0209514_10005522_pt1 | contig 16100 bp, 14 predicted proteins | sample Subgrocontami58m_FD_187452 | JGI IMG/M metagenome (GOLD analysis project Ga0209514, IMG submission 187452) | Subsurface groundwater microbial communities from S. Glens Falls, New York, USA - GMW37 contaminated, 5.8 m (SPAdes) (version 3) | ecosystem: Environmental > Aquatic > Deep subsurface >...
AACATCTATCGCGAGGCCTATGCGAGCGAGGACGCGCAGGAGGGGCCGCGCGCTTTCGCCGAGAAGCGCAAGCCGGTGTGGAAGGGCCGCTAGCTTGCGCCGCGCCATGAGCGGCGGGATGAGCGTGCTGTAACATCGCGTCGCCGCGAATCGCGCGTGGGTCACACAGGCCAGTGCGCGCGACCGCGGTTTGTTCGCGCGCTTGGCGGCTCGCATGAGGTTGTGAACCAGCGCATGCAGCAGCACGACGCACCTGACCTTCGCCTTACTACGCACAAATAATCGCGTCAGTCTGCGGTTGCGCGCTTGGGCGTTCCCACACTCGGCCACAGCCGCCCGATTCTTGTAGATTGCCTTGGTGCCGGGTTGACGGCCAGAGCCTTATAGATCGCCATCAACGCCGGTTCTGCCTCCGTACACTTGCACTATTTGACACAAGAGACTTGCGTAATGTATGGTTATGAACTAGATTCATTTAACGATGTGTCTATTGTGCCAAGAGGGCCCAGTATCGGAGCATGGAAAAGTTATTTCTCGGCAGCCTGGAGTATTTATTATCAATATAAATTAATGAATTATGGCTAATTGTCCAACTTAAGTGCAGGTGGTTATGAGTACCGACTGAAATCAGCAAAAACGAATATGAATTTTATTCATATATTATATTTTATGAAGGTTTTCTTGTAATGGCGAACAGTTCTAATCTTCCAGCGGCTCGCAATGGACTTCGTGAACAGGCAGTTCTGTCTGCGGCGCGACAGGTATTCGTCGAGAAAGGATACAAAGACACCAGCATCTCTGAAATCGCCCGCAGAGCCGGTGTCGCTAGCGGTACGGTCTACCTCTATTTCGAGAATAAAGAGAACCTCTTGCACCATGTTCTGGCGGTCTTTGTGCGGGATCTGACGGAACTGGTCGAACAGGATCTGAAAGTGATCGACGGCCATGTCGAGCAGTTGCGGTGCGTTCTCGCCAGGCATCTACAGACCCTGACGGCTGAGCCGGAGTTATGCGCCCTTTTCATACGCGAGGCGCATATGCCCGAGCGGCAGGGCGCCGGCCTGATCCAAACCGTTAAACATCGCTATGCGGCGGTGCTTTCGCATGTTCTGGAAGAGGGCATGGCGGCAGGGGCGCTACGCAACGATATCTCGCCGGCGATTGCCCGCTGCATCGTAATTGGCGGGCTGGAGCACCTGACTCTGAAAACATGGAGCGGCCGACTGCCGTTCGATGTCGGAATGGCGATCGACGGTCTCATGCGGCTACTCGTGCGTCAGGAAATCGAGGACGACGCGGCGGGCCGGGTTTTCGGTCCGGTTCTCGATCGTCTCGAGCATATCGCAGACCGGCTCACCGCAGCCGGTTCTTCAGCCCAGCCGGAAAAGCGCGACGGGAAACAAGCGGCTTCCGGGATGCCGAGCAAGACGATTGGATAGAAGAGGATTTCCAGGACACGGCGGCGCACGTAAGTATGAGTTACCCGGTGATCGGAGTTTTGCCTGCGGTATTTTTAGCGCCTGTCCAACCAAGGCTGGACAGGCAAAGCCAAGCAACATCATCAATATCATGCGGAGGATCAACCATGAGGACCGTAAGCTGCAAAATCACCCTAGCGTTGATGGCAACCTTGAGTCTCTGCGCTCAAGCCGTAGCCGCCCCTGACGAGCAGTTCATCCCCGTTCCGGTATTCAAGACCGGGCCAATCAGTCCGATAGGGACCAGCATTGCCGGGGGGCTTGTCGATTACCTGGATCTGGTCAACAAGCGGGACGGCGGTGTAGGCGGCGTCAAGCTGACCTGGGAAGAATGCGAAACGGCCTTTCAGGTAGATCGGATAGTGGAGTGCTATGAACGCCTCAAGAAGAAAGGTGCCACCGGAGCGTCTTTCTTCACGTCTTACAGCACATCGGCGGTCTACGCCCTGACCGAGCGCACCCGGGAGGATAAAATCCCCATGGCCCACGTGAACACTGGTCGTACCGATGCTTCCGACGGCCGGGTGTTCCCTTTCATCTTCCCCCTCGGCGCCAATCTCTGGAGCGGCAGCACTGCCAAGATTCGCTACATCGGCAGCCGCGAAGGCGGGATGGATAAGCTCAAGGGCAAGAAAATCGTCAATCTTTGGTTGAGCACAGGCTTCGGCAAGGAATCCATTCCGATACTGGACATCCAGGCAAAAAAATACGGCTTCGAGGTCATCCATATCGAGGTGCCCCTGCCGGGCATGGAGCAACAGGCCCAGTGGCTGCGGGTCCGGCAATTGAAGCCGGATTGGGTGATCCTGCGGCTGGCCGGCGTATCGGTTTCCGCCGCCCTCAAGATGGCCCAGCGGATGGCCTATCCGACCGACCGTCTGGTGGGATTCTATGGCGCCAGCGGTGAAGAGGATGTAGTTCCCGTCGGCGATGCAGCCAAGGGTTACGTGGCCTGGGCCTTCGCTCCTTCCGGGACCGATTTTCCGGTGATCCAGGAAATACGGGAAACCCTCTACAGCGGCGGCAAACGCGGCAACCTGGTGGATCCCACGCGGGTAGGAACGGTCAACTACAATGCCGGCGTGGTGAATGGCATCGTTCATACCGAGGCGATCCGGGTGGCCCAAGGCAAATACGGCAAGCGGCCCCTCACCGGGGAGCAGATGCAGTGGGGCTTCGAGCACCTCAATATCGACGACAAGCGGCTGAAGCAATTGGGGGCAATCGGGCTGGTACCCAACATCAAAGTTTCCTGCGCCGATCACGAGGGCGGAGGAGGCGCAAAGTTCCACCAGTGGAACGGCAACAAATGGGTGACGATCACCGACTGGATCCCCTCTGACCAGTCCATCGTTAGGCCCATGGTGGAAGAAGCCGCGGCCAAATATGCCAAGGAAAAAGGAATTACCCCGCGGGACTGTTCCAAGGAATAGTAAGAGTTCCGGATAGCCAATAAAAAGCGGGGTCACGGTGTGTGACCGGCGTGCGATTCACCTTAACCAACGTTATAAGAGGAGCAAAAGACATGGCTCTCGATACACTCAAGGACAAAGTTGCCGTGGTCACGGGCAGCGCACGGGGGGCGGGATTGGCAACCGTCCAGGCCCTGGCCGCCGACGGGGCCAAAGTAGTGGTGGCCGACCGGACCGACAAGGCGCGGCCCGATCTGATGATGAAGAGCACGATTTACGACGTGGCCGAAGCGATCAACAAGCAAGGGGGGACGGCCATCGCGGTCAAGGTAGACTTGCGCCACGAAGATCAGATCATCGCGCTGCGGGACGAAACCTTGAAAGCGTTCGGCACGGTAGACGTCGTGGTGAACAACGCAGGAATCACCTTCGGCGCCAAGGTGTGGGAGATCCCGACCGAGCGGTGGGACCAGGTCATGGCAGTCAACCCACGGGCCAGCTTCCTGATGTGCAAGCACTTCCTGCCGACGATGATGCAGAAGAAGAGCGGATCCATCATCAACCTCTCCTCCCCGGCCGGCCGGGGACCGGCCCCCGGCATGGCGGCCTACTCCGCCTCCAAGGCCGCCATCGATTACTTCACCTTGACCCTGGCCGAGGAGCTACGGGAGTCTAACATCGCCGTCAACTGCATCGCCCCTACGGGAGGCATTTTCAGCGAGGGAAATCTCCAACTCTTCCAGGACCAGTCCTGGATCGACACCTGGGAGCCCAGGGAGCATTTTGCCCTGGCGGTGCTCTGGCTGGCCAAGCAGGACGCCCAAAGCTTCACCGGCAACCTGGTCTGGAGCCGGGAACTCATCTCCCAGATGGGCCTGTGCAGGAAATGGTGCTGTGCGGCCCTGGGGTCCGGGCCCTCGGTGGTCGGCCCGATGAAGGTGGACTGGGAATCGAGCCTTCCCGCCAAGATCTGGGAGGCTATGTCCGCCACGGGGAGCCGGGTATAAGCGGCATTCCTCGATGGGTACCGTCCCGGAAATCCGCGTTCATCCGGGTCCAAACTTTGGGAAGGAAAAGCCATGGCCCGCAAAAAGCACGAGTACCTGGAGGACTATCAGGTCGGTCAGCAGGGGGAGACCTTCACCCGGACCGTCTCGACGGCTGACATCACCCTCTTTGCCTGCATCACGGGCGACTATTCATCGGTCCACCTGGACCGGCACCTGACGGCCGGCGGCCAGTACCGGGGCCGGATCGCCCACGGACTGCTGGGCTCCAGCCTGGTGATGGGCATGGTCTCCATCGACGCGCCCCACATCGTCGGGCGGGATGTCCCCGAAAGCTGGCTCGGCGGCTTCGAGACGAACTACCGGGGGCCCATTTACCTGGACGACACGATCAAGATCCGCTGGCAGATCGCGGGGAAGGACGATGACCACGCCCAGCAGGGATTCGGCTTAGTGCGGACCGCCTTCCAAGTGCTCAACCAGGACGGCAACATCGTCTATGAAGGAACCCTCATCACCAAGGTCCGCAAACGATCGGCCGAGAACCCCCGGCTCCGGTGGAACACCGCCACGCCCTGGCGGATCAGGGAGTTCGTCCTGGACCCGGAAAAGGTCTACTACCTGGAGGATTTCGTGCCGGATGAGGGAGGGCTGAGCACTGGCCGCACCTTCACCGAGGCCGACAACGTCAGCTTTTGCGGCCTCACTGGGGATTACAACCCTCTTTACGTCGATGCGGAGTTCGCCAAGGAGACCGGTTTCGGAAAGCGGGTCGTTCACCCCATGATGATCTTCACCAGTGCGTTCGGCCTCTGGACACGCGATGGGGATTTGCTGCGAACCAAGAACCCGGGAGGACCCACCGATGCTGGCCACTTGAACGACAGCGCCACCTTTCTGGCGCCGGTCAAGATCGGCGACACCCTCCGCTGTTGCTTCAAGGTAGCCGAAACCCGCCGCTCCAAGAGCAAGCCGGACCGGGGGGTTCTAAGCTTCGGCTTCCAATTGATCAACCAGCGTAATGAAGTGGTCCAGGAGGGCAAGACCCTGATGATGCGGGGCGCCCGCGGCGCGGCTTGAGGAAGCCTGAAGAGAATGATCGGCTTACATCGCCAGCATCACCGGGGCAGCGCCGTCCAACTGCTAGCCAAAAATATTTGAAATTTACGTTCAAAAAAGAATTTGTTGTACTGGTTCTGTTCAACATTTGGCGCGTAAGAATCTAGTGAAGTCGAATGTGCAGCTTAAACTCAGCGAATTTTTGTCTTGACGCAGGGGTCCACTGTAGTCGCGGCGGCCGACGGATGACCGACAATTTTTTGCCACAGAATCGAATTGTTTTCCATCAACCCTGACAAAAGGAGTTTTATACAATGAGGCTAGGCAGCGTGAACTACGAGAAAAAAAGCAAGGTGGCCGTCATTACCCTGGATGAACCTTCCAAGCTGAATGCCCTAAGCGCCGGCATCCGGCAAGGCATAACCGAAAGCCTCGCCAAGATTGAGGCGGACGATGACATCCGCGTCGGGATCATCACCGGCAGCGGGGATAAATCATTCTGCGCCGGCATGGATATCGGTGCGATAGATTTTTCCGCTGGCTTCGCACGCAAATTCATCCGTGAGATTCTGCCCTTCCTCCAGTCTCCGGAACGATGCACCAAGCCCCTCATCGCGGCAGTGAACGGCTTGGCCCTCGGTGGCGGATTTGAAATCGCCATCAGTTGCGATTTCATCTTGGCTTCCGATCGGGCCAAGTTCGGCGTCCCGGAAATCAAACTGGGGCTACTGCCGGGCTTTGCCGTCGTCCGCCTGCAAGAACTTGTCGGCCGCCCCAAAGCCAAGGAAATGAGCATGCTGGGAGATCCCATCAGCGCCGAGGAAGCGTGCCGTATCGGCATCGCCCTGCGGGTGGTGCCCCATGACAAGCTGATGGAAGAAGCCATGGCCTTCGCCGAAAAAATCGCCTCCAAGCCGCGGCTCGCGGTCGGTTTGGCGAAATCGGCCTACAACCGGGGGCTGGGGGGCGACGATATGCTCTACGCCGAGGACGCCATGCCGTTCCTGCTGATGACGGAAGACACCCAAGAGGGGGTGACGGCATTCCTGGAAAAACGTCAGCCCAAATTTAAATCCTGAGACTTTTCCATTTGATAGCAACCGAAGCGAGGCAATTATGGACTTGGAACTGAAAGGCAAATCGGTAGTGGTGACCGGCGGGGGCTCCAACATCGGGCGCTCCATCGTGCTGGCTTTCGCCGAGGAAGGCGCCAACATCACCATCGGCGACATCGACACGGCCCAGGCTGGCAAAGTGGCGGAGCTGGCCCTCAAAAAAGGCGCCGGCGGCGTGGAAGTGGTGAAAACCGACGTCACCAGCTTCGAGCAGGTGCAAAACCTGTTCAAATCCGCAGCCGGCAAGTTCGGCACCGTGGATGCCCTGGTCAACAACGTGGGCTGGGACAACCTCATGCTGTTCACCCAAACCACCCCCGAGTTTTGGCAAAAGATCATCCAGATCAACTATGTCGGGGTGCTCAACTGCACCAAGGCGGCCCTGGATATCATGATCCCGAAGAATTCCGGGTCCATCGTCTCCATCAGCTCCGATGCCAGCCGCCAGGGCGAGCCCCGGGAAGCGGTCTACGGCGGGGTCAAGGCGGCGGTCAACAGCTTCATGAAAACCGTCGCCAAGGAAAACGGCCGCTATGGCATCCGCTGCAATGCAGTCTGCCCAGGCGTGACGGTACCGGAGACCGGGGAAGAGGTGGGCTCCACTAGCATGTGGTCCAATACCAACGCCATGTTCACCCAGGAGCAGTTCGACAAGATCGCCAAGTCCCTGCCGCTGCGCAAAGTGGGGCGGCCCCGCGATATCGCCAACGCAGTGGTGTTCCTGTCCTCGCCGAGAGCGGGCCACGTTACCGGACAGGTGCTGTCGGTATCCGGCGGCTATAGCATGGTCGGCTAGCAAGAAAAGCCAGGAGGGGATCCGTCCTCCCCCTGGCTCGTTCATCGTTTTCGTTTCACCTTTACTTACGCTCAACTCAAAGGAAAAACCATGTCTGACAAGGAAATTCTCTACGGCGTCAAGGATTACGTCGCCACCATCACCATCAACCGGCCCAAGGTGCTCAACGCTTTCACCGGCGACAACATCAAGGAAATACAAGAGCTGATAGACAAGGCCGCCAACGACAAAAACGTCGGGGTCATCGTGCTTACCGGAACGGGCGACCGTGCATTCTGTGTCGGCGGGGATATCAACTGGGAAAAAGGCACTGAAGGCAAGAGCGGGATCGAAGACGTTGACGTTACCTTTGACCGGCAAATATTGGAGTGTCCGAAGCCCATCATCGCCCGGGTCAACGGCTATTGCATCGGCGGCGGCCACCATCTCGCCTACTTCTGCGATTTCACCATTGCCGCAGACCATTCCATCTTCGGCCAGAACGGGCCGCGGGTGGGTTCGCCGGCCGGCGGCTACATCGTCGCCCATGCCGCCAACGTGCTGGGCCATAAGCGCGCCCGCGAGCTATGGATGCTATGCCGCCGCTACACCGCCCAGCAGGCCCTGGAATGGGGGCTGGCCAATTCGGTCGTGCCTAAGGAGAAGCTCGACGAGGAAGTGCGCAAATGGTGCGACGAGTTGCTGTCCCTGAGCCCGACCTGCCTGAAGATCCTCAAGCGTTCGTTCTACTATCACGCAGCCCCCATTCTGTCCCATGATATGAAGGACATCATCAAGGAAGTGGCCCCCAACTACTTCAAGACAGGGGAACAATTGGAGGGCGCCAATGCCTTCCTGGAAAAGCGCAAACCCGATTTCAAACCCTGGCGCTGACGGCGGATCGGTTGCAGCGGTTGCTCACGCAGCCGCTGCAACAGGCATCCGGACGCATGCGCAGGCGCTCATCAGAAAGCAGCGCCTGGAGACATATCGCCGTAACGACGGCAGAACGATGATTTGGGTATGAGTAGACCACAGAAATCGATTTAGAACGTCAACAAATACCAAAAAACACGGGAATTTTAAGCCAGCCAACGCTTGCGGCGCCGATAGTGCTTGGCGTCCCTGAAACTCTTGCGGGCACCGCTGCTGATACCCAAATAAAATTCCTTGACGTCTTCGTTAGCGGCCAGATCGGCGGCCTTGCCGTCCATCACCACCCGGCCGTTCTCCAGGATGTAACCGAAGTCGGCGAATCTGAGGGCGACATTGGTGTTCTGCTCGGCCAGCAGGAAACTCACCTTCTCCTTCTGGTTGAGATCCCGGACGATTTCGAAAATCTCCTCGACCAACTGCGGGGCCAGCCCCATGGACGGTTCATCCAGCAAGATCATGGCAGGCTGAGCCATCAAGGCTCGGCCGATGGCCATCATCTGCTGCTCCCCTCCGGAGGTATAGCCGGCCTGGGAATTCCGCCGTTCCTTGAGCGGAAGAAAATAGGCATACACCCGCTCCAGGTCCCGCTTGATTTCGGCGCGACTGACCTTGCGCGTATAGGCACCGGTCAGCAGGTTTTCCTCTACGGTGAGGTGGGCAAAACAGCGGCGCCCTTCCATTACCTGAATTACCCCTTGCTTGACCAGTTCGGGGGGCGTCATTTTATCCACCCGCTTTCCCCTGAATTCGATGGAGCCTTTCGTGACATCGCCGCGCTCGGCCCGCAGCAGGTTGGACACCGCTTTCAAGGTGGTGGTCTTGCCGGCGCCATTCGCTCCCAGCAGGGCGACTATTTTTCCTTCGGGAACGTCCAGGGATACCCCCTTCAGCACCAGTATGACGCGGTTGTAAATGACCTCGATATTATTGACGGTCAAAATGGAATTTCCTTGGACGCTCATGCTTTTTCCTCGGCGCGTGGAGAGGGTCGGCTTATTGAAGATGCTCAGGCTATGCATCAGTGCGGGAAAGGCCAGAGTCTCAGCTTCTGCTTGCCCAACTGCCAGAGCCGGGCCAAACCCAGGGGTTCCACGATCAGGAAGAAAATGATCAGGCTTCCGAACACGAATTGCTCCAAATGGGAAAGCATGCCGGGGTCCAACTGCCCGGCAAAGACGGTGGAGGTGAACAGATTGAGGAAGATGGGGAAGAAGACAATGAAAGCCGCGCCGAAAAACGCGCCGACGATGGTGCCCATGCCGCCGATGATAATTATGAACAACAACTGGAACGATCGGGCTAGCTCGAAGGCCTGGGGCTCGACCGTACCCAAGTAACAATAAGCCCACAGGGCGCCGGCGACTCCGAGGTAAAAAGAGCTGATGGCAAACGCCAGCAACTTGGTCTTCAGCATGGGTATGCCGATGACCTCCGCCGCCACGTCCATGTCGCGTATCGCCATCCAGTCCCGGCCGGTGCGGGTACGCACCAGATTCTTGGCCACCAAGGCCAGCAGGGTCACGATCACCAAGGTCAGCACGTACCGGGACACCGGAGTATCGAAGGCATAGCCGAACAAAACCATCTTCTGGGCGGTGATCACCCCGGAAGCGCTGTAGTTGGTGAACCATGGGAATTTGGTGAGCACCCACTCGATGAAAAACTGGGAGGCCAGGGTAGCGGCGGCGAGATAAAAACCCTTCACCCGCAGGCTGGGCAAGCCGAACACGATACCGACCGCCGCCGCGGACAAGCCCGCCAGGATAAATCCCAGTAAAAAGGGCATGCCCTCGATACGCAACATAGAATTATAGGCCGCGAACGCCCCCACCGCCATGAACCCGGCGGACCCCAGGGATAGTTGGCCGGCGTAGCCCGTCAGCAGATTGAGCCCGATGGCGGCCAGGGACAGAACCAAAAACGGAATGAGTATCGCGCTGAACCAATAGTCGTTCCCGATAAAAGGGACCGCCAAGTAGGCGACCGCCAGGATAATCATGACGCCGATCCGATCCTGCCGAATCGGAAAAATTTGCTCGTCGGTGCCGTAGTTGCTCTTGTACTGGCCTGTTTCCCGATAAATCATCTTAAAATCCTCACTGGGCTGTTCGTCCGGAAAGAAGGTGCAAGGGCCTTTTGGAAATCCGCTGCCGTCATACCCGCTCGATGTGCTTTTCGCCGAACAGACCGTCCGGCCGGATCAGCAGGAAGACGAGGGCCAGCGCGTAGGGGAACCAATTTTCGATGCCCCCTCCGAAGTACGGTCCGATAAAGACCTCGGCCAGTTTCTCCGTCGCGCCGATGATCAGGCCCCCGATAATGGCGCCGGGGATCGAAGTAAACCCCCCCAGAATCAATACGGGCAAGGCCTTGAGCACCACCAGAGTAAGGGCGAACTGCACCCCCAGCCGGGAACCCCAGAGCAAGCCCGCCACCAAGGCGACGAAGCCGGCCGCCGCCCAGACCACGGTCCACACGTGCTTCAACGGGATGCCCACCGACATGGCCGCCTGATGATCGTCGGCCACCGCCCGCAAAGCTCGACCGATCTTGGTTTTGTGGAAAAACAGGCTCAGACCCGCCACCAATACCGCCGCGCAGCCCGCCGCGAACAGGTCGAACTGGCTGATGAACACCCCGTAAAAATTGAACGGGATATCGTTGATGCCCAGGTCCAAGCCGTGAACCTGGGAGCCCCATATCATCTGCCCCAGCGCCTCGATCAGAATGCTCAGTCCGATGGTGGCCATGAACAAGGTGATCTGGGGTTGGTTCACCAGGGGTCGCAGCACCACCTTTTCGATCACCACTCCCAACAGCACCATGATGGCCAGGGTCAGCAGCAAGGCCAGCCAGAACGGCACTCCCATGGCCAGGATGCTTACAAAGCTCAAGGCGGCGAACAGCACCATGGAGCCCTGGGCGAAATTCAACACCCCCGAAGCCTTGTAGATCAGCACGAAGCCCAGGGCCACCAAGGAATACATCACGCCGGCCAGAAGGCCGCCGATCAACACTTCTATGAAAAACAGCACGCTATGCTCCTCTAATCAAACCAGTGGGGCTCTAATGACCGACTCCGAGATAGGCGTTGATCACCTCGGGGTTTTGTCGCACCTCGTCAGGAGTGCCGTCGGCGATTTTTTTGCCGTAATCCAACACCACCACGCGGTCGGAAATATCCATCACCACTCCCATGTCATGCTCGATGAGCACCACCGTGGTGCCGAATTCATCATTTACATCCAAGGCGAACCGGCACATGGCCTGCTTTTCTTCGATATTCATGCCGGCCATGGGCTCGTCCAACAGCAACAGATCGGGCTCGGCGGCCAGCGCTCGTCCCAGCTCCACCCGCTTTTGCAAGCCGTAGGGCAACATGCCCACGGGGGTGCGCCGAATATCTTCCACGCGCAGAAAATCGATGATCTCCTCTACTTTTCGGCGATGCTCCAGCTCTTCGCGGCGGGCCGGGCCGAACCATAAGGCGTTCATCAAGAAATTGGATTTGATCTTCAGGCTTCGGCCGGTCTTGATGTTGTCGAGCACGGTCATGCCCTTGAACAAGGCAATGTTTTGGAAAGTGCGGCCGATCCCCAATTCGGCGGCCCGATGGGGCGGCATATGGTGGCGAGTCTCTCCTTTGTAGGTCACGGTTCCCGTTTGAGGGTGATAGACACCGTTGATGACATTAAGCAAGGAGCTTTTGCCCGCGCCGTTGGGGCCGATGATGGCCAGAAATTCCCCCCTGCGGACCTGGAAGCTGATATCGATCAGTGCTTTGATCCCGCCGAAAGAGAGGGAAATGTGGTCTATCTTCAAAATGATGTCGCCCAGATGCCTGGATTCCGCCATGAGATCGCTCCTAACTTGCCTTTTTGAGTTCTTCGGGAGTGAAGGTCCGAACGTCCACGATCTTGAGATCGGCTTTCAGCGTTCCGACCCGTCCGTCCTCGAACTTCAGCTGGGTTTCGATCGCGCAGTGATCCTTTCCGCCATATAAAGCATCGATCAATGCCCCGTATTTTTCCACGATACTCCTGCGCCGCACTTTGCGGGTCCGGGTCAATTCGCCGTCATCGGCATCCAATTCCTTATGCAGGATGAGGAAACGTTTGATCTGGGAACCGAGCAGATGGGAATCGGCGGCAAGGTCCCGATTGACCTGCTCCACGCATTCCTTGATCAAGGCATACACCTCCGGCTTGCCGGCCAGGTCGGTATAGCCGCTATAGGGAAGGTTGCGGCGTTCCGCCCAGTTGCCCGCCGCGGTGACGTCGATGTTGATGAAGGCGGCCACGTCATCCCGCCCGTCGCCGAAGGTGACGGCCTCCTTGATGTAGGAGAAGAACTTCAGCTTGTTCTCAAGGAATTTTGGGGCGAATATGCAGCCGTTGTTGAGCCGCCCCACATCCTTGGCCCGGTCGATGATGCGCAGATGGCCGTTATCGTCGAAGAAACCGGCATCCCCCGTGAGCAGCCAGCCCTCGTCATTCTTGGCTTCCTGGGTGGCTTTGGGATTCTTATAGTAGGAATGGAACACCCCGGGACTGCGAACGATGACCTCCCCCGCCTCGGTAATCTTGATTTCGACTCCGGGCACCGGCTTGCCGACGGTAATGGCGTTCACCTCGCCGTCGGGCTGCACCGTCACGATAGCCGAAGCTTCGGTGGCGCCATACAATTGCTTGATATTTATCCCCAGGGACCGAAAGAAGGCGAAAAGATCCGGACCGATGGCCTCTCCGCCGGTCATAGCCAGCCGCATGCGGCTGAATCCCAATACATTCTTGAGTGGCTCGTACACCAGGAAACCGCCGATGACATAAAGCAGCCGATCCATCACCGATACCGGCTTGCGATCCAGTATCGCAACGCCGACCCGGCGGGCCACTCCCATAAAGTAGTGGAACATTTTGCGCTTGAGCCAGGCCGCGTCCTCCATGCGGATCATCACCGACGTCAGCAGGTTTTCATACACCCGGGGAGGGGCCAGATAATAAGTGATCCCGATCTCCCGCAAATCGGTCAGCATGGTCTCGGCGCTCTCGGGACAATTCACGCAGTAGCCGGCGATGTGGGCCTGGCAATAAGAGAACAGGTGATCTCCGATCCAGGCCATCGGCAAATAGGACAATACCTCCTCATCCGGCTGGACGCGCTCGCTTTCGACGGTGTTCCGGCTGGTTGTCATCAGGTTAGCGTGAGTCAGCACCACCCCTTTGGGTTGGCCGGTGGTGCCCGAGGTATAAAGGATTGCCGCTATGTCGGACCCCGACCCCTGAGTGACTTCCTTAAGAAAAAAGTCCGGGTGTTCTTGATCGAAGATTTTGCCCAGGCCCTGAATCTCTTCATAACTGTCGAGAAACGGAAAGTCATAGTGCCCCAGGCCCCGGGGCTCGTCGTAGATGATCAATTCGACGCGGGGAATACGCTCCTTCATTTCCAAGAGCTTGTCCACCTGCTCCTGGTCTTCCACCACCACGAAGCGGATTTCCGCATTGTCGATGACGAACACCATTTCCTCGGCCACCGCGTCCTGATACAGCGGAACCGGGATGCCCCCCAAAGCCTGGGTGGCAGCGGCGGCCCAATAGAGGCGCGGCCGGTTGTCGCCGATAATGCCCAGTTTGTCGCCCCGCCTGAAACCCTTGGCCGCCAAGCCGCAGGCAAGAGCCCGCGCTTCGGCGGCGTATTCGCCCCAAGTCCAGGATTGCCAGATTCCGAAATCTTTTTCCCGAATCGCCGGCCGAGCGGGCCGATTTTTCAGATGATCAAGCAATAGCTTGGGAAAAGTGTCCGACAGTGCGACACTCCGCTCACCGGTCGTTTCCATGAATCCCCCTCCGGAGACTTCGTTCCAATATTTCCCCACTCCTGCCATTCGGCATCGGTGAAGATCGAACCGCAGAACGCGGCGAAATTCCAAAACTTTTATTAATTATTAACCTACTGGATAAAGCGGAAGGAGCTCCCCCTTACCGGAGGTAACGATTCCTTCCGCAAGTCCGGAACCCGACCGAAGGCCCTCCGGCCGGGCCGATCCAGGCGGCTACTTTTCCTTAGAGCAATCCCGCAACTCCACGTTTTTCTCCTTGGCGTACTTGAGCGACTGCTCTTCGACGATGGGCCGCACCACAGCCGGGTCACTGGGAATCCAGTCGGTGATGACGATCCACTTCTTGCCATCCCATTGCTGGAATTTCACCGCCCCGCCTCCTTCGTGATTTTCGCAGGAGAGTTTCATCGGTTGGGCCAAGCCCAAGGCCCCCAACTGCCGAAGCCTGGCGTTGTCGAGGGTCACATGCTCCAACCCCCACTGGATCTGTTCACCGTTAAGGGGCTTCTTGCCGAATTTCCCCTGGGCCACACGAATCGCCTCGGTCACGATGATAGCGTGGACAATGCCCCGGTTGTAATAGGAACTGCCGACGCGCTTGGGATCCTCCATACCGCCCTTTTTCCCGCCGCTGTAGAGCCGCTTGATGATGTCCTGAAGCAGCGGGAAACTGGTTTCGCTGGGGCCCAAGGTGGTGCTGATGTAGCCCTTCGCACCTTCTCCTACTCCGACCACGTCCTCTTCGGCTCCGGCGAACCACCATCCCACTATCCTATCCATGGGGTAACCCACTTTCTGGGCGGTTTTCAAGGCTGCCGACCCTGACACCCCGGCGGTACGCAAAATCACCCAATCGGGCCGAATCTGCCGCACTTGCAGCCACTGGGCTTGCTGCTCCGCCCCGGGAAGGGCGAGTTCGATATTGTGGATCTCGAAACCGTATTGCTTGGCTTGCTTATCCATCAGCGGGATGGATTCCTTGGCGGCGGCAATACCGAGGTAAACGTGGGCGATCTTTTTGTCCTTCAGCTTATCGAAGCCGCCTTCCCGCTGGGCAAGGTAGTTGACGATGGCGACATGCTCGCTCAAGTAGGTGGAGACCAAGGGAAATACATAGGGAAAGACCCGGCCGTCGGAAGAATCGGTTCGCCCGGAACCGACCGCCACCAGAGGGAATTTGTCCGTCCTGGCCCGCTCGGTCAGGGCATAGGTGACACCGGTGTGGTAATTGCTTAATACGGTGGCGCCGCCCTTGGTCTTGAACCGCTCGTAGCACTCCACCCCGCGGTCAAGCTTGTACTCGGTTTCGCACTCCTCCCAGACCAGCTTCACCCCGTTGATCCCCCCATCCCGCTGGTTCAGCAGATTCATATAGTCTATGAAGGCCCCGAAAATCCCCGTTCCGATAGGGGCGATCGACCCCGTCCGAATGACAGGTAGGGGGATGAATTGATCGGCCGCAACAGCCGGGACCGCGCTCCCCGACACTGCCGCCACCATACCTACCATGGCGACTTTTCTCCTCCATTGCGAATTCCACATCGTGTTGCCTCCTTTTATAGGTAAATTAAATTACACACTGGTCAAGCAAGGTGAACCAACAACGAACCCGAAAAATTCTTACGGGGAACCATATCGAAATAAAACCGGCCTTGTCCGAGCCGGAGGGGTACACCCTCTGTTGTTTTCACATCCGGAGCCCTCACGATTCCTTGGAACAGTCCCGGGGCGCAATCCGTTTTTCTTTGAAAATAATTCATGTCTCCTCCCGACATAAAACTACCTTTTTTTAAAAAAATCGTGGGCCCAGACTCGAATTGCTTGAATGGCTTGGTTTCATCGGCCCAACCATTTCTTTTCCACTTCATGGCGCTGAATTTTCCCGGTACTGCTGCGGGGAAAATCCGCCGCGTTCACGAAACGGATTTCCTTGGGAAGCTTGTAGCCGGCCAACTGCTGCCGGCACATGGCCAACAATCCTTCCGCCGCGACCGCGGAAGATTTGACGGCAACGAAGGCGATGGGAACCTCTCCCCATTTGGGGTCGTTCTTCCTCACCACCACGGCATCCGCAACCTCCGGATGAGACAGCAAAACCCGCTCGATTTCGGCCGGATAGATGTTTTCTCCGCCGGATTTGATGAGATATTTTACCCGGTCGACGAAATCCAGGGTGCCGTCGGGATTGCGCACGAACATATCCCCCATGTGAAACCAGCCTCCGCGGAAATCTTTGGCATTGGTCTCCGGCGCCTGCCAGTAGCCGCTGAACAAGGTGGGACCCCGCACCGCCATCTCCCCCGGCACGCCGACCGGAACATCCCGATCCTCGGGATCCACCAAGCGGGTATTGCAAAAATTCGATTCCCGCTTCGACAGGGATTTGGCCACTTCTCCGACAGGAATAAGCGCTCCGGTAGCCGGAGGAAGCCCGGTCTCGGTGCTGCCGAAGCTGTTGACATAGGGGGCTTGCAGCAGG
>Ga0209514_10005525_pt1 | contig 16098 bp, 14 predicted proteins | sample Subgrocontami58m_FD_187452 | JGI IMG/M metagenome (GOLD analysis project Ga0209514, IMG submission 187452) | Subsurface groundwater microbial communities from S. Glens Falls, New York, USA - GMW37 contaminated, 5.8 m (SPAdes) (version 3) | ecosystem: Environmental > Aquatic > Deep subsurface >...
TTGAAAATAAATTCAGGGTTGCGGAACACATTTATCACCAGGGGGGCATTAGTCACTGCCATGTATCTTACAGGTTTATTCCCCTGGCCGTTGAAATGCTGGTGCCACACATTGAGAGGAGGCGAAAACATGCTGCCCTCCTGCCACTCGAAGGTCTGCTTGACCCCACCCTCATTCCAGATAGTTGTGGCCCCTCTACCCTGAAGGATAACTATCATCTCCTCGAAGAGGTGCTTTTGAGGCTTAAGACTGCCGCCGGGCGGGATTTCACAGATATAAGCATCGTCGGCCTGCTCAGCGCCCTCCAGGTTAATAAAAGTTCCCGACCCACCCTTACGAGGCCAGGGCTTGACAGCCACCTTTTTAAGGTCTTCAATGTGGTAGCCTCTGATTATAGGTATCCCCTCGGACTCCTGCCATAGATCATAGGGCGTTTTGACATCGTATTTACCGGCCACAACAGGTTCGGTGGTGGTTGTCATGGTTGCCTCCTTTTAGTTGAAATTCTAAGCACTAAACTCTAAATCCCGAACAAACCTAAAAATCCAAATTCAAAACTACAAAATGGCGGAAGGTATTATTTGTAATTTGGTGCTTGGAATTTGGAATTTCCCTTCGACAAGCTCTCCGTTCCGAGAGCAAGCAGGACAAGGTTTAGTATTTGGTGCTTCGGATTCAGGATTTTATACAGTTATTCCCATACCCTTTCATCCACCAGTGTCTTGCGGTCGGCAGGGATAGCGCCTGCGGTTACGAACTCTATCTTATCTACTTTTAAGCGGCAAATATCCTGTATACCGTCCCCAATCGCCGTTCGCAAGTTATCCTTGTTGGCGTTATCAGTAACCTCAATTTTAAGGGCGAAAAAGTCTCTGTTCTGCATACGCGTCACCACAGCCTGGAAGCGGCTTACCTGGGTGAACTTGGACATTACCTCTTCAACTTGCCTGGGAAAAACCCAGGCGCCGCGAACCTTGACTGTATCCTCGACACGGCCAAGAAGGGGACCGATACGGTAAGATGTTCGGCCGCACAGGCATGGTTCATCTATATAATAAGCCAGGTCTCCCGTTCCGAAACGCAGAAGAGGGAAACCCTTATAGGTAAGGGCAGTGGCCACCAGTTCACCCTGTTCCCCCGGGCCCAACTGTTTACCTGTTTTAGGGTCCACCACCTCCCAAATATTCTCGTCGAGCATATGGTAGCCGTTGGTATGTTCACATTCAAAAGCTACATGCCCCTCCGCAGTGCCATACAGGTCCTGGCAGCTAAGTCCGTACTCTTTAAGCGCCTTCTTTACTGCCGGCGTGAATTTTTCAGCGGTAAGGAATGCCACTCTCAACTTAAAGTCCTTCCGGAAGTTATAGCCCAACTCCTCCGCTTTCCTGATAATGGTTAGTAAAAAGCTGGGAGTACCGCAAAAACCGGCAACCTGTAACTCCCGCATAATCTGCACCTGAAGCTCGGTATTTCCAACACCCGTTGGAACGAGTGTAACCCCCAGTGTGCGCATACAGGCATCGGTTACCCAGGATGCCATATACATATAGGAAAAGGTATTAATAGCTTTATCTCCAGGCCGGAAACCCAGGCCAAAATAAGCCTTTGCGCTGGCATTAGTATCGGCAGCGATAAAAGGAAGATAAATAGGTCCGGGAGCCACGGCTATCCTCTCCACTTTCTCGGGTGAATAAGCCAGAAGTCCGCCCAACGGAGGCGCTTCCCGCTGGAGCTGAATAATGTCGTTCTTATGAATTATGGGGATTTTTTCCAGGTCTTTAACGGTGCGGATATGGGATGGCTTGACTCCAACCTGGTCTAACTTCTTTCTCCAACCTGGCGCATTGGTGTAAGCATGACGGACAAGGCTGCGAAGTAACTTACTTTCATACCCATCCCGTTCCTGGCGGGGCATCATCTCGATAGCGGGGCTATGTATATTGGCCTGTCCGACCGTAGTCGGACTCCGATGTTTCACTCGGAGGGGCATCAGTCCCACTTCCTTTCGTCCAGGATAGATTTTGCTTGCTCCGGAATAGTCCCCGAAGGTACAAATTGGAACTGGTCTACTCGAATCCGGCAAGTCTCCTGGATGGCAAGGTTTACAGATTCAATTAGCTTATCCTTGTTCACGGGCCCATCTTTTAACTCCGCCTTCAGGGTCATAATGTCCTTGTGCTCGGGGCGGGTGACCGCGACCTGGAATCGGCCAATCTCCGGGAACCGCGAAATAACTTCAGCCACCTGCCTGGGATAAACAAAAACCCCTTTTATCTTGGTTACATCCTCTACCCGGCCCAGGATACGAGCAATACGGCGAGATGTACGCCCGCACGGACAAGGCTCATCGGTATAATAGGAGAGGTCACCGGTGGCGAAGCGGATGAGCGGGAAAGCCGTGTTATGGAAGGTCGTGCCGACCATCTCACCCACTTCACCTGGTCCCTTCTGCTTGCCGGTGGCCGGATCTACGATTTCAATTATTTGCGTGTCAGCAACATGCAGGAGATTATGAGCGGGGCACTCAAAAGCCAGTTGCCCCTCGGATGTCCCGTAGGCCTCGGAACAGACCAGGCCGTAGTCCTTCTCCAGTAGCTTTCGCGTAGCCTGGGGCACCATCTCAGCGGCTAACAAAGCTACTCTCAGAGAGAAGTCCCGCTTGAAATCAAGCCCTTGCTCCTCAGCTTTCTTGATTATATTCACCAGAAAGCCAGGCCCGCCGTAGAAGCCGGTTACCCTGGTCTGGCGCATTAGCTGGACCTGCTGTTCGGTGTTGCCCGTGCCCGAGGCAATAACCGTTGCCCCCAGCATCCTTATCCCTGCGTCCCCCCCCAATGATGCCATGTACTGATAGGAGAATGTGACTACTACCACATCGCCAGGCCGGAAACCCATGGCGTAATAAGCTGGAGCAACAGCCTTGCCCCATATCGCTGATTGTTGAGGGAAATAGCTCGGTCCTGCGGAGATAGCTATGCGGTCGACCTTGGTCCTGGGGACTCCCAGGAAACCACCAAAGGGCGGGTTGGCTTGCTGGGCCTGCATAATATCCGAACGACGGATAAGGGGGATTTTTTCCAGGTCCTTGACTGTACGGATATGCTCGGGTTTTACACCCGCCTTGTCCAGCCAGTTCTTCATGGATGGAGCATTCCGGTAGGCATGGCCGACGAAACGCCGAAGATGGTAGTTCGTATAAGTAGTTCTATCAGAGGCGGACATCGTTTCAGTAGCAGGATCATAAAAATCAGGCGCTATTGCCATTACTCCCATTTCCTTTCATCTACCAGGGCTTTTGCCGTTTCGGGAATAGACCCCTGGGCGGCAATTTCAACCTTGTCTAATTTAAGTCCGCAGGCTTCTTGAAAACCCTGGATTAAAGCGGCAGATAGGCTTTCCTGAGAAACAGCCCCCTTAAGCTCCACCTTGAGGGTCAGGAAGTCCCGCTCATTAACGCGGGTTACAACAAGCTGGTGACGGCTAACCTGGGGTAAACGGGATACTACGGCCTGCACCTGATGGGGGAAAATAAATATAGCACGTGCCCTTATAGCATCCCCCACCCTCCCACGGATGCCCAGGAGGCGGCGGGAGGTTCGGCCGCAGGGACAGGTCTCGTCCGTATAAGCAGAGAGGTCACCCGTACCCAGGCGAAGGACTGGATAGATTTCGTAGAATGGTGTAACCACTACCTCCCCCACCTGACCCGGAGCTAGCTGTTTACCGGTGCCAGGCTCCACAACCTCTGTAAATATTTCTTCAGGGACGTGAAACCCGGTTTTATGCTCACATTCGAAACCTAACGTGCCTACCTCGGTATTACCATAGAAGTCAGGAGTGCCGATGCCGTAATCATCCTTGAAGCTCTTTTTTAAAGCCGGTGAGGCCGGCTCACCGCCAACCATAGCAATGCGCAATGCAAAATCCCTGTGAAAATCCAGGCCCATCTCCGGAATCTTTTTGAGGATGTTATTTAAAAAGCTCGGTGTGCCTAGAAAGCCGTTAACCTTTAAATCATGCATAACCTGAACTTGAAACTCGGTGTTACCCGCTCCTGTAGGAATAAGAGTAACTTTAAGCCGGCGCAAACCCTCGGTTATCAGCCAGGCAGCGTGATAGTTATAACCAAAGGTGTTGACCACCAGATGACCGGGCCTGAATCCACCGGCATAAAGGGCTTTGGCGGTAGCCTGATAGCATTCTTCGGTATGAGAGGGGACATATAGCGGGCCGGGGTTGACTATAATCCATTCCAATCTTTCAGGAGGCACAGTAACGAAACCACCGAAGGGAGGGTTAGCTTTTTGAAATTTAGGTAAATCCTCTTTTCGAGTTATGGGAATTTTCTCGAGGTCCTTATCGGTATGAATAGCAGCAGGAGATATACCCGCTTTATCCAGTTTCTCTTTCATAGCGGGAGCATGTTCATAGGCAAATCTGACTACCCGCTCCAGACGGTGATTAAAGTAATCCCGTTTCTCGGCAAGGGGCATGGTTTCCAACGTAGGATCATAGAAGCTGTGAGTGTTCAAGTTGTCTCCCCACTTTGCAACATAATAATCAAATTAAGTGGATTATGGCAAATGAAAGAGCGACTGTCAACTATTAAAGGGTAGGATTTTAATAATCTTACAAACAGTTTCTTACGTGTACCTTTAGTTGGAAAACAGGTAGCACATAAGTAAAATAACAAAAATGCGGATAGATTCTCAATTATTTGTTATGGACTACCTGCAAAGACGTAACAGGCTTGAACAAGTCAGGCCTACGTGCGTGTTGACGAGGAGAATAATAATCCATATAATGTAATTGCAAATGGTTATCATTTGCTTTATTTTACAAGGAGGGACTATGAATATTACTATGGCTAATAATTCTGACATTAAATCTCTAAGGGTTCCGCAGGCACAGCAAAATATGTTTTTGAAGGTATTTTGGATTTGTATGATTGCAGTTACGTTGCTCTTGGCCGCCTGTAGCGCCCCTGTTACCCCGGCTACTCAACCAGACACTGTCCCACCCGCAGCTCCACCGCCTGCCGCCGTTCCTTTCATACCCCTACCTACCCTGGCCGGTGGGCCGCCCGGAGCCGTAGCTCCTGATGCGTTAGAGGCTTCTATGGTACAGTTCGTCAGCGAAGGATTCACCATAAAAGCCTATCAAGCCCGGCCTAAGTCCGGCGGGTCTTTCCCGGGCCTTATCATTATCCACGAAAACCGGGGCATGACTGACCACGTCAAGGATGTAGCCAGGCGGTATGCTAACCAGGGTTACGTTACACTGGCTGTCGACCTGCTCTCCCGCGCCGGAGGCAGTGACCAATTTCCTGTTGCTGAGGCTGCAACTGATGCTATTGGCAAACTAAACGCCGATGGAATCACCCAGGACCTGGATGCTGCTGTGAGATACATTAAAACCCTCCCGTTCGTCAAGGCCGACAGGATTGGGGTTATCGGCTATTGCTGGGGAGGAGGCAACTCTTTACGGTTTGCTACTAACAGCAAAGAACTTCGGGCGGCTGTAGTTTACTACGGCCCGAATCCCACCAATCTGGATGTGGTTGCCAACGTTACTGCGTCCGTACTTGGGCTATATGGAGAGGAAGACACCCGTATCAGCGTGAATGTGCCGAAGCTTGCCGAGGCCATGCAAAAGTATGGCAAGTCCTTTGAATACAAAATTTATCCCGGCGCTGCCCACGCCTTCTTCAATGATACAGGCGCCCGGTACCATCCCGAATCCTCCGCCGATGCCTGGACTCGCACCGTGGCCTTCCTGGACAAGAATCTAAAATAGGAAAATAGTGTTGACGCGGTGATAATCGGAAAACAGGGAGGGCCTTTGACACTCAGTGTCAAAGGCCCTCCTTGAGGCTACATCACAAACACTATCTCCATAAGACAACGGCCACTACGGCCAATGCTCCAAGGATAGCGGCCAAAGTCACCGCATGAGTTACAGCCTGGCTTAAAGTCTCGAAAGCTATTGAACCGCAATTATACAGGAAGCTAATGGCGGCCTGGCTAAAGGATGGCCCGGAGACCGGTCTGCCGGCTACTACCGCATCAAGTTTCTCAGCCAGCTCCGATGCTTCCCAGTTGCCCTTTAATTCAGTAACCGTGTTTCCGTCCGCATCTATGAGCACTATTTTGGTTGTATGATTCACAGCATAGGTCATGTGCCCATCATGGCCACTGGTTTTTGTTTCCAGTTTCTGGACAAAAATACCATAGTTTTCCCAGACCGTCTTTAACATCTGCATGTCGCCGGTAAGATAATGCCAGTTGGACGGCCAACTACCGGTGTACGCTTTCAGTGTTTCCACATTATCCCTTTCCGGGTCCACAGTAATAACAAGTACTTCAACTTTGTCCTGAATAGATTGGGTCTGTTCCGAAGCCTGATACAATTTACCAATATAAAGAGGGCATACATCCGGGCAATATGTGTATAGAAAGGTGAGCGCTACCGTTTTACCCTTAAGCTGATCAAGGGATACAGTCTCGCCACGCTGGTTGGTAAGATCAAAAAGAGCGGCGGGTGTTTTATCAGGAGAGGGAGAACAAGCTAAAAAGAGAAAACCGGCAACAGCTACCGCTATACCTGTCAACCGGATGAGACTGGAAATACCCATTAACAGAGAAAAATCCCTCTTTATCTCTCTTTTGCGAAAGGGAGGGGAAAGCTGTTTCCCCCTTAGAAAAAGGGGGACTAAGGGGGATTTAAAGAAAGTTCCAAAAGCTTTGCGAAACCCTCGACGAAAAAGCCGTTGTCGATTGGTATGAATAGGGTTCGTAATCATGGAAACTCTACCAGGTATGGGAGATAGCGTTTACTTTACATACAGTATGGCAGGTGCTCTCAATATTTGCTGAACAGGGCTTGAAGCCAGGGCATACGTAGCTGATACGGCTGGTAACCGATTCCTTTACCGCAGCCACCTTCTTACCATAATCATCCGGGGCTACTTCAAATACGTGCTCCGGGCAAGCGGTAACACAGTCGCCGCAACCGTTACATAAATCGGTATCCAGTATTATAAAGTAATCGCCTGAACCGTCGGAATAGCCATAGTTGGCCTGCATTTAAACCACCCCTTTCCGCCCTTTTATAAGGGAGGGGATTATTCACGCCCAATCACATGGGGTACTATGAAGCATGAAAATAGACTGTCCCTATCAATCTGTCCGAGCGGGTATCGGACTCCGATGTTTTACTCGGAGGAGCGTAGCGAAGAATCTCAGGGTGGGGCAAGTCAACTTAAAAAAACTCCCTGCCACCCTGAGATCCTTCGTCGTCCCGATAACTCGTGACTCCTCCAGGATGACAAAATGGGTCTATTTTCGGGAGAATATATAACCCTCTCGTAATTACGCTGCCTGAGCCGCCACTTGCTTGGCCAGATACCTGTCTTTAGCAAATAGAGCAGCGCCTAACGCCCCCATAATCTGAGGGTCCGGGGCTAACACCGGCTCTATACCGACTTTTTCTTTTATTTTGGCCACCATGCCCTTGTTCTTGGCAATTCCTCCTGTGATAGTAAAATCCTTTTCTATATTTACTCGCTTAAGCAAGTTATGGCAACGCACCGCAATAGCATCATGCAGGCCGGCAAGTATATCGGACTTTGGCGTTCCCTTTTTCATCAGAGATATAGCCTCCGATTTGGCAAATACTGCGCATACTGTATTGAAGGGGAAGTTCTTTTTGGATTCCAGAGAGATCTGGCCTATTTCTTCCAATTGTAACGCCAATACGCTGGCTATAAGCTCAAGGAAACGCCCGGTGCCGCCGGCGCACTTATCATTCATAATGAATTTAGTTACCTGACCTTTTTCATTGACGTTGATTGCCTTGCAGTCCTGCCCGCCCATGTCCAGAATCGTGCGCACCGACGGGAAATACCAGTTAGCGCCTTTGGCATGAGCTGAAATCTCCGAGACATTCTCATGGGCAAACGGGACCAGCACCCGGCCGTATCCGGTAGCCATGTTATAATTGATTTCCTTCATGGTCAAGCCCAGATTTTTAAGCATATTATCGCGGACCATCTCAGAGGTTTTTACACTTTCGGGCCCGGTATCACCGATAAAAGACGTAGCTATTTTATTATCCTCTAAAACGACCCCTTTAGCGCCACGGGAGCCTATATCTATTCCCATGAAAAACATTCTACTACTTACCTCCCTCTTCTTGAGCAATCCTGGCAGCGCCCAGAGCAGCCACCAGTTGAGGATTTTCAGGGATAACCACCTTTTGCTTGACCTCTTCCTCTACAACTTTAGCAAAGCCTACATTTTGGGCTACACCCCCGCAAAGAGCTACCTCCGGTTTTATGCCTATCCGCTTGGCCAGGCCCACAATCCTTACTGCCATCGAACCATGGATTCCGGCGATAATATCGGGCTTGGGGGTGGGCGGCACCCTGTGTACGTGAGAGATTACCTCTTGTTCAGCGAAGATAGCGCACATACTGCTTACCTCCGCTCTCTTCTGAGCCTTTAGAGATTCCCGTCCCATTTCCGGCAAAGGCATTTGCATGAGCTTGGCCATTGATTCCAGGAATACACCTGTACCGGAGGCGCAGCGGTCATGGCCTATAGAATCATCCACTCCACCCTTTTCATTTACCCGGATAACGGTTGATGTCTCTGCGCCCACATCAATCAGCGTCCTCACTGATGGCGCTAACCGGTTAATACCTTTGGCCAAACAGGAAAGGGATGTCTTTTGCCTGGTGGCAAAGCTGACATCTTTCCTGCCAACTCCAGTCGCTACAATGACCGTAAGGTCGGTAATAGCCAGGCCAGCCTGTTTAAGCGCTTCATCCAGAGCCTTGCGCGCCCCTATCTCCGTCTCCTCTGCGCTCACAATAACACTTTGGCCCACCACCTGACCGTCCCCCAGAATCACCACCTTGGTAGTCTGGCTGCCAACATCTATACCAGCAACAGGCATTTTTCGCCCTCCTGAACACTAATAGTATAGCAAATCATAACGTTAATTTCCTTTCCTCCAGGGTTTCCAGGAATCCCTCAAGTTTCTCTTTCATTTCCGATTCGGGCACTAATGACGGGTCATAAACATCCATATTAACAATGAGTGTAGGTATATCAACCTTTTCTTTCAAGGCATCCCTTATAGGTTTAATCATGGCGCACCCCTGAGGGCAGGTAAGGGCTGCCCAAAAGATAGCTCCCTCGGCTTTTACGTCCAGTGCATCCTGTACGCAGGCGCTGACTGCTCTTTCCACAGGGCCATGCATAGTATAGCCATGAGGCTCAGCATAGACCTTCCGGGAAAGGCTAATCAAAGGGTTGGCAGGATCAATTTCCCATTTCTGCCAGCGGCCGTCCAGAGGGTTTCCCACCAGGACTGCGCCCTTCTCGTTTTGTAGCCAGTCCATCAGTTTCCAGCTATGCAAAGGTGGGGGACATATAGTTAACAGGCGAAATTTTTCGGAGGCAGGTGATTGTCCCTTATCAGCCATAGCCTTCATCTCATCCCGAACTATCTTGAAGTAGTAAGTGGCTTTCGGCGTTCCACCATAAAGCCACTCGACAAGTATATTCTGCACCACTACTTTGTTATATACCGGGGCAGGTATGCGGCATCGCAATGCCTGGATTTCCTTTTGTATCTGATAACACTGATAAGATTCAGCCACAACTTCCTTTAATCTATCGCGGTCCAGTTTCTTTCCTGTTTGCTTTTCCAGAAAAGCGATTAAGTCACCTAACTCGTCGGCAAAATAGGCAATTTGCTCATCAGTATCCAGAAAGGGCCTGTCCAGAAAGAATCGGGGTACATTCCACATCTCGCTGATGAGTCCACCGCTCTTGGCGCAGCTCTCACAAATAGTGGAGCACCAGACCACAAAATCGGGGCGGGGCGCCCAACCGAGGCGGTGTACGCCAACCATAGTCCGGTGTGCCGAACAAAGCTCTACCGGCAGCCCGAAACTTTTAGCAGCCGCCATAGTCTCTTCGTAGCTTTTTAATATGCTAACGGGCATGGAGGAACCCACCTCGAGGTGTAGCGGGATTAAGTCCATAGCGTGGAGGATTTCGTTGGGAATCAATAAACCCCAACCCACAATGGGTTCGCCATTGGTTCTGGCTTTCAGCAGGCGCCGGTTATAGTCGAGCATTAGCTCGTAATAAGCTTCATCGCTCCCGGTGCTGGGGTTCCGCTTCCGGTGCCTGTATATCGCATCCAGAATATCTACTGCTTTTTCCAGCCGCGTTAAATCCTGAACAATTGTTGCCACTACCGCGCTCTCCTTAGCTACCGCTGGCTAATGTTTCGAAAAACCCTTCCAACTTTTCCTTCATCTGAGCATCAGATACAAAAGAGGGGTCTAAGATATCCATGTCCAGTACCAGAGTCGGAATACCTACCTTTTCCCGCAAGGCATCCTTAACCGTCCGGATCATGGCGCAAGAGGTCCTGCATCCGATATGCGCCCAATAGATAGCCCCCTGAGCTTTAAATTCGATTGCATCCTGTATTATATCCGGCACCATACCTTCATCGGCAGGGCCGTGCATGGAGCGGCTCATCGGGGTAGCAAAACCTTTTCTGGATAGAGTGAGGAGTGGCTGGGAGTCGTCCCATTCAAAGTCACCCCAATGAGAACAATAAGGGTCAGCCACTAAAATAGCGCCGTGTTCCTTTTCCATCCAGTCAAGGAGCTTCAAGTCGTGGGAAGGGGGTGGGAACAGGGAGAGAATACGGAACTTCTCCTCCGGGACAAATCCCCGCTTCTGCTCTACTAACTCCTTCATCTCCTGTAAGACCATTTCATGATAGGTCACCGCTTCCGGGGTGCCAATAAAAAGCCACTGGATATTCTGGAGTTGAGAACTCCTGCGGTTGGCCATCGGGGCGGGAATAGTTTTTCGCAACTTATAAATCTGGCGGTGTAAGTCCACCGTGCGGCGGGAAAGCTCCATAACCTCCTGCAACCGGGCTTTATCCAGGGAATGTCCGGCTATCTTCTCCAGAAAATGAACAAGTTCTTCTAATTCTTCGGCGTAATACTTGATTTGCTCATCAGTCCGGATAAAGGGGCGGTCAAGGTAGAAACCGGGAATATTATACATGCGGTGATAGAGTTCACCGGTCTTAATGCTGCCATCGCAGATCTGATGGCTCCAGACCACAGCATCTACACGCGGCCATATCCCCTGGGCAAACAGGGCAATCTGCGAACGGTGAGCGGAACAGAGCTCCGGGGGGAAACCTAACCCCTTGGCGGCGCTAAAAGACTCCTCATAGTTTTTCAGCGTTGGCAACACTGCCTGGGCAGCGCCTTCCATATGGAGGGGAACTACATCCATAGCAACGAATAGCTCCGTAGGTATGAGGAGACAGTGCGCAACGACCGGCTTCCCGCTGGCTTCTGCGGGAAGAGGGCTGCTATAATACTTTAGTAGAAGCTCAAAATATAGTTCTTCGCTTTTAGTTGTCGGGTGGGTTCGCCTATGCTGGAGCATACCACGGAAAATATCCACCATTTGCTCCCAGCGGGTGGTATCTACTTTAGGAGCAAGCATATCGCCTCTTATTAATTTCAGTTGATATTGTTATTGAACCAGAAAGCAAACTTCATCCAGTCAGAATCACTTTTGTTTCGATAAATCCCGACGCACCGGGAAGGATGAAAATGCACCGTTTGCACCCCTTCTCCCTTAAGGGGAGAAGGCGAGGATGAGGGTGAATTGACAATAATCTATATACACCCTCACCTTTTATCCTCTCCCTTCAAGGGAGAGGAGATTGTTAAAGCCTATTTTTAACCCCTTTTATCCAGTATCATCTCAATAAAAGCCTGAGCGCGGGTCCTTATCTGACCGGAGCCGCTAACCCCGTATTCCAGGTCCAACTCCAATACAGGGATTCCTACGTGCTCCAATCTTTCCCTTAGCATTGGTTCATCGTGGGCATAGGGGACACAATAGCGGATTATCTCAGCGACCATACCCTCAACCCTGTATTCCTTTGTCATGGCCAGGATTCTTTCAAAGCGCTCATCGCAGGGTACCATACGGGCGCAAGGGAAGTTGCTCAGGTAACGCCTGGAGATAGCTTCCAGGGGGTCAGGAGATGACTTCTCGTCGACAGGATCCCACCAGTACCGTGTTCCCATGCACAATTCGTCTGCTACAACCAGCCCGCCTTCACTCTCGATAGTTGCGATAAAGTCGGGGTTGTTCAACGGGCTACCGCTGATCAATAGGCGCACCTTCCCCGTAATCTCTCTTTTGGAATCATTCAATTCTTTGATCAATTCTTCCAGGAGATGGTTGTATTCATCGCGCGGCATACGAAAAGCAGCATTGATAACCTCGAGTGATTCTGCTCCTGTAATAGGAGGCTTATCCTTTTTCCTCATTTCGTAGAGTTGCTTGAGAAGTGCTCTGGTATGGTTGTAGAGCTTGATAGCCTTCCGGAGGGCAGCGTCAGTTATTTTAACATTGAAAGCTTCTTCTATCTTTTGCTTCATCTCTTTAACCTCGCTGAGATAAAGCTGATGGGCTCGTTCAGTGGTCTTGCGCGGCACAGAGAGTACATGTATTAGCGGGATATGTTTAACATAATTGCGCCATACATCGGCCAGGCGGCGGGAGCCGTCACATGTAGCTGCTGACACGTATCCATCGAGGAAATCAAATTTTTTGTCTAATGTTAATTGAAGACAGGCCCGCTGGAATGAGCAAGTATTGATATAAAGGTAGGCATTAGCATCTTCCAGTTCCAGTTCATGGGAGTCTCCTGTCATACGGACCGGAAGCAGACCTGCCGCCCAGATAACCTCTTCCGGAACATAAGTGCACGTCCAGGCCACCACCTTTCCCCCACGTTCTTTCCAGGCCTTAATAGGATCGGTAAAAGGAAAACCAGCATTAATCTGCCTGATTTTCTCCAGGGCTTTAGGGGTTTCAGCCACTTTTCCTCCTTGCTTTTAAAACAAATTATCAACGTAAAAGGTAATCAATTTGAATAGCAGAATATTAGCATAGGCTAATATAAATGTCAAAATACCAGGGCGAAAATACCAGGGTGAAGGCGTTGATATTTTTTGACAAACCTGTGTTTTCCTGTTAGTATTTTTCAAAACACAACCCATGAAAAAGGACCCACATTCATCTCTTAAAAGTGTAGTTAGTTTATAATCAAAAGTTCATAACCGGGAGGGGTTAAAGCCATGAAAAATAACTTGTATCGGACAATAGTAGTCTTATCTCTTATTCTCCTATCTGCTTGCGCCCCTAAAGTGGCCCCCGCTCCTTCGATACCAGCGCCGGCCGCAACTACTTCTCCCCCCACTTCCAACATCCAATCTCCCGCTTTTCAAGACGCCGCCTGGTCTAAAATAGTTGAAGCCGCCAAAAAAGAGGGAACCCTGACCGTATATAGCTATTCCTGGGTAGGGGATGCCGGCACGGCTTTAACAAAAGCTTTTTCCGAAAAATATGGAATTAAGCTTGAAATCATTACTGGAAGAGGCTCGGAATTTCTGGAACGAATGAAAACCGAACAACGCATGGGCCAGGTAAGCGGCGACGTGATGGAAGGAGCTACGACCCATTTAGGAAATGCTAAAGCTGCAAATCTCCTGGTTGCGGTTGCCCAGGATTTACCGGTAGTAAAAGAGCCTATAGATGTATGGAACATTGAGCCTTTATTCGTGGACAAAGAAGGTTTTATTTTCCCTGTGATACCCGTCCCCGGCCCACCATTCATAAATACCAAACTTATAAGGCCTGAAGATGAACCCAAGAGCTGGCAGGAGCTACTGGAACCTAAATGGAAAGGTAAGTTTATGCTCCAGGACCCGGTAGTGAGCACAGGCGCTTATAGAATGCTTGGTTATATTCGTCACAACATTTTCAATGAGGACTTCCTTCGCCGTTTTGGTGACCATGACCCTTTGTACACCACTGGAATCCAGCAGGAGGTCCAATTTCTGGCTAGAGGAGAAAGACCTCTATCCCTGGTTACAGTTACTTCGGATGCGGCATCCACTATCGAAGCAGGAGCGCCCATTAAAGCCCTCTCTATGAAGGAAGGTATCATAGCCTGGGAGATTGTTGCCGGGGTAGTAAAAAATAGCCAGCACCCTAATGCTGCCAAGGTCTTTATGAACTGGATAATGAGCAAAGATGGTCAACTGGTCAATGCCCAGGCCAAGCGTATATCTGCCATTCGCAAGGATGTCGCTGATTTCACACCTCCGGCGGCGCAGGTTAAAACCAAACTATTAACGCTCACCCCTGAAATGCTGGATGAGCAAACAAAGATGTTTGGAGAAAAGTATCTTGTAAAACTATGGAAAAAATAGACGGTAGAGACAGAGAGGGGTTCTACTTAGACATATAACAAATATAACTTCTTTTCCGTGTTGAAAATTACATAGAACAGAGGGCTAAAAGGGGAATAATCAGATTTAACCTGTTCAGGTTAGTAACGATTTTTCCCCTTTTATTTTTCTACCATATCTTCCCCCATGAATGAGCACCAGGTATTGAAACATCTTTCCTAAAAGAGCATAATAAGGCCAAAATTTTTACAAGGAGGCGAAGCGACCATGGACTACAAACGCTATACTACTCTCAAGATTGACAAGAAAGACCGGATTGCCACCGTTACCCTCAACCGGCCACAGGCCCTCAACGCTATTGATGCCACTATGCACCACGAGCTGGAGGACATCTGGGTGGACCTGATGGCCGATGATGAGGTCTATGTTGCCCTCCTGACCGGCGCCGGCCGTTGTTTCTCCGCCGGGGGTGACCTGAAGGGGATGGTGGAAACCTTAGAGACCGGCAAGCAATATACAGACCTCCACGGCGCCAGACGGCTCATCATGAACGTCCTTTCTATGGAAAAGCCGGTGATAGCCGCTCTCAATGGCGATGCCATCGGCCTGGCAGCGAATATAGCCCTGTTCAGCGATATCATTATATGCGCCGACGACGCCAAACTGGGCGATCCCCATGTGCGTATCGGTATGGTGGCCGGGGATAGCGGGGCAATCGTATGGCCGTTGCTGGCGGGCATGTCCAAAGCCAAGGAGCTACTCCTTACCGGAGACCTTATAGATGCTAAGAAGGCCGAGTCTCTCGGCATTATCAACCATATCGTACCTCGAGACCAGGTGATGCCGATGGCTATGGGTTTCGCCAAACGCCTGGCCTTCGGTCCGACCCGTGCCATCCGCTGGACTAAGATATGTATCAACAAACGACTGCGGGATGAGGTCAACCTGGTGCTGGATGCATCCCTGGGCATCGAGTTCACCGCCACATTCGGTAAAGAAGACCACCGCGAGGGCACTAAAGCCTTTGTCGAGAAGCGCGAGCCGAAGTGGCCGGGCATCTGGCCGTGATGAGAGGTGGGAAGTGGGTGGTAGGAGGTGAGATAACCGTAGGGGCAATCCCTCTGTGGTTGCCCTGATTGGACAAGAGACAAGAAATGTAGTTGCCTGATTTATCGGGCTGTGTTACGAATGAAACGGGACACAGCCACCCTGCACGTGACCGGTCGCCGGTTCAGGTCGGCCAGCAGGGCTTCCAATTACTTGCCCGAAATTGTGCAAACACGGCCTGGGCCGCCTTTTACGGCATAATAAAGGAACTATTTAGGAAGTTAGCAATGGAAAACTTGAACACCAATAAGCCCTTGGTCACCGGTCCAATTACGGTGGCTGCTATTTTATGGTTTTATCCGTACCTTCACTGCTTTATTAAAGGTTGACAGTCAGGAAAGGGCTAAACACAAGGATACCTACCCTGTAAACCAAACCCGAAGAGACTAAGAAATACAGCCGGGATCAGTCAAGTAACAGTGCTTTATTTTCGCCCACTCTCTTTTTTTTTCGGTAAACATACTTGTATTGGCGGAACTTGAAGATGGAAGCAGTATCGGCTTAATTTGAGGTGAAGCGTTAAGTTCCACTTCTTTTTTAAAGATATTGAAGGCTTTTTGTCCATTAAAGCAAAGATATTTTACCCTGGGATAAGTTGCAAACAGAGATGTAAAGTCGTTTATGATTACCCCGGTTATTTTGGAATCCGAACTTCCTTCCCGGTC